>Ga0073934_10000740_pt1 | contig 88587 bp, 85 predicted proteins | sample LarsenN4metaG_FD_76834 | JGI IMG/M metagenome (GOLD analysis project Ga0073934, IMG submission 76834) | Hot spring sediment bacterial and archeal communities from British Columbia, Canada, to study Microbial Dark Matter (Phase II) - Larsen... ...
ATCCGATTGCCGCGCGTAACCGGCGCGCCGGGTCGACAATCGCTCATCCGATTGCCGCGCGTAACCGGCGCGCCGGGTCGACAATCGCTCATCCGATTGCCGCGCGTAACCGGCGCGCCAGTTCCCCAAAGTGCGGAGTATAGCGCACCTCTTCTGGGCGCGGCCGGGGGATATCGACGGTCAGGTCGAGCCACAATCGTCCCGGGCGGGGGCTGAGCACCAGCACCCGGTCGGCCAGGAAGAGCGCTTCCGAGATCGAATGGGTCACCATCACCACCGTCTTACGCCGCGCCTGCCAGATGCGCACCAGCTCGGCGCCCATCCGTTCGCGGGTCAGGGCGTCCAGCCCGCCGAAAGGTTCGTCGAGCAGCAGCACCTGCGGGTCGTGAACCAGGGCCCGGGCGATCGCCACCCGTTGGGCCATGCCGCCCGAGAGATCGCGCGGCAGGCTATCTTCGAAGCCCTGCAGCCCAACCAGCTCTACCAGGTCGCGGGCCATTTCGCTGGCCTGGTCCTGCGGCAGGTCCTGCAGCTCCAGGGGCAGGGTGATGTTTTCAAGCACCGTCCGCCAGGGGATTAGATTGGCCCTCTGAAAGACGAACCCCATTTCGCGCCGGGGGCCATTCAGTGGCTGGCCCTGATAAAGCACCTCGCCCTCGGTGGGCGGTAGGAGACCAGCCAGGATGCGCAGCAAGGTGCTCTTCCCGCTGCCGGAAGGTCCCAGCACACATACGAATTCCTGCGGGTAGACGGAAAACGAGACGCGCTCCAAGGCCTTCAGCCCGCCATTCTCGTTGTGAAACACAGCACTCAACTCCCGTACTACGAGCATCGGAAGGTCAGGAATCGAGCCGCCAGAAGCAGTGAGGCTGTCCATCAGCGCAGGCCAGCTATTTACTCACGAACATATTCGTATAGGCTTTGTTCAAGTCAAGCGGTTGGGTGAGCAGGCCCATCTCGAGCAAGACTTGCTGCATGTTCTCCCAGGCGACCGGGTCAGTATAGCCCGGGTACTTGGTTTTCCAGAATTCAATGGAGCTGTTCAGGATCTCATACTGGACACGCTCATCGGCCTGGTCCAGTCCCTCCACGAACTTTTTACAGATCTCATAGGTCTCGTCGGGATTGGCGATTACGTCTGCCACGCCCCGCAGGGTGGCCTGCACCAGGCGCCGCCCCAGGTCTGGGTTCTCTGCGATGGTCTTCTCGTTAGAGATCAACCCATTGGACGCCAGTTGCACGTAGTCAGCGACCCGGATGACATCGATCTCGTACCCACGGGCCTTCAACTGGATGGGTTCGTTGTTGGCGTAAACCACCACCGCCTGCTCCTGGTCGGTTGCCAGCGCTTCTACCTGATTAAAGCCGATCGAATCCAGGATGACATCGCTTTCCTTAAGACCTGCCACGTTCAACAATGCCCGCAGCCCAATATAGCTGGCCCCGAACGTGCCGGGCAGCCCGATCCTCTTGCCGGCCAGGTCCGCCGGGGCGCGGATATTGCTGGAGGTCTTGGCGGCGACCGCAACCGGATAATTCTGCCACCAGGCCATTACATACACGACCGGCAGACCCTGGGCACGCGCCAGGAGCACCTGTTCCCCAGAGGCCAGCGCAAACTGCAGGTTATTCGCCCCTACCAGCGCAACGCCATCGATTTCCACGCTGTAGTCAAATTCGACCTCGATACCTGCCTGGCGAAAATAGCCCTTCTCGACAGCCACATAGAACGGCGCATACTGCACATTTGGGATGTAGCCCATCGGCAGGCGAATGTGCTCCAGCGCAGCCGTCGTTGGCGTAGAGGTAGGAAAAGCGGCGGCCCCCCCCTGACAGGCCGTCAGGACGAAAACGCCGATAAGCACGACCATGACGAACGGAAATTGCCTTGACATCATCGTTGTCTGCCTTTCTGACTCATAGAGTGATAACCGGTTGGTCCGGTCTTTGTTGCCAGGACAACAATCTAGCCTCGACGAGCACCACGAAACCGTATAAGGCCAAAGCCATGGTGATCAAGGTAAATACGGCGACGAAGACCAGGGCGGTATCATACTGGCCGCGGCCCACGTTGATCAGGAAACCCAGGCCCCGGTCGGCGCCTACGAACTCTCCCACCACGGCGCCGATCACCGACAGGGTGGCCCCGATACGCATCCCCCCCAGGAAGACCGGCAAGGCAGCCGGGATCTCCAAGTGCCGGACCGTCTGCCAGCGGGTAGCCTGCAGGGAGCGCATCAGGTCCTGCAGCTCCTCGGGGACGGAACGCAGGCCTACCACGGTGTTCACCAACACCGGGAAGAAGACAATCAAGGCGCAGATCAGCACCTTGGAGAGCAAACCCGGCCCAAACCAGATGATCAGCAGCGGGGCAATCGCCACCACCGGCACAGATTGGCTGGCGACGATATAGGGCGAGAGCAGCTTCTCGAACGAGTGCGACTTCGCCAGCAGATATCCCAACGCGGTGGCCGCGCTGACCCCCAGGGCCAAACCGGTCAGCACCTCCCGCAAGGTGACCAAGACGTGGCGGAAAAGACTGCCATCCGCCAGCGACTGCATCAATCGCACCCAGACTAATCCCGGTCCGGGGAGGATGAAAGCCGGGAAATCACCCAGCCGCGCCACGAGCCACCACGCCAACACAGCCATGGCAAGGGAGATCGGTGCCAGGTAGAGCATGGGCCACAGACCGGCACGCATCCTGTAGATAGTCCTTCTTTCAGCGTGAAGCAGATCCATCACCATCCTCACTGTGCTGCAAATCAAAATGCCCCGCAACACCGGGGTCGGGGCAAGGGCTAATCGATACACCGGGGCAGCCGGCTGAATTAAAAACCCGAAAACCGATTGGTTTTCGGGGCATCACGCATGCAACTGCACCCAGCGCGAGTCAGTTCAGGATATCCCTTGCAGGAGTGTGCGCATCCTGAGCAGCATTGATGCCACGGGATCACACCGCCCTGCGCGGGTTTCGCCAAACCTTCTCCTATCCGGACTGTACCGTCGGCCCCGGAGTCTCACCGGATCATGCGTCGACGCTAGCCTGGCTTTGAGCCAGGTCTATTGCCGTTCGCTCGCGGGCTCTACCGCCGATCGGGAATTGGAGGGATCACACATTCCACTCCTCACCCTGCCCCGAAGGTTTCACGGCTGTGTGCCAGAGCTCCCTCCAAGGAAGCCTCTCGGCACCATGCCAGGTTATTCATTTGGTAACGCCATTATACAACCCGGTCTGCAAACGGTCAATATGGCCGGAAGGCGAATTTTCCTCCAGCAATTGTCTCAAGCGCGGGTGGTCGTGATAGACGCCCCGGTATCCGGACGGCAGCAGGGCAGCGATGCGGCACATGATCTCGTCGGTATTGCGTTGCAGATCATGATTGCGATGCTGGCGTTCAATCGATTCCAGACAGAACGGCCTGCCAAAAAGAAGGCGGATGCCTGGCCTGCGAAGCTTCAACCAGGAGCCGATCGCCTGTTCGGTGCCGGTAATGGCAACGGGGACGATCGGCACGCCGGCTTTATCCGCCAGGTAAGCCACGCCGGTCTTGGCAGGCTGCAGGGTACGCGTCGGGCTGCGGGTACCTTCCGGGGAGATGCCCAGGATGCCCTCCTGGCGCAGGTACTGGCTGGCAGCCCGAATGGCACGGAAATCGGCCTCCTCCCGGTTGATCCAGATGCCATGCAGAACATCGATCAGCCAGGGGATGAGCGGGTAGCGCTTATATTTATCGGCTACCAGTGCGCTGACATCGTCCCGGTCCAGGTACGCGAACACCAGCGCCGGGTCCAACCGGCTCAAATGGTTGGTCGCGATGATCACCCCTCCCTGGGAGGGCACGTTCTCGATACCGATCACTTCCATCCTGCAGAGCAGCTCTGCCAGGGTGCGGGTGGTCGCCCGCAACCAACTACGTTTCATCAGCCGCAATCCCGAATTGTGAATACGGTTATAATCGGCGCAATGATACCCCGTTTTGCCAGATTCGCAACCGGGTTTTGCATGCTGTTCGGTCTGCTGGCCGCAGGCATTCTCCTGGCGGGCTGCAACAAGGTAACAGGAACCCCGCTTCCGGCCTCCCCGAATCCGTCGGACACACCGCAATCCATCCATACTCCAACGCAGTCTCCGCCCACACCCACCTCACAGCCCCTGGCTGCCGTGGTCAACGGGGAAGAGATCACCCTGGCGGAGTACGAGGAAGAATTGGCTCGCTACCAGGCAGAAGTTGGCACACAAATGGCAACCGAGGAGGGACAGCGCGTCCTGGAAGACCTGATCGACCAGGTATTGCTGACACAGGCTGCAAAGAAGGCCGGATACGAGGTGGACGAGGGCAAACTGCAGGAACGAATATCACGGCTCGTGGATAGGCTCGGAAGCGTTCAGGCACTGGAGGCATGGATCGCAGCGCAGGGTTATACTCGGGAGAGTTTCGAGCGCTCGCTGGCCCGTTCCATCGCCGCTGCCTGGATGAGGGACCGGATCATCCAGGACTTACCGGAAACTGCGGAACAGGTGCATGCCCGCCAGATCCTGCTCTACACCGCAGAGCAAGCCGACCAGGTGTTTGCCGACCTGCGCGCCGGCCAGGACTTCACCGCCCTGGCAGCCAGGTACGATCCTCTCACCCAGGGAGACCTGGGCTGGTTCCCGCGCGGCTATCTGCTGGATGCCAGGCTGGAGGAGGCAGCATTCGACTTAGAAGTGGGGCAGTACAGCCAGGTGATTGAAACCGCCGCAGGATTTCACATCCTGCAGGTCATCGAGCGCGACCCACAGCGCCCTCTAGAGCCAGACGCCAGGCTGGTGCTGCAGATGGAAACATTGAAGGCCTGGCTGGAGGCGGCCCGCAGCCAAAGCGAAATCCAGATCCTGGTACCGTAAACGGGTATCCTGGGGAGATGCAACCATGGATGACTTCGATTTCATCGACACATACCAATCAGCCAGGAGTGGCTGGTCCATCTTGTGGAACGTGCTCACCTTCCTGGTCTTCATAGCGGTGATCGCAGTCGCAGGAGTTTTCTTGCTGCTGTTCTTGAATCCCAATGCGGGCTTTAACCCCTTCCCTCCGCCCACTTTACCGGCTGTGATGGAGTGGCCGACTGCAACGCCAACCGCCCGCCTGATCCTGCCGGCTACCTGGACACCTTCGCCGACCAGCGAACCAACCTTGACCCATACCCCACGCCCCACCGCCACCTTGCCGCCCAGCGCAACACCCTTCACTGTTGTAGTCCCCTCCATAACACCGGCTGCCACGCCAATCCCCGGAGGTGCCCCCTTTGCCATGGCGCAAGGCAGCCCGGTGGCAATCTCCAGCCTGGCTTTCCACCCAGACGCAGGCTGCGAGTGGATGAGCGTGGCCGGGCAGGTGGTCGACATGAGCGATGCGCCGATCTCCACAGGAATATTGATCCAGCTTCACGGCACGTTAGGGGGCAGAAGCCTGAACCTGACCAGCCTGACCGGGGTGGCGCCCCAGTTTGGCCCCTCGGGATACGAAATCATCCTGGCTGACCGACCGATCGCCTCCAAGGGCTCTCTCTACCTGCAAATGTTCGATCAGGCCGGTATCCAGCTATCCGATAAGGTCTATTTCGACACCTATGCGGAATGCAACCGCAACCTGATTATCATTAAGTTCGAACAGGTGCGCTGAAGAAGACAGGAGTTACGCAGTTCGTCGAGGAATTTCCGTTCAATTGCGCAACGAATGGAATATTAATCCGGGTCGCCGGGCAGCTCGGGGTAGAGACGCGTCGCCTGAGCAGCAATCAGCCGGATGGCCTGGCGTACTCGCTCCCGGTTGGCCGGGACCTGGTGCCAGCGGCTTGCCCCAGAGGGGTGCGGCAGGGGGATGATCCAGCGGCCCTCGACCTGTTTTTGCATGCCAATGATCTCTTCCAGAGGCAGGCGCGGGGGGAAAAACAAGCGGATCGCCAACCGCCCTACCGGGATGATCACCAGTGGATCGATCAGTGCTATCTCCTGGTCCAGGTAGGGGCGGCACAGGCGCTGTTCTACCGCGCTGGGCACCCGGTCTCCTTCCCCCGATTTCGTCCGACCCGGGTAACACTTGGTGACTGCAGTCATATACTGGGTAGCGCGGAACCATTCCTCGTCGATCCCGGCTTCCTTCAACCACTGAAACAGGCGGGTGCCGCTCCCGGCGTTGAATGGCCTGCCGGCATCCTTCTCGGTGATGCCTGGAGCCTGCCCAATCACCATCAGGCGTGCCCCAAGCCGACCCGAATAGATCGCTCGCGGGAAAATATCATATCCGGCATTCAGGCAAAGCCGGCAGTGATCCATGCTAACATGCAATTCCGCCAGGGCAGGGGCCCGCTCATCTCCCATGTTCATGCCTGGGATTCGCCGCTGATCTCCATCCAGGCTTGCCTGGCCTTCAAGGCATCTTCCTCCATGATCGGGCTTTCGCACAGGATGCGACCCGCACACTTGAAATCCCACAATACCCGTAAAATAGCCCCATAGTCCAGGTCGGCGTCTGCCAGGGGCAGGTGTTCGCGTTCGCCCTTGCTGCCATATTCAATGCCCGATAGATGGATATGCAGGTCAGCCAGGGCGGCCTCTGACAAGGCCGTGCCATAGGTTTCCAGCACCCGTGCCCACTCGGCGTAGCTATTCATGCTGCCGTCGCCTGCCCTGGCATGCAGGTGGGCGAAATCGATACATGGCTGGACACCGCCGATCGCCCGGCTCATCTCCAGGGTGTCTTCCAGTGACCCAAGCATGGCCGATTTGCCCATCGTCTCCGGCCGCAGGGTGACCGGGTTGCCGGCAGCCCGCAGCTCCTGCACACATGCCTCCAGCCGCCGAATGGCAACCGGCAGCACCTCCCTGGCCGGGCGATTGAAATAGGACCCGGGATGGAAGACGATATCCGTGGCACCTGCCAGGTGGCCATAATGGGCCGCATCCATCAGCCGCTGACGTGATTTCGGCCACTCCTGATCGTCGGCATTTAAATTTATGAAGTAGGGGGCATGCACGCTGATCAGGACGTCATTCTCCCTGGAGGCAGCCTGGATTTCTGCGCAGGTCGTCTCAGTCACCCGCACCGCCCGCACCCAGCCCAATTCCAGGCCATCCAGGCCAAGCTCGGCGCTACGCAGCACCGCCCCCACACTGCCGCCAGGCCTCTTTGGCGTCGAGAGCGGCGATCCAACGGTGCCGAAGCGAAATGAAAGTAGGCACATCATAACCCTCGCTTGAGTGTTGAGTTAAGGCTCTTCCGGGACTTCTCCCGCTCGAGCCGGAATATCCCGATCTAGAAAAGCCAGAACAGGCCGCGCAGGCGTTCCAGGAGTGGCGGTCCCAGGGTGAGGAGGCCGATCAGTGCCGCGCTGAAGGCAGCGATCAACACCGCAGCCGCGCCCACGTCCTTGCCCACTCGCGCCAGGTAAAGATCCTCGTGGCGACTGGCCAGATCGACCACTGCTTCCAGGGCCGTGTTGATAAATTCTGCGGTCCACACCATGGCAATCGCCACCAGGATCAAGGCCCAATCGTGGGGATCCAACCGCAGCCATAAGCCCAGCAGGATCACCGCCACGCTGACAATGGCATGTATCCAGGCATTCCTCTGTGTGCGGATGACGAACCACCAGCCAGAAAACGCATAGCGAAAAGAGCGGGCGCGCGATCTCAGGAATGGGAGCATGAGATCAACGCTCATGGAGGATCGAGGGCGCAACCCAAGCGGGAGAGAATCACCCCCTGGGCGTCCCACATCTCCGCCCTTCCTGGCCGGTCCGCGTGGTTATACCCAAGCAGGTGCAGTATCCCGTGGACGACCAGCAGCAGCAGCTCATCGCTCACCGGATGTCCATCGGCCTGGGCCTGGGCCTGGGCGCGTGGATAGGAAATCAGCACATCTCCCAGGTAGGGACGTCCCGACTCAGGGTCTATCTCACCTGCCGGAAAAGAAAGCACGTCGGTGGGGGCATCGATCCCAAGAAACTGGCGATTAAGCTGTTGCAGGTGCAGGTCATCGGCGATGACGATGGTCAACTCAGCCTCGTCAGACGCCCCGGCATATCGCAGGCTCTCTTCGGCGGCTTTCAATAGCAGGCCTTCATCGCCAACCAGGTGGACATCCAGCCCTGGCAATCCGCGGCCGGTTAGAGATTCGGACACTTCCAGGGTGATCATCAAGGGGACTTGGCAGCTCCGGGTGGAGATTCCGTCGGAGAATGCACGGGCAACTCGGTAGAAGAGCGCAGCATGGCGGGGATTGTGGGGCTGGTATCAGACCTGGGCAGGTTTGCCTTTTCCAACATGGGGTATTCTATGCGTGGATGGTAGATGCCGCGCAGGGTAGTAGCGAAAGAGTCCACGATCTCATCCAGGTCGCGCAGGGTCAGGTCTGTCTGATCGAGCTGCGCGGTCGAGACGCGGTGGTCAATTACGGCTTTGATCAGCAAACGCAGCTCGGTCTCGTCTTTGGGGCGCTCCGCACGCATACGCGCTTCGCTGCCATCGGCTAACATCAAGACGGCGGTCTCGCGCGACTGTGGGCGCGGGCCCGGGTAGCGAAAGTCTTCTTCATTCACCTGGTCTTCGTTGCCGCCAGCCGCCTGCAGCGCGTTGTAGTATTGGTAACGCGTGATCATGGTGCCATGGTGCTCGCGGATGAAATTCTGGACGCGCTTCGGCAACCGGTATTTGCGAGCCAGCTCGACCCCGTCGGCGATATGCCGTATAATCGTCTGCGCGCTGGTCAGGGGATCCAGGCCTTCGTGGGGATTGACGCTTCCAGGAACCTGGTTTTCGATATAAAAGGCGGGGTTGAGCGCCTTGCCAACGTCGTGATACAGGGCGCCGACGCGGGTGAGCAGGGTATCGGCGCCGATGCGTTCCGCGGCCTGTTCCGCCAGGTTGGCCACCTGCAGGGAATGCTGGTAGGTTCCAGGCGCATTTCTCAGCAACAACTGGAGCAAGGGGTGGTCGGGCCGCGAGATCTCCATTAATTGCAGGGCGGTGGTCATGCCCAGGAATTGGGCCAGGAATAACTGTAGCAACAGCGTGAGGCTGGCCGAGGCGATGCCGTTCAGGAATGCCGCCCCGCTCAGGGTGGCAATGCCTATCCAATCGATATTGGGTTGAGGCAGGCGGTAAGTCAGAATGACCAGCATCCCACTGCCTGCGACGGCCACACCCGCCCAGAAGAAGGAGATCATCCTTTGTGCCCGGCCCAGGGCGAGCACACCGAAAAAGCCGCTCAGGATGTAAAAAATTGTCAGCTCGATGGCGTTTGGCAGGTGATAGGCTGCGAGGATGGCCAGCATTAGGGCGGTGATAAGCGCCGGTTCGGCACCAAACAGCGCAGCAACGATCAGGCCATACGCCGAGAGGGGGAACAGGTAAGGGATGACTGTCTGGGCCGGGATGATCAGGCGGGCAACCAGCATGAAAGCCGAGAAGAGGACAACAATCAGCGCCAGGGCGCGCATCCCCTGCGCCAAGAAGAGCGTGCGCCATAAATAGTTGAGCATGATGCCCACTGCCAAGAGAGCAATAATGGCTGCGCCCAACAAGTCCTTCCAGCTAAACTGTGGCTGCACCAGGCCAAGCTTCTGCAGGGCTTCCAGGTTGGCAGCAGTGAGCACCTGGCCGCGTTGGATCACAGTCTCCCCGGCCTTGAAGGAGCGCGTGACCGGCGCCACTGCTTCGCCCGCCTTCTGACGGGCCGCCTCGGTCAATTCCTCGCTGAAGAAACTGTTGGGAGCCACCAGCGCGGCTGCAAGCTCGGCTACAATGGCGGCCTGTTCCTCCGGCAGGGACAGACTGACCAGGGCCGGCACACTGCGGCGGGCTTCTTCCAGCCGGTCTTCGCGGATGGTGCTACGCATGACCTGTTCCAGCACCACGATGGCTTCCTGTTGGACCGACTGCCAGCGAGATTCGCTCAATGCGAGAAGACGCGCCGCGGTATCCTGGCTGATGTGGATCTCTTCCAGGGCGGAGAGATCGGCGAGTTTTTGCTCGGGGCTGGCGAAGTTATCGGCGCGCACGCTGGAGATATAGGCCAGGACAGCCCGCAGCGTCTCCAACTGGCGGCGTGCCACACCGGTATCGGGCGGAGTATATTGGTTCGGGATGGCCCTTTCCGCCGCTTCGCGCTGCTGTTCGGTGAGCACTTCACTTTCATAGCTGATGGCCTGGGCCGCCCGGATGTCTTGCGAGGCTACCTGGCCCACCTGGAGGGAAGGTGAAGAGAGAGGCGCCAGGATCGGGATCAGCAGAGCCAGCAAAGCCAGCCCGTAGGTGATCAAAGAAAGAGGCAGGAATAAGATCCGGCTTCTGCCGGGTTTTACAAGCGATGTATCGCTCATGATAGAAACAATCGCATCGGCGCACAAGACGCCTGCACAATCGGGGCAGCCCGCAGCCTAAGCATTGCAAGCTATGACAATAATCTGCGTACCACCTCGCTGGCCTGGCTACCACTGGCCCTGCCCTGCAGGCGGGGCATTAGAATCTTCATCACCTGGCCCATTTCCCGCGCCGAGCTGGCCCCGGCCTCGGCAACGGCCTGGCGCGCCAGCGCCTCCAGTTCTTCCACGCTCAATTGCCGGGGCAGGTACTCCTCCAGCACGGCGACCTCCGCCCGCGAGGCCTGCACCAGATCCGGACGGTTGGCGCGCTGCGCCTCGGCGATGGCCTCCTGGCGCAGCTTGATCTCCTTATGCAGCACTGCCGTCAAGGCGGCTTCATCCAGGTCGGCACCTTTCTCCACCTCGGCCAGCTTGATGGCTGCCAGGACCATGCGCAGGGTTCGCAGGCGAGTCCCGTCTTTGGCGCGCATGGCTGCCTTGAGATCGTTCTCCAACTGATTTTTTAATAACATAAAATTCATTATAATCACTTTTAGGACAAAAGTCACTCGGCAAGGCCTGCAAATCATCCATACCCTTCGGGGAGACATTGCCAAAACAAGGGAGATTTCGGTCCACACAGGTCGAGATGGAGGGGTATCATAGACATTAAACCAAACCGTTGCCTGTCCAGCCTGAACCGCGAGAATGCCAGGCAAAGGACCATCCAGGATATGCAAATCAATCGGTTCAATATCTTCGGTATTGTGGCTCTATTCATCCCGATTGCACTGTTCAATCGGCCAGCAGCGACGACAGGTACGCAGGCCTCAGGGAAGATAGCCTCCCCCTCATATACGCTCGCCTTAGAGCGGGTGGCCCAGGTCGGCGGTCCCACCCATGTGGTTTTCGCCCACGAGAACTACGCCTATGCCGGCATCGGCCGGCAACTGCTCATCCTGGACATCTCCAATCCTGCAACACCCACCCTGGCCGGGCAGCTCTATCTGGACGCCCAGGTGGAGGCCATTGCGCTGTCAGATGATGGCGATTTTGCCTACCTGGTCCTTCAGGACGGCGAGGAGCTGGTGGTCGTCGACGTATCCAATCCAGCCCGGCCTGTCAAGAAGGGAAGCTGCCGCCTGACCGGGGACGCCCTGACCTTCGACGTCGCAGTCTCGGATAACCACGCCTTCGTTGCCTACGGCGGGGCCGGGCTGAAGGTGGTGGATGTCTCCAACCCAGCCGCTCCGCAAGAGGTGGGCACCCTGGACACCGCCTCGGCGGCGCATGGGGTGGCAGTAGACGGAAATTACGCTTACCTGGCAGATTTCCAGGATGGTCTGTGGGTGATCGACGTCAGCCAGCCGGATTCACCGAAAAAGGTCGGTGCCATTGACACCCCGGGGCAGGCCTACGATGTCTTCATCACCAATTCATACGCCCTGGTTGCGGATGGCACGGAGGGACTGAGAGTCATCGATGTCTACAATTCAGCCTTGCCCTCCGAATTCACCAGCTATGATCCCTGGTCCCCGGTCGATTATCGCAAGGTATTCGAATGGGATGGCTACGCCTTCGTCGAAGATATGGGCGACGTAAGAGTCCTGGACCTCGGATCAATGCCCAGCATCAATGAGGTTGCTTCAAAAACAACCCCGGGGAACGTCCTGGATATTTTCGTGCTCCACCCCGGCTATATCTTTATCGCCGATGAGGGCAGCGGCCTCGAGATCGCACAATTCGGAAGTGACCCCCTGCCAGACGTCGGCGCCTACCGGCCCCCGGTCGGCAGCAGCGACGTGTTCGTCTCCGGGGGCTCCGTCTATCTGGCCGACGCCGGGCAGGGTCTGTATATCATCGATGTCGCCAATCCCGAGGACCCCCGGCTAATTGGTTCTTACGATACCCCGGGCTCTGCGCAGGGCGTCTTTGGCGCCGGCCAATATGTGTACATCGCCGATGGCGAGTCTGGCCTGCGGGTGATCGACGTCTCAGACCCGTTCGCGCCGGTCGAGCGCGGCGCCTGGGATACGCAGGGATACGCCCTGGGCGTCTTCGTGAGCGGGGGTTACGCCTACGTGGCCGATGGAGTGGCAGGCCTGCGGGTCATTGATGTATCTTATCCATTGGCGCCGTGGGAGAGAGGATCTATCGACACTCCTGGAACGGCTTACGACGTGATCGTCTCCGGCGCCTACGCCTACGTGGCGGGCGGAAACGCCGGCCTGCGGATCATCGATATCTCCGATCCGGGCACGCCTGTAGAAGTCTGCCACTATGAGCCCATGGGAACCAGCCGCGACGTGCAGGTGGAAGGCAGCCTGGCTTACCTGGCCAACGAGCATTCCGGTTTGCACATCGTAGACGTTTCGAGCCCTGCCCATCCGGTCGCATTGAGCATTTATGACAGCGGGGGCGGCCTTAGGCCTGGACCTGTCCAAAGGCCTGGCGTACGTAGCCAATGAGTTTAGCGGGTTGGTGGTAGTAGATATCTCTGACCCGACCAATCCAATTCAGGTGGGCCAGGCCTACACCGACATTGCCCATGGCGTCCACGTGGCGGGGGGATTTTCTTACCTGGCTGCAGGCGACCAGGGGCTGCTGGTGGTCCAACTACCGCCTGTCGATCTATCGATTCGCTCGATTGCACCTATCCAGGTCCTGGAAGGACAGGCCCTGGTCAAAAACAAGCCAACGGCGGTTAAAGTGATCATCAAGAAGACCGGCAGCGGGGTCGCCAGGGATGTATCTGTGCGCTTGAGCGACGGGTCAAATTCCTATACCCGCTTTTACGTCGCCGAGGCGCAGAACATCTACGACGAGCCTCCCTATGCGCTGATCCAGGACAACCGGGAATACCCACTCGATTTCTCAACCGCCGAGGCCGAGAAATTCATCTATTTCTTCAGTGATAACCTCGCTCCTGCCAGCGCCACGCTGAATCTCAGCGCTAAGGTAGATTATTCAGGCGCCATCGACGAGACCGACGAAGCCAATAACGATCTCAATGCTCCTTCTCAAGCCATCCACGACACGCATTGGCCCGCCGATGGATGGTTCCCGAACCTGTTTCTTTATTACTTTCGGGTGGATTGGTTACCTATCGGTGGATATCACCCGATTTCCAGGTTCGACGACTTCTATCAGGCCAGCAACAGCTTTTTCTCTGCGATCTATCCGGTTTCCCCAGGGCGATTCAAGCCAGACAAGTCCACTCTTTACGTAAGGAGCACGTTCCTGAACCGCGGCCTGGATGGTAAGTTGGACGAGATTGAGCTCATCTGGTTCCTATGGCCCCTGGTGCCTGAGTTAAAGCTCGCTCATCCCACCACCGATGGTTTCGTGGCGGTGGTCCCGGAAGGCTGGTTTGCCCAATACGGCTCCGGCAAGCTGGCTGGGAAGCGCGGCGCGGCTTATCCAGGCCTGCCCATCGTGGTCGCGGAGGTGGTGGTCTCATCACACCCAAACGGCCCGATTACAGTGCTGCACGAAGTCGGCCACCAATTCGGCTTGAGGGTCGAGACGGAGGAATATGACGACGCCGGCAGCGATGACCCCGGTTGGGGGAACTATGCGGATATCGGGATGTGGGTGGACTTGAAACTGCCCATCCTGCCTCTGGACCCTGGCGGGGTGATTGGCGATCTGGAGCGCGGCATATGGTGTTTCATGGGCAAGTATCAAGACCCGGCCGAGTACTGGATTGACGCCGACGATTATTCCGGGCTGCTCACCAACAGCGCCGCATCAACGGCCCTCAACAGTCCTGAGCAAGGCGGCGCGCCTGCCCAGGCCATCCTGGCGATGGGTACGTTGAAGGAGGGCGGTGAGATCACGCTGGACGATTGGTTCACGCTGCCCCAGGCGGAGCTATCTGCCCTGGCGCCCGGCCCCTACGCCTTCGAATATTACGACGGACAGGGCCACCAGTTATTCGTCAAATCCTTCGACATCTCCACCCGCACCGGGTACATCAGCCTGAGCGAGGCCCCATTTGCTTACACCATCCCTTATATAGATGGCACGGCGAGGATCGCCATCACCCACAACGGGACACCAATCGCCCAAAAACCGGTGAGCCGTTGGGATCCGACCATAACTCTCCTGGCTCCCAACGGAGGCGAGCAGATCACTGCCTCCACCACCATCCGTTGGAGCGCGGAAGATGGAGATGGCGACAAGCTGACTTTCGCTATCCTGGTCAGTGCGGATGATGGCTCAACCTGGGAGACACTGGCCTCGCGCCTGGACCAGACTCAATTCACCTGGGAGGTTGCCGGGTTCCCGCCCGGCAATAGGTATCGGGTCAAGGTGGTGGGAACCGACGGATTCAACACGGCTCGAGATAGCTCAGATGGAGCCTTCACCATCTACTGGAACGTCTACCTGCCCCACCTCGTGAAATAGCCTGGCTGCCCGCCGGGATTTCATTCGCACAGAATAACCTGAGCCTGCAGCTCTTTTTGGCGCGGCACTGTCTTCTTGCCGGCCTTGCAGCAAATCATCTAGAGGCACCGGCCGCGCAGGCACTCCCCCTCCAGGGCTTCCAGGCGCGCCGGCATAATCCGGTTCAAGAGGAGACTGGAGGCCACGGCAGTCACCCGCAGGTAGTTATCCGTCAGGCCGCTCAAATGCCAGCCGTCCGGTCCCAGGGCGGCGGCACTCTCCCACAAGACCGGCAGAGTCTCTCCCAAGAAGCACACCCGATAGGCGGCGGCCGATTCTGCCAGCAAGGCACGCATGCGGGCGCTGCGCTGCTTGCGCACCTGAAGCGGCACTTGGTCTGGCATCCGTGCGGCGGCGGTGCCCGGGCGGGCAGAATAGGTAAACACATGCCCGCCGGCAAATCGCATTTCCCGAGCGAACTCCAGGCTGGCGCTGAACTCGGCTTCGCTCTCGCCCGGGAAACCAACGATGAGGTCGGTGGTGATCGCCACTCCCGGAATGGCAGCCCGGGCTGCGGCTACCAGGCGAGCAAAGCTCTGCGGGGTGGTCTTGCGGGCCATGCGCCTCAGCGTGGCAGGGCAGCCCGACTGCAGGGGAAGGTGCAGGTGGCGGCAAAGGCGTGGATCTTCCCACAACTGGAAGAAGCCTCCGTCCATGTCCCAGGGCTCCAGGGAGGACAGCCTCACTCGAGGAATATCCGACGCGCGCAAGACCGCCTGTACCAGGTCGCGCAGATGCAAGGCAGGGGAGAGATCCGCACCCCAGGAGCCCAGATGGACTCCGGTCAGGACGATCTCCTTGGCCGGCTCAGCCCTGGCGACGTCAGCCAGCACTGCATGTATGGGGCGGCTGCGCCCTACGCCGCGGGCGATGGTGGTGACGCAGAAGGTACAGCGGTTATCGCACCCATCCTGGACCTTGATGAAGGCGCGCGTGCGACCACGGGCGCCCGGAAGCGGCTGGCGTTCCAACGGCTCCAGGTCGAATGCCTCCTCCCGGGCCTGCAGCAGCTCGGAGACCAGGCCGTCCTTATTCCCGTTTGGCACTACCCAGCTTACACCCGGCAGTGCAGCCGCCTCCTGAGGGTCCAGGGTGGACCAGCAGCCGGTGACTGCGATCCGATTGGCGCCCGAGCGGGCCGCCTGGCGGACCTTCTGGCGGGAATCCGATGCCGCCTGCCCTGTCACGGCGCAGGTGTTGATCACTGCCAGATCGGCGCCATCCGGAGTCGGGACCAGCTCGTGTCCCGCAGAGCGGAACTGGCGTGCGTAGGTCTCGATCTCGCTCTGGTTGAGGCGGCAGCCAACTGTGTCCAGGTAGACTTTCATGCCTACGATCCCCTGACCCTCAGGGTCAAGGTTGGGTTACGATGAAGTTGTCGAAATGAATATCGACCCCGGCGCTGTCGATCGACCCGGCTATCAGGCCCACGTTCCCGGAACTGAAGTCCTGGGCGGTCACCTCGCCGATTCTCTCCCCGTTGGCATACAGCGCCAGTCGATCACCCACACAATCTGCGCCCAGGCGGTTGCTGGCCTCGCCCGGGAGCAACTTGTCGGTGGGGGTCATGTATTGCGAACCCAGCAATTCCTGCTTACCATCCTTCACCCTGCCGATTCCCTGGTAGCCGTCACTGCTGACAACCAGGAAATAGAAATTACGTTCGTCGCGGTAGCGGCAGATCAGGCCAAAGACGTTGTTATCGCCCCCGCCAGCCTTGCTGGCATCCACTTCGATGTGCACGTTCGTAAAGTCCAGGCCGCCCGGGTTGGCCCACACGTCAGTGTTCACCGCGCCGACATAGATGCGGTAAACCCCATTCAGATAATCTGTCTGTCCCTCGCTGGCGTTCACCCGATCCCAGTTGCTGTCTTGGTTGGAAAAATCATCCTGAAAGAGAACCGTGCCGGGTTGATTACCCTGAGCGCCGAAAGCGCACGCCAGCGCAGTCAGGACCAGCGCTGCCAGGGAGAACGTTATGGAATGTCTCATGCGATGAATGCTCACAGATTGTCAGAATTGCGGCAGAAACGCCCGAGAAAAAGGGAGGGTTGGGGGATATTGTAGCATATTTAGTTTCAGGGGAAATAATTGCGCAGCAGACGCAAGGCCTGCCGGCCGGTGGGCGTGTCCCGGGCCAAGGAAACGACGAACGATAACTTTTCTCTCGCCCGATTGGATTCACCCCGCATCAGATAGACGAGCGCCAGGTGGAGATGCGCCGGCGGGTACCTGGGATCTATCAGCAGGGCACGCTGCAGGAAACGTTCCGCGGTGTCGAAGTCTCTCAACAAGAACAGCACTTCGCCCATCTGGTCCAGGGAGGCAGGATCTTGTGGGTCCAGGTTGACAGCCCGGCGCGCGGCCGGCAAGGCCAGCTCATCCAGGCGATATTCGTAGCGGATGGAAAATCCAGCCAGCAGGCGGTAATAAGCCGGATCAAGGGGAGAGAGCGCGACCGCCTGCTGGTAAGCATGGGCGGCTGCTTCGAACTCACCCAGCAGTGCAAGGTTGGCTCCCAGGTCGGCCCGCACGGCGGAGTTCTGGGGGTAGAACTGCACGGCCCGCCGCAGATAATCCACTGCCTGCCTGTAGTTCCCCTGGCGTTGCCAGTAGAGTGCCATCAGGCTGAGGGCGGCAAACGAACGTTCGTCTAATTCCAATGCATGCTGCAGGTAGAGCAGGGGATCCTGTGCTTTTCCGGCCTGGCAACCCCATCCGGCTGGATCGACTTCCGCGGGGTGCTGACAGACCTCACCCAGGAAAGCCCACGCTTCGGCATAATCCGGTCGAGCCAGGGCAGCCCTGCGGAAGGCCACGCCCGCCAGCTCCCATTCCCCCACGGAGGCCAGGGCGCGCCCGACCGTCAGCAGGGTGTAGTCCGGGTCGGCTTGCAGCCGGGAGGATTGGATGGCGACCTCCAGCGTGCGCACCTGGTCAGCCAGGCCCGGGTCAATCTCCGCCGATTGCACCAGATAGGCCAGGGATGCCTGGGGTTGGTCCACTGCCAGGAGCAGTCCAAGCTGGTATTGCCAGATTGGGCTGGCGGGCTGGAGATCGACCAGAGCCCGCAGATCCTGGATCGCGGCGGGATAATCACCCAGGGCACGGTGTGCTCCCCACTGGCGCTCATAAAGCGTGGATTTTAACTGCGGGTCTGCTGATGTCTCGAGGCCTACCCGCCAGGCCGCCAGCGCATCTTCCTGGCGCCCTACTTGCAGATAGGCATCGCCTAAGGCCAGGTAGCCGCCCGACGAGAGACTATGCAGCGAGGCGGCCTGCTCCAGGTGCAGCATGGCTGCTTCGAGGTTACCCTCTTGGAACGAATTGATCCCTGCCTGTTCCCATGAATTCACGCGCCAGGCGGCGTGCGCACCCGCCCAGGCCGGGCCGATCCTCCCCAAAGCCCTTTGCTGCAGCGCCAGCCAGGATCGATCGGCGCGTAGCGCCACTGCCTGGAGCCATGCAACCAGGACGAAAAGGGCCAGCAGCCCGATCAAAACCCCTGTTTCGAGCCACCTTCTCACGCCGAGGATTATAGCCCAGAGAAGTAGATATAAACGTGATGACTTCTACATGACAAAATCCAGTTGTCCGCGCCGAATGGTTTGGCTATAATCATATCCGGGGTGTGCTACACCGACAAACAGGAGACCATCATGGACCTCGCCTTGACCGAAGAACAACGAATGGTACAGCAGTTGGTGCGTGATTTCGCCCAGAAAGAAGTAGCCCCGATCATCAAAGAATACGACCGGCGGCAGGAGATGGCGCCTTTCACCTTGCCGCGCATGGCCGAGTTGGGCATCTTAGGGATCTGCTTTCCGGTGCGCTACGGCGGCCAGGGAATGGACTACATTGCCCTCGGGCTGGCATGTGAAGAGCTGGAAGCGGTCGATACCACCCTGCGAGTGGTCATGTCGGTGCACGTGGGTTTGAACAGCATGGGCCTGCTGCAGTGGGCCAGCGAAGAGCAAAAGCAGCGCTTTCTGGTACCGCAGGCGCGCGGCGAAAAAATTGCCTGCTTTGGGCTCACCGAGTCTGGGGCAGGCTCCGACGTGGCCGCCATTCGCAGCTCAGCCCAGCGGGATGGCCGCGCCTACATACTCAATGGCGAGAAGATGTGGATCTCACTGGCCACCAAGGCTGACCATGCCCTGGTGGTGGCACGCACCAATCCCGAAGCCGCCGATCCTCACGATGGCCTGTCGGCCTTCCTGGTGGAGCTAAATACCACGGGCGTCACGCGCGGCGATATCCACGGTAAGCTGGGGGTGCGGGCCGGATCTACCGGCTGGATTGCTTTCCAGGACGTGCGTGTGCCCGTGGAAAACCGGATTGGCGAGGAAGGCGAAGGATTTAAAATCGCCATGTCTTGCCTGGACAATGGCCGCTACACCGTGGCCGCCGGGGCGACCGGCCTGATTCGCGCCTGCCTGGAGGCCAGCGTTAAATACGCCCACGAGCGCCAGGCGTTTGGACGTGAGATCGGCAGGTTTCAACTGGTGGAACAGAAGATCGCATTCATGCAGCAGTGGTACGAGGCGTCTCGCCTGCTTTACCTGAGAGCCGGTTGGATGAAGAACGTGGGCAGCCGCAATACCCGCGAGACCTCCCTGGCGAAGTGGTTCGCCACAGACGCCTCCTTCCAGGCAGCCGCGGAAGCCGTGCAGGTCCATGGCGCGTATGGTTACAGCGATGAGTACGACGTCGAGCGTTACCTGCGCAACTCAAAGGGCGCCGTCATCTATGAAGGCACCAGCGAGATCCACCAGCTCCTCCAGGCTGGCTACGCCTTGGGCTACCGCCAGGACCCCCCACTGCGCTGTGAATTGCCACCCTACGATGCCAGGACCTGGGGGGCAGAGCCGGCTTGATCGCCGCGATCGGGAAATTACAGAACGGGCATACCCCCTGGCTACCCAATGGATGCATACAGCCAATCCTGAACCATCCATCAACCATAGGGATACAAGGAGGTTATCTTGAAAATCGTTGTGTGTGTTAAACAGGTGCCCGACTCCGCCGCCAGAGTGGTGGTGGAGAATGGGCGAGTGACCTGGGGAGAGGCACCATTGGTGATCAACCCTTGGGACGAATACGCCGTGGAGACCGCCCTGCAACAAAAGGAGGCCCACGGCGGCGAAGTGATCGCCATCAGCATGGGAGGCGAAAGCGCCCAGGAAGCCCTCAAGCATGCCCTGGCGATGGGCTGTGGCGAGGCGATTTTGATCTCGGACGCGTTGTTGGCCGACGCCGACAGCCAGGCCACCGCCCGGGTGCTGGCAGCCGCTATCCAGAAGATCGGCGAAGCAGACCTGGTATTCTTCGGGCGGCAGGCGATCGACGGCGACCTGGGCGTGACAGCCGCCCAGGTTGGCCGGGTCCTTGGCTGGCCTGCCCTCACCCTGGTTTCCAAGATCGCTTCGCTGGACCCCGCTTCCGGCGTGATCAGTGTGGAGCGTTCCATCGAAGAAGGCCGCCAGATCGTCGAGGCCAGGCTGCCCGCTGTAGTGAGCGTTGTCAAAGACATCGGCGAGCCGCGCTACCCGTCCTTCATGGGTATCCGCAAGGCTTCGCGCACCACCATCCCGGTCTGGTCGCTGGCGGACCTGGGTCTATCCTCGGTTGAGCCAGTCGTCCGCTGGCCGGAAATACTGAATCCTCCTACCAGAGAAATAAAAACCGAGATCATCACCGGCGATAGCCCCCAGGAGATCGCCGAGAGACTGGTCGAAAAAATCCTGGCGGAGAAGGTGCTGTGATGAGCAACAAGGTTTGGGTTTACATTGACCAGTTCGGTGGAACCGCCCACCAGGGTTCCTGGGAAGCCCTGGGAGCTGGCCTGACACTGGCTGGGCAAATGGGAGGCGGGGTGACCGCCCTGGTGTTCGGTCCGCAGGCCAGGAATATCGCCGAAGAGGCTTTCCACTACAGCGCGGCTGAAGCCTTCTACAGCGACGACTCCACGTTGGAAGACTATCGCCCAGAGCCCTACACAGCGCTGATTGCCAGGCTGGCGAAGGAATCGAGGCCAGAAGTGCTCCTCTTTCCCACGACCGCCCGGGGGCGTGAGCTGGCAGCCATGTGCGCTATCGACCTGAACACCGGCGTGCTGGCCGACGTGATCGCCCTGGAGATGACGGACGGCCAGGTGCTGGCAACACGGCCCGTATATGCCGGCAAACTGCTATCAAAAGTGGTGTGCCAGGCCAGACCACAGATCATCACCACACGCAATCGCACCTTTCCAAAACCAGCTCCAGACCCAACCCGCAGCGGGATTCCCAAGCAGGTTGAGCCCGCCCTGGGTGAAGCCGAAATCCGTTCCAAGGTGATCGGCTACACCAAGTCTACAGGCGGGGTAAGCCTGGGCGACGCGGCCGTGATTGTCTCAGGAGGGCGTGGCATCGCCAACAACCCAACGCTGACTCCCCCTGCAGGCATGGATGACAAGCAAGCCGAAATCTGGCGCGCCCAGGAAGGATTCAAGCAGCTCGGCGAGCTGGCCAGGGTGTTGGGGGCAGCCCTGGGAGCCAGCCGGGCTGCGGTTGACGCCGGATACATCCCCTACGAGCACCAGGTGGGCCAGACCGGTAAGGTCGTCTCGCCCGACCTGTACATTGCCCTGGGCATCTCAGGCGCCATCCAGCACCAGGCCGGTATGCGCACCAGCAAGGTGATCGTGGCGATCAACAAAGACCCCGACGCGCCTATCTTCAAGATGGCACGTTTTGGCGTGGTGGGAGACATGCATTCCCTGTTGCCCTATCTGACCGAAGCCTTCCGTAAGCGGCTGGGTAAATAATCTTTCCCAGTGAACACCCTGGCGGGCAACGCCGATGCTGGCGGTCGGCGTTGCCCTTTTTACGCCCGTGCGCCCGATTCGCCAAGCCATTAAAAATCGTGTAGAATCACCTCAACCTGCGCCTGCTTTCACCAAAAGGCGTGGATGGGAGATAAATGAGCGAAAAAGAGACCGCCCAAGAAGTTATCGAATCCTACCGAAGGCGCCAACAGAAAGCTCAAAAAGCCCCCTTGATCATAGGCATCGCGGCGATATTGTTGGTCATCGGAGCAGGGGCCTTGATCTTCTGGTTGGTCGGCCCAGATCAACCCAACATTCCCTTCTTCAAGACATCCACCCCCACTCCCACGGTTACCTTCACCCCCACCAACACCGCCACCATCACACCGACCCCCACCGAGACTCCTACCGAAACCGCCACTCCTACCGTGACGCTTACCCCCACAGCCAGTGGCCCGTTCGCCTATACCGTAGCCGAAGGAGACACGCTGTCTGCCATTGCCGAAACATTCAAAGTCGACCTGCTGTTGTTGATCGCTATCAATAACCTCGACCCGGCCAATCCGATCATCCGCATCGGGGACCAGCTCACCATCCCCGGTCCCGATTCTCAACTGCCGACGGCGACTGCCCTACCTGCCAACCTGCCGCGTGGCACCAAGATCGAATACACCGTGCAGAGCGGCGATACACTGGCGATCATCGCGGAGAAATTCAATTCCATCATGGACGACATCCTGGAAGAGAACGAACTGGATGACCCCAATACCATCTTCGTAGGCCAAATATTGATCATTCCCGTGAACCTGGTTACGCCGGTCCCGACCAACACCCCTGGCACGCCCACAGTTACAGCGACGGGGGGGGCACCGGCGCCCCAGGCCGCTACAGGGACTACCGAATCCAGCCCAACGGCAACCCCGTAGGCCGCGACGGACCAGGATTGGGGACCGGAGTCAGACTGCCGGTCCCCATTTTTATAGATCGGCGCAGCTTGACAAAGGCCGTGATTCGCATATAATGAAATTGAAAATCATTTTCAGTTGATGTCTATGTTGCGTTTCTTTGGCTGTCTGATCCTGACCAGTCTCGTGTTGTATTCAAGTGCCTGCCGCTCCACCCCGCAAGGCGGAGAAGCCGCCTCCCTGGATGTCCTCGCCACTACTACCATCATTGCAGACGTGGTCAGGCAGGTCGGCGGCGAGGCGATTCACGTCTCGGCGTTGCTGCCGGTTGGCACGGATCCGCATGCTTTCAGCCCTACCCCGCAAGACATAGCCCGGGTTGTCCAGGCAGACCTGATATTCACCAATGGCGCCGGCCTAGAAGAATTCTTAAGCTCGATGATCGAGAGCGCCGGGAGCGCCGAAAAAGTCGTAGACCTGTCAAACGGCATCAAATTAATCTCATCCGCAGAGGATGAAGGACACCAGGCAGGTGATCCACACGTCTGGACAGACCCTAACAACGTGCTCATCTGGGTCCAGACGATCACGACCGCGTTGAAAAACGCAGATCCATCCAACTCCAGCCTATACGAACAAAACGCCCAACATTATCGAGAGGAGTTGACCAACCTCGATGCCTGGATCGTAGCGCAGGTAGCGCAATCGCCACCCGAGGAGCGGGTGATCGTCAGCGACCATCGGTTTTTTAGCTATTTCGCCCGGCGTTACGGGTTTCAGCAGGTGGAGGCGATCATTCCATCCTTCAGCTCTCTCGCCGAACCCTCCGCCAGGGATTTAGCGGCTTTGGAAGATTTCATTCGGCAGCATCAGGTACGTGCCATCCTGGTGGGCACCTCGGCCAATCCAGCTCTTGCTCAGCGAATATCCCAAGACACCGGAATCCGCCTGGTGACCATCTACACCGGATCGCTCTCCGCGGCGGGCGGAGAAGCCGATAACTACCTGGATTACATGCGTTTTAACGTGCGCGCCATCATGAGCTCCTTGAAATAAGGCCCCCCGCCCATGAATCAGGTACCTGTAGGTCTCGGAGGGAGCGGTGCCCTCAGAACAGGAGATAGACATGGCTCTCTTGAGAGAATTTATTAAAACAGAACACTGGATGCGCCGAGAGCGGCCTGTCCATCAGGTCAATGCACCCATCATACGCGCCAGCGGATTGACTGTGCGCTATGAGAGCGGCTTTGCCCTGCAGGACGTCTCATTCGAAATACACCCTGGCGAGAGGCTGGCGGTAGTAGGGCCAAATGGCGCCGGCAAGACCACCCTTTTCAAGGCGATCGCCGGCGTGATCACCCCCACCGCCGGTCAGGTGCACGTCTACGGGTACGAACCGGGTGGGCACACCTGCATCGCCTATGTCACCCAGCGCAGCCAGGTTGACTGGACCTTCCCGGTGAGCGTGGCAGACGTTGTCATGATGGGGCGAATTGGCAGGTTGGGTTTCTTCCGGCAACCGCGGGCGAAGGATTGGGATATCGTTAAGCAGTCCCTGGAGACCGTCAACCTGGCAGAGTTATCCGGGCGCCAGATCAGCCAGCTCTCAGGAGGCCAGCAGCAGCGCATGTTCATCGCCCGCGCCCTGGCCCAAGAAGCCGAATTGATGTTGATGGACGAACCCACCACCGGACTCGACATGAATTCACAAGAAGAACTCTTAGTCATCCTGGAAAAGCTGCAACGGCGCGGGGTTACAGTGCTGGTCGCCCTGCATGATCTCAAGCTGGCTGCCGAGCGCTTCGAACGGGTAATGCTGCTCAATCACCGCCTGCTTGGCCTGGGGACTCCGGAAGAAGTCTTCGTACCGCAGGCGCTTACGCGGACTTATGGGAGCCACCTGCGCCTGGTCTCGACCCCCGAAGGCCTGCTGGCCCTGGAAGACACGTGCTGCGAAGAGGGAGTATTAGTGCATGATTGAGCTGGTCATGGCGCCCCTGCAATACGAATTCATGGTGCGTGGTTTAGCCGCGGCCATCATGGTGGGTATCCTATGCGCCACGTTGGGTACCTATGTCGTCCTGCGCGGCATGGCTTTCTTCGGCGACGCCCTGGCTCATGCTATCCTGCCGGGGATGGCAATTGGCTACCTGGTGGGAGGAGGAGCGCGTGGGCCGCTATTCTGGTGGGCATTGCTCACCGCGATCATCAGCTCCCTGGGTATCGGTGCCATCAGCCACAGCGCGAAGATCAAAGAAGACACTGCAATCGGCATCATGTTCGCTGGAATGTTCGCCCTGGGTGTGGCCCTGATCTCTACCTCACGAAGTTACACCGTCGACCTGACGCATTTCCTGTTTGGCGATGTCCTGGGTGTGCGGGGCGCAGACCTGAGGTTGATGGGATTGTTCGGGGGTTTAATCCTGCTGGCAGTATTCGCCTTTTACAAGGAATTCCTGGTGCTGTCTTTCGACCCTATACTGGCAACCACCCTGCGCCTACCCACCCGTCTGCTGGATTTCTTCCTATTGGTATTGTTGGCGGTCGCCATCGTCGTCTCCCTCCAGACCGTGGGCGTGGCGTTGATGGTCGCCATGCTGGTCACCCCAGCCGCCACGGCCTACTTGCTGACCCGGCGCCTGGCACACATGATGGTCCTCGGGACAATCATCGCCTCTCTCTCAGGGGTGGTAGGCCTGTACCTCTCCTACTACCTGAGCATCGCCTCCGGCGCAGCCATTGTCCTGACCTGTACGCTGATCTTCACCCTGACCTGGGCTTTCCAGGCCATTCGCCAGCGCATCTCGTTAGCCCGCTCCAGGCTTAGCCTGGCGGCCGATCAGAGATGAATCCGCCCATGCCCAAGTCACCTACAACCAATCCAAGCCAGGAGTGGCTGAATCGCCTGCAGGCCAAGGGGTACCGTTCCACCGGGCCGCGCCGGGCGGTTGTGGAGACCATCGTTTCCAGCCAACACGTGCTCAGCCCCTACGAGGTATTTGAACTGGCCCGCAATCGCTATCCCAAGCTTGGCCTGGTCACGGTGTACCGGACGCTGGAAAAACTGGAAGAGCTTGGCCTGATCCAGCGTGTGCACCAACCCTCCGGCTGCCAGGCGTTCATCACCGCCTCCTCCGGGCACCAGCACCTGTTGATCTGCCAGCGCTGCGGCCGGGTTCAATTCTTCAGCGGGGATTATGAAAAGATCGGCGGCTTAATCGCCGCAGTCGGCATAGAGAGCAACTTCCAGATCGAAGACCACTGGCTTCAATTGTTCGGAGTATGTTCCACCTGCCAACTATCGTAACCCCTGGCTGACCTGCTCGATTCGTTCCAGGATTTCGGTCGCCTCTTCGCACCCGGCGATGTGCACGTCGCCGTTGCCATCGACATGGGTAGGGATCAACTCATAGCCTATATATTTTGTCCCCTCGAAATACAGCTTTAATATCACCCCTTGCTGGTGATCCCGCTGCCACTGGTCAAAGACGAAATTGCCTAGCCCATAGAACACCGGTACGCCCTCGATTTCCTGGATGGCCTGGATGACGTGGGTGTGATTGCCTACCACCACGTCTGCGCCTGCAGCCACGATCTCACCGGCCAGTTGACGTTGTATGGCAGTCGGCCAGGGGACATCCTCCGGGCCCCAGTGGGGCATCACGATAACGACGTCTGCCAGCGGGCGGATGGTGGCGATGGCAGCTTCTACATTCTCCTCATTAAGCACTGCGATGCCGGGCGAATCCTGCCCGGCGAAGGCCATGGGTTCAATGTGCCCCAGGGATACTATCCCGAAGCGCACTCCGTTGAGTGTGACGATCACCGGCTTCATCGCCTCGGCGTGGTTCACACCGGCACCGACGGGGAGAATCCCCACCCGCCTCAGGTTTTCAAGGGTATCGAAGAAAGCCCGGTCGCCGCAGTTGCTCAGGCCGCAGTTCCTGATGTGATTCGTAGCAACACTCATCACGTCGAAGCCTGCCCAGGCCAGTAAATCGGCGTTGGCCGAACCGCCAACGAGCACGTAAGTAGGGATACATCCTGTGTGCGGTGGGTAATCGCTGATCGTGGCGTTCAATGTACCAATCGCCAGGTCGGCCTGCTGGATGATATCGCGCACTTCGTCGAAGATGTATTCGGAGCTGCCCCGATCGTCGATGGCGGCCTGCACACAGCGCGCCGGCACGATCACGCCGGTGAAGAGCAATGTGGTGGTCGCGGGTAGGGTGGGAGTCGATGAAGGCGAATTGGTGGGAGATGGCGAGAAAGTGGGCTGTGGAGGTGTGAGAGAGGGAACGATAGTGGGACTGGCCAAGGCGGCAGTCGCCGGCGAATTCGTCGGCGAGGCTGAGACCTGTGGCGTGGGCATTCTCAGGCTGGTAGGACTCGGCCGGCAGGCCGACAGCAACACCACCCATGCCACGAGTGCTGCACCCCAGCCTTGGGGCACATATCGGGTGGACCGGTGGTCCGCATGCCGCTGATGAACCAATCGTCATCCCCCCTTATGGATACGATCCAACTGCAAACGAGCGATTGTCTCGAGAGCGGCGTCGATCTCGGCGCTAACAACTGCCTCCGTCTCTCGGCGGGCTGCTTCCTGCAAAGCCCGGTGCGCCAATTTCGACCAGGGAAGGTTCCACGCCGCCTGACCCAAGGCCCAGGCGGCGTGAGCCCGTACCAGGGAGTCTGGGTCAGACAGTAAGGCCTGTCTCAGAGCAACAATGGCGCTGCGCAACGATGATCGGCCTACGCCGGAGTGGGGAAAAAGCCGGACAGCTCGCGCCAACCGATTCCCCAGCGCCACAGCCAAGTTCCGCAGGTAGCCGCACCTCCTGGCCCGCTTCAGCGGGCTGCTTCGATACCTGACCTTGAAATCCTGGGGAGAAAGGGCCAGCCCTTCCACCAGTTCAGGCTGGGCGGCAGAGGCCTGCGGAGCAAAAGCTGGTTCGCCTGCCCAGCCCGCTCGTGCATGGGGGACGGCAAAGCGGACGTTCCAGGGGCAGACCTGCTGGCAGATATCGCACCCGAACACCCAGTCTCCCAACAGGGGGCGCAAGTCGGTCGGAATTGGCCCTTTCAGCTCGATGGTCAGGTAGGAGATGCAGCGCCGGGCATCCAGCGTCCGATCGGGCAGGATGCAGCCAGTCGGGCAGGCCTCGATGCACCGCCGGCATGAGCCGCATTGATCGCTTACAAAGGGCGAATCGGGCTCCAATTCGATCCCCAGCAGTATCTCCCCCAGGAACAGGTAGGAACCCAGGCGGGGGTTTATCAGGCAGGTGTTCTTGCCGATCCAGCCAAGACCGGCGCGCTGGGCAAGCTCCCGCTCCAGGATGGGCCCGGTATCGCAATACCAACGATAGGTAAACGGCTGGTCAACCTGGGCCTTGATGAATTCCACTAGGGATGCCAGGCGCACTGCCAGCAAATCATGATAGTCCTGTCCCCAGGCGTAGCACGATACGCGCCCACATAGCCCGTGGGCGGGGGGACCAGCGGCTTCAGGTATAGGGTAGCGCATCGCCAATACCAGGATGGAGCGGCAATCCGGCAGGATCGCCCGGGGATCGGCGCGCCGCTCCCGGTTGCGATCCGTCGCCAGGTAAGACATTTCTCCGTGGCGTCCAGCTTCCAGCCATTCCTGGAAGACCGCCAGATGGGACGGTGGATCGGGGATGGTTACCCCGATCAGGTCAAATCCCAGGCGCATAGCCTCGGCTTTGATGGCCTCTTTCAGTGACATCGTGCCAACCTGGATCCGGGAAAGCCAGACCACTGCCCCGGATGGCGATTACTGGCAGGTCAGGGTAAAAGTAACCTGGTTGGATACCACATCGTCAGGGGCGGTCACGTGCAGGCGGGCCCAGCCATTGGTGGAGGCCGTAAACGTCAGGCTGTAAGGAACTGTCTGGGTGCCCGCGGGCAGCGAGGCAGTAGTAGGGGCTGGCAATTCAATGGCATAGCCCACTTCGGCTTCCAACCGATAGGTGACCGTGGCAGCCGAGGCCAGGGTGAACTGCGTGGTGAAGTTGAAGGTATGCGGGCAAGCTCCCTGCACGTTGGCATTATCGACGGTGATAGCTGGGGCAGATACGACGGCGCCTGCAGCGCTGGTCGAGGTAGCGATGGCTGTGACGTTGGTGCCGGCTGTCGCTGTTGGACCGGTGGTCGTCGAAGTAGCGCTGGCGGCTGCCGTGCCTGCCACGACGTTTATCTCGATGTAGAAAGGTTGGTCGGCGCTCGGTCCCAGGCCAAAATTAGTGCCGTTGGCATTGCGCAGCATCCAGAAGCCGAAATAATTGCCAGGATCATCGGGGGCGGTCAGGTCGAGAGATAGGTCGATGGTCTGTCCCGGCGGGACCTGATTGGGCAAGGGGGTGGAGCTCGGTCCCCCCATCTGGGCGCCGCTGGTAAAGACCAGTTGGTAGGCAGTGGTCCAGGTGCTGGTGCCGATGTTCTTCAGGCGCCAGGTCTTTTTAAAGGTTTCACCCGGCCTGAAACTTGTCCCATCGGGCACGGTCACATCGGTGACAAACTCAAGCTGGTCTGCCGCACCGCCCACTATGGGCGGTTGGGTGGCAGTGGTTGCTGCAAGGGTGGCGGTGTTGGTTGCAGTGGGAAGAGGCGAGGTTGGGGAGAGAGTGGGCAGCGGTTGCGTGGGTGTGATCGCTGCAATTTCGGTCAGCTTGGCATTGGCAGTCTGCGCCGCAGCAGTAAACACCGCATTGGGGTCCATCTGGGTGGCGGTCGGCTCGGCCGGGGTTTGCCTGCAGGCAGCCAGCAGTAACGGCAGGCCTGCCAGGACCACCCACGGGGATTTCTTCGAGAGAGACATTTCAGCTCCTATCTTTTCAGCGTAATCTCCAGTTCAATTGCCCAGGGTTCAGGCACAAACTTGCCCAATTTTACCCCAGGATAGGATGAAAAACCCCCAGCGGGCGAGGCCCGTTGGGGGTAATGCGAGAAAGAAACCAGGGATAGGCGGGGTAGTCTGGTATGTTGGATGTGCCTAGGGGTGCTCGATGCGCGGCGAGCTCCACACTGCCCAATCGTCCAGGAAAGGACCATCCGCCTTGACCACCAGAGTGAACTGCAACGTCTGCCCGCGATAGGCGGATAAATCGACATCAACAGGCAACAAGGTGCCGTTGCAAGACTTGTTCCATTCGCGGATCACCCGCCAGGCCGTACCCTCCAGATAACCCAATTGAAAGATCACCCGGTCCGAGCCACAGATTCCTGTGGGCAACATGAAACCCAGGCGAGCCATGAAGTGGTCACCGCTTTGGACGGTATAGGGAGGGAAGAAACCAGCGACGAAGCCATCGGTCTCGTGCTTAGGGTGGGTGAGCAACACCCTGCCGGAGGTGCTCCCATTTTCCATCAAGACGCTGTCCTTGATCTTGGCAACACCAATCAGGTCGTCATCGCCGCCACCGAAGGTGACGACTGTATCGGGGGTGGTGCCCACCCCGCTGACCCAATATCCCGACGAGGCTTGAACCAGGAAATCATACAACAAGCCGGTCGCCACCGCCACTCGAATTTGAACGTAGAAAGGCTTGTTGTCCGCACCCAGGCCGAAGGTCACGTTGGTAACGTTGCGCAGCTTCCAATCGCCGCGGTGAGTTCCTGCGGTAGAAGGGGCAACCAACGTCACGGATACATCGATCGTTTGTCCTGGAGCGACGTTCTGTGTGAGCGCGACCGAAGCCGGTCCTCCCATGGCATTGCCGCCGGCGAACACCAGGGCGTAACCCGTGGTCCAGGTGCACGAACCGGCATTCTCCAGCCGCCAGGTCTTGACAAAGGTCGTCCCGGCAGGCACCGCGCTATCGTCCGGGTAGGTCACATCTCTGACGAACTTTACCCGGTCACATGGGACAGGTGTCGGCGAGGGTGGGATGGAGGTGAACGTGGGCGGCAGTGTGGCCGTGGGGAATGGCAGGGTCGCGGTAGGGAAGCTGACCGGGGGGAAGGTGCCCACCGGGGAAGTAGCGGTGGGGAAAACCGGCTCTACCGTGGTTCCCGGCGGCCTTGCCACCTGCGTCAATTGGGCAGCCACCGTCTGAGCGGCGGCGGTGTAGATAGCGTCGGCAGCCGATGGAGTGGGGGTGCTCCTGCCAGGCAAATTACAGGCGCCTAGCGCCAGGGCGAATAGCGCCAGGAGGGTCAAGGGGCGATTTCTCGAATGGCGCATGCGTCTCCTCGCGATTCCTCCTCAGGGGATCGTGAAGTCTACCGTACGCACAATGCAGGTGCCGCCCAGGCCATTGGCGGTGCACAGGCGGATGGTGGCGCGGGCTTCATTCCCGGATTTCGCACCCCCGATCGACCCGCCGATATACATGGTCTTATTGGGCTTGAGCACGTCTCCACCCGGCGGACATTCGCCCTCCGAACCCATGAACGGCGCATTGCTGGTATCCGAGAACAGTGTTAGGCCGGTGTCCAGGTCTTCGATCCTCAGGTTCAGCGATTCAAAATTGGAATCGCTGTTATTGGTCACCTGGAAGATCGCCGTCTGAACGCCGCCACAATTGCGCACCCTAGAGAAGGCGGCGCTGAAGCCCGCCTGCGGGGTCACCGTGATGGTCAGCGTGGGCGGCGGTGGAGGTGGGGTGATCACCGGAAGACTGGTCGTATCTCCCTGCACCTGGGTGGTCTGTCCCCATACCCAGCAGAACTCGCCCGGCCGGTTCAGGTTCTCAATGAACCACCAGGTCCGGTTGCTATCGCGGCCGTACACGCGCGCCGTCTGGCTCACCAGCAGGTAACCTACCCGGCTGTACAGCGGGCCGGGCCCCAGGCGGCAGTTGGTGTCTTCGATGGCACTGATGGTGGGTGTCTGGGGTGTGACAGAGGTGGCCGTAAATAGCACAGGTGTATTGGTGGGGGGCAGCGTGGCTGCCAGGGTGGGAGTCTCGACCGGCGGTGGGGCGGTGGTCGCCACGGCTGTTGGGGTCTCAGCCACGGGCGTATCGCTGCTGGGTAGTATGCTGGTTGGGGAGGCAGGAGGCGGGGCGTTCTGTGTCAATTGGGCCGCCAGTGTCTGTGCCGCAATGGTGAAGATGGCGTCGGGTGGAGGTTGGGTAGGCCCGGCCCCGCCGAGTAGGTCGCAGGAGCTCAAAAGCAAAAGCGTTATCGTTAGGACCGCTAGGATGCGGGTACGACGAGTGGTCATCTCTCTCCTCACTTCCTGGGCAAGTAACAGGCTTGCAAATCGATCTACGTCTCTTCTCCTTGACGTAATTCCCCTCAAAATAGTTTCATCGATAAAAGTCCGGACCTGAATCCAGTTGTTATTGTCTGGGATCTTCCTCCCTGTTCCAGTGTACAATGACTCTGAAAAAAAAGCAACCGTTGTGGGAATACTGCAGCGTTGTTATCGGCTCCTTGAGATGTGTGCGGTGCACGCCGCACACATCTCAAAGAGCCGGATATATCCAGTAATCTTACTTGGTCAATTGCGGGCAGTGATCAATTCCAGGGGTAAGGCGGTTTCCCAAGCGGGAGGCGGGCTGGCCTGCATGGACCACGGACCGCTCCAGGTAATGGTGACCGGCCTTACCTGTCCGCGCAGATCCTGTTCGGACTCTACAAATACCAGCTTGTTGGTGGTCGTTCGTCCCTTCCAGCGGCCACGCACCTTATCCTCAAAGAGCACCTCCACCGTCTGCCCGAGGTAGCGGGCATTGATCTCGGCTGCGATCTGCTCCTGTAGGGCTTCCAAGGCCCGATAGCGGTCCCATTTCTCAACATCGGGGACGGAATCGAGCATGCGGCGAGTCGCAACGGTGCCCGGGCGCGGCGAGTAACGCGCCAGGTGGGCTACATCCAGCCTGAGTTCCGCCAGCAAGTCGTAGGTGCGCCGAAACTGCGTCTCGGTCTCGCCCGGAAAACCGACGATCACATCGGTTGCGATGGACACCCCCGGAAAGCGGCCATCCAGACGGGCGCGGATCTTTTCTATCAGACGGCGGTAGTCATCGGCGGTGTAACCGCGCCGCATGTCGTGCAGCACCCGATCATCGCCGGCCTGCACCGGCACTTCGATGTGCGCCATGACCTTGGGCAGCTCGGCAACCGCATCCAACAGGGCAGCGCTCATGTAATTGGGGTGGGAGGTCAGGAATCGGATCCTTTCCAGCCCATCCACCTCATGAACCAGGCGCAGCAAGTCCCCCAGGTCTGGTCCATCCGGAATGTCTTTGCCGTAGCGATCCACGATCTGGCCTAGCAGCGTGATCTCTTTCACCCCCTGGGCGACCAGGGCGCGCACCTCGGCCAGCACCTCTTGTGCTGGTCGGCTGCGCTCCGCCCCACGGCGATATGGAATGATGCAGAAGGTGCAGGCATGAGAACAGCCCAGCACCACCGGCACATGGGCGGCGACCAGCCTGCCGCGCTCATCCAGCGGCAGGACCAGGTCCCCATCCATGGCGGCGAAACGCTGCCGCGTCTCAGCCTGCTCCAGGCCACGACTGTCTTCCTGCGTGAGATACGCCACCAGCGGGCCCGGGTCGGAGGGCGGGGAAAATACGTCAACGAAAGGAAAGCGCTTCTTGAGGTGCTCATTGCCCCTGACCCCTACCAGACAGCCCATCAGATTGATCACCAGTTCGGGACGGCGTTCTTTGAGCGGGCGCAGCGAATGCAGCCTTCCGAGCGCCTTGTCTTCGGCGCTCTGGCGTACCACGCAGGTGTTCAGCACGATCACATCGGCCTCCTCCGCCTGGCGGGCAGCCCGGTAACCCAGACGCTCGAGTGCAGAAGCCACCCGCTGGGAATCGGCCACATTCATCTGGCAGCCTTCCGTCCAAATGTGATACTGCATGTCCAATATTATAACATCTGGAGCAACACCAACCGATGATACAATAGCCGCCATGCCTCTGCGCCCCCTGAAGATTGCCTCGCTGACATCACTCGGATTGGCATTGGTAGCCGCGCTGCTCTATGCTTACCCACCCATCCAACGCCGGGTGGCCTGGCGGATAGACAGGGCCTACACCTACCTGCGCGGGGTGGCCGCGCCGGTGGGCGCGATGCCCACCCCACTGCCTCCACCAGACCTGCAGGTGACCCGCATTCCAGAACCGACTGTCACGCCGGCAGCCATCGATACAGCCACCCCCGGCCCCACGCCAACGCAGGCCCCCACCCCTACCCCCATCCCCCAGGCGATCTCCCTGGCGGCCCCCGCCTGGGAAGAGCAGGACATCAATAACTGCGGGCCGGCCACGCTGGCGATGTACCTGCGCTACTACGGCTGGAAAGGCGACCAGTTCACCATCGCCGAACTGCTTAAACCCCAACGCGAGGACCGCAACGTGAACGTCGAAGAGCTGGCGTATTTCGTGCGCACGCGCGCCGGCTGGCTAAACCTTGAGTACCGGGTGGGTGGGAGCCTGGAGTTGCTCAAGCGGCTGCTGGCAGCCGGGTTTCCGGTGATGATCGAGGAGAGCTTCTACTTCGAAGAGCCGTACTGGCCCAACGATGACTTGTGGGCGGCTCACTACAACCTGCTCACCGGCTACGACGATGCCTCCCAGCACTTCACCGCGCAAGACAGCTTCCATGGGCCAGACCAGATGGTGTCTTACCAAAAACTGGATGAGTATTGGCAGGTATTCAACCGGGTGTACATCCTCATCTATCCCCCAGACCAACAAGAGACGGTCAAATCAATCCTCGGGCCAGATTGGGACGTGGACGCCAATCGCCAGGCCGCCCTGGAATTTGCCCAGGGCGAGACCCAAGAGGATGTTCAAAACGCCTTCGCCTGGTTCAACCTGGGCACCAACCTGGTTTATTTTGAACGCTATCCCGAGGCAGCCCTGGCCTACGACCAGGCGCGCCAGTTAGGCCTGCCGCAACGCATGCTGCGCTACCAGTTCGGCCCATTCCTGGCCTATTTCCACACCGGGCGCCTGGCCGACCTGATGGCACTTACCGAATACGCCCTGCAACGCACACCCAACGCCGAGGAGGCGCTGCTGTGGCAGGGCTGGGCCTTATACCGCCTGGGGGACATCTCCGCGGCGCAGGCCAGCTTCCGCCAGGCACTGGCGGCCAACTCCAATTACAGCGACGCCCAATACGCCCTGGAATTCATCCAGCAGAACCAATAAAGCATCCCCAACCAGCCACCTACGACTGGCGCGTCATGGGTTGCCAGTTCAGGGTCGAGCCGAGGTTGGGATTGAAATTGGGGTCCTCGGTGACGATGTACTCGCCGAGCGCGTTGGCCCAGGCGTGACCATAGCCGCCGGGCAGCTCGACGCCGCGCCCGGCAAAGGGGTCCTGGTATTCATCCACGCCGCGTATGGCCTGGCTGAAATTGGTTGCCAGCCGGTCCATGGTCGCCTGGCGCTGGTAGTAAGAGTCCATTGACATCTGGCGGATCTGGTCGCTGGTCTGGCTGATCATCCGGCTGACCTGCCCGATCTGGTGGATATGTTGGATCTGGTTTTGGATCATCATCTGGCTGACCTGCATGTAACCTGCAAACCAGTCGGGGTTCAGACGGAAGGAATACAGGATGGCCTGGAAGAGGTCTGCCATCCCATCCAGTTTGTCCTTGAGCGCCCGGAACGAAAACAGGTAATCTACTACCCAGAAGACCATCTCCATCGTCCCCATCAAGGAGGGCGTGGCGACCCGCTGGGCCACCACCACGCCGTAGATCTCCTCTTCGATAGATTGTCCCTCCCAGGGGTAGGAGATACGCACCCTGGCGCCTTCGGCGCTGCTGGTGCCCGGGATGGCATTGGGATTGACGGCCCGCAACTGCTCCGGCAGGTCTGGCAATGGTTCCTGGCGGACCAGCTCGATCGGTCCCACGCCCTGGCGATAGCGCGGGATGACGATCTCGTTCAAGGCCTGCAGTATTCCCACCGGAGGTTGCACCTCGTTGCCGAAATAACGACTGCCCCTGGGGAAAGTCATGTGGGTAAACGGGTCGTTCGACCAGTAGAAGCTGAGGGTCGGGAGCACCTCGAAGGCCTCCAGGCCCGCCGGATTGCGCACCTGGAAGGCTGCCACTGCCGGCATCCCCGGGTTGTCCATCCGCCATTGGATCCCACCGACGAATTCCCAGTCGACCGGGATCAGCATGCGGAAGGCCTCACGACCCAATCCCTGGGCATCGTGGTATGCAAAGCTCTTCAAACGCATACCCTGAGCGAAGGCGCCCCCCGCGGCAGGAGGGGCTCCTCTCCCCGAAGCCTGTCCTGTCCGGATCAGGCGCGTGCCGCAATACGGGCAGAGTACTTGATCCCCTGGCTGGCCAGCGGCGATCGCCGACGCCAGGTTGCCGCCACATTGTGGGCAATTCTCGCTCATCAAAGGTGACACACCGCCTCCCATGTTGCGAATATAGGGGCTGGACAGGAATCCTCCCGCCCAACCCCCATATTATCGATCATTTTCGGTTCAACTGCACAACACCTTAAAAATTTATCAGGGTGGTGTGAATTCGTCCATGATCAGGGGCAGCAACAGCCGCCGCAAGAAATTGGTGAAACACCAGAAGCCGGTGCAGCCGTTGAAATGGGTGCTGTCCTTACGACCGGTGGCGGGCTGGCCGATAGTGCTGGCCAGGCCGTAGTGTGCCGAGCCAATCCGGCTGCCTCCGGAGGCCATCACGCTCCAGTCGATGCGGAAGTGGGCCGAGCCGATCTGCACCTGCTGGTCGGCCAGCTCCTCGCCGGGCTGCAGGCCAGGGCCGGGTGGCTCGACCTGCGCCAGGCCCGGCCCGACCAACAGCGCCACACTGGAGAGCGCCAGGAGCAGCCCGGCCAGGATCAGTCGTAGGAGGCGCTGGCTGGTCGTCATGGCTCAAGCTCCTCCTGGGCTGGGGCGTAGGGCTCCAGGCGCCGGTCTTCATAGCCGAGGCGCCGGGCCACGATGCGATAATCGAAGCTGATGTTGCACGCCGAGCCGCCGATGGCCCTTACGGTGAACGAGTCCGGGCCTTTCTCGGCCACGTAGAGCTGGCAGTCGCCCAGCGGGGTGAGGTACACGTGATAGTCCTGCAGGTTGACCGCAGCGGCGAAGAGCGGGTCGATGGCAACGGTAGCCACGCCATCCACCAATGCCCCGCTGCCAAAGTCCTCGAACCACACCTCCGGGCTCTCGATGGCGTACATCAGCCGCCGTTCGCCTTCAACCTGGACTACTGCGCTCTTGGCGCCTGAGCAGTTTAGATCCCCATCTTCCTGGATCTCACAGGCCAGCGCGTCGTCGCCTGCACGGACACTAAAAGTGCCTAGTTCATCGTTGTTGTTATCCAGGTCGAGCCAGACCTCGTCGTTGCTGAAGAACCACAGGTCGCCGTTCGGCTGGCTCAGGTCCGACTTGATGATGCCGTCGTCACCACCGGGTTCGGTAAGTTCCAGCGCAGCCACGCCCACAGCGCGCAGCGCCGGCAGCGCAGCAGGGACGTCATCATCCGTGGCCTCGTTATCGACGGTCAGGATGGCGTTCAGCGCGGCGCCGTGCACCGCGGCCGTAAAGCTGTTCGAGATCACTGCGCCTGGCATCAGGGTGAAGGCGTATGGGGCGCCCAGCAGCCGCTGGCGAGGGGTCAGCGTCTCTGTATAGACCCCGTTGCCCACCCGCACCTCCACCCAGGTAGGCTTGGCCAGGTCTTCGGGCGTCACCCCGGCGATGGCGGTGTTCGGGCCTACCACGGTGTTGAACAGGCCGTCCGTGACCGAGACGTTATCGGTCTCATTGTAGAAGGCCGTGCCGCCCGATGCCTGGTGATAGAAGGAAAACCTGACCGTCGCCGTGCCGTTCAGCGGATTGCCGTCCTGGTCGGTCAGGCGGCCCTGGTAGGTGAACTGTGGAAACATGCCGGCCCCAATGCAGCCGGCCAGGAACAGGCCCACGCCCATGACCAGAAACAGGATTGCGACTTTAAAAACTCGTTGTTGCCCTAACTTTTCCATCTCTTTCCTCCTCAAAACACTACGTGGATTAGGTTGGCGACCCCAGCCGGTCGCATGCCCACGATCCTTGTTGAGCTAACCACCGGTTGAGATGTGCACAAATGAAAGAAACCGGCACATGAATATGAAGCGACCTGTGAACATTATAGATAATATTTGCCCGAGATTCAACAGGGTCTTTGTGGTTGATTTACACCCGGCTTTCTGATATATTCAAATCAGTCAACAAAGCTATTATCGGGTGGACCTTACTGGTGGGGTATTGCAAGCCGGGCCGGGTATGGGTGTCCATTCTCGGCCATCAGGCAAGTAAATGATAGGAGTGCTCAAATGAAGTCCACCTCCTCACCCCTCACGCCCTGTTTGTCTCACGCAGCCCTGCTGTTGGCAGCAGCCGCGCTGGTCGTTGCCGCCCTGCTTTCGCCATCCCCCGGCTATGCTCAGGCAGACGACCCCTCCCCGCCCGGCGAAGTGGTCAAGCTGATCTTCATCCATCATTCCAGCGGCGAGAACTGGCTGCGCGATGATCATGGCGGTCTGGGCAGAGCCCTGGGCGAGAACAATTACTTCGTCAGCGACACCAATTACGGCTGGGGGCCGGATGCCATCGGGGACCGCACAGACATCCCCAACTGGCCGGAGTGGTTTCGCGGGCCAGACAGCCAGCGCTACCTGGCCGCGCTCTTCTCGGAGAGCGGGCAGAACTCCTCCTACACCCGCGATCTGCCAGACCCGGGCGGGGAAAATCAGGTGATCTTGTTCAAGTCCTGCTTCCCCAACTCGAACCTGGAGGGGAACCCGGGAGACCCGCCTGCTCCGGGGGAGGGACTCGCGGTCGGCAACGCCAAGTACATCTACAACGACCTGCTGAATTATTTTGCCACCCGGCCGGACAAGCTGTTCATCGTCATCACCGCGCCCCCGGTGCAGGATCCAACCTTTGCCGCCAACGCCCGCGCCTTCAACACCTGGCTGGTAAACGACTGGCTGAACGAGAACAATTATTCACTCAACAACGTGGCGGTTTTCGACTATTACAATGTATTGACTGGGCCGGAAAATCACCATCGCTTCCACGAGACGGCCATCCAGTACATCACCGACCGCGGCGGCGACACCTCCTACTATCCCTCGGATAGTGGCGACGATCACCCCTCTCCGGAGGGCAACCGCAAGGCGACCGCCGAGTTCGTACCCCTGCTCAATGTGTATTACCACCGCTGGAAAGCCGGCGCGCCTGCCCAGCCCATCGTCCAGGCAGAGACCGCCACAGCCGTGCCAGCCGAAACTCAACCACTCGTCGCAACCGCCCAGCCCGTGGCTGGCAACGTGGTCGATGACTTCGAATCCGGCCCGCCCATCGGCAGCCCCGGTTGGCAGGCCTTCTGGGACGAAACCACCCCGACGACAATCCGCTGTGGTCCCCAGGGTGGGGATTCACACACCGGGCAGGCTGCCCTGCCGATCGTATTCGACGTGGCTGCCAATAGTTGGGCCACCTGCGCCTTGCTGTACGACGTCCCGCAGGATTGGAGCACGGCCCAGGGGCTGTCGTTCTTCGTACGCGCCAGCCAGCCGGCGCTGGTCTTTGAGGCGATCGTCTATGGCGGAACCCCCGAGGAGCGGGAGACCTACCAATACAGCCTGGAGACCACGCCCGAGATGGCAGCGGGCTGGGCGCCTGTGGAGCTTGCCTGGCCCCAATTCCTGCGTGTGGAATGGGAAGCCGAAGCCGGCACCCCCTTCGCCGAGCCCAACCGGGTGGCCGGCGTGGCGTTTGGCTTTGCCACCTTCCCGGATGCCCCGAACACCGGCACGATCTGGATCGACGACCTGCAGCTTTCCGGCCAGGCGCCGGCCGAGATCCAACAGCTCCCTGCGGCGGCCGACACGCCCGCCGCGCCGGCAGTCGAGCAGGTGCAGCCAGGGAGCGAGGCTGAAGAGCAGCCGGCCAGCGCGGGGCAGCGGCCGCGCCTGTGCGGTGCAGCCGCTGCGTTTCCCCTGGCGTTGGCAGGTCTGGCCCTACTGCGACGCAGTAGGAGAGCTCCGTTAGATGTGGGAAACACGAGGTAACCGCCTGGTCACCAGAACCAGGACCCATACCTGAATCTGGCCTGGGCAATGATTGGCTGCTCACCCACCCCATTTTAGGCTGATCCTATGCTGGCGCGCGTTTTTTCCTGTGCAGTGGTTGGCCTGGAGGGGGTGATCGTCGAGGTCGAAGTGGATACCTGCCCGGGGCTGCCCGGCATGGACATCGTCGGTCTGCCCGACAAGGCGGTGCAGGAGAGTCGCGACCGGGTGCAGGCGGCAGTCAAGAACGCCGGGCTGGCCTACCCCCGCAAGCGCCTGGTGGTTAACCTGGCCCCGGCATCGGTGCGCAAGGAAGGCCCGGCCTACGACCTTCCGATCGCCCTGGGGGTAATGGTGCTCACCGGAGATCTGAGTCCGGCCCACCTGGAAGGCACCCTGGTGGTGGGAGAGCTCTCCCTGGATGGCAACGTGCGCCATGCCCGGGGTGTGCTGCCGATGGCAGCCGTAGCCCGCAGGGAGGGGTTCAAGCGTGTCCTCGTCCCGCAGAGCGATGCCGCCGAGGCTGCCCTGATCCCTGGGTTGGAGGTCGTCCCGGTCAGCTCCCTGGCAGCCATATACACCCACCTATGCGGCAACGGGCCCATCCCCACACAGCCGGCCATCGCGCCAGAAGACCTGCCCGCTGTGCCGACCACCGACTTTCGCGAGGTGAAAGGCCAGGAACACGTCAAGCGGGCCCTGGAAGTGGCCGCGGCGGGCGGACATAACGTGCTGATGATCGGCCCGCCGGGAGCCGGCAAGACCCTGCTGGCACGGGCCATGCCCGGCATCCTGCCGCGCATGACCATCGAAGAAGCCCTGGACGTCACCCGCATCTACTCGGTTGCCGACCAGCTTCCACCCGAGGTGCCCCTGATCCGGGCGCGCCCCTTCCGCGCCCCGCATCACACCATCTCGCACGCCGGACTGGTGGGCGGCGGCAACTGGCCCCACCCCGGCGAGATTTCCCTGGCCCACCGCGGGGTGCTGTTCCTGGATGAATTCCCCGAGTTTGGGCCGCGCGTGCTGGAGGTGCTGCGCCAGCCCATCGAAGACAAGGTAGTCACCATCAGCCGCGCCCAGGGCTCGCTCACCTTTCCCGCCAATTTCCAGCTCATTGCCGCTATGAATCCCTGCCCATGCGGCTACTACGGCGACGCCCTCAAACCCTGTACCTGCTCTACCAGTGTGATCACCAAGTACCAGAAGCGCATCTCCGGCCCGCTGCTGGACCGCATCGACATTCACGTCGAAGTGCCGCGCGTGGCCTACGAGAAGCTATCCGACGACCGCCTGGGGGAGCCCTCGGCAGCCATCCAGGCGCGGGTGGAGGCCGCCCGCCAACGCCAGCGCGAGCGCTTTTCCGGGGCGGCAGAATACGTAATGGGCGGACGGCAATCAGCCCAGCCGGGCGCCCCCACCTGCAACGCCGACATGCGCCCGGCCGAGGTGCGCCAGAATTGCGAGCTGGACGAGGCTGGCCGGACACTGATGCGGGCCGCCATGAGCCAGCTCCAGCTTTCGGCGCGCGCCTACCATCGGGTGCTCAAGCTGGCGCGCTCGATCGCCGACCTGGCTGGAGCGGAGGACATCACGCCGACCCATCTGGCGGAGGCGCTGCAGTATCGGCCGCGGGGGATAGGAATGGGATGAGAGTCTTCGCCCGCACGCCCCTCGATATCGCCAGGATCGCCACGCCGCGCGGCCAGGTTTATATTCTGCCGGAGAGGTGCAAAGAGTGCCAGATGTGCGTCGTGTTCTGCCCACGACAGGTCCTGGTAATCTCTCACCTTAAGAACAGCAAGGGTTATCACTATCCCGAAATTGCTCCCGGTAAAGAAACGGCGTGTGTGCATTGCGAATTCTGCGGCCTGGTCTGCCCGGAATTTGCCATTTACACCCTTGCGCTGGATGGCGAGGCGCGATGACCGGGAGCACTGTTTTATCCGGAAAGCACTTCATTCATGGGGACGAAGCCTGCGCCGAAGGCGCCATCGCCGCCGGGTGCCGTTTCTTCGCGGGCTATCCCATCACCCCCTCCACAGAGATCGCCGAACACCTGGCCCGCCGGCTTCCGCAGGTTGGCGGTGTATTTTTACAGATGGAGGATGAGTTGGGCAGCATGGCGGCGATACTCGGCGCCTCCGCCGCCGGGGCGCGCTCGATGACCGCCACCTCAGGGCCGGGCTTGAGCCTGATGATGGAGAACGTGGGATTGGGGATCATGCTCGAAATTCCCTGCGTGGTCGTCGATGTGCAGCGCGCCGCGCCCTCCACCGGGTTACCCACCATGCCAGGCCAGGCGGATGTCATGCAGGCCCGCTGGGGATCGCATGGGGATTACGAGATCGTCGCATACGCCCCCTGGTCGCCGCAGGAAATGTTCGATCTGACCGTGCGATCGTTCAATGTGGCCGACCATTATCGGATTCCGGTGCTCCTGATGAGCGATGAAGTCGTCGGTCACATGGTCGAACGCGTGGTGATTCCTCCGGCAGACCAAATCGAAATCTGGGGACGCAAACGCCCGAAGGCAACCCCCAACGGGCGATTCGACCCATTCCTGGCCGAGGATGCGGACCTCATCCCACCCATGGTGCACGCCGGTGAAGGCTATCGCATCCATTACACCGGGTTGACCCACGACGAACGCGGCTACCCCGATATGTCGGCTGAAACCCACCACCGCCTGGTCACCCGCCTGGTCGAGAAGATTCGCCGCAATGCAGACCAGATCATCCTCACCGAGGGATACTACCTGGACGATGCACGCATTCTGGTCATCTCCTACGGCTGCACCGCCCGGTCTGCCCGGCGGGCCGTGCGAGAGGCGCGCAGCCGGGGCATCCCTGCAGGCATGCTGCGCATGATCTCACTGTGGCCATTCGCCGAGGAGCAAGTCAAAGCATTGGCACGGGATATGGATGCTGTGATCGTGGCCGAGATGAACCTGGGCCAGATCAGCCGGGAAGTCGAACGCCAAGCGAGACGATCTGTAACCGGTGTGTTTCACGCCGGAGGGGAAATGATCCCGCCAGAGCCGATCTTGAATGCCATCCGGGAGGCGGCTGCATGACTGCCCCCATCGTCGTGGATAACCACCCCCTGGACAGGATCATCCGCTCCGATCGCATGCCGCACATCTGGTGTCCGGGCTGCGGTATTGGCATCGCCATGCGCTGCTACGGGCAGGCAATCCTGGAATTCGAGCTTCCAGAGGAAAAACACGTGGTGATTTCCGGCATTGGCTGCTCGGGGCGCGTAGCAGGCTACATGCATCTGGACTCTTACCACACTACCCATGGAAGAGCCGTACCCTTCGCCGTGGGCCTGAAGCTGGCCAATCCAGAGCTCATGGTCACCGTCTTCAGCGGGGATGGCGACCTGGCGGCCATCGGTGGGAATCACCTGATCCATGCGGCCCGGCGCAACGTAGACATCAAGGTTATCTGTATCAACAACTTTAACTACGGCATGACCGGCGGCCAGGTCGGGCCGACCACGCCAAAGGGTGCATATGGGACGACGGCCCCCTATGGAAACCCCGAGCTGCCCTTCAATTTGCCCTATCTGATGGCAGCCTCGGGTGCAAATTACATATCACGCTGGACGACGCTGCACGTTCGCCAGCTCAAGGAGGATATCCTTTACACATTTTCCAAGCCTGGGTTTACCTTCATCGAGGTCCTTGCCCCCTGCCCCGTTGGATTTGGGAAATCGAACAACATCGAGGATGGCCTGGAAGAAATGCGGCTGTACCGGGAGCGCTGCCTCTTGGCCGACAAAGTCGGTGTGCACCCCGAAAGGTTGGAAATCGACTTACGCGAAAACCAGCCTATATACATAGGCCGGTTTTTCGACCGGAACCGCCCGCCCTATAAACCCACGCGGGTGGAGGCAAAATGAGGAAGGAAATTCGCATCGCCGGATTCGGTGGACAAGGCGTCGTGCTTGGAGGCACCATCTTGGGAAAGGCGCTGGCGCTGTACGACGACTACGAAGCCGTGTTGACCCAGGCCTACGGTCCAGAAGCGCGCGGAGGCGCCTCCAGCTCGTGCTTGGTGGTTTCCGACGAGACCATCGATTACCCCTTTGTGCAACATCCGGACATTTTGGTCATCCTCTCGCAAGAGGCCTACGCCAGGTTCCGTCCCGAAGCCAGCCAGGATGCCACCGTCCTGATCGATGAGGGCTTGGTCACCCCCTGGGAGGATGATCATCCCTATCGCATCCCCGCAACTCGGCTGGCAGAAGAGATGGGGCAACGCAGGGTGGCAAACGTGATCATGCTGGGTTTCTTGACCGCATTGACCGGTTTAGTCAGCCGCCAAGCCATGGAAAAAGCCATCGAAACCACGGTAAAAGCCAGGACTGTGCCCGTGAATTTGCGTGCATTTGAAGCGGGCTACGAGTATGCTGCAGTGGGGGAGCGCAACAGATGAGCGATGCGGTGCTGGTCATCGGCGGCGGGATTGCCGGCATACAGGCCTCGCTTGATTTGGCGGAAGCTGGGGCGCGGGTGGTCCTGGTCGAAAGGCAGGCCACGATTGGGGGGATCATGGCCGTCCTGGATAAGAACTTCCCGACGCTGGACTGCTCGATCTGCATCGAAGCTCCAAAGATGTCGGAGGTCGACCTACACCCGAATATCGAGATCCTCTCGCTGGCCGAAGTTGAGAAGGTCGAGGGCGTTCCTGGCGATTTTCACGTTACCGTTCGCCAAAAGGCTCGTTATGTGAGCGATGCCTGTACCCGTTGCGGCGAGTGCGCCAACGTCTGCCCGATCGTCTTGCCTAACGAATACGACTCGGGCATGGCTGCCCGAAAGGCGATTTACACACCCATCCCACAGTCGGTTCCGGGGACCTACGTAATCGACATCGAACATTGCTTGAACTGTCCACCCAACTATCTCCCATGCAACCACTGCTTTCAGGTCTGCCCGCCTAAAGCGGTCGATTTTGGGATGCCGAGCGAAAGAATCAGGGAAATCTCCGCCGGGGCAATCATCGTGGCGACGGGTTACGATACCCTCGACCCGCGGCTATTGCGCGAATACGGCTATGGTGCTCATCCGGATATCCTCACCGCCCTGGAATTTGAACGCCTGATCAATTCGGCAGGCCCAACCGGGGGCGAGATCAGGCGCCCTTCAAATGGACACGAACCAGAGAATATCCTGTTCGTGCTCTGCGTTGGCTCGCGCGACCGACGGCACGTACCCTACTGCTCGCGTTTTTGTTGCATGTATTCCATCAAGCATACCTATCAGGCGATTGACCACGGCATCAAAGACGTGACTGCCCTCTACATGGACGTGCGCGCCTATGGAAAGGGCTTCGACAGCTTCTGGCAGCGCTCGCAACAGGAGGGCGCCTGTTTCGTGCGCGGCAGGCCGGCCAGGATAACCCCCAATGACCAGGGGAACATTCGGGTGCTCTACGAAGATACCTCCCGGCAGGCCCGTATCCAGGCAGATTACGATATGGTCGTGCTGGCAAACGCGGTCAAGCCGCCGGAGGGCCTACCCGAGCTGGCCGCGCGCCTGGGCATCGCCCTGGATACCGATGGTTTTATCCAGGCCAGGGAAGTACAGGGCGGATTGGTGATGACTTCCCGGTCGGGAATTTACGCCGCCGGGTGCGTTTCGGGTCCGAAGGACATCCCCGACAGCGTCTCCGAGGGCAGCGGCGCTGCAGCTCTGGCTTTAAGCCACCTCGACCAGCGATCCTGGCCTGAGCAGTCGGAAATCAAGCCGCTGCCTGATATCGAAACTCCGCGCATAGGCGTCTTCGTCTGTCACTGCGGGAGCAACATCGCCGGGGTGGTGGATGTGCCGCGAGTGGTGGAGTTCGCCAGGTCGCTGCCAGGCGTGGTATACGTCGCTCACCAGATGTTTTCCTGTGCAGGAAATACCCAAAAAGAGATCGAGGCAGCCATCCAGCGGGAGCAGATCAACCGGGTGGTCGTGGCAGCGTGTTCCCCAAGAACCCACGAGTCCATCTTCCGTGGCGTGCTGTTGCGCTCCGGGTTGAATCCCTACCTGCTAGAAATGTCCAATATCCGCAACCTGGACTCCTGGGTGCACAAGCACGATGCCGAGGCGGCCACAGAGAAAGCAACCGACATGGTCTGGATGGCGGTGGAACGGGCGCGCCGCCTGGTGCCGTTGGTGTCTTCGCACTTACCGTTGCGAAAAAGTATCCTGGTGATCGGGGGCGGCATCGCCGGGATGACGGCTGCAGCTGCCCTGGCCCGCCAGGGTTTCGAGACCCACCTGATAGAAAAAAACAACGCCCTCGGGGGGCTGCTCAACCAACTGGATGAAATCGCCCCAGCCGGCATCCAGGCTGGCGAGCTGGTTGCCGCCCAATCACAACAGATGCTGCAGGGCGGGGTACAGGTCCACCTAGGGAGCACCGTCGAGATCATCGGCGGGGTAGTGGGCTCATTCCACGCTCGCCTGGATAACGGCGAGGAACTGGAAGCCGGCGCGGTCGTGGTGGCGACCGGCTCCACCCCTTTTTCCCAACCTGGTTTCGACTACGACAGCCACCCCCAGGTCATCACCAACCTGGAATTAGAGCAAATGCTGAAGGCCGGCGTCCCCGCGGCCGAGCGGATCACCTTCGTTGCTTGCGTGGGCTCCCGCCAGGGCAGGATGGGCTGCTCACGGTATTGCTGCACCTCTATGTTGGGCCAGGCCCTACGGCTGCGCCAGATGGGTAAAAAGGTCAGGGTGTGTTACAAGGACATCCGCACATACAGCCGCAAAGGCGAGGAATTGTACGAAGCAGCGATGCGCGCCGGGGTGCAGTTCTTCCGCTACCATCCCGACCGTCCTCCCGAGGAAGCGATCGAGTTTAATGCGCGTGCCGTGACTCTCTTCGATCACCTGCTGGGTGCACCGGTGCGCTTCCCTACCGACCTCCTGGTGCTGGTGGTGGGATTGATGCCCACAGAGGACAACCTGGCACAGCAATTGAAGCTGGCACGCAGCGAAGACGGCTTCTACATGGAGCTGCACCCCAAGCTGGGCCCGGTCCAGACCGCAGTCCAGGGCATTTACCTGGCCGGGACGGCGCAAGGCGCCAAAGATGTGCGCGAATCCATGGCCCAGGCATTGGCCGCGGCTGGAAAGGCGGGAGCGCTGCTGGCCCGTGGGGTGATCGAAAAGGAGCCTTTGACCGCCCGCCTCATTGGGGAGCTGTGCATCGGCTGTATGCGCTGCGTGAAAGTCTGCCCATTCAACGCCATCGAGCAAATCGGGCCGGCCGGTAAAGGCGGCACCGTCAAAATCATCGAAGCCGCCTGCATGGGATGCGGAACCTGCGCTGGCGAGTGCAATTTCGCGGCCATCGAAATGCCCGGCTTCACGCGGGAGCAAATCCTGGCCCAGGTCGACGCCGCCTTAGCGGAGAAGCCGGAGAAGAAGTGCCTCGTCTTTGCCTGCAACTGGTGTTCGTACGCCGGGGCCGACCTGGCAGGCATCGAAAAGCGCCAGTACCCCCCTTCTGCACGCATCATACGGACCATGTGCTCGGCCCGCCTGGAGGAGGACTTCCTGGAACACGCCTTTGAGCGCGGCGCGGGCGCGGTGCTGGTCACCGGCTGCCGGCTCACCGAAACCGGCTCCGACTGCCACTACAACAACGCCAACCGCCTCACCTGGAAACGCTTTCAGCACTGGAAGCGTAAATTCGAGCGCAAAGGGATCGAGGCGGAACGACTACAACTGCGCTGGATCTCAGCCGCCGAGGGGAAGGAATTCGCTGATAAGATCGTCGAGATGGATGCAGTCGTTCGGCGATACGCCCAGTCAATCCGGCAGGCCGAACTCGCCTGAGGAGGCTGACTGTGTCTCGATGGGAACAGTTACTGACGGAAGAAATCAGGGTCATCGATGAAGACCTGTGGGCAGAGCTGGTCGAATTGACCGGGGGTACGGCCAGCCTGTGCTATCAATGCGGGGTGTGCACGGCGAGCTGTCCCTGGGGGCTGGTCCTTCAGGTGCCGCTCTCTGTGCGCACCTTCATGCGGCTGACCCAGATCGGCCTGCACGACGGGAGCGAGAGCCTGTGGCGCTGTACAACCTGCGCCCAGTGCGAGCCCTATTGTCCGCGCGGTGTAAAAATCACGGACGTGTTCCGCAGCCTGCGGAACATCGCCTGGAACCGGCGAAAAGTTGAAAAGGGCCTGCCTTCCTTGCTCTGGTCGGTGTACTGGAACGACAATCCCTGGTCTCAGCCGCCCACCCAGCGCTCGAATTGGGCCAAGGGCCTGGAGATACCTGTCTACGACCCCGAACGACACGAATTCTTGCTCTACGTCGGCTGCACGTCTTCATACGACCGCCGGGCGCAGAGGATCGCCCGCTCGCTGGTGCGCCTGCTTAAGGCAGCCGGGGTATCATTCGGTTATTTGGGCGATGGCGAACCCTGCTGCGGCGAGGCGGTGCTGAGCGTGGGCCACAAGCCTTATTTCCGCGAGATCAGCCAGCAGACCGCGCGGTTGTTCCTGGAAAAAGGCGTCGCCCACCTGGTGGCGATCTCTCCACACTGCTACGACGTGTTCAAGAACCACTACCCACGCATGCTGGCCGAAAATGGCATGCTGATCCAACATTACAGCCAGTACCTGGCCCAGATCCTCGAAGAGGGACGCCTGCGGTTCGAACGCCCGCTCGACCTGACCGTTACCTTCCAGGACCCCTGTTACCTGGGACGGCACAACCAGGACTACCAATCGCCGCGCCGCATCCTGAAGGCCATCCCCGGGGTCGAGCTGGTCGAGATGGAGCGCTGCGGGGTGGACGGCCTGTGCTGCGGTGGCGGTGGGGGCCGCATGTGGCTGGAAACCGCTGCCGGCGAGCGCTTTTCCGACCTGCGGGTGATGGAGGCCGCCCAGACCGGGGCAGGCGTGCTTGCTACGGCCTGTCCCTTCTGCATCGTCTGCCTGGAAGACAGCGCCAAGGTGATGAAGACGGAGAAATTGCAGGTGATGGACCTGTCCGAAATCGCCGCGCTGGCTGCGGCTGGTGAATAATCGCCATCGAACTTCGAGTCCCGGCCGGGAGCCCACCTGGTAAGCTGGCGCACCGTAAGGCTATCCAGCTCGGGCCTGTAGAGAGTGAGCACATGGTCGCCTCATTATACGGTGTGCAGGAAGAACGCAAAGCTATCTGGGTCTATCTGGAGCAGGAGGGCGGCACGCTCGAAAACGTCTCCCTGGAGCTGCTCAGCAAAGGGCGAGAGATGGCCGACCAGATGAAGTGGCAGCTAGTCGGCCTCTTGCTGGGCCGTGGGGTGGTGGAGCTCGCCGAGACGATCACGGCACACGGGGCGGATGAGGTCTGGCTGGCAGACCATCTCCTGCTGGACTGCTTTACGATCGACGCCTATGCCCGGGTGGTATTCCAGGCCCTGATGGATGGCAAGCCCAGCGTGTTCCTGCTGCCAGCCACCCCCAATAGCCGCGACCTTGCCGGCCGGCTGGCGGTGCGGCTGCGAACAGGGCTTAACGCCGACTGCACCGACCTGCACATGAACCCGGAGGGCGAGCTCATGGTCAGCGAGGTATCCGGCTTCGGCGGAGGCGTGCTGGCGCTGATCGAGATGCGCCACCACCGCCCCCAAATGGCGACCGTCCGCCCGGGCGTGTTCTCTCCAGGCGAGGCCGATGCCAGCAGAAAGGGGAAGCTCATCCGGTTGCCGGTGGATTTGACCGCCGACATGATCCGCACCCGCATCGTCGAACGGGCGCTTGGCAGGGGAGTCGACCTGACCCGGGCGCCCGTCCTGATCGCCGGCGGGCGCGGGGTGGAGGGAGATTTCAAGCTGTTGCAAGAGCTGGCCGACGCGCTGGGCGGAGAGATCGGTGCAACTCGCCCGCCTGTCGATGAGGGCCACATCGAGCGCGAGCGCCAGATCGGGCAAACGGGCGTGGTCTGCAGCCCCAAGGTAGCCATCTGCTGCGGCATCAGCGGCGCCTTCCATTTCGTCGTAGGGATCGCGAAGGCGGGCACCGTCATCGCCATCAACACCGATCCCGCAGCCCCCCTGTTCGATTATGCGGACTACTGCATCGTCGGTGATGTCCACCAGATCATCCCGGCCTTGATTGCGGCCCTCCAGCAGTCGCAGGAGAGGTCCCGTGCGTGAGCTGCGCACGGTGGTATGTGTCAAAGTGGTGCCGAAACCGGAAGCCGTGCGGGTCGATCCCGGCACGCGCCTGCTGGACCGCTCCAACGCCCGCGCCGAGATCAATCCACCCGACATGAACGCCCTGGAGACAGCCCTGGCATTGAAGGAGCTGCACTCAGGCCGGGTCGACATTGTCTCGATGGGGCCTCCATACTTCGAGCCCTACCTGCGGGTTGGACTGGCAATGGGGGCGGACCACATCTACTTGTTGAGCGACCGCGCCTTTGCCGGCGCGGATACCCTGGCCACCACCTACACCCTGGCGCAGGGAATCCGGAAAATCGGAGCGTTCGACCTGGTCTTGTGTGGGGAGGAATCCTCCGACGGCGCCACCGGGCAGGTGCCACCCGGGTTGGCCGAATGGCTGCAGGTGGCGCAATTGACCTTGCTGAGCGAGGTCGAAGTGGACCTGGCGAGCAACACGGCGCGCGGCCGCAGACAACTAAAGGGCGGCTACGAAATCCTGGAGGTGCCGCTGCCCTGCGTCGTATCCGTCAAAACGGCCTGCAACGAGCCGCGCTTCATGGATTATGGCATTAAATCCTGGGCCTTCGCCGAGGGCCGGGTGACTGTGTGGAACGCCGCCGACCTGCAGGCCGACCCGGAGTGCATTGGCCTGGCCGGCTCGCCGACTATCGTCAGCGAGCTGGCCGAAGCGCCCTTCCGAGAACGCAGGCGGCAGTTTCTGCAGGGCACGCCCGAGGAAACGGCGCGACAACTGGTCGATCTGCTCAAGGAAAAATTATCGGCCTGAGCTGCGGAGAGGAACGATCATGATGAACGCCGATGTGATCAACCCCATTCCGTTGGAAATCGCCATACAACTCTGCGAAGAAATCCGGGGGGAAATCGACCACATCTGGTATCCAACTCCTGCCCGCTGGTGCTTGCATTGCCAGGAGCAAACCAGCGCAGGCCTGCTGAAGCGCGGCTTCTTGCGCGCCGCCGGAAACCGCGGCTGCCTCCTGGTCAACGCCCGTTACGCCGAGATGATGTACAGGAAATCCGCCCTTTGAGTCGGATGCATGGTTCCAATAGGAGGTATCGCGGTATATGTCAAAGATGAGCAATTAGCATATTCGTCCGCAAATACCAATTCTGGCCTGAGGGCAACCATCAGCAGCTAAAAAACAAAGGGATGATGCGTCAGAAGATCGAGGGAATCCATCGTTGTACAGTAAAAGGGGCTTCATTGAGCCACCAGTGAATTGGAGGTTTTCGAACTCTAGACATCGCCTCGCAAGCAGGATGAACAACAAAGGAGGCTGTTTCCACGCATAGCGGGATGTCAGGAGGAGGAGAAGATGAACAACTCTTTTTATTTACAACCATTTCCTGATGGTTTAGTGGCCAGAAAATCCGGCCGTTGGGTGGCAGAAAAGCTGGATTATGTCCGTCGATATATTGACATATTTGAGACCTCCATGAAGTCTAAGTGGTCTAAAAGAAATTATATTGATCTTTTCGCTGGCCCTGGAAAGGATGTTCTGGATACTGGTGAAATCTTACTTGGGTCTCCACTCCTTGCTTTGGTAACAAAATATCGGTTCACAAATTATTACTTTGCAGACATAGATCCAGACAACATGGTGGTTTTAGACAACGTTGTGCAGCCTCTCCGCGCAACAACTTGGTAAATTTCTACACCGGAAATGCTAACGATGTTGTAACAAGAGTTGTTGCACATATCAGGCAGGTTTCTTCGCGCTCCCTCAACCTTGCTTTCCTGGATCCAGAAGGACTTGAATTAGATTGGAAGACTGTAGCACAGCTTGGCACTTTACGATGTGATTTGATTATTCATTACTCACAACAAGGTATAAGCAGGAATATAGGGCAGGCCTACTTATCCACAAGCGAAATAAAAACTGATCGTTTCTTTGGTTCAAGCGAATGGCGAAAAATCTATGAACCGTGGCATAGTAGACCAAATAAAAAAGGTCTGCACAGAGAATTGCTTGACTTTTACAAAGATAGATTACGATCATTGGGCTATCACGATGTGAAACAGTCTGATGAAATTCTTACTGAACCTTTGATTCGCAGCCACATTCGTAGAGCACCTCTTTATCGTCTGATATTTGCGAGTAAACATCCACTTGGCGAGAAGTTTTGGCAAAGAATCACTCGCCGCGATTTATACGGACAGGAACAGTTGTTCTAATTAGACAATTTTGGTATATAATTATTTAGTATGTTCAGGTGGAGTATTTCACTATGGCCACAAGATCATCAATCGAATGGACTGAGTCAACGTGGAATCCGCTCACTGGTTGTAGCAAGATAAGTCCTGGGTGCAAGAATTGTTATGCAGAACGCATGGCACACCGTTTGCGAGCTATGGGGCAACCAAATTATTGGAATGGTTTTAAATTGACGATCCATCCGAATACGTTAGAACTTCCACTCCATTGGAAGGCTCCGTAAATGATTTTTGTTAATTCAATGAGTGACCTATTTCATGAGGAAGTGCCTATAGGTTATATATAGAGTATTTGATGTTATGAAAAAAGCACACTGGCATACATTTCAAGTATTAACGAAACGATCGGAGCGTCTGCTTCAAATAAGCCATGATCTTGCATGGCCAATTAATGTATGGATGGGCGTTAGCGTTGAAAACTCACAGTACCGAAATCGAATAGATCACCTTCGTAAAACCGAGGCCGTAATAAAATTTCTTTCCCTGGAGCCCTTACTTGGTCCTCTGCCAAATCTTGATCTAAACTGCATTGACTGGGTTATCGTTGGAGGCGAGTCAGGGCCGCGTGCCCGGCCTATTATGGAATCATGGGTCTTAGATATTCGAGATCAATGCCAACAAGCTAATGTGCCATTTTTCTTTAAACAATGGGGGGGTGTACGTAAGAAACAAAAAGGAAGGCTATTACAAGGTCGTACATGGGACGAGTTACCAAGATCGTTGATCCCAGGTTTCAAAAGATTTAGCGAGGGTGGAATTGTTACATAAATGGGCGAGGCTGATGTTGGGCTGAAAAAAGGCTACTTTTGTTCAAAATAAAAATCCAGGTTACTCGCCTCTTTGCCTGTTATTTGCCCATCCTCGACCAGTAAGACTTTCATATCCCCTAACTGCACAATATAAATGATCGGCTGGCTGGCGTAGACCGGGGCGTCCGCGGTTACAATGTAATCTACGCCAGACACATTGGTTATTAATGTGTCCCAATTTCCACTGCCTTCTCGGTAGATAGTAGCCGACTCCCACCCATCAGGTGTAATGATGTGCCCGCTGACCAGCAGGCCATCCGGCACGTATGAAATAAAACCCCAGATGAACGGCTCCTGTGGCTCCGGCTGTCTTTGGAAGATCACAGGCGTTGGAGAAGGGGAAGGGGTGTGTGTTACCACACAACCGCGATATTGCATGTAATACATCCAATAAGTGCACGTGAAAAGGTGCTCATATAAAAATTTCCCTATCTTATTAGAGGCTGGTACGTGAGAAAAAAATTACTTGAATTGGCATTCAGTATCACGATATCATACGTACAAGCGTGGTCAGCTCTATATTCACAAGTCCACAAATTTATCAAATACCATTGACAAGATCCGACTTTCATGTATAATGCCGGGAATTATTAAAAGGCATTAATTCAACTCTAAAACATCGTGCCAGCCAGCCTCTACCTCTCCCTTTCCATCCTTATTCTGGTTCTCGTCATTGAGAGCCTGATTGCGGTTGGGGTGGTGGCGCCGGCTGGGGTTGGATAGCAGCACAAGACCATCGAAACATAGCCCGGCATACCTGGACACAAAGGACCGCCCTGACCGCAAGGCGGTCTTTTTTATCTTGGAGGCATATGCGCTCTGACCAGATCAAACGAGGTTTCGAACGTGCCCCGCACCGCTCCCTGCTCAAGGCTGTCGGCGTCAGCGACGCCGACATGGGCAAGCCCTTTATCGCCATCGCCAATTCCTACGTGGACATCGTGCCCGGGCACGCCCACCTGCAGCGCTTTGGCCGGCTGGTGAAGGAGGCGGTGCGCGCCGCCGGCGGGGTGCCCTTCGAGTTCAACACCATCGCCGTGGACGATGGCATCGCCATGGGGCACCTGGGGATGAAGTATTCCCTGCCCTCCCGAGAATTAATCGCCGACTGCGTGGAGACCATGCTCGAGGCCCACCGCTTCGATGGGATGGTGTGCATCCCCAACTGCGACAAGATCGTGCCGGGGATGATCATGGCTGCCGTGCGGGTGGATATCCCGGCCATCTTCGTCTCCGGCGGGCCCATGCCAGCCGGCCGCACACCGGACGGCCAGACCGTAGACCTGATCTCGGTCTTCGAAGGGGTGGGCGCTTACCGGGTCGGGCAGATCGACGAGGGCCGGCTGAAGATCCTCGAAGACCACGCCTGCCCGGCCTGCGGCTCCTGTTCCGGCCTGTTCACCGCCAACAGCATGAACTGCCTGCTGGAGGCCCTGGGCCTGGCCCTGCCCTACAACGGCACGGCCCTGGCCGAGACCGCCGAGCGAGAGCAGCTCGCCCGCCAGGCCGCCGCCCTCATCCTGGAGCTGGTCGCGCGCGGCCTGACCCCGCGCCAGATCGTCACCGAAGAGGCGCTAGACGACGCCTTCGTCCTGGACATGGCCATGGGCGGCTCGACCAACACCGTGCTGCACGGCCTGGCGATCGCCAGCGAAGCCGGCCTGCCCTATTCACTGGAGCGCATCAACACCATCGCCGGGCGCGTGCCCCACCTGTGCAAGGTCAGCCCGTCGGGACCCTGGCACATGGAAGACGTGCACCGCGCCGGGGGCGCGCCGGCCATCCTGAACGAGATCGCGGCCGCCAGCGACGTCCTGCACCTGGACCGCCCCACCGTCTTGGGCCAGACGCTGCGGGCTTCGATCGCCGGGGCCGGCGTGGCCGACCACGAAGTCATCCGCCCCTACTCCAATCCCCATTCGGCGCGCGGCGGGCTGGCGATCCTGTTCGGCAACCTGGCGCCCGACGGTGCGGTGGTCAAGACCGCCGGCGTGAGCCCGGCGATGGCAAAATTCTCCGGGCCGGCGCGTATCTACGAATCGCAAGACGAGGCCATGCGCGGCATCCTGGCAGGAGAGGTCCGCCCGGGCGAGGTGGTGGTGATTCGTTACGAAGGCCCCAAGGGCGGGCCGGGGATGCAGGAGATGCTCAGCCCCACCAGCGCCATCCTGGGCATGGGCCTGGGGGAGCAGGTGGCCCTGGTGACCGACGGGCGGTTTTCCGGGGGGACGCGCGGGGCGTGCATCGGACACGTCTCGCCGGAGGCGGCGGCGCGCGGGCCCATCGCCGCCATCCAGCCCGGAGACGTCATCGACATCGACCTGGAGAGACGCACGCTCTCCGTCCGCCTGCCGCAGGAGGAGATTCAGCGTCGGCTGGCCTCCCTGCCGCCCTTTACCCCGGCCACGAGCAGCAAATGGCTGCGCCGCTATTCGCACTTCGTGTCCGGCGCCGACCTGGGCGCCGTGCTCGGGGAGCATTGAGATTCGAGGAGGAAGCCCATGAAACGGACCGGTGCGCAAATCGTATGGGAATGCCTGGCGCGCGAAGGAGTCGAGGTCGTCTTCGGCTATCCGGGCGGCGCCAACCTGCCTATCTACGATGCGATGCAGGACTACCCTATCCATCACGTGCTCACCCGCCACGAGCAGGGCGCCGCCCACATGGCGGACGGTTACGCCCGCGCCAGCGGACGGGTAGGGGTGGCGCTGGCCACCTCCGGCCCGGGCGCCACCAATCTGGTGACCGGCATCGCCACCGCCATGATGGATTCCTCGCCGCTGGTATGCATCACCGGGCAGGTCGCCAGCAAGCTGATCGGCTACGACGCCTTCCAGGAGACCGACGTCACCGGCATCACCCTGCCCATCACCAAGCACAACTACCTGGTCACGGACGTGCACGAGATTGGGCATGCCATCCGGGAAGCGTTCTACATCGCCCGCACCGGGCGGCCCGGCCCGGTCCTGGTGGACATCACCAAGGACGCTCAGCAGCAGGCCATCGATTGGGAGTACGACGCCTCCCCGATCCGCCTGCCGGGCTACCATCCCGACCGGCGCCCGGCGCGCAAGGACTTCCAGCAGGCAGCGAACATGATCAGCGCCGCCCGGCGGCCGCTCATCCTGGCGGGGCACGGCGTCCTGCTCAGCGGAGCGATGGCTGAACTGAAGCGCTTCGCCGAGCAGACCCACACCCCCGTAGCACTGACCCTGCTGGGACTGAGCGGCTTCCCGGCCGGCCACCCCCTCAACCTGGGCATGATGGGCATGCATGGCGAGGCCTGGGTCAACCATGCCATCCAGGAAGCCGACCTGCTGCTGGCCTTCGGCATGCGCTTCGACGACCGGGTCACCGGGGACTTGAAGACCTACGCCACCCAGGCCAGGAAGATCCACATCGACATCGATCCCTCGGAGCTCAACAAAAACGTGAAGGTCGACCTGGCCCTGGTGGGGGACCTGCGCCAGACGCTGGCCGAACTGCTCGAATTCGTCCAGCCGTGCGAGCACGCTGATTGGCTGGCTCACATCGAAGGCCTCAAGGACGACAGCCTGCTGAGAGACATCCAAAACCTGCCGGACCAGGGACACCTGTACGCCGCCCACGTGGTCTTCGACCTGTGGCGCTACACCGATGGCAAGGCTATCGTGACGACCGACGTCGGCCAAAACCAGATGTGGGCCGCCCAATACTACCGGCTGGACGATCCAGGCACGTTCATTTCCTCCGGCGGGCTGGGCACGATGGGCTTCGGCCTGCCGGCTGCCATTGGAGTGAAGTTCGCCCGCCCGCAGGACGAGGTGTGGGCCATCGTGGGGGATGGCGGTTTCCAGATGACCCAGGCGGAGCTATCTACCGCCGCCCAGGAGGGGATCAAGGTCAACGTGGCCATCCTCAACAATGGCTACCTGGGGATGGTGCGCCAATGGCAGGAGTTCTTCTACGAGAGCCGCTATACCGCCACGCCCATGCGCGGGCCGGATTTCATCAAGATCGCCGAAGCCCACGGTCTCACCGGGCTGCGCGTTACCCAGCGTCCGGAAGTGGAGCCGGCCGTCCGCCAGGCCCAGCGCACTCCCGGCACTGTGGTGATCGATTTTCGGGTGGAGCAGGAAGACAGCGTCTATCCCATGGTGCCTGCCGGAGCCGATTTGAAGCAGATGATCCGCCGGCCTTTGCCCAGCCCGCTGGTGGAGCCTGTCCAGGAAAGTATCTAGGAGCCAAGCTATGTACCATACCCTGGTAGCCCTGGTAGAAGACAAGCCCGGTGTGCTCAATCGGGTGGCCTCGTTGTTTCGCCGGCGAGCCTTCAACATAGAATCGCTCACCGTTGGCCACACCGATAAAGACGGCATCTCCCGCATGACTATCGTGGTCAACAGCGACGCGACCGGAGTGGAGCGCCTGACTGCGTACCTGTACAAGCTGGTCAACGTCATCCAGGTGCACGACCTGACGCCGCTTTCCACCGTCAGCCGCGACCTGGCGATGATAAAGGTCAGCACCCAGCCCGAGAATCGCCCGCACATCATGCAGGTGGTGGACGTCTTCCGCGCCCGCGTAGTGGACGTGACCAATCACTCCCTGATCGTGGAGGTGACGGGGGACGAGGAAAAAATCGAGGGCCTGGTCGAAGTCCTCAAGCCATACGGAATCATCGAGATGGTGCGTACCGGGATCGTGGCCATGGCGCGCGGCGCCTCGCCCGTGCCGCCGCTAAACTACAATGGCAATGGGCACATTCCTGCCGGACAGGCGGAACCCCCCACAACAGGATAGGAGAAAACTCTGATGGCGAAGATCTATTTTTCAGGTGTCGAAGAAGAAGTGATTACCAGGGAGGAATTTCCCCTGGAAAAGGCCCGCCAGGTGCTGGACGGCGAGATGGTGGCCATCCTGGGCTATGGCGTGCAGGGTCCTGCCCAGGCCTTGAACCTCCGCGACAACGGCATCAAGGTGATCGTCGGCCAGTCCCCGGGTGGGCGGTCCTGGGACAAGGCGCTGCGCGACGGCTGGCAGCCCGGCGAGACGCTGTTCCCCCTGGAGGAAGCTGCCCGACGCGGGACCATCGTTCAATACCTGATCTCCGACGCCGGGCAGAAGGCGATGTGGCCGACCATCAAGCCCTGCCTCAACCCGGGAGATGCCCTGTATTTCTCGCACGGCTTTTCAATCGTCTATCGAGACCAGACCGGCGTGGTGCCGCCGGACTACGTGGACGTCATCATGGTGGCGCCGAAAGGGTCGGGCACCAGCGTGCGGGCGAATTTCCTCAACGGCAGCGGGATCAACAGCAGCTTTGCCATCGATCAGGATTACACCGGGCGGGCGCGTGAGCGCACCCTGGCGTTGGGCATCGCCATCGGATCGGGCTACCTGTTCCCCACGACCTTCCAGCGCGAAGTGTACAGCGACCTGACCGGCGAGCGTGGGGTCCTGATGGGCGCCCTGGCAGGCCTCATGGAGGCCCAATATAACACCCTGCGCCGCCACGGGCACTCACCCAGCGAGGCCTTCAACGAGACCGTCGAAGAGCTCACGCAGAGCCTGATCCGCCTGGTGGCGCAGAACAGCATGGACTGGATGTACGCCAACTGTAGCACCACCGCCCAGCGCGGCGCGCTGGACTGGAGACACGCCTTTCGCCAGGCCACCGAGCCGGTGTTCGAAAGGCTGTATCAGAGCGTGGCCAGCGGAGAGGAAACCCGCATCGTCCTGGCGGCAAACAGCTCTCCAGACTACAAGGAAAAACTGGAAGCCGAGCTAAAGGCGATGCGCGAATCGGAGATGTGGCAGACCGGCATCCGCGTCCGTGCGCTGCGCCCGGAAAATTGGGGTCAGGGCTGACCGGCTGCCTTCTTGGAGGTAGGAGTGATAGACAATTACGTGCGCATCTTCGATACCACGCTGCGGGATGGGGAGCAGTCGCCCGGCGCCAGCATGACCAGCGCCGAGAAGCTGGAGCTGGCCAGGGCGCTGGCAAAACTGGGGGTGGACGTGATCGAAGCCGGCTTCCCGGCAGCCTCGCCCGACGACCTGGAAGCCGTCCGCCGCATCGCCATCGAGGTGGGCAACCCCAAGGATGGAGTGCGCCCGCCGATCATCTGTGGGCTGGCCCGGGCGACGAAGGGGGATATCGATACAGCCTGGGAGGGGGTGCGCCAGGCAGCCTGCCCCCGCATCCATACCTTCCTGGCTACCTCCGAAATCCACATGCTGCACAAGCTTAAGATGAGCCGCCAGCAGGTCGTACAGCGAGTGCGAGACATGGTGGCATACGCCCGTAGCCTGTGCGCCGACGTCGAGTTCAGCCCGGAAGACGCCGGGCGGAGCGACCCGGAATTCCTGTACCTGGTGCTGGGAGAAGCCATCCGGGCCGGCGCCACCACGCTCAACATCCCGGATACCGTCGGCTACACCCTGCCGGATGAGTTCGGCGCCATGATCGCCGGCATCCTGCAGCACACACCCGGCATAGAGCGCTGTATCGTTTCCGTCCATTGCCACAACGACCTGGGCCTGGCGACCGCCAATACCCTGGCCGGCATCCGGGCCGGCGCCCGCCAGGCGGAGGTGACTGTCAACGGCATCGGGGAACGGGCCGGGAATACCGCCCTGGAGGAAGTGGTGATGGCGCTGCACACCCGGCACGCCAACCTCAACCTGACCACCGGCATCGACACCAGCCAGATCACCCGCCTGAGCAAGCTGGTGAGCAATTACACCGGCATGGTGGTGCAGCCGAACAAGGCCGTGGTGGGGGCAAACGCCTTCGCACACGAAGCCGGCATTCACCAGGACGGCATGCTTAAGAACCACCAGACCTACGAGATCATGCGCCCCGAGACTGTGGGAGCCTCTCAGACCAGGCTGGTATTAGGCAAGCATTCAGGCCGGCATGCGCTCATGGCACGCCTGACCGCGATGGGGTACGCGCTGGGCGAAGTTGAAATCGACCGCCTGTTCGAGCGCTTCAAGGCCCTGGCCGATAAGAAGAAAACCATCACCGATGCAGACATCGAGGCGCTGGTCTCCGACGAACTGTACCAGCCGCGTGAGCTGTACACCCTGGACGGCCTGCAGGTTGCCTGCGGGACGATGGGCATGCCGACCGCATCGGTGCGCCTGCGCGATCCGCAGGGCAGGCTGCACGTGCAGGCCTGCGTGGGCACCGGACCGGTGGACGCCACCTACAAGGCAATCGATTCCATCGTCCAGGCGCCCAACACCCTGCTGGAGTTCGCCGTGCACGCCGTCACGGAAGGCATCGATGCGCTCGGCGAGGTGACGGTGCGCATCCAGGGCGATGCGCCCGAGCAGGTGCTGGACGCGCAACGCGAGGTGGACCAGCCGCGCACCTTCGGCGGGTATGGGGCCGATACAGACATCGTTGTCGCCAGCGCCAAGGCCTACCTGACAGCAGTGAACAAGCTGCTCATTGCCAGCGGGCGCTACGGATCTGTCGAGGCGGTCTCGACCCAGGTCGTCGCACCTGGATCCACCGCACCGGGATAGAGGTCGCTGATGAGCCAGCCGAAGACGCTGTTCGATAAGATCTGGGAGCGCCACGTCGTCAGCCAGGAGCCTGGCGCCCCGGCGGTCCTGTACATCGACCTGCACCTGGTGCACGAGGTCACCTCTCCGCAGGCCTTCGCCGGGCTGCGCGCCCGCCATTTGAAGGTCCGCCGGCCGGACCGGACCGTAGCCACGGTGGACCACGCCGTGCCCACTCTAAATGGTCCCGGCGGACGGCTGGATTACGCCGACGAGATGGCGCTCAGGCAAGTCAAACAGCTCGAGGAGAACTGCCGGGAATTCGGCATCCGGCTGTATGGGGTCGACAGCCCGAACCAAGGCATCGTGCACGTCATCGGCCCCGAGCTGGGCCTGACGCAACCCGGGATGACCATCGTATGCGGCGACAGCCACACGGCCACACACGGCGCCTTCGGGGCACTGGCTTTTGGCATCGGCACGAGCGAAGTAGAGCACGTGCTGGCAACCCAGTGCCTGCTGCAGCGCCCTCCGAAGACCTGCGAGGTGCGCGTGGAGGGAACCATGCAGGCCGGGGTGACCGCCAAAGACATCATCCTGGCGGTGATCCAGCGCATGGGCGTGGGCGGCGGAAGTGGCTACGTGCTGGAATATACCGGATCGGCCGTCAGCTCACTGGACATGGAGGCACGCATGACCCTGTGCAACATGTCCATCGAGGCCGGGGCGCGCGCCGGCATGGTGGCCCCGGATGAGACCACCTTCGACTACCTCGCCGGGCGCGAGTACGCCCCGCAGGGCCCGGCCTGGGAGCGAAGCCTGGCGCGCTGGCGCGGCCTGCCCAGCGACGAAGGCGCCACCTTTGACAAGGTCATCTCCCTGGAGGCCTCCGCCCTGGAGCCGATGATCACGTTTGGCACAAATCCCAGCATGGCTCTTCCCATCCAGGGCCGCGTGCCGCATCCGCAGGATATCCGCGACGCCGGCCAGAAGGCAGCCTTCGAGAAGGCCCTGGGCTACATGGGATTGCAGCCCGGTAAGGCGCTGCTTGGGCACCCCGTGGACGTGGTCTTCCTGGGGAGCTGCACCAACGGGCGCCTCTCCGACCTGCAGCTTGCCGCCGGCCTGCTGCGCGGAAGGAGGATCGCCCCAGGGGTGCGGGCGCTTGTAGTGCCCGGCTCGGCGCAGGTCAAGCGCCAGGCCGAGGCCTTGGGCCTGGACCGCGTCTTTCTCGAAGCTGGCGCAGAATGGCGCCAGCCGGGCTGCAGCCTGTGCATTGCTATGAACGGAGATCATCTGGAACCCGGCCAATATGCGGTCAGCACCAGCAATCGCAACTTCGAAGGCCGCCAGGGAAAGGGAGGCCGCACCTTCCTGGCTAGCCCATTGACCGCCGCCGCAGCCGCGCTCGCCGGTCACATCGCCGACCCGCGGCCATTTTTGCCGGATTGAGCCCTCCTCGTGACGAAGGGAACAGACCATGCAGCCTTTCACAACGCTCCGCTCGCGAGTAGCCGTCTTGCCGATCGAAGACATCGACACCGACCAGATCATCCCGGCCCGCTTCCTCAAATCCATCGACAAAGACGGGTTAGGAAGCGGCCTGTTCGCCGACTGGCGCTACCTGCCTGACGGCTCGGCCAATCCCGAGTTCCCCCTGAACAGTCCGGAGAGCCGGGGGGCCCAAATCCTGCTGGCTGGGAATAACTTCGGCTGCGGCTCCTCCCGAGAACACGCCCCGTGGGCCTTGCTGGCCCAGGGATTCCGCGCCCTGGTCTCCACCTCCTTCGCCGACATCTTCTATAACAACGCCTTGAAGAACGGCATGTTGCCCGTCGTGGTCGGGGAGGCAGATCACCGTGCGCTGGTCGAGCTGTACCGGGCCTCGCCCGCTGCCGAGATGACCATCGACCTGGAGGCGCAGACCATCAACCTGCCCGATCGTCGCCGGATCGGCTTCGCGATCGATGGCTTCGCCAGGATCTGCCTGCTCAAAGGCTTAGACGAGCTGGGATACCTGCTCAGCCTGGAGAAGCGTATCTCGCAATTCGAAAGGTCCCTGGCGCGTGATGGATAAGACGCAGCTCCCTCGATCCAGGTCTACGACACCACCCTGCGGGATGGCACGCAGCGCACCGACATCTCGCTTTCCTGCAGCGATAAGCTGAACATCGCCCGCCGCCTAGACGACCTGGGAGTGGCTTTCATCGAGGGCGGCTGGCCGGGCTCCAATCCCAAGGATGCCGAGTTCTTCAGCCGGGCGCGGCGCATTTCCTGGAAGAACTCCAGCATCGCCGCCTTTGGCGCTACCTGCCAGGTGGACAAAGACCCGGCGGACGACCCCGGCCTGCGGGCTCTGCTCGAGGCAGGAACCGGGATTTGCACGCTGGTCGGCAAAAGTTCGCTGCTACACGTCGGCGAGGTGTTGCGCACCACGCCCGGCAATAACCTGCGCCTCATCGAGCAGAGCATCGCTTATCTGCGCGCCCAGGGTCGTAGAGTGATCTACGACGCCGAGCACCTGTTCGATGGCTTCAAAGAGGACCCGCAGTACGCAATCAAGACGCTCAAGGCCGCGGCGCAGGCGGGAGCCGAGACCATCGTCCTGTGCGATACCAACGGCGGCAGCATGCCGTGGGAGATCGCCGAGATCGTTCGTCGCGTAAAATCCCAGATCGCCACCCCCCTGGGCATCCACGCCCACAACGACGCGGAGTGCGCGGTGGCCAATTCCCTGGCCGCGCTGCTGGAGGGCTGCGTGCAGGTGCAGGGTACCATCAACGGCTACGGCGAACGGTGCGGCAACGCCAACCTGTGCTCCCTGATCCCCAACCTGGAGCTCAAGCTGGGGATGCGCTGCCTTCCCGAGGGAAACCTGAACAAGCTGTACGCCGTATCCCACTACGTGGCCGAGGTGGCCAACCTGGCCCCCGACGAACACCTGGCCTACGTTGGCCGCTCGGCCTTTGCCCACAAGGGCGGCATCCACGTGGCGGCCATGCGCCGCAACAGCCGCTCCTACCAGCACGTCGAGCCTGAGCGGGTGGGGAATACGATGCGCGTGGTGGTCTCGGAGCTGGCCGGGCGCGGCAACCTTCTGAGCAAGGCGGAAGAATATCACATTACGGTGGAGGAGGGCGAAGATATCCGCTCGATCCTGGGCGATATCAAAAGCCTGGAGGCGAAGGGATTCTCCTTCGAGACCGCCGAGGCCTCGGTTATCCTGATGCTCAAGCGGCAGGCGAAAGGCTATACCACGCCGTTCGAGCTGATCGATTTCTCGGTGAACGTCGAGCACCGCCAGGGCAGGGGCATCTTTGCCGAAGCGACCGTCAAGGTGCGGGTGAACGGCGAAGTGCTGCACACCGCCGCCGAAGGGAACGGCCCGGTGAATGCCCTGGACCTGGCCCTGCGCAAGGCGCTGGTCACCCACTACCCCGAGATCGCCCGCTTCCAACTCGCCGATTACAAGGTTCGCATCCTGGATGGCGACAACGGCACGGCAGCCACCACGCGGGTGCTGATCGAAACCAACAACGGGGCGAGCCGCTGGAGCACGGTTGGGGCCAGCACGAACATCATCGAGGCCAGCTGGCGCGCTCTGGCGGACGCAGTGGAGTACGGCCTGATGGTGCTTAAATGATCGGCGTGGAATTCAGAGGCCACAGGTGAGGCCGTCATGAAAGCCGACATCGTTCTGCTGCCGGGTGATGGGATTGGGTCGGAGGTGGTCCAGGCAGCCAGGCTGGTCCTGGAAGATGTGGCGCGCGCCTGCGGTCACCGCTTCGAGTTTCACGAATATCCGGTTGGTGGGCGTTCTATTGACGAGCATGGAACGCCGCTTACCAAAGAGGCCCTCCGGGCCTGCCAGGCCGCCGGTGCGGTCTTGTTGGGGGCGGTCGGCGGGCCAAGATGGGATGACCCCCAGGCCAGCCTGCGTCCAGAGGAAGGACTGCTGCGCCTGCGAAAAGAGCTGGGCGTTTTCGCCAACCTGCGCCCGGTGAAGGCCCGCCCCAGCCTGGCAGGCGTTTCCCCGCTGAAGGCAGAAAAGCTGGTCGGCGTGGACCTGCTGGTGGTGCGCGAGCTGACCGGCGGGCTGTACTTCGGCCAGCCCAAGGGTAGGGAGCGGGTGAACGGAAGGTTGCGGGCTGTCGATACCCTGGAGTACCAGGAGGACGAAATCCGGCGCGTCATAGAACTGGCCTTTCGCCTAGCGTTGGGGCGCCGGAAAAAGGTCAGCTCGGTCGACAAGGCCAACGTGCTGGAGACCTCGCGCCTGTGGAGACAGGTAGCTGTAGAGGTCCACCAGGGGTATCCCGAGGTGACCCTGGAACACGTGCTGGTCGATACGGCGGCGATGCGCCTGGTCATGCAGCCGGCCCAGTTCGACGTGATCGTGACCGAGAACACCTTCGGTGACATCCTGAGCGACGAGGCCTCCGTGCTGGCGGGGTCGATGGGCCTGCTTCCCTCGGCTTCGCTCGGCCAGGGCGGGCCGGGATTGTACGAGCCCATTCACGGCTCGGCCCCCGATATCGCCGGAAAGGGCGTCGCCAACCCGATCGGCACGATCCTGAGCGCGGCGCTGCTGCTGCGCCATTCGCTGGGGTTGGAAGCAGAAGCCCGGGCCATCGAAGAGGCCGTGGATCAGGCCCTGGCGCAGGGTTGCTGCACCCCCGACTTGGGCGGGTCGCTCAGCACCATGCAGATGGCAGACGAGATTTCCCATCGCCTGACCGTTTCACCCCGTTCAATCTGACCGGACACCATTCTCTGATCTCAACTCACAACTCTCATTCTTCACTGGAGACAGGACCATGAGCATGCAGTCAAAAGCCCTCTGGATGAACGGCGAGCTGGTGCCATTCGAAAAAGCCACGGTGCACTTCCTGACCCCGGCGCTCCATTACGGGGTCGGGGTGTTCGAAGGCATCCGCTGCTATGCCACCGATAACGGCCCGGGCATCTTTCGGCTGAAGGAACACGTCCACCGGCTGTTCGATTCGGCCAGGGTGGTGGGCTTCCGCGATCTGCCGTACAACATCGCAGAGATCACCGAGGCCATCAAGCAGACCGTCGCCGCCAATGGTTACGCCGAATGCTATATCCGCCCACTCATCTACCTGACGGATGGGGGCTGGAACCTGAACGTGGACCCTGGCAAACCCGGCTTCGGGATCGGCGTGTGGGAATGGACCAACTACCTGGGCACGGAAGCCATGCAGCGCGGCATCCGCGCCAACATCGCCTCGTTCACCCGCCACCACCCCAACGTGATGATGACCAAGGCCAAGATCACCGGCAACTATTCCAACAGCGTGCTGGCCAAGACCGAATCGGTCAGGCTGGGCTTCGACGAAGCGATCATGCTTGACTCGCAGGGCTACGTGGCCGAATGCACCGGGGAAAATCTGTTCCTGGTGCGAGATGGCTGCATCTACACACCGCCGAGCGGGGCAATCCTGGAGGGCATCACCCGCGACACACTCATCACCCTGGCGGGCGACCTGGGCTATGCAGTGGTGGAGGAGCCAGTCTCACGCGATGCGCTCTACGTGGCCGACGAAGTGTTCGTGTGTGGGACCGCTGCGGAGTGCATCGCCCTGCGGGAGATCGACTTCCGCGTGATCGGGGAAGGCGAGGCCGGGCCGGTAACCCGCCAGCTCCAGGAAGCCTATCAGGCTGCCTTGCGCGGCCGACACCCCCGCTCAGCGGGCTGGATCGAGTACGTGAATATCCCGGTGTCCATCCCGGTCAGCGTGGAATAGGCCAATCGCTCCAGGTTGATCCCAACCCCCGGTGGTTAGCCGCTATGGGAAGGCTCTTCGACCAGTCCGGGATTCGACTTACCCCTCAGGATACAATACACTTCCACATCCTCGCGGGCGCCCCACTTCAGCATGTGCTGGCGCAGTTCCCCCTCGTGGCGCATGCCGAGCTTCTGCATCACCCGGCCGGAAGCCGGGTTGCGCTTGAAGTGCATGGCGTAGATTCGCTCTAACCCCAACTCGTCGAACCCATAGCGCAGTACGGCACGTGCGGCTTCAGTGCAAATGCCCTGGTTCCAGTGTGGCTTCCCTACCCAATAGCCCAGCTCCGCCCGGCGGTGCTCGCGGTTGATCTCCAGCCCGACGGCGCCGATCAGCTCACCTGAACCGCCAGGGTGATTGCGAAGATGACCGCCGCGCCCTGCTTGAAGCGCTCCTGGTGAGTGGCGATCCAGGCTTCCGCCATTCCATCTTCATACGGGTGAGGAATGTTGGCGGTGATCGAGGCCAGGTCGCGATCGCCAGCCAGGCGTTGAACCAACGGCGCATCTGCCAGCGTAAAGGCCCGCAAAACCAGCCTCCGGGTGCGCAGGGAAGGATGACCCTTCATCAACCGTTCAGCTCATCGCCGATCCTGATCACTTGGCGCACGAGCAGGTCGAAATCTTCCCACCGGCTGCGGTGGTTGGTGATGGCGGCGCGTAAGGCAAAGTTTCCTGAGAGAACGGTTTGCGAGGGGACCGCAACTCCGCTCTCCTGCAAGTGGATGAGCAACTCCCGATTCAAGCGGTCGAGCTCATCCTGGTCGAGTCCTGGCACAACGTAACGAAGGCAGACGATGTTCAATGGGACGGGCGCCAACCGCTCCAGGCGCGGCTCATTGTCGATAAGGCTGGCCAGGTAACGAGCCTGTTCCACGTTTTGCTGTACCAGCCGGCTGTACTTATGGACACCATGCGCTTTGAGGCTCATCCACACCTTCAGGGCGCGAAATCCACGCGAAAGCTCAGGCCCGTAGTCGCTGGGGGAATATGACATCGCCGCCAGGCCGCGCTCGGCCTGCGATAGATAATGGGGAGTCAGGGTGAAGGCAAGTCGATGTTCTGCCTCGTTTCGCACCAGGATGCAGCTTATGTCGTAGGGCATGTACATCCACTTGTGCAGGTCGAAGGCCAGAGAATCGGCGCACTCAATGCCCGTCAACATCGGGCGGAACTGGAGCGATAGATAGGCCAGGGCGCCGAACGCTCCGTCGACGTGGAACCATAAGCCATGTTGCCGGCAGATGTCGGCCAGGGCTTCCAGGTCGTCGATGGCGCCGGTGTTCACCGTTCCGGCACCTCCCACCACACACACCGGATGGAGTCCGGCCTGGAGATCTGCGGATATTGCAGCCTGCAAGGCCTGCAGGTCGATCTGGAACCGGTCATTCACGGGGACCTTGCGCACGGCGTGCGTGCCAAGCCCCAACAGCTCCGCTGCTTTCTAGATGGAGCTATGCACCTCGGTTGAGCCGTAGATCGTCAATGCTTTCGGCGCACCCTGCAGGTCGGCCTGGCGCACGTCATAACCTGCCCGGCTGTTGCGGGCCACCGCCAGGCCGATCAGGTTTGCCATCGAGCCTCCGCTTACCAGCAGTCCGCTCGCCTCGTGTGAGAAGCCCAACATCTCTTTCAGCCAATCTAACACCTGCCTCTCTACTTCGACGGGAGACTGGTTGCCGCCCCACACATTGGGGTTCAGGCCGGCAGCCAGCAGCTCGGCAAGCACCCCCAGGGGTGTGCCAGTCCCGATGACCCAACCCCAAAAACGGGGGTGGGCATTGCCCAGGGAATAGGGCATCACGAGCCGGAGGAACTCTTCGTAGACCTCCTCGGGTGATTGGGGGTCTGCTGGCAAGGGTGCATGCAGCTCAACCTTGAGAGAGGCTGGCATCGGTTGCCAGACCGGCATCTCTCTCACGCCCTCCAGGTAGGTGAACGTGTCGTCCAGCATGCAATGGCCCAGGGCACGCATGGCAGCCCAGTCCTGCGGGTCCAGGGTCTCGTTGGTTGGATGGATGTCCACCATGTCGGCCTCAAACCATGGACATCGTCTTTAAAGTGGAATACGATCATGGCCTAGTTTCCTCCTGTGGTCGAATGGCCCTGATTTTGTCTAAAAACACACCTTTTTTGCAGGCGCAATGCCAGGAAGGTGAGCCAGGGAGAGGGATTCTTCTTGTCGGCAAAAGACCATCCCTTCCAGGCGAGGTACATGGAGGTGGGGCGATAACGTCCCTGGTCGCCGGCCTGGGAGACGATGGCGTCTAGCATCGCCCGGTAGCGAGGGTCAGCTTGGGCAGAGGGATAAAGGCTGAGCACGTCTGCCACGTGTAACAGGTCGTACCAGATAAAAGGGTACTTAAGCCGGCGGTAGTCTGTTCCGACCCCGAACAAGAAATATTTCAGCTCTCCCTGGCGTTCCCAATGGTGGAGCAGCATCTCTACCCCGGCAATTGCGCAGGGGCTATCCGGGAAGGCCGACGCCTGGGCCAGCGCCTTGAGGGCGTAGACGTTGGCAATCGGGCACGGGTCGGAACGGCGACCGGGTCCTTTGAACCTGCCCAGCTCGGGGGAGGCTGTACAGCGCCAGCCGATCTCCGTAGCCAGGCTGGCGAGATGGCTCAGCGCAGCCTTCACGCGCCCATCTTCACCCAGGCCCATTGCCAGCATCACGTAGAGCAGGGTCGGCGCATCGCATGCCATCCAGGCCCACACCTCGCTGCCCGTGCCGCCGAATGCCGGTGGAATAAGCACCAGGCTCTCCAGCGCCCCCTCTGGCGAATGATGCGCCAACACGCGTTCGATTGTCGCCGACATGCCCGGATCGTCTGCCCGCAGGCCAAAATCTGCCAGCACGCTGAGCTTGTAGAGAGGGTGCCGGGCGTCATTATGGCGCTGTAGCGCATAGCCCGGCCAGCCGGCGGCCTCCTGAATAAGGGCGCCCACCTGCGGATGGGCCAGCATGTCGGCACGTGCCTGCCGTACCTGGGGATGGTCCTGGGGATATTCCAGCAGGTCAAGCAAGGTCCGATAGCGCGTCCAGGGTTCGGCTGAGTTTAAAAGCCAGGTGATTGTGTCTGGATCAATCTTCATCCGATATGCCTGCCCGCCAGCTGGCCGCCATCCACCACGAAGACCGCCCCGGTGGTGAAGCTGGAAGCCGGCGAGGCCAGGTAGAGGGCCAGGCCGGTCAGCTCTTCGGGCTCTCCGAAGCGGCCCTGGGGAATATTCCTCAGGATCGCCTGAGAGAGTTGGGGAGTATCCCACAACACCCGGCTGAAACGGGTCTTGATCAAGCCGGGAGCGATGGCGTTTACCTGGATGTTATCCCCCGCCAGCTCGAGCGCCAGCACATGGGTTAACATGATGACGCCGGCCTTGCTAACGCAGTACACGCCCATGCCAGGCTGGGCCCGCAGGCCGTTGACCGAAGCGATGTTGATGATCTTCCCGCCGCCGCGCCGGCGCATGCTCTCCACGCAAACCTTGCTCACCCGGAAGTAGCCGCGCAAGTTCACGTCCAGTATCTTCTCCCATTGGCTTTCCTCGGCGCTCAGGATCGGCCCGAAGTGGGGGTTGGTACCGGCGTTGTTGACCAGGATGTCCAGCCCGCCAAAGGTTGCGATTACCTTCGCCGCCAGGCCCTGCACTGCGGCCGGGTCGCCGGTATGGGCGGCGACGGCCAGCGCTTCCCCACCCGCAGCGCGGATGCCTGCGGCGGCCTGATCCAGGCTCTCCTGCACCCGGCTGGATAGGACAACCCTGGCGCCGGCTGCTGCAAACGCCTGGGCGATGGCCAGGCCAATGCCGCGCGAGGCCCCGGTGACCAGTGCAACCTTGCCGGATAAATTGAAGGATGGGGTACTCATGGATCACCCTCCTTGCCGCTGTTTGCAAAGATGATACTACATTCCAAAAAGTTTATCGGCTTTTGGGGATGCGAGCGGCGGGCGTTGCTCGCATCCTCAAAAGCCAATTGGGTACAAGATCTCTTTAATAAAAGCCTCCCGCCGGGGCATTCCAGGCGGGAAATGTAGCGGTTCCAGATTGGGTTTTACCCAGGCATCGGCAAGGCGCCCAACTGCTGCAAAAGGCGGAACTGGTCCGGACCGCCCCAGTGTTCCACAAGCCGGCCATTGCGAAAACGCACCAGGTCCATGGCGGGGACGGAGATTTTTTGCCCGTAGCCGGCATGCCCTGAAACTCGCCGCTGTGGGTGCCAGTGTAGGTGAGCCGGGTGGCGACCAGGTCTCCTTCGGCCAGCATATCCTCTATGGTCACCTTGCCATCGGGGAACGTTCTTTGGAAGGCCTTCAAGAAGGCCACCAATCCCTGAGGGCCGGGCTGCAATGCGCACCCGGCACTCGATCACACAACCGGTTTTCGTTGCCATCTTTCTTTGCGCCTCTTCTCTTCCGCCTCGGCGGCGTCTTTCAAGTCCGACAGCCGGTCTTCCCAGAAGGCTTCCAGGTAGGCCCTCAACTCGGCCAGCCTATACGGATTGGCCCGGTACAATCGGCGGGTGCCCTGCCGGCGCACCTGAACCAGGCCAGCCTGCTCCAACACTCTCAAGTGTTGAGAGATTGCCGGGCGGGTCACGTCTGCAAAATGGGCTGCCAGATCGCCTGACGATAGTTCTTTCTTGCGTATCAACCAAAGGAGACGACGCCGGCGCGGTTCTGCAAGGGCGTAGAGGACTTCATCGATCATAAACATATTTTAGCATGCACTTTCGTAAGTATCAACTTAAATAAATGCCGCTTTATACTCATTGCAAGGCGGCATATTGCCGTTCCACAACCAGGCCAATTCTCCAACCCAGGCAGGCTTTATAAATTAGACGCCCCTGCAACCATGGCAGGGGCTTTGAGAAGACAATCCAGAAAATACGATTCTCGGGTGTGATATTGCCAGGAGAAACTCAGAATATCAACGCCAGCACGATCGCCAACGGGGCAACCAGCAACGCCAGAACCAGCCCGGCGATGACCAGGCCAACCACCGCTCCAACCAGCCCCAGCACCAGCCCTACGACGCCCAACACCAGGCCCACAACAAGACTGATGATGCCACCGATCAGGCCGAAGATGAACTCGAATAATCCCATGGTGAATGCCTCCAAAACTGTAATCTACATCAGGGGCAGGCCCGCGTTGCAGGCTCATGCTCTATATTTATATACGCAACGGGCGGCATTCGGTTGCACACCTTGGGATAAAAATGGGAGGCGCCAACCTGCCCCACAGTATCCTGAACTACCGAATCGAGGGGTAAACCTGGCCAGGCACTATCCCGCCGCTTGCTCCAGGTAACGCTGATAGGCCTCACCTACTGTCTGTACGTCCCAGGCTGCCTCCAATGGGATCTGGATGCCCAACTCCTCCAGGCGCAGCCAAAGGTCCACAAGTCGGATCGAATCCAGCAGCAAATCCTCGATGAACGAGGCTCCGGGGATCACCCTGCTCTCGTCTACCTGTAATTGTTCGGCCAGTAAATGTCTGAATTCATCTAAGCTCAATATAGCCCGCGATGGGTCACTCCGCATGGGTTTCTGCCTCCTCGTTCTCCTTGAACGCGGCCTGCCTCAGGCGGAACTTCTGGGGTTTCCCAGACTCGGCGCGCGGGAAATCCTGCAGGAAGCGCACCTGAGTGGGAATTTTATAAGGTTCAAGTTCCGATCGGCAGTAATTCAGCACATCCAGGGCGGACATCTGCACGCCATCTTCCAGAATCAGGAAGGCCCAGGCCTCTTCGCCTGCCACCCGCGACGGCACGCCCACCACCGCCGCCTCGCGAATATTCGGGTGGGCAACCAGGAAAGCTTCGATCTCAGCCGGGTACAGGTTTTGCCCACCCCGGATGATCACGTCCTTCACCCGGCCCACGATTTGCAGGTAGCCTTGTTCGTCGATCATAGCCAGGTCGCCGGTGTAATACCAGCCGTCTTCATCTATCACCCCTGAGCTCAACTCTGGGGCGTGGTAGTAGCCAAGCATCAGTCCCTCGCCCCGGCAGGCCAACTCCCCCACCTGACCAGCAGGCAGCGGTTGACGTTCTTCGTCGACGACCTTGACCTCTATGCCAGGCATCGGGCGTCCCACCGTGTAAGCCTGCCTGTGGCGAGAATCGGACAGGTCGGTGGCAGAAATGCCACCACCTGTCTCGGTAGTGCCAAAGCCGATGTGCAGCGCACAGCCAAAGCGGCGCTGAATCTCGCTCGCCAGCTCAGGTGGGCATGGTGCGCCGCCGGTAGCGCAGATTAGCAATGACCTGGTATTGTGGCTCTCAAAATCCTCCAACTCCAACATCATCCGAAATGCCATCGGGACGGCTACCAGGATTGTCACCTGTTCCCGCTCCACCAGACGCAGGGCCTCTCGCGGGTGGAAGCGCGGCAAGACCACCAGCCGGTCGCCCATGAGCAAAGCCTGTAGCATCACTTCTAACCCAGTGATGTTGTGCCACCCGCCCGTTGACAATATCGACTGTGGCTTACCGGCTGCACTCAGCAGGCGCCCGCGATAGCGGACCAATGCCATCGCCGATTGCCCCAGCCACTTCAGGCTGGGCCGCTTGACCCATAGATCCCTGAATTTTATGCTCGCCAATACCGGGGCAATCAGGCTACGGTGGCTGTGCATCGTTCCTTTCGGTTTGCCGGTAGTACCCGAGGTATAGAGCAAGACCAGCAGGTCCTGTGGAGAGACTTGAGCGACTGGCCGCGGCGCTCCAACCCCTGTACGTATGAGGTCATCCAGTGCTATGCCGCGCCCCGCCCCGCTGCCCACCCGGACGAAATGCCGCAGACCGGCCAATCCTTTATATACTTCCTCATGATCAAGGGGGCGAGCGGATACCAGCCCCGATGGTTCGGCATCTTGCATGATATCGATCAATCCTCGGGGTCGGATGAGTGGGTTAACAGGCAAGAGCACAGCCCCAATTTCGGCTACGGCAAAGAACAAGAAAACAAACTCTGGGCCGGGGTGCAGCAGGCAGACCACCCGTTCGCCCTTCCCTATCCCGAGGCTCTTCAGTCCACATGCCAGGGCGCGAACTCGACCCAGAATTTGCCCATACGTCAGGCGCTGCCCTTCATACACCAGGGCTTCCTGGTCTTTGCGGGCCTGCGCAACCAGGTCCAAGGCCTGTGACATGGTCATCGAGGTAGTCAACATGGGAGGAGGTGGTATACCACTGCTCCTTCATGGAACGGGTGTCGAACCGGCATTACAACTTCATCTGAAAAAGGCGGTAATGCTTATAACGCTCGGCTCCCAGGCGTTGGGCGATCAGATTGACCATCGGGTTATACTCCGAGGTGATCGAACCATCTATCCATTGGTATCCCTTCTGGTATATGGCCTTGACAGCTTCCATGTAGAGCAAGGCGTCGATCCCCCGGTGGCGATACTCCTCCAGGACGCCCATCAGCTTGAACGTGACCCCGTCGATCCGGCTGATCAGGCGCTTTAACTTAAGCCAGCCGAAGGGGAAGAGTCGCCCATTCAGGTGGATCAACACCCGGTTGATGTCAGGAACTGCCACACAAAAAGCGACAATCTTGCCGTCCGTCTCGGCGAATAAGGCCAAGTCCGGGTCCAGGAACGGACGAATCTGTCCGGCCAGTCGTCGAAACTCCGCCTCGCTCATCGGGACATGGTCGGGGAGATGGCTCAGGGTGGCATTAAACAAACGGTTGGCAGAGATGATCTCCTGATCCCACTCCTCCAGGCGCACTGTGCGGATCTCCACCCTTGCGACTCGGCGAGCCACTTCAGCGACGCGGGTGAGATCAGGCGGGATGTTCCCGAGCTCCTCGCCGATCTGTGAGCGGTATGCCCGCCAGGCATACAGGTCGTGGTCCTTTTCCATTCCAAAGCGCTCCAGGAACTCCTTGTAATATGGTGGGGTGTGCGCCTCCAACATCACCGGTGGACAATCGGCTCCGGAAAGCAACACGCCTGGGCGCTCATTGAGAGTGAAGTTGGTGGGACCGCGCACAAGCATGGCATTCTGAGAGCGCAGCCACTCGCAGGCGGTCGCCAACAGCAGCTTCGCAATCTCGTATTCCTCGGGAACCTCGAAGAAACCAAAACCTCCCACACACTCCCCGCTTTGCTCCACCAACCGGCGGTCAATGAAGGCAGCGATTGTCCCCACCACCTTCTGTCCTTGACAGGCCAGGAAGAGATTTACCGCAGCATGTTCATAAAATGGGCCGCGGGATGGGTCCAGGTACTCAAGCTGTTCGGAGATCAAGGGAGGCACCCAATGTGGGTCTTCCCGATAGACCTGCCAGGGAAATTGCACAAAGCGGCGTAGGTCGCGCCGTGATCGGACGGATTGTATCGATAGTAGGGGGGGCACGGATCTCATCCATTCATTGAGCTATTAGAAACATACCGTCAATATGAATAACCCGCGGCGAAGGCTGCCGTTGCGCTACCACTCGGTTTATGGCACTCCCCAGTGGAACGACTAATACCCGACATTCCCAACCAGGATAGTCCGGGTATATCGACAAATCATGGTCTTGATTTAGATGGCGGATCATGAGTTCAAACTGCTGTTTAACAGCCCCCAGGTGCGGGTGGAGGAATATCCGCTGCCGGGGCGACGATGCTGCCCATCAGCGCGAAGAATGGTCGCAGCGGCGCGAGATCGTCCTGGTGCTATTCGGCCTGGCCAGTGCTCCTTTGACCATCTGGGCTCAGACCGTGCGCATGCAGATCATCCCAGCCGGCCTGCGCGCCGCACCTTTACCCTGTTGCGCATGCTGATGCAGGGCGCCGACCCTTTGGGTGGCGTGTTGGACAGAGCGCTCTCTTCACTGCTAGAGGTCTTTGCCATGATCCTGGTCTCGGCCGGCCTGGTTGGGCTGCCAGGCCTGGTGGATACGCGCATCGCCGCGCCGCGTAAGACCTCCTGAAATCTCGGTTACAGCCATCGGCTGCCTCGCTCCGCTTATCGCATAACTCACCATCTACATAGGCAACAGAGGGGCCATGTTCTCGCTCCAAGAGATCGCCGATTTAGAATAAAAAAACTGCCCTTTCTCAATCACCCAGGTTCTATGTTATAATAAACATAATATATATTTCTATACATCATGTCTAGCAATATCATTTGGCAGGCTGCAGTCCTGCCTATATCCACCTGAGATAGAATCTATAAACCAACTCTGAATAACATTTGTCAGGAGGCGGAAATGAGTGGCAAAAGACCAGACCGGAGGGTGGCGCGCACGCGCCAGATGCTGCGCGATGCCTTGATGGCATTGATGATGGAACAGGGTTACGATGCTGTTACCATCCAGGACATCACCGACCGGGCCAACCTGGGTCGCGCTACCTTTTATCTGCATTACAAGGACAAGGAAGAACTATTGATCGAGAGCATGGAGTCTACCGTCAATCGTTTCATCGAGCGGATGCAGGAATATCCGCTAGAACAATGGGCGTTCCCCGATGGAGGTCCTGCCAGCCAGGTTTTTGAATATGCCCGGGAGCATGCCAAGCTGTACCGGATCATCATGAGTGGGCACGGTGGTCTGAAAGTCTCGAAACGCCTGCACGAATTAATTGCCAACAACACCCAGAAGCTGATCGAGCTCCATGTTGCCCGCACCGGCGTCGACCCCCAACTGCCGATAGACTTCCTGTGCAATTATTTCGCCGGTGCATTGCTGGCGCTGGTGTTTTGGTGGCTTGAAAACGACATGCCCTATTCGACTGATGAGATGGTGAGGATGCTCAACCAGATCTCCCTGTACGGCAGTGCCCCGGTGCTGGGACTCCAGGTTGAGAGAGGGTAAATCAGGCCTGGGTAGCTTCTTCCAGTAACCGGCGATAGTACAGGTAGTTTTCATACGGGACGTCGGCGCGCACTCGACCATCGGCCAGTGGCACATAGCCTCCCTCGGCGACCAGCGGTGGGACGGTCTCCATTACCTCCCGATGGATGGCTTCTTTGCCTTTCCGCAAGATATCCAGGTCGATTCCGCCGATCAGCCGTAGATCACGCCCAAACTCCGACCGCAACTCCCGATATTTCATCGCTTCGACGGCACATTCACAAGCCCACAGGCAATTAAACCCCCATTTCAACATTACCGGGATGAGTACCCTGGCATTGGCGTACGTTCGCAGGATGATGATCTCCACGCCATGCTGCCTGAGCACATCCATCAGGGGCAGGTAGCCAGGCATCACGATCTCTTCGTACATGCGCGGAGAGATCAGCGGCCCATGATTGCCTCCAATCGGTTCGCTGAACACCGCCGCATCTATCTGCACATGCCGTAGCACGCGTTCCGCCAGACGGGCTGCAAACCGGCCCTGTACCTCCAAGACCTGGCGGATGATCTCCGGATCGTCCACCAGGAGGCGCATCACCTGGTTAAAGCGGCGCCAGCCGTGCACCCCCAGGCTGAGGAAAAATCCACGGTGCACTCGCAGCAGGAGCACATGGCGGTGGGCTTGCCAGGCTGCCACCCGCACTGGCCAATCGCGCGGCAGTCGGCGCGGGTCTTCCGCTTCCAGCCTGCCTTGAAAATCCCGCAGCTCTGCCGGCGAGGCAGGCCAACGGCGCGGCGCAGGATGAGGATCCATGTCGGGCTGGATCTCTTCCTGGTGGTCGGTGTAAAACAGGCTGCTCAATTGCAGGCCGCGCGGCATGCCCTGAGCGCGCCAGGCCTTGAGCACTTCCCTGCGGATGCCCTCTTCGAAATAGGGGACCCGGTCGGGATTGCCATAACGCATAGTTTCCCAAAAGCGTTGGCGTCCATCCACGGCAGCAGGCCTCAAGGAGTCAGGATTCCCGGGTGCTCAGCCTTTCTCGTTCGCCCAGGCTAAAGCCGCACTTCTCCAACTGTTCCGCAAGGTTGTCCTCGAAATAGGGTTGCCCCCACTTGCGGCAGATATGCTCGGTCCAGCTATAGTTTTCGTAAGTGTAGGGATCAGGGCGACCATCGCGCAGCCGGATCTTGGCCCTTCGCTGGCGGTAATAGTCTTGGGCGAGGTAGCCCTCGTCCATCTCTTGCATGGCCCGGCAGAGCAGCTCGGCGCTAAATTCGGGGTAGCGGCCTTCAAAGAGCACAAAATCCATCGGGTAGCGCGGCCGGGTAGGTGGGTCTTCGGCGGGATACCCCATCGCCAGTTGTACCATGGGAAACACGCGCCTGGGCAGGCGGTACTCGGCGATGATCTCCTCGGCACGGAAGGGCGCACCCCCCAGGAAACAGCTACCCATACCCAGGCTTTCGGCGGCGATGACCATGTTCTCTGCCATCAAGGCAGCGTCTTGCATGCCCAGTAGGAGCAGGGGCAGGTCGCCCGCGTGCCTCTGCCAGCCGCGACGGGCCATAATCAGTTCCCACTTATGCACATCCACGCACACGGTGAACAACAATGGCGCCTGGAATGGATTCTTCTCTCGATCCCTGGAAAGCAGCAGGCTGCCGAGTTGGGAGGCGAAGGGCGCCTGTTGGCCGGCACGCACCAGGGTCGCAATAACCTCATCGCTGGGTTGCTCTGCCGTGTACTTGCGGATTGATTTGCGCGCCAGCAGGGTGTGTAAGACTGGATTTTCTAGCATGCGCGGTTCTCCATGGACATTTGGGGTGATTCCCGGCGCGTTTCGGGAACCAGTAGAGTGCGATTTTTCACAATTATAACCCCTCACCCCAAATGGCCTGACAGTGCAATATCCCCTCAGGAGTAATCAAATTTAGTTGTAGGGGGTGGCGGCCGCCCACCCCGCAATAAAGCTGGATGTATACAAGAACTTTCAGGAGACCACTGGCGCCAGAGCGAAGGCCACCGCTTTTTCCAGCGCCCCACGCGTCCCGCCTGCCGTCATGGCCTGGCCCGCGGCGAACGCGCTCTGCCAGGCCTGGTCACCCAGGTGATCGCGCGCCAGGGCCACAAAGCGGCTCACCTCCTGGCGGTCCAGGCCATCGAACAACACCCCGACAGGCTTGAACAGGTTTGGCGCGGCGCCAAACAGGCGCGCTGCCCGTTCGTACTGGCCTTGCAGCGCGGCGAGGCTCGCCAACCCTTCCAGGCAGCTAGAGACACCCGCCCGATCCCCGATCTCCCGATACAGGCCCAGGCTATCGCGGTACAACTCCTGGGTGCGGGTTATATCTCCCTACAGCAGCGCCAGTGAGCCCAGGTTGCGCAGCGACCAGGCAATTCCATGCTTGCTGCCTAACTTGCGGCGCACCCGCAGGCCTCGCTGGTAAAGACCCTCGGCGCGTTAGTGATCTCCCGTGGCCTTGGCCACAGAGCCGAGCGAGTTCAGGGCTGCGCCCACCGCCCAGGTATCTCCCTTTTCCATGGCGATGCCCAGACTCTCCTCCAGGGTAGGGCGGACCTGCTCGTAGCGCCCCTCAAGGTATTCCAGGTTCCCCAGGGAAAGCAAGGCCAGAGACTGGCCCCAGGGGTCCTCCAGCTCGCGGAACAGTTCCAGGCAGTCAACCAGATGCTGGCGCGCCAGGGTGCTGCCCAGGATCAGCTCGGAGGTGGTCATGCAATACAGCGCGTACGCCAGGCCCCATTAATCGCCCAGCTTGTAAAGCAAAGATACGCTCTCCACGTGCATGTGGCGAGCCACCTCTTCGTTATGGGTCCACAAGGCGTCAACGCCCAGCAGGTTGAGGGCGTAGGCCAGGCCACGTTCGTCACCTAGTTCACGCCACAGGGCCACACTCTCCTCCAGCCGGCGGCGGGCAGAGCAAAAATCGCTCAAGAACCAGGCCAATGACCCGGCGCCGTACAAGGCCTCGGCCCGCTCACGCTTGTGCTGGTGGGTCGCCTCAAGTTTAAGAACGCCCTCCAGTAAGTCGCGGCCATGGCTCAGGTAGCCGCGGAAATGCCAGAACCACCACAGCGCGCCTGCCAGGCGCAGGGCCAGCGGCACACCATCCTCGCTACCCTGGCTCCACACCAGGGCAGCGTGCAGGTTATCGTGATCTACCTCCAGCCTTTTTAGCCAAGCCTCGCGATGCCCGCTGGTTAGGTAGGGTTCCGCATCTTCTACCAGTTGCAGATAATAACAGGCATGCTCCCGACAGATACGCTCAGACTCGCCGCTTTCCACCAGCCGTTCCCAGGCATATTCGCGGATGGTCTCCAACTGTTCGAGGCGCGGCTCGCCCGCCTCGCCCACCCCGAACCTTCCGGGCCTGGAGACTGGTCGTATCAGACTGTTGTTCCAGCAGTGTCTCGATCTTCTCCAGCAGGTCGAACGGCGGGTCGCCTTCCAGGCGGCAGATGGCTTCGGCAGCTTCCAGGGACCAGCCGCCGCGAAAGACCGCTAACCGGCGGAAGAGCCGGCGAGAATCCGGGTCGAGCAGCTCATTGCTCCACTCGATGGCGCCACGCATAGTCCACTGGCGCGGCGGAAGGTCCGGTGCACTGCTGGTGAGCAGGCTCATGTGATTGCCCAGGCGAGCCAGCAAGGCACTGGGTGGTAGCAGCTTGATGCGGGCGGCTGCCAGCTCAAGCGCCAACGGCAGGCCATCCAACTGGGCGCAGATGCGCGCCACGTCGCTGGCATTGTTATCGTTCAGTCTAAAATCCGGTTTGACCGCCATCGCCCATTGCAGGAACAGGTCTATCGCCGGGTACTTGAGCAGCTCCTCCCTGGGCGGCAGACGCTCCAGGCCGGGCAGCCCCAATGGAGGTACCGGGAAGGCGTGCTCAAAGCGCAGTTGCAGCAAAGCCCGGCTGGTGACCAGCGATTTGAGCCCCGCAGCCGTGGCGAGCAGGTCACTCAGCAATAAAGCTGCGCCCAGCACCTGTTCGAAATTGTCCAAAACCAGCAGCAAATGTTTATCGCGCAGGAACTCTTTCAATATTTCCAGGATCGGTCTGGCATCGCTCTGCCGCAGACCCAGGTTTGTGCCATCACCGCAGGCAACAGGGCAGATTCATGGGTGGTATCCAGCGGTACTAAACATACCCCATTCCGGAACCGCCCGGCCAATCGGCGGGCAACCTCCAGGCTCAGATGCGTCTTGCCGATCCCACCAGGCCCCACCAGCGTGACCAGATGCACCTATGGGCGCAATAGCAACTGGCTGACCTGTTCCAGCTCTTGTTCCCGCCCGACCAGAGGGTTGAGCTGGGCCGGCAGGTTATTCAGCCGCACCTCTCCCACCTCTCCCGCTTGTGAGGGAGAGCCCGCCACCTGCGCCATCTCGAAGAGCTCGCTCAACATCAATGCCAGGTCGCTCTCGATCAGCCGACCCAGCTCGGTCGGGGTGGAGAAGGACTTATTGGAAACCCGGTCGTTGCGGATGGCATCCAGCAACTCCTTGAGGCGGGGTTCCCTTTCGTGTGCAGGGGCCTTGATATAGATCAGCTTGGGCTTGTCTCCTCTGCAAGGCAGTACTCGTCTTCCAGGCCCGAGATATCCATGTTGGGTGCCACCCAACCATAGCGCTGCCAGTAAATGCCGATGAAAATGTGGCTCTGCTCCAGGTAGGCCCGGTACAACTTACGCTGCGGATGGGGACGCGCGCCGAGTTCGAACAACACCTGAGAAAGACGCAGCTTCTTGATTGCTCGTAAAGCAGCAGCCCGCTCATCAGCCAGCTCTTGGAGCGTCGAGCTGACGAAGACTCGCAGGGTCTGGTCTGGAGTGCGGATGATCCCGGGCAGCCCGGTGCTGCGCCTCTGTTCTGATTTGTGATCACTCCCCTGTCTGATATCCACCGGGGGACCTCTCATTTTCACGGGTCTGGTAGCCGAGCGCCGGCCGGCTTCAAGAGGCAGCCGGCGCCGCCTCGTTGAACAGGGCCCGCAGCTCCAGATCCTGGAACAGGCTGGCAATCTCTTCCACCGTCTGAGCCGCCTGATTCTTCCAATCCCGGGCTTCCTCCAGGCGGCCCAGTTGCTCCTGGAGGCGCCCGGCTTCAGCCTGGGCCTGCCAGGCTAACGGGCGCAGCTTCATTATACCTGCCAACCTGGCTGCCTCGGCCAGCCTATCCATAGCCGCTCCCCACTCCCCTCGCCTGGCCAGCAGCCGGCCTTCTGCGAGGGACACCAGGGGCCTGTAGTTGCGCATGGCTTTCTCCTCCACAAACTGGCGCGCCCTGACCAGGTAGTCTGCGGCGCCGTCCAGATCGTCATCCGAAAGCGCCAATGATGCCAATCCGACCAGGTAGAGCGGTCGCCTGAGCAGGCTCTGCGGGGTGGGCACCTGCAGTCCCTGGTTGAAGTACTGGCGGGCCTTCTCCTGCTCTCCCAGCGCCAGGGCGCAGAAGCCCAGGTCGGCCCATCCACTCCCCCCGCCCATGAATCCGCCTGGCTCTTCGAGCTTCTTCAAGGCCAGGGCGCGATACTCCTGAAAACGGTCCCGCAGCTTTGGACTGATCTCCAGGTAGAGGCTGCCCAGGGCGCACAGCGGGATGACCTCCATGAATGCCATCCCCAACTGCTGAGCCGCCTGCAGGGAGCGCAGGTTCCATTGGATGGCGATCTCGTAGTCCCCCGCCAGGCCGGACAGGTATCCCAGGGTCAGGGAGCCATCGCATAGCGGCATGAGGGCACCTATTTGTTCGGCGATGCCGAAACCCAGCTCGGCAGACCGGCGGGCTTCCTGCAAATCTCCATTGCGGATATGAAACATGGGTACGGCAAAGGTCAGCACCCCGGCTTTGAGCTCCCGGTTGCCGATCTCCTCCGAAATGCGCAGGGCCTCCTGGGAGGTGACCCAGCTCTCCTCGAAGCGGGTCATATAGCTCTGAGTGTTGGCGATGTGCACCAGGCCAACCGCCATCTGCTCTTTGATATCCAGCTCCCGCCCAATCTGCACCGACTCCCCCAGGTAATTCACCGCGCCGTCAAAGTCACCGGCGGCGGTGCACAGCCCGCAGCGCACCATGAACATCTCTGCCAGACCGGCCTTGTCGCCGTACTGGCGGGCCAACTGCTCGGCGTTCGAGAGCAACTGCTCGGCCTCGGGGAACTGGCCCAGGCGCATGGCAACCAGGGTAGACAACTTGTTCAGCGCTGAGACCTGCATTGGCACATCGTCCTTGTCTTTGGCCAACTGGTACATTGCCTGGTAGGTCTCCACCGCAGCCGGGATATCATTGGCAAAGGTCAGCACACTGCCCAATCCTTCATAGGCCCGTCGGTTCACCTTCAGGTCGATACGCTCCGGCAGGATCTCCAGCGCCTGGCGAAAGTAGCCGATGGCCTCCGTGACGGCGTAGGCCCTGGCGGCCCGATCACCGGCCTCCACCAGGTATGGCAGCGCCAAGCCTTTTTCTTGCGCTTCCAGGTAGTGGCGGGCGATGTCGTTGACCGCCTCTGGCTGGGAATCGATGAGCATTTCCGCCACCGCGCGGTGCAGCGCACGGCGCCTGCGCAACAGCAGGGAAGCGTAGGCCGTCTCCTGGGTGAGCACGTGCTTGAACGTGTAGACACGCCTGGGCAGGCGATTCAACTCCCGCACCAGGTCGCGCCGCTGCAGGTCTGCCAGGGCCTCTTCCAACTCGGCAGGTTCACCGTGGACCTGCGCCAGAAGGTCGAAGCCAAATTCTCGCCCGATCACCGCCGCGGTCTGGATCACCCGTTTGGCAGCCTCGTCCAGGCGATCCAGGCGGGCAGTGATCACCCCTGCCAACGAATTGGGCACGCTGATGTTGCGGATCTCGCCGGTCGCCCGCCAGTGGGAGTTCTCGCGCACTACCAGCCGGTTCTCCAGCAAGGTACGAATGACCTCCTCTACAAAGAAGGGATTGCCCTCTGCCTTGCGCAGGATCAACACCCGCACCTCCTCCGGCAGGTTTTCGATGTACAACAGGTTCGAGACCAACTGGCGAGAGCTGGGTTCATCCAGCGGCTCAAGTGTCAGCGCGGTGTAGCGGTGTCCATATTCTCGACCGGCGCGCTCGTGATACGACCACGACAGGTCCCGCCGTTGAGGGCGGAACAGGGCAATCAACATCAACGTACAACGTTCGGTGAGCGGCATCAAATGGCCCAATAATTCCAGGGAGGTGTGATCCACCCAATGCAAATCGTCGAACACCAGCACCACCGGGCGGCGAGAAGCCAGCCCTTCGAAGAACTGCTGCACGGCCCGGAAGATGCGCTCTCGAAGCTGGGGGGGTTCCAGGTAACGCACCTTTTCCAGGTCTTCTCCTATGGGGAGGATGCCCAGCAGGCTGGCAAGGAAGGGGGCCAGGTGAGAGCCTTGCCCAGGCAGCATGGCCTCGGCGCGCGCCTTCACCTGTTCATAGCGCGCCTCCTGCGGGTCGCCACGGGAAAGGCCAAAGATCTCGCTGAACAAATCCACGAAGGGAGCATAGGGGGTGGAGGTCTCGTAAGAGAGGGAGCGCCCCATCACCCACAGGACGGTCGATGCCTGGGGCCGACCTGCGACTTCCCGCGGGTGGCCGTTGCCGCTGTTGGCGGCGCGCAACTCGGTCAAAAGGCGGCTTTTCCCCAGCCCGGCTTCGCCGATCACCGAGACGATCTGCCCGTGGCCCTGGCGGAGACGGTCGATATGCCCCTGGAGAAGGGAGAGCTCCTCCTGGCGCCCGACCAACGCCGAATGCAGACCGGCAATGCCGCGCGTCGGCGCCTGCCCCTCGATCTTGTTCAACACCCGGTAAGCCGGCATGGATTCCGCCTTGCCTTTGACCTCGATGCCGCCTAACGCCTCAAACTCGAACTGGTTGGCAACCAGCCTGTAAGTATCTTCTGTGATCTGGACCGTGCCAGGGGCGGCAGTTTGCTCCATGCGGGCCGCCAGGTTGACCGCATCTCCCATGGCGGTGTATTCCACCCGCAGGTCTGAACCGACCGCACCCACCACTACCAGCCCGGTGTTGATCCCCACCCGCACGTTGAAGTCGAGGCCTCGTGTAAGGCTCAGTTGGCGACGGAAATCCTGGATTCCAGCCAGGATGTCCAACCCGGCCAGGATGGCGCGCTGTGGGTCGTCCTCGTGGGCAAGCGGGGCGCCGAAGAAGGCCAGGATGGCGTCGCCCATCAGGCGGGCCACCGTGCCTTCATAGCGATAGACGGGCGCGATCAGGCGCTCGAAGGCCTGGTTCATGATGACCGTCCATTCTTCCGGGTCCAGCTTCTCTGCCATGGACGTCGAACCGGTGACGTCACAAAACAAGATGGTGACGATGCGGCGCTCGCCTTCCTTACTGTGGCTGGCGCGAGCCGCCTCGAGCTTGGATTCCAGCCCGGTTGGAAGGTAGTGGCGAACGCGGTCCTCCCCTACCGGGGCTGGCTGTATTGAAGGAGAGCTATCAGCCAGGTCCGCCGGAGTCTGCCTGGTTGGCGACACCACAGGCATGGTCGTGACAGGCGGCGTTGCGCCAATTTGGTAGCCGCATTGGGTGCAAAACCTGGCCCCGCCAGGAAGCTGGGTGCCGCAGTTTGGGCAGGGAAACGCCAGGTTGGATCCGCAGTTCATGCAGAACCTGGCGCCTTGCGGGTTAACGGTCTGGCAGTTTGGGCATTTCATATTTCAGACTCCTGATCCAATTTTCGGATCCTAGCAGAACGATGGAGGTGTGGGGTGTGACACCAGCATGCGAGCAGGTTCAACATGAAGGCAGCTTCCACGATCCTATCCGGATGGCCGGTCGCCCGTCATGATACCAGCAGCGCCCAACGCACGAACAAGGAAATACCCAGCGGGACCAGGATATCCGTCAATAACGCCCGCCAGGAGTTCTTGCCGGATAGGTATGGCAGGTGAAAGGCCAGGCCAGCAAACGGCATCTGGCCCGAGAGCGGGTTCCAGGCCAGCAGGAAGCCACTGAATACCAGGGCGCGCACGACCATGCGTGACCATAAGTGGCTGATGACTTCCTGGCGGTAGGGTGTATTGGCATAGGACAGGATACGTTCACTGACGAACCAGACATATGTGACCAGCAGATAGCCCAGCAGGTAGATCACCCCGCTGCGGGTGATAGGCAGCGAAAGGCCGCCCTGGTAGCGCTCGATCCACAGGGCGACCCAGCCAATGGATAGGTAATGCAGCAACTGGTCGACGGCATAGGGAGCGATTACCCACTCCGGCCTGAGACGATTGGCGTAGTTCTTACCCAGGTCAATGAGCAGATGGGCTGCGGCGATTGCCAACAATGCAGGCCATAAGTCCTGGCGGGCAACCCCGACCACCAGGAACATGACCCCCAGGTGGATGGCGATGTGCAGGCCCAAAACCGGCCAACGCTGCTTGTTCTTCACCATCCAGTCGGTCTGGAGAGGGTAGTCGGCTATGAAATGGGCGAGCAGGAGATACCAGAACATGGCAGTCATCCACCGCTGGTGGCTTTTCCAATGAAAGTCCACTTCCCTTCAATGTTAATTTTTTAGGCCTTTAATGTCTAATTATATCGGAGAAAAATACGGATATTAATGGCAAAATGCAGCTCAGAGGAACTGGACCAGCGCCACCAGGTTCCCAGCCGGATCGTAGAACATGACCCAGCGCGCACTGGAATCCCGTTCGATCCCCCACGGCAGATCGACCCCATGGCAATACAGCCGATCGATGCAGGTCTCCAGGTCGTCAACCGCAAAGGCCACCCGAGGGGAACGCCCGGCGGGCTCTCCTGCCGGTGGATCGGGCTGGCCTTCGAGGAGAACCAGGTAGGTCTTGCCCACCCGGAAGTGTGGTCGATGCCCACTGTGATGGGCAATTACCGGCAGCCCAAGCACGTCCCGGTAAAAATGGGCCGCGCCGGGTAGGTCCGCAGCCCGCAGTGCGACGACAGCGAGGTGTATGATCATGTGCCTGCCTCCTTAAATAACAACAGGGCCGCCTTGCGACGGCCCTGGTCATGGTCAGCCTGTTCTCCTCCTAAGATAGCGGAACCACGTTGGCTGCTTGAAGACCCTTGGGGCCCTCTTCGATCGAGAACTCCACCTTCTGGTCTTTTTCCAGCTTGCGGTAGCCGTCCGACTGGATGGCGGTGTAATGCACGAAGACGTCTTCGCCGTCTTCCCGGCCAAGGAAGCCGTAGCCTTTGGCAGCATTAAACCATTTGACGGTGCCGATAATGCGTTCGTTCATGCCTCGTTCTCCATCTGTGTCTATATAAATTTCGACGCAGCCTCGCCATGGGTCAGCAAATGAAAAGAAATCCTCACATACGTTCCTTTGGCGTGTGGGCTGCGTTTTGCCGGGCGTAAGATTATCACTTCTAGTGCTGTCTGTCAAGGAATTTATGACAATTTTGTGAGGTCGATTTGCAACGCGCGCTCAAGTTGTCTAAACATTTTGTCATCTGACAAGCACGGACCGCGGCGATGCAGAGGGCCGATCCATTACAAGATATAATTCGTGCGCTTTCAACAATTCTTCCAAGCGGAGGCTGATATGCGCATCGCGGTGATCGGCGTGGGAGGTGTCGGGGGGTACTTCGGCGGGCGGCTGGCCCAATCTGGAGAGCAGGTGATCTTCATTGCCCGCGGCGCGCACCTGCAGGCCATCCAGGAAAATGGCCTGCGGGTGGAGAGCATCAAAGGCGATTTCCTCATCCATCCGGCGCAGGCCACGGAAGACCCGCACACCCTCGGCCAGATGGACGTGGTGCTGGTGGGTGTCAAGGCCTGGCAGGTGACCGAAACAGCCCAGGTGATTCGGCCCATGATAGGCGCCGATACCTGCGTCTTACCGCTGCAAAACGGGGTAGAAGCCCCCGCTCAATTGGCGGCCGTGCTGGGGGCGGAGCACGTGCTGGGAGGCTTGTGCCAGATCTCGGCCTACATCGCCGCCCCGGGCCATATCCGCCACGTGGGCATCGAGCCTTACGTTGCCCTCGGCGAGATGGATGGGCGGGCCAGCGAACGGGTGGAGGCGCTGCGTAAGGCATTCGCGCGGGCCGGTGTGGCGGTCGAGGTCCCGGGCGACATCCAGGCGGCCATGTGGGAGAAGTTCCTGTTCATCGCCACCATCAGCGGGGTGGGGGCGGTGACACGCGCCCCGGTGGGGGCAATACGCCACCTTCCCGGCGTGCGCCAGATGCTGCACCAGGCGATGTTGGAAATTGAAGCGGTGGCGCATGCCAGGGGGGTGCGGCTGCCGGCGGACGCCGTCCAGCGCCGGATGGATTTCATCGACCGCCTGCCGGTGAACGTCACCGCCTCCATGCAGCGCGACCTGGTCGCCGGCAGGCCCTCGGAGCTCGAATCGCAGAACGGGGCGCTGGTGCGCATGGGATTGGAAGCCGGCGTGCCCACTCCCACCCACACGTTCATCTATCACAGCCTGCTGCCCCAGGAGCTGCGCGCCCGCGGTCAGCTCGATTTCTAGGGGCAGAAGCAAGTGTCATAGCGCTCCAATCGGGTAGCGCACGATGGCGCAGCCGTAGGGCGGGGTTTGGGCCGGCTCCGGCTGCCGCCCGGCCAACAGCGCCTCCACCGCCTCCAGCAAGAAAGAGCGGGTGGGCGTGCGCTGACGAAAAGTGACGTCATCCAGCGCCCCCTGATAACGCAGCACGCCGTCCTGGTCGATTAAGTACAGGTGGGGCGTGGTCACTGCCTGGTACAGGTCGGCGACCTGGTGGTGGGGGTCGCGCAACACCAACGGCAGGCCGCGCTGGGCCGCCTCGCGTTCCAAAAGATCGAGCGGCTCGTTCACATTGCTGGCAATCGAGAGCAGCACCACCCCCTGCCTCCAGGGGAGACCGGCATCCAGCATGATCTGGTCGGCGCGCCCGGCCCAAGGACACTCGGCCGACCAGAAATTTACCACCACAAGTCGGCCGCGGTAGTCCTCCAGGCCGTGGGACACGCCCTGCAGGTCGTCCAGCCGAAAGGGCGGGGCAGGCGCGCCGATCGCGATCACGGGATCCACTGCGGTGCGTATCCTCCGCTCACCAGCCGCCGGGCATCGTTCCCGTCTGGAGAGATCAGCCAGATCTCGGGTGGCTCGGTCAGCACGGTCTGGTTGAAGCGCACATAAGCCAGCATGCCGCCGTCCGGACGCCAGGCGAAGGCGTAGTGGTTGTAGTGTGGCTCCTGGGTCAGGGGGCGGGCGTCGCTGCCGTCCGCCCGCATCAGCCAGAGCTGGCGGCCCGGCGTCCAGCGGGCGATGTCCAGGTATTTGCGGGCGAAGGCGATGAACCGCCCATCGGGCGAGTAGGCCGGCGCGGTGTCTTCCAGGTAGTCCATCTGAGTCAGGTCGTGCGGGCTGCTGCCCGGCAGGTCGAAGCGCAGCAGGTGGCTGAAAGGCAAAGGCTGCAGGTCGCCCAGGGCCTGGGAATCGCCCAGCTCGTTGGCGAAGATCTCGGGGAAGACATAGCTCTCGCCGCCGGGCGACCAGGCGCCCGCCATCCCGGTCTGGCCCGGCAGGCGAGCGATCTCGCCGCCGCGCGGGTCGCGGATCACGAACGCCGCCAGGTCATCGTCATAGAAGACCAGCCAGCCGGCAGGCGACCAGGAGGGGGAGCCGGTGCGGTGCCCCTGCTCCCCGGCCGGGAAGGCTTGAGCAGTCCTGGCGGGCGTCGCAGCGGCGTCCA
>Ga0073934_10000741_pt1 | contig 88578 bp, 103 predicted proteins | sample LarsenN4metaG_FD_76834 | JGI IMG/M metagenome (GOLD analysis project Ga0073934, IMG submission 76834) | Hot spring sediment bacterial and archeal communities from British Columbia, Canada, to study Microbial Dark Matter (Phase II) - Larsen... ...
AAACGAGCGCTCGATCGCCATCCTGGAAAGCCTGCGCCAGTTGTGGGGCAATGCAGCGCTCAGCGCCGCTCTGAGCGACCCGAACCCTGCATTGAAGGAATACGCGTTGAGAGAGATGGGCGAGCTGGGCAGCCAGGGCGCTGGGTGCATCCCCGACCTGGTCGCCTTCCTGGAGGGGGAGCTGAGCAATTACTACCTGCGCGGTCTGGCCTTCCAGGCCCTGAAGGCCATCACCGGGCAGGACTTCGCCGAAGACCTGGACCAATGGAAGCAGTGGTTAGAGAGTCAAGAGACTTCCCCGCCGTGAATGCCATGACGGGACTTCGGTGAAGGCCTAAATAGATTGAATAGGTCAGGCTTCTTTCGGCGCTCCGCCCTCTTCCTTTTCCTCTGGCCCAAAACCCCAACAGCCCCACCAGTGTCCCATGTGGGCCATAAAGCCCGGCATAAAGCCGGACCAATCCCAAGGCCCGCGCCGACCGGGATGGTGACCCCACCACCCTGCTCCGGGGCCTCTTGCTCCGGCGAAAAAGGAGCGCAGTTTTTCCTTATCGCCCTTGATTTCGATGCGAAAACCATCCTCGGTTTCAATCACGCGAAATTCGGAGATTATGTTCTCCATTATCCTGCCTCCTCGAACTCATCAGCTTCCCTGCCATAGATGTCCCGATACATCCTTTCAAGCGCGTCGAGTGTATTTCTTACTGCTTGGCTCGGCGTGCCCCTGTGGCGGCACGCCCGTTGGACGTACTGTGCCCATTTCCAGCCGCTTCCATTACAGGCGATACCTCCGAGATGGGCTGGGCTCCTGATTTCTATACATCGCTCACCGCTGCGAAATTCATAGCGATAGCCACCCGCGCCGCGTTCAGCCCGATATTCAAACAGCACTTTTTCTGTCATCTTTAGAGCTCATCTCCTATGTCCAAATCCTGAAACAAGTCGCGCAATACGCCGATTGCTTCTTCCAACTTCGGGCGCATCACCTCCTTCAGGCGATCCAACTCTTCCTGCCCTTTGGGAGTGATGCGATAAAATCGCCGGGTGCGCTTCTCTGGATCCTCCCACTCTCCCTTCACGAAACCGATATCTTCCATATGGTTCAACAACGGATATACTGCGCCCGGATTCGCTCCCCAGCGGCCGTGCGTGCGCTCTTCGATCACATTCATGATGTCATTGCCATACCGCGGCCGCCCTGCCAGCAGGTGCAGCACATAGAGCGAGAGCAGCCCGCCGCCTTTGCTGAACAACATAGCGACGAACGGATTGAACAGGCCAGGAGAGCCCCACTCGCCGGTGGCCCAGGGCCTGAAGCGCCTGCCGCCGAATAACCAGTGCGCCTCGGGCTCCACCCCCAGGAAGTCGGCGAAGTGCTTTCGCCAGGCTTCCCGCGGGTCATGGCCCACTTCGGTTTCAGGTTGTTGCCCGGTGGTCTGTGCTTCCTGCCACATCTGCCAGAAGCGTCTGTGGTGACTTCTATGGTGCAATTCGACCTCCTGTTCGATTGAACTATATTGAATTCGAGATAGTTCAGATCAATATTTTAATCTCGATAGAGATATCTGTCAAGGCCAGAGCCCTGGAAGCCTATAATGCCCAGGTCTGACCACAACAGGTTTGGATATCCACCAGATACTTATTTTGAGCAACAACAGGGATTGTCTTCCGCAGGACATTCCTAAGCAAATCAATGGAAGATCACACCTCAATCCCCAACGTTATGCGGATCAGATAGCCCATCACGAAGCTCAGCGCCGCCACACCCAGGCTGATGCCGGCCATCTCCCAGAAGCGCCGCAGGAACGGCTGGTCCTTGGCCACCGAAATGTAGTAGTTGAAGGCGGCGATGATCACCACCGCCGCAATGAGCGAGAGGGCCAGGCATACGAAGTAGTTCTCCAGGAGCAGGTAAGGCAGGATCAGGACCAGCACGGTGAAGATGTAGGCCACCCCGGTATAGATCGAAGCCCGCAGTGGGTCGCGGGCGGTCTCCTCGGACCTGGTGGACAGGTACTCGGAGGCGGCCATGGAGAGCGAGGCGGCGATGCCGGTGATCGAACCGCTCAGGGCGATCAGGCGGGTGTCCTGCAGGGCCAGGGTCAGCCCGGCCAGGGCGCCGGTCAGCTCCACCAGGGCGTCGTTCAACCCCAGCACAACCGAGCCGGCGTAGCGCAGCCGCTCTTCGTCCAGCATTGCCAGCAAGGCATCCTCGTGCTCGTTCTCGTCGCGGATGATGGCCTCCACCCCGGGAATCTGCCCGGCGAGCCCGGCATAGGCCTGCCCAGCCTGCTGCTCGCCGCGCTCCATTAGCTTGACCCCGAAGGTGATGCCCAGCAACTTACCCACCCACAGGTAGAACCACACCTTACGCCGGTCGGGCTTCATTTCCTGCCCGGTGATTTTCTTCCATTCGTGGTAATGGCGCAGCTCATCGGCGGCGATCTCCTGCAGGATGCGCCGGTTATCTCCGGCCGTGACGAACTTCGCCAGTCCGCTGTAGATGTGGTGCTCGGTGATCTCGTTCTTCTGAAAGGCCAGTAGCTTGTTGTTTACATCCTGGCTGAGTCCCATCAATCCCCTCCCATTCTCATAGGCCGGCATCACTCGATCCAGCGCGCCACTCTGGAGTCGGTGGCGAGCACATCGGGCAGCTCCACGATGCGGTCAACGACCGCGTCCATGGCAGCGATATCCTGGCCTTCGACGATTGCGATGGCGTCCGGGGTTCCGAACAGGGCATCGGCCCGGACGACTCCCGGGATGCGCCGCAGGGCCTGCACCACCTTGCGCGGCTGGCGGGAAGTGATGAACACGTATGCCCAAACCTTCATTATGATTTAGCCTCCAGGATTTATCCCTGATCAGACCATGACCTGAGCAGCTCCGGCAGCGCACTCAGGCTGGGCAGCTCCATGTAGTCTTCCGCCTCAGGCTGTTCGTCGACGGCGTTCTCGTGCGCCCAGGTATTGGCGTAGGGGATGTAGACCGCCCGGCCTCCCAGCCTTAAAACCGGCAGGATGTCGGAACGCAGCGAGTTGCCCACCATCAGGAAACGCCGCGGCTCGATCCCATATTTACCCAGGATCAGTCCGTAGCTGGATTCGTCCTTGTCGCCCACCACCTCGATATAACGGAAATATTTCCCCAGCCCCGAGCGGGCGACCTTGCTCTCCTGCTCGTTCTGGTCGCCCTTGGTAATCAGCATCAGGGGGTAGCGGGAGGCCAGCGCCGCCAGCGTCTCTTCCACCTGGGGGAAGAGCTGCAGCTCGGCGGTGAGCACCTCCTTGGCAGTATCCAGGATGGCCTGGATATCCTGCGCCCGCACCTGCCCGCCGGTCAAAGCAATGGCGCTCTCGATCAGCGAAAGGGTGAAGCTCTTGATGCCGTAGCCGAAGTAGCGCAGGTTGGCGAGCTCGCGCTCGTTCAGCACTTCTTCTACCGCACCCGCGGGCTGGTATGGCGCAATCAACGCGATGAAGCGCTCCTTGGCGCAAGTATAGAAAGGCTCGTTGTGCCACAGGGTGTCGTCGGCGTCGAGTGCGATTACCTGGATGTCAGTCATTGCAGCGCTGGCGTTGATCTGACCGGCGAAGGTATATAAGGCAAACCCCTTCTCACAATTGTAAGTCAACCGGCCGGGCAGCCACCAGCCAAGTATACTGTGTTTTAATTGCGAAATCGAACGATTATGATCTCTGGTGAGCACAGATGAACTGCCCTAATTGCGGAGCGCCGATAAGGCTGGTGGAGAGGCTGGGCTACTTCACCTGCGATTACTGCGCATCGACCTATTTCCCCACAGAAAACCAGGACGGGGTGCGTGTCCTTGGCGGGAAAAGCAGCGCCAATTGCCCACTATGTCGAATCCCGCTGGTGACCGCCATGGTGGCCGGCACCCGTGTGCTGGCCTGTGAACGCTGCCGGGGTTTGCTGATCCACCAGGGGGGATTCTTGACTACTATCCGCGCCCTACGCGCCTGGTCGTCTGCCCCCTCGCTCCAACCGCGCCCGATCGACACTGAGGATCTGCAGCGCGCCATCGACTGCCCATACTGCCAGCGCAGGATGGACACCCACCCCTATGCAGGCCCTGGGAACATCGTGATCGACAACTGCCCGGAATGCGGCGTGAACTGGCTGGATTACAATGAGCTGACCCGCATCATCCGCGCCCCCGGAATTGACCGCCGGCGCTGGGAATAACTATCTATCTGAATAATGAGGAAATCCCCGCTTAAAGCTCAGTTTCGCGGTTGAGATTTTACCGCCCAGGCGAAGACCCACAGCGCCCCCGGCTTGAGGCGGCACTCGCCGAACGGGCTTTGCGCCAGCATGGCTTGTAGCTCTACCGGGGTGTAGCTCGCCAGGAGCGAGCCGATAGGTTCTCCAGCGTGGCGCAGCGCCGCCGGGACGACTACGGCCTGGGCAAAACGCAGCAGCCCGTAGAACGCCCGGCGTGCGTCTCGCCTCAGGTCGAAGAGCAGGAGCCAGCCTCCGGGCTCGAGGATGCGATGGATTTCGCCCAAAGCCAGGATGGGATCGGCCCAGTGATGCACGGACAGGCTGCTTACGGCGAAGTCGAAGCTGCCGTCTTTCAGCGGCAGACGCCGGACGTCTCCCTGGCGGAAGGTCACCCGTTGGCCCAGGCCCAGCTCGGCGGCGTGGCGGGTTGCAGCCGACACCATCTCGGGAGAGATGTCCACGCCGGTGACCACCAGGCGCGGGAAGGCACGGGCGATCTCGAAGGTCAGGTAACCCGGTCCGCAGCCCAGGTCGACCAGGGCGCCGGCCGGTCGCTGCGAGGCCAGCTCAGCCACCAGCATGCGCCGCAGCAGGCGGAACTGCGGCCAGCGGCTCAGGCGGTCGTAGGCCCGGGCGGCAGCCGGATCTTCGATGCCCTCCCGGCTGGGCCGGCGCTGGGCGGCCAGGCGCGGCCAGCCCAGGACTGCCGCACCCGCTGCCAGCAAGGCCAGGCCCGGGACGATCCAGGTCAGGTCGAACTCTCCCCCAGCCTGAGCTTGAGCTGGTCCGTGTAGCGCAGGCACAGCTCGGCGAGCCTTTCCCGAAGCTGGTCGTCGCTGCCCGTGCCAAAGCGCTGCTCGTCGATCGCCTGCTCCAGTTCTTCCAGGAAGAGGTCGTTCATCCCGTGCGCTCTCAAGATACCCGTCAGCCGGCCGGCGGCGTCCATCAGGCGGAACGGCCCGTAACTCTGCGGCTCTCCATACAGGCCGTGGGCGCTGGTGAGCAGATAACCGAGCAACAGGAACAGGTCGTCTTGGATAGAATTATTCGCCATATGGGACTCCCCACTTCTCGGTAAAGATGACCTCCGCGGCAGGCCTCCGTCCGGGCGGCGATGGCCTGGCTTTGGGGTAACCGAGCGCCAGCAGCAGGACCGGCTTCACCCCTATCGGCAGCTCCAGGAAGGAAGCCACCGCCGGTTGGTGGAACGAGGCGACCGGGCAGGCGCCCAATCCCAGGCCATGGGCGGCCAGCAACATGTTCTCGATCGCCAGCCCTAGGTCCAACATGGCCAGGTGCTCGCTTCCGGCGCCCCCCAGCAGGCGCGCCCGTTGCTCATCCAGGCAGATGGCAACCACTGCGTTCGGCTCGCCGATGATGCCGGGCGCCAGTGCCCGCAGCCCGGCTAGCTTTTCCGCCAACTGCACCACCACGAACCCCCAGGCCTGCAGGTTGCCGCCGCTGGGTGCAGCCGCCCCGGCCTGGATCACCTGGCGCAGCAGTCCGGCCGGGATGACCTGCCCGCTAAACTGCCGCACGCTGCGGCGGGTGAAGATCGCCTCTAGCACCTCCATCGCCAGCGCCTCCTCAATCATAGCCCGGCGCGCCCATGACGCGGCACAGCTCGACCAGCTCGGGATGGACGTAGCGTCCCCGCTCCTCGATCTGCAGATCATCCAGCCAGATGGAGGGATTCAACACCACGCCATCGCAGTGGACGGGTGAACCATATTCCGTGGCGCCGATGCCGAACTGCATGCAGCCGAAGATGCGCTCGTCCTCCAGGATGCGCCCGCTGGGGCGGCTCACCCCCGGGTTGAATCCGTAGCAGGCATGGTCCATCAACAACGCCTGCGGATGGTCAAAGCGTCTCAACCAGCGCTCGAAGATGGCTGCTTCCATCCCACCCGCGATAGACTGGATATAGCCGCCGTTTATCGCCAATCGCACCGGATCGCGTAGCACACCGATCTCGGCTGGAGGCCAGAGGCAACCATCGAAGACCAGCCAGCCCTCGAAGCTCTCCCTATAGGCCATGAAACCGGACTGCCCGCCGAGCATCTGTGCAAAGCCTTTCTCCGGTGGGGGCTCCCAAAAGGGATCGCCGGCCTTGTCTATCCTCATCCTCAGATCCGTGCCCCCTGGGCTGGTCACCCGGATGGTCTCGGCCGCTTGAGACAGGCGGTATAAACGGTACGCCATCTCCTGCAAGGCCGGATAGTTCACCCGGCCGATGGTGCGCACCATCATGTCCACGTCCATGCCCGTCAGACAGACGTATATGCATCCGTTCTGGAGTGCAGCGTGATAGGCAGGGGAGTAGAGCTGGTAGGCAATGGCGAAGTCGAACCAGACCTGAGCAGCCGCGGCGGCTCCCGCCACGGGCAGCGGCGGGGCCTGCATGGGCTCCGCCTGGGTCGGGTAGAAGACCAGCGACGGCACCCCGCCCACAGCCTGCACCGCTTCAGCGGTGGCGCGCGCCACGCGCCCATCAGCGGCGCTGTCGGCGGTGATCAACACCTGCTGCCCCAGCTGCACCGGGCGCATCTGGCTGACCAGCTTGAGGGCTGCCTGAGCCAACTCAAAGGCCAGATACCCCTCGCCGGGTTCGGTGCCATAGTTAAATTGCACACTCAACCCCTTTCCTGCATCAGCTCTTCAATGGGCCGGTATTGGATATCGAATCCAAAGTAGCGCGGGCCGGCGGCCTTGTCCAGGCCAAACGGGGTGCGAAAAGCCTCCAGGCCCTTGATGCCCACCGCCACCACCTGATCCCCTTCCTTGATCAGCGTGTTGGTGAAGGCCTTCCCGCTCTCCCGGTCGGCCAGGGTGACCAGGTCGGGGCTGCACACCCAGGGTCTGTCGTTCAGCCAGGAGACATGGTTCTCGTTCTTGAACCACACCTTGAGCGTCTGCCCGGCATAGGCGCCGGCGCCGCGGATCGTGGTGGTGCCGTACATGTAGCCGCCGCGGTCCTCCCAGTCCTTACGCTCGACCACGCCTTCGAACAGCCGCCATCCGCCGGTTGCCTCCAGAGCGGCGGCGATCGGGTCGCGGCCGGCCTCCCTTGCCTGGCGCATCTGTCTTCCCAGGTTCAGGCACCTGGTCAGCGTCCCGGGCACGACGATCTGCTTCATCTCTGCGCCGGAGAGCGGCGTGGCGGCCATGGTGGTGTGCCCGAAAGCGGCAACCGCCAGCATCTTGCCGATGCGCTCCAGCAGATGCGGGTTAACGGCATACTTGACGATGGCGATATTCCCCCAGCGGTCCACGCTGGAGAAGGGCCAACTATTCTTCCCGTAGAGATAGGGAGTGCCCTGCATCTCCTCCGGGATCGCCCGACCGGCGTAGTCGCCATCCACCACCGGTATCCCCAGGCGAGCGCCGGTCACCAGCGGCGCCGGGGTGTTTCCTGCGCCCAATTCCGACGGCACCAGACAGCCCACCGGCTTGCCGAGATAATTGCCCAGCTCCACCACCGCCTGCTCCATGGAGCGGTCGCCATAGCGGTCCTGCAGCCCGAGGCGCTCGATCTCTTCGAGAGTTTCCCTGGTGGGTGGGGCGATCGAACCCATGCCATAAGGGGTGATGGTGAGGGCGTCGTCGGGAATGTCGTTCACGTCCACCCATTCAAGGGGGAGGCCATCGTTCATCGCCTCATTGAGCAGTCCCATGCCCCAGTCCTCGCTGCCTCCACCTCCGGTCCCCATGAACAGGCAGCCCTGGGCAAAGTCGATACAGTCTTGCAAGGTTTCCAGTTTTCCACGTGGCATATCTCATCCTCCTGAAATGAATTGTGTCTCAGGCAACTCTTTTGACGGCAATCGGAGGCCTTCCCACTCGTAGGGCGGCTTTCCTAGCCGCCGTCTGGGAGGTCTGGTATAGAAACCCGACCTACGGTTGACCCCTCAGGCATCAGGTCGTCTCCTGTCCTTCGACCAGGTGGCATGCCACGAGGTGCCCCGCGCCGGCATCCACCGGGCGAGGCCCCACCCGCCCGCAAATCTCCATGGCGAAGGGGCAGCGCGGGTGAAAGGCGCAGCCTGGCGGCGGATTTGCCGGGTCCGGAACACCTCCCTGCAAGAGGATGCGCTCGCGCCGGGCGCCTGGGTGCACCATGGGGGCGGAGGCCAGCAAGGCCTGGGTGTATGGATGCAGCCCGTTGCCGTAGAAGATGTCCTCGGTTTTGCTCAGCTCCACCACCTTGCCCAGGTACATTACTGCCACCCGATCGCTGATGTGCTGGATGATGCTCAGATCGTGGGTGATGAACAGGTAGGTAAGCGTCAGCTCCCCCTGCAGCCGCTGCAGGAGATTGATGATCTGCGCCTGGACCGAGACATCCAGGGCGGAGGTGGGCTCATCGAGCACCAGGAAGCGGGGATTGAGCGCCAGGGCGCGAGCGATAGCGATGCGCTGAAGCTGCCCTCCGCTGAACTCGTGCGGATAGCGGTAGAGGATGTCTCCAGGAATGCCGGACTGTTCCAGCAGCTCCATCACCCGCTTGAGCAAAGCCTCGCCGCGCAGCCCGGTGTGCGTTTGCAGTGGCTCTGCAACCAGGTTCAGGATGTTAAACCGCGAATCGAAGGACATGTGGGGGCTCTGGAAGACGATCTGCATGTGCCTGCGGTGGGTACGCAGCCGCTCCGGATCGAATTTCAGGATGTCCTGTCCATCGAATAGCACCTGCCCGGCGGTTGGCTTCACTAACCTGAGGATCGCTCGTCCCAGGGTGGTCTTGCCGCAGCCCGTCTCTCCCACCACCCCCAGCGTCTCCTGAGGATAGATCTTCAGATTCACGTCGTCCACGGCCCGCACGCGCCGCACCTGGCGCCTGAAAAGCCCACCGGCGGAGACGAAGTGGACCGAGAGCCCCCTGACCTCGACCAGGGGATGGTCGTTCACCCCTGACCCTCCGGCGAGTAGAGATAACAGGCGGCGCGCTGATTGCTCCCCGGTTCACCCACCTCAAGCAGGGGCGGCGGCTTCTCCCCACACACCGGCATGGCAAAACGGCACCGTTCGTAGAACGGACAGCCGGGCAGGAACGTCAGGCCATCTGGAACGCTGCCCGGTATGGACGACAGGCTAGACTTGCGGGTCATCGGCCGGGGCAGCGCCGCCAGCAAGCCCTGGGAGTAGGGATGTTTGCTGCGAAAGAGCACGTCTTCGGTATCGCCCAATTCGACGATGCGGCCGGCATAGGCCACTCCCACCCGATCGCAGGTCTCTGCCACCACCCCCAGATTGTGGGTGATCAGCAGGATCGAGACGCCCTTCACCTGGCGCAGCTCTGCGAGCAGGGTCAGGATTTGCGCCTGGATGGTCACGTCCAGGGCGGTGGTGGGTTCATCGGCGATCAACAGTTCAGCCCCGCAGGAAAGGGCGATGGCGATCATGATGCGTTGTTGCATGCCCCCGCTCAGCTCGTGCGGGTAGGAGCGGAAGATGCGCTCGGGGTCCGGCAGGGCCACTGCGGCGAACATCTCCAACGCCCGCCGTCTTGCCTGTTCGGGGGTTAGCAGCAAATGCTGGCGGATGACGAGCACTGTCTGGTTGCCAACGGTGAAGACCGGGTTGAGCGACCTGGCGGGATCCTGGAAGACCATGGAGATGCGCCGCCCACGCAGATCGCGCAGCTCGCGTTTCCCCATGGTGCAGATATCGCTTCCGTCCAACAGGATCCTGCCAGAGGTGATCCTTCCACCCGGCGGTACCATGCCAACGATAGACAACCCCGTGACCGATTTACCGCAGCCCGATTCTCCCACCAGGCCGAACATCTCGCCGCGCCGGATGTCAAAGGTCATCCCGTTGACGGCGTATACCGTGCCGGCATAGGTCTCGAAGCGCACGTGCAGGTCTTCGACGGAAAGCAAGACCTCCATCACTTGATGATTCTCCGCGTGCGAGGATCGAGTGCATCTCTCAGCGCGTCGCCGAGCAGATTGAAGGACAACGTCGCCAGGAAGATGGCCGTCCCGGCCGAGCCGGCAAACCAGGGGCGCTCGATGAAGTAGATGCGCCCATCGCTGATCATCGAGCCCCATTCCGGAGTGGGTGGCTGCACGCCCAGGCCGATGAAGCTGATCGCCGCGCCGGTCAGGATGGCCGATCCCAGGTCCATGGTGGCCTGCACCATCACCGGGGTCATCACGTTGGGAAGCACGTGTCGACGGATGATAGTGAAATCCTTCACCCCGATGCTGCGCGCCGCCTCGATGAAGTATTGCTCTCGTAGGGAGAGCACCTGGGCCCGCACCACGCGGGTGTACCAGGGCCACCAGGTCAGGGCGATGGCGATCATCGCATTGGTGAAGCTTGGACCGAGGGCGGCGGCAATCGCCATCGCCAGCAGCAGCGAGGGGAATGCCAGGAACATGTCGGTGATGCGCATGAGCAGGTTATCGAGCCAGCCGCCGTAGTAGCCGGCGATCGCCCCCAGCGGAGTGCCTACCAGCACGGCGATCAACACCACCAACAGGCCCATGCTCAGGGAAACGCGTGCGCCAAAGAGCAGGCGCGCCAGCACGTCCCGGCCGAGGTAATCCGTCCCCAGCGGGTGTTCACTGCTGGGCGGCTTGAACTTCTCCAAGAGGTTCGGGTCTCCCCGTCCTTGCTCCGGGTAGGGCGTGAGCAGCGGCGCCAGGATGGCACCCAACACGAAGGCCAGGATCACCGCCAGGCTTGCTATCGCCAGCGGGTCGCGGCGCAACGCCGCCAACATCAGCGATAATTCACGGATGCGGGCTGTCCGCTTCTCCACCCTGCCGGGGAGTGGGACCTGGGGCAGCGCCTCGCGGTTGGCCAGCTCACTCGCCATACAGCTTCACCCCAGGCCAGCGGTACGGTTTCGCCTCCGGCGATGGGTAGGTGCGCTTGCTGTGCGCTAGGCCCAGCAAGACGAGCGCCTCGGCGGTCTTCACAGCCACCGAAGGCGGATCGAGCACCGGCACCTCGCATCCCCTCTCCGCCAGGCCGGCCTGGATGCGCCCGGCATATCCCGCCAGGCCGGTGCAGCCGGGCACGATCACCTGAGCCCCATCCTGGCGCACGGCCTGCTCACTGACCTGGATAACCCGCTGCAGAGTGGCATGCGGGTCCCTCTCCAGCTCGAGCACCGGGATATCGAAGGCGCGCACCGAAGCCAGCTTCTCTTCCAGGCCATAACTCGCCACCTGGTCTTCCATCATGGGGATGCGCGCTTCCAGCACGGTCAACACCGAGAAACGGTGGCCGAGCATCGCTGCCAGGTGCATGCTGGCTTCGGCCGGGCCCACCACCGGGATGCGCAGCAGCTCGCGCGCCGCCGCCACACCGGGATCACCCATGCAGTCCACGATGACTGCCTGAACGCCTTCTCGCTCGGCAGCCATCGCCTTGTTCAGAATCTCCGGGATCACCAGGGCGTGATCACGATGACACTCGATGGAGGCGGTCCCCCAGTTCAACGAGACCACGCTGATCTCGGTCTCGGGATCGGCCACGGCGCGATATGCCTGGCAGGTGTCGGCCTCCCATTCCCGGGTGATGGTTGGATTGATCACGCGAATATGCATGGATGCCCTCCTGGAAGCGCGTCGCTAGGCATCTAACGCCGGATGCGGCGAGAACCAGCGCATGGGTTTCTTGCCAGGCGGTGGGTATGCCCGCCGGCTGTGGCTTTGGCGCAGGGCGATCAACATCTCTGCAAAATGCAGTGCGACCAGCGGTGGATTCAACACGGGAATCTGGATACCGCCGGCGCAAAGGCGCTCGGACACCTGAGGGGTGATCTCCGCCAGCAGGGTGCAGCCGGGGATGATGGCGCCGGCGCCATCCTGGCACACGGCCTCCTGGGCAGCCGCCAACATGGCCTCCAGCGTGGCCTGGGAGTCGTTCAGCAGCTCCAACACAGGGATGTCGATTGCTCGCACCGAAGCCAGCTTCTGCCGCATTCGATAGCGCTGGGCCAGCTCTTCGACCGCCGGGATATCGCCGGCAGCCGTGGTGATGATGCTGAAGCGATGGCTGAGCATGGCGGCCAGGTGCATGCTGGCTTCCATCGGTCCGATAACCGGGATGGCCACAACCTCGCGGGCAGCCAGCAGGCCCGGGTCGTTCATGCAGTTGATGATCACCGCCGCGGCGCCATCCCTTTCTGCTTCGATCGCCCGCTGCAGGACGCCCGGGGCAGCCAGGGCGTCATCTACCCGCGCTTCAATCGAAGCCGTCCCCCACTCGAGGCCCACCACGCCCAACTGCAAGCCTGGCCCGGCGGCGGCGTGATATACGTCGAGATTCTCTTCGTTCCAGGCTTTGGTGATGGTTGGATTGATGATGATGATCTTTGAGAGTGTCATTGCAGTCGAACCCGCGGATCTAAGGCTGCCTGGGCCAGGTCCAGGAAAAGGTTGATGAACACGTAGAATATGGTCACCACCAGGGTGACCGAGACGATCACCGGGAAGTCAATGCTCAATACAGCGTTGGTCACGTAGGTGCCCAGCCCAGGCCAGGAGAAGATCACCTCCACCAGGATGGCTCCGGTCAGTGAATAGACGAATGCCAGACCCAACACGGTGATGGTTGGGATGATGGCATTCTTCAGCGCCAGCACGAACAGCACCAGCCTTTCTGGGACGCCCGCGACACGCGCCGCCAGGATATAGGTCTCGCCCAGCACCTCTGCCATGGTCGAGCGCGTCATGCGGATTGCCAGGCCGATCGAGTACGTGGCCAGGGTGAAGGAGGGCAGGATCAGGTGAACGAGGACAATCTTGAAGGCGAACCAGTTGCCGGTGATGGCCGAGTCGACCAGGTGAAAGCCGGTGATCTGCTGGATGGGAAAGTAAAGGGCCACCTCGTTAGAGACACGCGCCCCGATCGGCAGGATTCCCAGGCGTCCAAAGAAGAACAACTGCAACAGCAGGCCCAGCCAGAAGGTGGGCATGGAGACCCCGGCGATCGAGACCAGGCGCGTCAGGTGGTCGACCAGGCTGCCTTTCATGGCCCCGGAGAGCACCCCCAGAGGCAGCCCGACGGCGATGGCGATGAGCATGGCGGCGATGACCAGCTCCAGCGTGGCCGGCAGGTAGGTGCGCAGATCGGAGAGAATCGGCTGGTGGCTGCGCACTGAGGTGCCGAAATCGCCCCGCAGCAGGGCCCCCACGTAGCGCAGGTACTGCTCCCACAGCGGCCTGTCCAGGCCGAGTTCCAGGCGCGCCTTGGCGATTTGCTCCTGGGTGGGGTGGGGGCCAACCCAGGCGGCTGCCGGGTCGGAGGGAATGACCCGAGCGATGAAGAAGGTGATCAGCGAGACACTGACCAATACCAGCACTGCCATGAGCAGCCGCCGGAGGGTGTAGTCCAGCCAGCCCATTCACGCCTTCTTGATTCTGTGATCCCATCGTCGCCGGCCCATGCAGCTCACCAAGCGCGGCCCAGGCCGGCGACGGGGGCAAGTCGGATTATTCTCGGGTCAGGTCGTAGACGAACACGACGTGCGGGTAAGCAGGGTTATCCTTGAAGCCCTTGATATCGGAACGGGCGTAGTGGATGTTGGCCACGTCGTAGAAGAACAACGACACGGCATCCTCGAGCAGTATCTCCTGCGCCTGGACGAACATCTCTTCAGCTTTCTGGCGATCGGTGCCGGAGAGGACAAATCCGTCGTCGATCATCTTGTCGTAATCGGGGTTGCAGTAGTATCCCAGGTTGAAGAGGATGCTCTCCTCGCAGTGGAACATGCTGAACAGGAAGCTGTAGGGATGGACGTAGTCGGGCCACCAGTACATGACGAAGATGTCCTGGGCTTTCAGCGGGTCGGATTTTGCCAGGTCCCACTGCGCTTCCCAGGCCATGCCCTGTACGTTCAGGCCGATGTTGAGCTTTTCCAGCTCAGCCTTCCACACTTCGCCAAGCTGCTGCTCATCCAGGTCGCCGGCGCTGTAGGTCATGGTCAGCTCAAACCCGCCGTCGGCAAAACCGGCTTCGGCGAGCAATTGCTTGGCCTTGTCCAGGTCGTAGCTATACTGGGCGAGCTGGTCGCTGTGCCCCCACATGCCCTTGGGCACGACGCCATAGGCCTGGGAAGCGCGCTCGCCCAGCACCGCCGTGATGAACTGTTCGTAGGGGAAGCTGTAGGAGAGCGCCTGGCGCACCAGCACGTTGTCCAGCGGGGGTTTCTTGGTGTTGAGCAGCCCGACCAGGTTCTGGAAGCTCGGATTCTCATAGATCACGATCTCGGGATAGTTCTGGCGGATATTGGGGATGTTATCGGGCGGCAGCTCGTAGGTGAAATCAGCCGCCCCGGCGGTGATCTTTTGCTGGTTGACTAGCGGATCCTGGTTGATCTCGAAGACCACCTTCTCGAACTGGCCCGGCTTCCAGCCGCCCCAGTAGTTCTCATTGCGCGCCATCACCAGGCGCGAGCCGCGCTCGTACGATTCGATGGTATAGGGCCCGGTCCCGGCACAGTTGCCCTCGTTGAACCACTCGGTCGGATGTTCTTCGTAAGCCTTGGGGCTGTAGATCCAGGCCTGGTACCCGGACGAGGCGATCAAGTCCAGCGGAGCGGCGTAGCTCAGCTTGAACTTGATGGTGTACTCATCCATCACTTCGATCTCTTCCACCGGGTCCCAGATGTACGAGGCACCGACACCGATCTCCTTGGTCTTGTTGATCGAGTATCTCACCGCCTCGGCGTTGAAGGGCTCGCCGTCTTGGAAGGTAACATCCTCTCTCAGGTGGAAGGTCCATTCGGTGGCCTCCGGGTTGGATTCCCAACTGACGGCCAGCTTGGGGTTGAGCAAGGTCTCGCTTCCGGGGGGATTATAGAAGGTGAGGGTCTCGTAGCAATTGGAGGTGATCACCGAGTCGTTGGAGAAGCTCCGGGCTGGGTCAAGGTCCGGAAAGGCAGTGGGGTGGGCATAGACAAACACCCCTCCTGCTTCGGGTTCAGCCTCCACCGTGGGAGTTTCGGCGATGGGCGCTTCCGTTTCGACTGCCAGCGCTTCTGTCTAAGGGGGTGCCTCAGTGACGACTTCCGTTTCCGGTGGAGCCGTGACTTCTGTCGTCGGTGTTGCTTGCGGCGCGCACCCCACCGCGATCAGCGCCAGGATCAACAACGGAATGACTGCATACAATGTCCTGCTGTGGGGTATCATCTCTCCTCCAGTATTGATGAAAAAATCAAAATGTTCACTCGGCACACAGCCTGGGAGATGTAGATAAAGCGTTCTTCCGATAGGCACCTTCCTTTCCGTCCAGCCAGTTCGAGATGGCTATGCTGTTCTGCTCGGAAACACACGTTCCCACGCTGTTTCCAGTGTGTTACTAATCTAGACGTCGGACAATGATTATATCCCTAAATACTACCACAGGACATGGCCACTGCGCCAGGGAATAGAGATCGGGTTTCTATGCCCGGCCCGATGGTTCCCCTTCATGTAGTGGGGTCGGGTTTCTATACCCGACCCCACAGAGGGCGGCCAGAAAACCGCCCTACGACTCCTGGGACAGCCCCTACCAATGTATTTGCTGCTCTTCGGATGTTCTTGATACTCCTGCGTTTTACTCGACCAACTCGAATCGGCGTCCAGGCGTGCCGCACACCGGGCATCTCTCCGGCGGGATGCCTGCGTGGGTATAACCGCAAACCGGGCAGACATAATAGTCCATCGCTGGCGCCTCGTCTCCCAGAGACTCCAGCGCCTTGCTGTACAGGGCTTCATGAACCTTCTCGACCTCCAGTGCCCAGCGGAAGGAGGTCAGGGCTTTCTTCTCCCCGCCCGCCTCGGCCTCCTGGACGAACGGCGGGTACATTTCGACCACTTCGTAGTGTTCGCCGGCGATGGCAGCCCGCAGGTTGTCGGCGGTAGAGCCGATCCCTTCCATGGCGCGCAGGTGGTTGTTGGCATGCACGGCCTCGGCAGCGGCGGCGGCGCGAAACAGCCTGGCTACCTGTGGGAAACCTTCCTCATCCGCCTTTTTGGCGAAGGCCAGGTAGCGCCGGTTGGCCTGCGCTTCGCCGGCGAAGGCAACTTTCAAATCGTCCATCGTCCTGGACATGGCAGCATCCTTTCGCAAAACAGGTTGGTATGAATGCGAGGGTCTCTCAGGGGATCTGAGTGGGTCGGATTTCAAGCACCCGTTGGCAACCCGCATCGAATCCAATTCTATAAGAGGAAGCCAACGCAGGCAAGTGAATTTCGTCACCAATGTTCACTGGCTTACTCCCCGCTCAATACCTGGATGGCGGCCGCGTAGACGGCTTCCAATCCGCGTTCCACGACCCGCGTGTCGGGAGGCGCTTCCCAACGCAGGTTGGCCAAGCTGTCGCCCACCACACAGACGGTGGTAGCCTGTACCCCACGCGCCTTTGCGACGGCCAGCAGCGCGGCGCTCTCCATCTCCACCGTCTGGACTCCTTCAGCCTGGTACTGCAGCACTTCCTCCCTGGTCTCGCGGTAAGGGGCGTCGGTGGTCCAGGTCACCCCGGTCCGGCAGGCCCACCCGCCTTCCTGCAAGGCGCTCACCAGGGCGGCAACCAGCCGGTCATCCGCCTGGACTTGCCTGCCGGGGGGCAGGTAATGGTGAGAGGTGCCCTCGTCCCGGATGGCCTGATTGCAGACCACGATGTCCCCCGGGCGCAGATCGGGCTGCAGCCCCCCGGCCCAGGTCATGGAGACCAGCCGCCGGGCCCCCCAGGCGATCAATTCCTCGCATAGCGCCGCCATCAGCGGGGCGCCGATGCCGAAATTGGCCATCACCCCCACCCGGCCGCCCGAGCGCTTGAGCAGGTATAGATCGCCCATCAGGCGGCCCACTCGGCGCAGGGGGAAGCGCCGGCGCAGCCGCTCCGGCAGGCCATGCTGCAGACACAGGAGGATCGCGGCAGGAGGCGGGACGCCCGGCAGGCTGCCCAGCCGGCGCCGGTAGGCCAGGATGTCCTGCGGATTCAGGACTGATTCAGCCTTATATTTATCGGGGTAATTAGGATAAGGCATAAGGGCTATTACATGTCCTCGGGGTTCCTGCACAATTGGACAGACTGTGCTGCGTTGTTCATTCTTCGGCGGTCTGACGCAGACAGTGGTGTAGTTCAGGCGGATTTATCCTTACCTCAACAACACGCTAATTAGCAGGTAATGGCCATCCAAAGCTGAACAGCGCGATTGGAATGGCTTCCCACCACTTGAACGATTCCACCCCTGCCGTACTGATACCGATCCACGCCCCACCCAGCCCGTTTAGAAAAGTATAGAAGAAGCGCGGGAAGATAGCCCAGAAGGCCGTAGCGAAGGTGCCGAGCTGTCCGGTCAGCGCTTGCAGCACGTAGCCGTCAATCACAACCGAGAAGATCGAGTCGATGATTCCGGCCAATAAAAGGGAAGAAGCTGAAAGCGGTGATCACCAGGTACTGCTCGTAGCTGGCACGCCCACCGTTTAGCAGCGAGAGCAATTTAGCTGTCCCGGCCATCAATATCCAAATGGCGTACACCAATGGAACCATGATGAGATCGCCATGAACAGGCAATAGCTCTCGGGCGGAATCTTCAGGAAAGGAAGCATGAGATACTCGCCCCACGTGTCTACATATATCTTTAGCACGTCAGGGGCGGGCGGGTAATCATGGTTGAGATAAGAGATGAACGTTCCTGCCGCCATAAAAAGGCCCGCGCCGAGCACCAACAGGGCCGCCGGTCCCCCGTACCGAGGAGGGCAGTGCCCGCGCTGAGCGGAAGGGATAAATCAGGATACTATAGGGAGAAGTAGAAGCGAACATATGAATTACTCCAATGGATTCAAACTGGCGCATACATCGCCTGGAAAAACCTGCCCACTTAGTCTGATTGCATGCGAGAGTCCACATTCGGCTCATATCGCAGCGATAGGATGAAGAAGTCGCCCCAGCCATTGAACGGGGCGCGCTTCGCCAGGCGCTCGTCCAGCCGGCACAGCCAGGCGTACAGGCGCGGGCGACTTAGGGCCAGGTTCTTGCTCTCTGCTGGCGGGGCGAATACGGACAGCCCTTCGATTTCCAGGGAGATGAACTGCCTCCCGAAGGCAGAGATCACCTGGCGAGGGGTGAAATAGTAGACCTTGAAATACAGGCCTTCCAGGTGGGCCAGCGTGCCGCCCTTAGAGAGGCGGCGAAAGGCGTAGCGGAAGTCGCCGGTGAGAGCCATCGCCAGCTCCCACAGGCAGATGGGCGGCATCAGCACCCAGACCACAGTCCCGCCCGGCCGCAGCAGGGCCGGCAGGCTGCTAGTGACCTGACGCAGGTCGCGGATACAGTTCAACCCGCCCAGGTTGGAGAAGACGGCGTCGTACGGACCGCCGCCGACCTTCTCCAGCGCAGTAAAAGTGATCTCCTGGACGGTCACCCGCTCCTCTAGCCCCCGCGCGGCCACCTTATCCCGCAGGCGGCCGAGCATGCCAGGGGCGATGTCGGTGGCGTGGACGCGGAAGCCACGCTGCGCCAGGTAGACGGCGTCGGTGCCAGTGCCGGCGTTGAGCTCCAGGATGTGGGCGCCGGGCTCCAGGTAGCGCTCCAGATGGGCGTACACCAGGCTGCGGATGCGCGCCAGATTGGGGTGGTCCTCGGCGAAGCGGTCGTACTTTTCGGCGGTGCGCGAGAAGGCTTGGGCGATATCATCAAAAGGAAAAGGCTGGCGGTCCGGATTTTCCATCAGAGCGCCGGGATTAGCCAGCCTTGAGCGGCAACAGGATGCGGGTCTGCGGCTCTTGGGGGGGAGACTGGTTCGGGTCGTTCAAGTATACCTCGTAGGCCACTCCGGTCGGCTCGTAGCCCTGTTCGGCGATCCAGCTCTTGAGGGCTTCGTAAGCCGGGGCCATGTCGGCATAGGGACCGACGAACAGGCAGGTGGCCAACTTCCCGCCAGGGAGCTGGCTGGGCTGGATCGGACCGCGGCCCGGCAGCTCCCGGCCCACCGGGAAGCCGATCTCCAAGTCCAGGTCCTGCATGTCCAGGTTGTAGTAGGCTGCGTAAGGCTCGCCGGCTGGCGCTTCGCCCAGCTCACCCAGGTATTGTGTGATGGCCGAGTATGAGCGGCCGAACAACTGCGGCAACTCACCGACGGGCGCATGCGTGCGGATTGAGAGAGCGGGTCGGGCGGGTGTATCGAGGATTTCAAAGGTGAGAGACATGGCGGAGGCTCCTTGGGGAGAAAATAGGGGAAAGGGGATTAGGGATTAGGATGTAGGAATCAGCGGATGGGGGAAGGGGATAGGGAGAATGGATAATCGTGAGCAGGGGTCAGGTATCTTGTTTGCCAGGCAAATATACCAGCCAGGGCGACAATGACGAGCATGGGGATGCCGATCGCGGTGCGCCACATATTGACGCTTGAGCGGAAAAGCGAAAATAACCCCCACAAGATTATGCTGAGCACGGACATAAACCCGAAACGCACCAGGATATTCCAGATGCTTAGCCCAAGAAATACCGTTACGGAGGCAATGACCGTGAAATATCCCCACATTCGCAATACACTTTCTTAATTGATGAGGATCGGGTCAACATTGAAGAGTTCATGCAGTTGTTGTCTGAAACGAGCGAATGGGTCTCGTTCTTCGTTGAATACGCCTCTCTCGACGAGCAGCTTTACTTGATTGTGTTCGGATGGATTGCTCTTCCGTGTTATTGCCCATGACCCCAACCTCTCAGCGTAGCCCCACAAATTGCCAACATCCGGCAAATCCCACCGACGCCTCTGGAAATAGTATACAGAAATTCGTGATCGTATTCAATAGGTTGCTGGATGCCATTCACCTGGCTGACAGGCGCTGTGCGGCCGCGGCGATGGCCTGGCGGACGCGCTCCATCTCCTGCGGGCTTGGGTAGGGGTTGCGCGGCCAGAAGAAGCCCTTCAGGCCGTCCTTGCGGCGGCGCGGGACAATGTGCACGTGCAGGTGCGGCACGCTCTGGCTGACCTTATTATTGATCGCCACGAAGCTGCCCTCGGCTTCCATGGCTTCCTGCACCGCCTGGGTCAACAGGCGAGCGCCAATGAACAGGGGCGCAACCAGCTCGTCGGGCAGGTCGGGCAACGTCTCGAGGTGGGCTTTCGGGACCAGCAGTGCGTGCCCGGGGAAGAGCGGTCGACGGTCCAGGAAGGCCAGGGTGAGCGTATCTTCGAAGACGATGGCGGCGGGCACCTGCTTCTGCACGATCTGGCAGAAGGCGCAGGAGAGATTGGATGGGATATTGGTCATGGGCAATGAGCTTTGATCAAATTCCTCAGCGATCAGCGGTCGGCGGTCGACGGTCATATATTACGCCATTTCCCCGGGGGAACGCACGGGCTGCCTTGTAGGTCAGCCATCCGGCAGCAGGTCGACGTAGTGGAAGCGCTCCTCGCGCAAGACCGCCTGGCCCACCCGGAAGCCCACCCTGCGCCGGAAGAGCGGGCCGTCGTAGACGAACGAGTGGTACTCGCCGTTCTCGCCGCAGGGGTCCAGCGCGGCGGGCAGCCTTGCCAGGAACTGGCGATCGATCTGGCGGCCGGCGAATTCCCGGCCCAGGACCTGTGTATCCACGCAGGTGATGATCGCCTTGAAGCCGGCCCAGATGAAACGCTCCAGCAGGGCGCGCGTATCCCTCCCCCACAGGGGAAAGAGCGCCGGCATGCCGAGCCTGGCCAGGGTCTCTTCCCGGTACCGACGCACGTCTGCCAGGAAGATATCGCCGAAGGCCACCGCGGCGACTCCGGAAGCCCGGAAGCGCTCCACGGCCTCCAGCCAGCGATCGTCGTAGACCTGGTTCGAAGCTTCGGGCGGGATGCTCACCCGCTCCAGGCGCAATTCCAGCGCGGCCGCCTGGCGCTCCAGCAGCGCCCGGCGCACGCCGTGCATGCTGACCCGCTCGTAACCCTCGGTGACCGTGGTCAGCAGGGCGGCGACCCGGTATTCCCGGTCCTGGAGCAGCTCGTGCAGCGCCAGGGCGCTGTCCTTGCCGCCGCTCCAGCAGAGGAGGATGCTTTGCTGCGTGTCTTGTACCACAGGGCGAGTATACCGGAATCCCGGCACCGCTTCAATGAGGAAGTTGTTGGTTTTTGGGATGTGAGCGGCGCATACCGCCCGCATCGCTAATTCCTATATGACACATCACCTTTTCGGTACACCCGTATGACAATTATCAGGTTGCATCTGCGGGGGAATGATGCGATAATGGAGTGGATCCGGTCGAAGGAAACGGCGCAAGCCGCCCGGAGGTGTGGGGAGAATGCCGGTTTGATCAAGGAGCTCTACTTTACCCCCAAGACGCTGGCGGAGAAGGCCGCCGAAATGCTGCACGCAGTCCAGGCAGAGCTGGGCGGGAAGCAGCGTCTTTTCACGCCCGATCGTCCGGCCTTGCTCGTCTTGGACATGCAGGACTATTTCCTCAAGCCTGGCGCGCATGCCTTCATCCCGAGCGCGCCTGCCATCCTGCCGCGCATCCGTGCCCTGGCGGCCGCATTCGCCGCCCGCCGCTGGCCGTTGATCTTCACCCGCCACCTCAACACCCCCCAGGATGCCGGCCGCATGGCCGGGTGGTGGCGCGACCTGATCCGAGCCGAGTCCGGCGATAGCCGCATCAGCGCCGCGCTGGACACCGCCCAGGGGGCAATCGTCGAAAAGCACCAGTACGACGCCTTCTTCGAGACACCGCTGAAGGGCATGCTGCAGGCCGGCGGGGCAAACCAGGCGGTGGTGTGCGGAGTGATGGCTCACCTGTGCTGCGAAACGACCGCCCGCTCGGCCTTCATGCACGGCTACCAGGTGTTCTTCGTGGTGGATGGCACCGCCACGTACAAAGAGTCCTTCCACCGGGCCACCCTGTTGAACCTGGCGCATGGCTTCGCTACACCGTTGCTGGCCGCAGACATCCTGCAGGCGCTGGAAAATTATGCCCCCTGAACCAGTCCTGATCGTCGGGGCGGGGCCGGCCGGGATAGCCGCCGCCATCCAATTGCAGCGCTCCGGGATCCCGCACCTGCTCTTCGAGGAAGAGCGCGTGGGCGGCCTGCTGTGGAACGCCAACCTGGTCGAGAACTACCCGGGCTTCCCAGCCGGGATCGGCGGGCCCAGGCTGGCCGGGTTGTTCGAGAAGCAGTTGCGGCGCAGCGGCGTGCGGGTGACCTTCGAGCGGGTAGAGCAGGTGCGCGTGCAGGACGGCGAGCTGCGGGTCGAGGCAGGTGGCGCCGCCTACCGGCCGCGCTTCCTGGTGGTCGCCTCGGGGACCAAGCCCAGGCCGCTCCCGCCGGGGCTTCCCGCAGCGCCGGGCGATCGCATCCTCAGCGAGGTCTACCCACTGCTGGGGGTGAACGGGCGGCAGGTGGTCATCGTCGGGGCGGGGGACGCGGCCTTCGACTACGCCCTCAACCTGGCCAAAAACAACACGGTGACGATCCTGCACCGGGGCGGGGAGACGGGCTGCCTGCCGCTGCTGCACGAGCGGGCCGGGCACAGCGCAACCATCGCCCTCCACGTGGATACAAGCGTTCGCCGGGTTGAGGTACAGGGCGCGGCGGGAAGGCTGCGCATCGAGTGCGAGCGGGATGGCGAGCGCTTCTTCTTAGAAAGCGATCACCTGGTCTACGCCATCGGGCGAGAACCGCAGTTGGATTTCCTGCCCGGCGGGATTGGAACGGGCTGCCAGAGACTTGTATCCAGCGGGCGGCTGCACTTTGTCGGCGACGTGACCAATGGCCTGTACCGCCAGACCGCCATCGCCGTCGGGGATGGGCTGCGGGCTGCCATGCGCATCTACCACCAGATCAGCCGAGGGGAGGGCTAAGCTATATGAAAGTCGTTTCGATTGCCGGCACGCCGCAGCTCGCCATGGTGTACATGGCGGAGCTGGGCGGGGGGAAGATGGTCGAGTTCGTCGAAGCCCTGCAGCCGCCGCATGCGCGTGAGCAGCGCTGGATCCTGATGGTGTCCACGCTGTTCGGCTGCCCGGTGGGCTGCCTGATGTGCGACGCAGGCGGGGGCTATCGCGGCCGCCTGAGCGCCGGGCAGATGCTGGCGCAGGTCGATTACCTGGTGGAGCGCCACTACCCGGACCGCCGGGTGCCGGCCGCCAAGTTCAAGATCCAGTTCGCCCGCATGGGCGAGCCGGCACTCAATCCGGCTGTGCTGGAGGTGCTGGAAGAGCTGCCGCGCCGCTACCGGGCGCCGGGGTTGATGCCGTCGCTTTCCACGGTGGCGCCTCACGGGACAGGCGCCTTCTTCGATCGGCTGATCGAGGTCAAGGACCAGCATTATCCCAACGGGCGCTTCCAGTTCCAGTACTCGCTGCACACAACGGACGAGACGCTGCGCCGGCAACTGGTCCCGGTGAAGACCTGGGGCTTCGGCCAGATGGCCGAATACGGCGGGCGCTTCTGGCGACCCGGCGACCGCAAGATCACGCTCAACTTCGCCCTGGCAGCCGGCATGCCGGTCGACCCCCAGGTGCTGCTGGCCCATTTCGACCCACGGCGCTACCTGGTCAAGATCACGCCCATCAACCCCACCTATCGGGCGAGGCAGCACCGGCTGGTCTCGCACCTGGACCCCTGCCAGGCAGGCGGGGGCAGCCCGGTGGCGCAGGCGCTCGCCCGCGCCGGCTACGAGGTGATCGTCAGCTTGGGCGAGGTGGAGGAGAACCGCATCGGGAGCAACTGCGGGCAGTACGTGCTGAACTACCTGGCCAGCCAGGGGGCTGTGGAGGGAGGCTATACGTATGAGGTGCAGAGGGTGGGATAGGGGTAGAGGGGAACGGGTAGTGGACGGTAGAGAAATGGGCGCGGAGGGGCTCGAACCCCCGACCTCACGGATGTGAACCGTGCGCTCTGACCGACTGAGCTACGCGCCCGGGGGATGCGTGGTGGGGCTGATTCTATCACACGCCTGCAGCAGTGGCAAGGCGCGCACAAATGCGATGTCTTCGGTTGCTCCCGGAGTCCAGGTGCGGCATCCGTGCAGCTTCGCCACATCTCACGGCCTGGATTTAGATATTGCTGGCCACGTTGCTGAACAGGTTGCCGATCGCCGGGCCGAGCACCAGCAGGATCAGGATAGCAACCAGCGCCACCAGCATGATGATGACGGCGTATTCCAGCATCCCCTGGCCGCGTTCGTGTCGGATGAATAATGCCATATCCGCTCCCTCCATCGCAAAGCCGATGACAGACATCTCGAAAATCGACAATGAAAGCTAGGCAAAATAACCTATCCCCATTATAGGGGCAATCGCCCAAGAAACCTAGCGGTGGGCCTTACAGTTATTTAAGGTGGAGGCAGGAATGGATTGAGAATAAGCACGCCAGCATGTTCTTGCCTTGGACTAAAGTTTTCCGACCAAAGGATATCGCATTTCAGTCTAACGGCGCTATGCAGGATCATCGCATCCCAAAACGAAATCTGCAGCCGCTGCTGGATATATATAGCGTCAAGCATATCCTGTACATTCGGTATGTGGATCGTCCAATTCGATAGCTGGCCAATAATCTGAGCCGCAGCCGGGCTTTCTATCGGCTCGGGTACCTTGCATGTAACTGTCACGTAAAATTCCTGCAGCACCTGAACGGACAGGCAGCCATGCCCGGTTTCCCAAAGTTCTTCAAGCAACCTCCTGGCGTGCTTCCACTTCTCTCCAGCCGAGCGATCGTGAGCATATACCAGCACATTGGTGTCGATAAATTGGCGACCATACTTACTAGCCTGCGCGCTCATGCAGGTCCTCACGCCGCCAACCTTTTATCCCCCGGGTACCCAGGTCTGCGCCATGTGCCAGCCAGTCAAGGTGCTGCTGGCGGGCGCGTTGATAATCTTCTTCGTGGTTGACCAGCTCTTCGAGGGCAAGGGTTAGAATACCAGATATCGATGTGTTCCTCTGCGTGGCAAGGAGCTTCACCTTGCGCAGCAGCTCTCTTGATAAGGATACGGTCACATTCTGCCTATCCATTGCGAACTCTCCTTACGGCCCAGTATATCACGTGTTTACGTGAATTATATGCGAGCGGACGATCTGGAGGGCATAGCTATCTCTTAGAATATTCTTGTCGTGGTCAGCAAAATGGAAGTGCCCATCACCTTATTACCTCGAGTACAGGCATCGACCTGGACGCCCATGTGACGGGAACTGGCGCTCATAAGCACTGGCAGCGACCATTATGCGCCTGACGAAAACAATTTAATGGTACACTCCCCCTGAGAGCATGGACGATAAAAGCCTGATCACCCTGGAATACCCCAAGGTGCTGGAACGGCTGGCCACCTACGCCGCCTTTGCCCCCTCCGCCGAGAAGGCCCGCCTGCTGCGCCCCACCCCCGATCTCGATGAAGCCATGCGTCGCCAGGCCGAGACGCGCGAGGCACGTGCCTTCCTGGCTGGCCAGCGCGGCGCCACCATCGGCGGGGCGCGCGATATCCGCCAGGCCCTCGACCTGGCGAAGCACAGCGGCGCCCTCACCCCCGGCGACCTGCTGGACGTGCGCTCCACCCTGGTGGCGGCGCGCGACCTGGCGCGCACCTTCGAGCGCATGGCCCTCCCCTACCCGCACCTGGCGCAGATCGCCGCCCGCATCCCCCTGGCGCCCGGGCTGATCGAGGCCATCGGGCTGGCCATCTCCGAGCGCGGCGAGATCGTAGACTCGGCCTCGCCGCGCCTGGAGCAAATCCGCCACGACCTGCGCGTGGTCCACGACCGCCTGCTGAGCAAGATGCAGCACATGCTGAGCGACCCGCAGGTGACGCCCTTCCTGCAGGAATCCTTGGTCACGCAGCGCGATGGGCGCTATGTGCTGCCGCTGCGAGCCGAGTTCAAGGGCCGCCTGAAGGCCATCGTCCACGATCAGTCGGCCTCCGGCGCCACCCTGTTCGTCGAGCCGCTGGGCGTGGTGGAGCTGAACAACCAGTACCGCGAGCTGCAGCTCGGCGAGCGGGACGAAGAGCGCCGCATCCTGGTGGAGCTTTCCGGGCAGGTGGCGGAGCACGCCGATGAGCTTGCCCAAGCGTTGGAAGCCATCGCCGAGCTCGACCTGGCCTTCGCCCGCGCCCGCTACGCCGAGGAGCTGGGCGCCAGCGAGCCGCTGCTGAAGGATTTCGCCCCGCCCAAGAAGCCTGCCGGAAAGACTGCCAGGCCAAGCCAACCCGGACCCGGTACTCCCGGACCAACCCACCCGGGCAGCCTGATCCGCCTTTACGCCGCCCGCCACCCGCTGCTCGACCCCTCCGGCGTGGTGCCGATCGACGTGGAGCTGGAGCCGCCCCACTACGTCATGGTCATCACCGGCCCCAACACCGGCGGCAAGACGGTCACCCTCAAGACGGTCGGCCTGCTGGCCCTGATGGCCCAGGCGGGGCTGCACATCCCGGCCCAGGCTGGCTCGGAGATCAGCGTGTTCTCGGCCATCTACGCCGACATCGGAGACGAGCAGTCCATCGAGCAGTCGCTGTCCACCTTTTCAGGACACATCACCAACATCATCCGCCTGCTGGGCGCCGCCGACGCCAGCTCGCTGGTCATCCTGGACGAGCTGGGCGCCGGCACCGACCCGCAGGAAGGCGCCGCCCTGGCGCGCGCCCTGCTCACCCACCTGCTGGCGCGCGGCATCACCACCCTGGTCACCACCCACCACCCCGAGCTAAAGGCCTTCGCGCATGTGACTCCGGGAGCGGTCAACGCCAGCGTGGAGTTCGATTTGGAGACACTCAGCCCCACCTACCGGTTGACTGTCGGGCTGCCGGGGCGCTCCAACGCCCTGGCAATCGCCCAGCGGCTGGGCTTGCCGCCGGAGATCATCGCCGCCGCCCGCTCCGAGATCGACCCGGCCGACCTGCAGGCCGAAGACCTGCTGGACGAGATCCACCGCCAGCGGGAGCTCTCCCGCCAGGCGCGCCTGGCGGCCGAATCCGCCCGGAGGGAGATGGAAGACCTGCGCGACCAGCTCTCCCTGCGCCTGGAGCGCATCGAAGACGAGCGCTCCCGGGTGCTGGAGCAGGCGCGCGCCGAAGCCGCCGCCGAGCTGGAGCGCCTGAAGACCGAGCTGGAAGGGCTGCGCCGGGAGATGGGGCGCGCCCGCCAGCCGCTGCAGGCCCTGCAAGAAGTCCAGGAGCAGGTGCAGGCGCTCGAAGAGGCGCTCGAAGAACCGGCCAGGCGACGCAAGCCTGCCCGGCAGGCCTTGGAGCCGCGCCGCGCCATACGTCCCGGGGACGCAGTGCGCCTACGTACCCTGCAGACGCGCGGCGTGGTCACCGCCATCACCGACGAGGAAGCTGAGTTGCAGGTGGGAGGCCTGCGGGTGCGCACCCGACTGGTAGACCTGGAGCTGCAGCCGGAAGCCGAGGGTGAAGCCGAGTCTGGCGCGCGCCCGAGGCGCGCCGAGGCCGGCCCTGCGCCAGGGAGCAGCCCGGCCTCGCCCGGGCTCGAGCTCGACCTGCGCGGCCAGCGCGCCGACGAAGCCCTGGAGGCCCTGGAGCGCTACCTGGATGCAGCCTATTTAGCCGGGTTGCCCTTCGTGCGTCTGATCCACGGCAAGGGCACCGGGCGGCTACGCCAGGCGGTGCGCCAGGCGCTGGGCCGCCATCCGCACGTGCGGTCCTTCGAACCCGGCAGCGAGAAGGAGGGCGGCGAGGGGGTGACGGTGGTGATGCTGAGTTGATGCTAAAATAGACCTCGATGGGGTCTGATCCAGCTCGCAGTAGGCCAAGGTACAACTGTACCTCTTTACACCAGCTCCCTTTTTTGCTGACCGTGGTCTTGCTGGCCTGCCGGTTGACCGCGCCTGCCCCCACCGCCGCCCCCACGATCACTCCTGCCCCCAGCGCCACCGCCAGCCTCACACCTACCTCTACGCCAACCCCCAGCGCCACGCCCGAGCCAACCGCCAGCCGGACTCTTCCGCCGCCCCCCTCGGAGACGCCCACCCCCACTGTGACGCCCACCGCCGGCTCGCTGGTGGAGGCCGGCACGCCGCTGCCTGCGGGCCTGGTCGAGATCGGGCACCAGAACGCCTCCCGATTGCGGCGCCTGGCAGAATTCCACGAGGCTTCTGCGGCAGGATTGGCCTGGTCGCTGGACGGGGAAACCCTGGCGGTGGCGACGGTCAGCGGCATCGCCCTGTACGACGTACGCGGCAACGCCCGCCTGCGCTTCCTGGAGGCCGGGCAGCGCGTGGTGGACTTGGCCTTCAGCCCGGATGGGCGCTGGCTGATCTCGGCGGTGCGGCGCGGCTCGGAACGCCAGGGCTACGCCGGCGACCTGGTGCTGTGGCGCGGTCCCGAATGGAGATCGCTGGGTGTGCTCTACGGCACGCCGCGCGCCTTGAGCAGCCTGGGCTTCACCCCCAACGGCCAGACCCTGCTGGCGGCCTTCACCAGCCTGGTGGAGGCCGAGAATAGCGTGGACTTCTGGAGCACCCGCACCTGGGAGATCACCGGCACCCTGCACACCGGCCCGGTCCTGGAAGTTGCCATCTCCCCCGATGGCCGTTGGTTGGCCTCCATGCCCAACCGCTATGCCGCCCGGCTGTGGGAACTCGACAAGCTGACCCTGGTGCACACCCTGCACACCTCCTTCACCGGGGCAATCAACAGCCTGGTCTTTTCGCCCGATGGCGGCGCCCTGGCTACCGGGCACTACGACGGGGCCATCCGCCTGTGGGACGCGGCGCGCGGCGAGCTGCTGCGCACCTTCCAGACCCAGGGCGTGGTGGAGTGCCTGGCCTTCAGCCCGGACGGGCGGTTGCTGGCTACCGGAGAGAGCTTCGATGCCCCCCTGGTCAGGCTGTGGGCAGCCGATACCGGCGAGCTGCTGCACACCCTGGAGGGACACACCCACGGGGTGGAGGAGCTGGCCTTCTCTCCCCAGGGCGACCTGCTGGTCTCGGCCTCCTACGATGGCCAGGTGCTAGTGTGGGGCTTGCCGCCATAAATCCCGGCATGCCATCCGACTCCAACCCTCGCCGTAACGCCAACGGCTGCGCGCTCGACTCTCCCAGGCCCGGCTCGCGCCTGCTCCTGGCGTTGCTTGCCTTACCCTTGGTAATCGGTACACTGGACGTGGTCTCGGCTCAAGGCGCAGCGCTCGCCTCCGGTCCGTCTCCCCATCCCGGTGTCACCTTTCCCCTCTCCCCTATCCCTTTTCCCCACCCCCCCATCCCCTCCTCTTTCCCCGAGATCACCCCGGACAACGCTGCCGCCCTCGGCGAGGCGGCCCGCATAGAATACGGCCCGTGGGACCTGGTGCTGGCGCTGGCCTGGTCTTCGATGGGAGACAGGCTGGCCATCGCGGCAGGCGAGCACGTCTACCTCTACCAAATGGGCGGGCAGCCCGCAGGCCAGGAGCCAACCGTGGACATTCACGCCGGGGTGTGGGTCACCAGCCTGGCCTTCAATCCCGACGGAGAGGCCCTGGCTGCTGCCGGGCGCGATGGCCTGGTGCGCCTGTGGGAAGTCTCCAACGGCGATCTGTTGCTCAGCCTGCCCGGCCACAACAAGGGCGCCAGCAGCGTGGCCTTCAGCCCAGACGGAAAGCTGCTGGCTTCGGGCGGCAACGACGCCCTGGCTCGCCTGTGGGAGGCGGGCAGCGGAACCGCCAGGGGCCACATGATCGGCGGCACCTATGCCGTACCGGCGGTGGCCTTCCACCCCGATGGGAGCAGCCTGGCGGTGGTCAACGGGGAGGTGATCCGCCTGCGCGATGTGCAGACGGGGCGCTTCGTCAGCACTCTCCGTGGGTCGGCCTCGATCTATACCCTGGCCTTTAGCCCCTTTGGCCACCTGCTGGCCACCGGCGACACCGCCAACCAGGTCCAGCTCTGGGACGTAAAAAACGCCAGCCTGTTGACTACTCTCAGCAGCCACGCTGGCGAGCCGGGCCGCCCTTCAGCCCTGGTGTGGCAGGTGGCCTTCAGCCCGGATGGCAGGCTGCTGGCCTCTGCCGGCGGCGACGGGACTGTGCGCCTCTGGGAGGTGGAATCCGGACACCTGCTCGCCACCCTGACTGTGGGCAAACTGGCGGTAACCTGCCTGGCCTTCAGCCCAGACGGAACCTTGCTGGCATCGGGAGGGCTGGATGCCAACGTGAGGTTGTGGGCGGTGGGCGATTCATGAGGCCGGATGGGGGTCCCAGGTCCGTGAGAAACGCAGGATTTGCCGGCGGATATGCCAGGCGTAGGGGTCTGCGCCGGGGCGGCATTCCTTGATCAGGCGCATGGCGTCCTCAGGTAAATAGCCCTGCGCAATCAGGATGGCGGCGCCCATCGCCACCCCCCGGTGCACCCCGGCGGCGCAGTGGGTATAGACCTTGCCGCCCGATTGCATGATCGCCAGGGCTGAAGCAGCTCCCCGTCGCAGCAGGCGAATCGGGATGGGGAACAAGGGTGAATCGATCGCAGGCAGCCACAAACTGCGGATTGGAGAGGGGTGCAGGTCGGGGTGAGGTGGGCGTTCGAAGCGCATGTTGATCACCAGTTGCACGCCCAGCGCGCGCAGGAGCGGGTAGTCCTCCCGACGGGGTGTCTTGCCGATGAAGAGCGATTCACTGATCTGAGAGTAGTCCATTGGACGGATTTACAGGAATTGCAGCGAGGCCCCGGCGCTGGCCCGGCACAGGTATACCCTGGCCTGCCGGCCTGTGCGCTCGTGAAAGGCAGCCTCCAGGGCGGCGTTAAACTCCTGCACGTGGGCCTCTTCCACCAGGTTGACGGTGCAGCCGCCGAATCCCGCCCCGGTCAGCCGCGCCCCCAGGCAGCCCGGCAGCGTGCGAGCGATCTCCACCAGGGCGTCCAGCTCGGGCAGGCTGACCTCGTAAAGGTCGCGCAGGCTGGCGTGCCCGGCGAACAACAAGGCTCCCAGCACACGGGCATCGCTGCGCTGCAGGGCATTCACCGCGGAGCCTACCCGGGCGATCTCCTTGACCACGTGCTCCGCCCGGCGGCGGACCTGGGGCGGCAGGACCTCGCTGTAGGCTGCGAACTCGACCGGCGTGATGTCGCGCAGAGTCTGCATGGCGGGCAGGTAGCTGCGCAGCAATTCGACCGCCCGCTCGCAGTCTGCCCGGCGCTGGTTATAAGCCGATTCGGCCAGCCGGCGGCGGATGCCCGAATCGGCGATAACCAGGCTGGTGCCTTCCGGCAGGGGGTAGGTCTGCCACTCCAGGCTGCGCGTGTCGAACCAGATGGCATGGCCTTCCACCCCGCAGGCGCTGGCGAACTGGTCCATCAGACCACAGGCCACGCCCACGTACTCGTTCTCGGCGCGCTGGCACAGGCGCGCCAGGTCCATACGCTCAAGCGACCAACCTCCCAACGCCTGCCAGAGCACGGCAAAGGCCACCTCCACTGCCGCCGACGAAGCCAAGCCGGCCCCTCTCGGCAGGTTCGAAGCATAGACCACCTGTACTCCGCTCACCCGCAGGCCTGCTTCTAACAGCGCCCAGGCCACTCCGGCCGGATAACGCGCCCAGCCGGGCAAGGCGCTCCCTGTAACGTCCACACCTGGAGATAATTCTCTCAACCGGAAGGCAACCGAGCGGTCCAGGTCGAGGGCGTGCAGGATCACCAGGTCGTCCCCGGAGGGCCGGGCTGCCAGTCGCAACTCGCGGTCCAGGGCGACCGGCAATACAGGCCCGCCGTTGTAGTCTACGTGCTCGCCAATTAGGTTCACCCGCCCTGGGGCCCGAGATAGCAGACGCGCGCTGGCCCCGAAGCGCCGCTCGAACTCCGCTTTCAGCCTGGGCACCATTGGTCCATATGATCTATCTCCCTGGGGGGTGAACATAAATCATCAGCGCACGCCTGTACTTAGCGTACACATGTTAGCTGTGCACGGTTGTTCTTAGCGCACTGCCAGCAACAATAGGTTGGCAGCCGCCATCAACCCCAGCCAGGCCCACATCCAGCCAACAAGCCCGCGCTGCGCCGCCATGTAAAGCGGCGCTGGCGGCAGGGCCATCATCAGGAAGGCCGCCAGGTGTGCTTCAAACTTGTGCTTGTGCAACCAATGCACAGCTAACTTGAGGTTAGCCATACTCCCATCACTGTCAGGAGGCTTACCAGCAAGACAGCAAGCCCGGTATATAACGATAATTTCCTCATCACATCGCCTTCATGCCCGGCCATCCCAGCCGTGCTGGCGCCCACCACCACTTTGGTCGGAGCGACCACCGACGCCAGGGATGCCCCGGCGGTCTGTCCGGCCAATATGATAGCCGCGCCGTAGCCCAGGAGCTGCGCCGTGCGCAGTTGCAAGGCGCCGAAGACCACGTTCGAATTGGTGTTCGAACCGGTCATGAACGCCCCCAATGCGCCGATCCAGGGCGCCACCGCTGGGAAGATGCCCCCTACGCCCTCTGCCAGGCCGCGCGCCAGGGCATCGGTCATGCCGGCGTGCTCCATGATCACGGCCATGCTCACCATGGAGAGGATGCTCACGCTGGAAGATAAGACACTGCGCAGGGTGCCCGCCAGAATGCGGCTCACTGACCCAGGCCGGTATAATCCGGCCCACCGGTAAATAAGGTACGCCAGCACACACGAATATCCTAACACGAACCCCGGATGCCTGAAGATTGCGATGTTGCGTCCAGGACCTGCCGGCGTGACGAAGCCCAGCGCGGTGCGGATCTCGGGGAAGTGGACCTCAAGCTCCACCTGACCCAGAACAGACATGAGCGCCGGGATCAACTGCACAGCCAGGATGATGGCAACCAGCACTGCGTATCCGGAGAGCGCCACCCCAAGCGCCTTCAGGTCCAGGACGCCGTTATCGCGCTGCGCCCCGCGGTAGCGCCGCGCCAGCGGAAAGGCCACCAACAGCCCGGCCACCGATCCGGAGAATGCCGCCAGGTTCCATAGTCCTGCAACCGCCGCCAGGTACTGCACCAGGCCCATGACCAATCCCAGGACGAGCACCGCCAGCGCCAGGCGCCGAACGGCCTGCCACCCACCGGCTGCGTGGGCCACCATCCACCCCGACAGCAGCCCGGCCAGCCCCAGGAACGTGGCGGCAGGCGGGGCCAGTGAGTGGCCCGGCAGGTCGCTGGCGGCCATCAGCGCCTGGAAGGATGAGCCCAGCGAGCCAAACGTGACTGCCCAGCCATGCCCGATGGAGGGAATGGCCACCGCAGACAGGGGAGCGAAGCCCAGCCCCACCAGGAGGGGGGCGATCACCGCCACCGGAACGCCGAATCCTCCCACTCCCTGCAGGAAGGAGGCGAAGACCCAGCCGATGACCAGGGCCTGCATGCCGGGATCAGAGGTCAGGTGGGGCAGCGAGTCTCCGATGCGCCGGATCGCCCCGGCTTCGTCTGCCACCCGATAGAGCAGGAAGGCGGCCCAGATGATCAACAAGACGTCCAAGGCCAGCAGGGCAGCCTTGGCATGGGCGTATGCCAGCAACTGCGGGCCGGACCCGAAGGCGGCCAGCGCAATCAACAGGGCGCTCAGGTAGCCGGCCGCCCCGGCGCGCGCCGCCCCCCAGCGCAGTCCGACCATCAGGACCAGGATCAGAAGTATTGGGATGAGAGCCAGGATGAATGCCATAAGGTTAGAAAGTATCCAAGGGAAAAAAAATAGTGTCGCCAGCTATCGCCGGCCCGATGATGCCTCCGGACGTCGATTGCGCCTGCGGGTATAAACGTATGCCAACGCCATGCCGAGTGCCAGAGGCGGCAGCAGCACCAATCCCGCTTCCGGGCCGAATGCGCCCCCCGTAGCCCAGGCAGGACCCTCCACCCGCTGGGAGACCAACCGGTATAGCTCCAGCCCGCTCACCGGAAATCCCAATACCGCCCCCTCGAAGAAATTCCAGCCGATGTGCACGCCGATCGGCAGCCACAACTGGCGTGTGCGCAGATAGCAGTAGGCAAAGAAGAGGCCCGACAGGAACAGCCCCAAGAGGCCTTGATAGGAAACGTTCGGATTGCTCAGGTGCATCAGGGAAAAGACAGCCGAGCTGATGATCACCGCCCACCTGACGTTGAGTCCTTCGGAAAGGTTAACCAACCAGTACCCTCGGTTGAGCAATTCTTCCGACCAGCCCACCGCAATGAAGGTAATCAGCACCAACGCAATTTCCAGGAGGGCCCGGGACAATGGGCGCTCGTGCCAGGCGAAGCCTTCGAATTGCAGCCAGCCGACAGCCCACTCGATCAGGTAGACCAGGCTGATCATCATGCCGGCCAGGATGAATCCGAAGGACAGATCGCGAGCGGCCTGGCAATTCGGCGCCAGGCCCAGACTCACCAGCGAGCGCATGTCCAGCAGGCGCCGCGCCAGGTAGATCCCCAGGGTGATCGCCCCGGCGCTGGCCAGCGCTTCCGGCAGGAAGGCGCCATCCTGGAAGAGCTGCGGAGCCGCCCCTTGGACGATGAGCAAGACAACGGTAAATGCCACCAGGCATGCCCCGAGCAGGAACAGGCTGCCCAGCAGGCGCCAGCCTGATCTCAGGCGGTGTTCCTCGGGGTGGATGAACGCGCCTTTCAGGGAGATAGGCAAGTCATTCCCCCTTGAGATAGATGCCCTGCGGGTCCAGCTCTTCTCTCAAGATGCGCAACTCTTCGTCACCCGGAGGCTGGGTTATCCTCACTTGGGAGGCAACCTTCAGGTCCCAGCCGGTATTGGCGCGCGCCTGTTCGCTTGTGCAGCCCGGATGAAGCGCAGTGAGCACCAGCTCGCCGCTCTCGTCCGGCTCCAGAATGCCCAGGTCTGTCACCACGGCCTGCGGCCCGGCGCCGCGCAGGCGGGCGGCCTCCCGTTCCGAGCGCCCTCCCAGGAAGCCGGCCGAGGTGCGGAAGTCGACCTGCTCCGGGAAACGGCGCTTCTGATGGGGGGTGATGATGTAGCAGCGGTTGGCCCAGGCGGCAATCTCCATCGAGCCGCCGGATCCCGGCAGGCGCACCTTGGGATGCCGGTAATCTCCGATCACCGTGGCGTTGATATTGCCGAAGCGGTCGATCTGCGCCCCACCCAGGAAGCCCACGTCGATGTTGCCGCGCTGCAGGTAGAACGAGAAGATATCGTACATGCTGCACACCGCCAGCGCCCCACTGACCAGGGTCGGATCGCCGATTGAGAGGGGCAAGCGCGCCGGCTGGGCGCCGATCACCCCGGCCTCGTAGATCATCAGCAGGCGTGGGGCATGGGTGCGCCGCGCCAGGTTGCAGGCCAAATTCGGCAGCCCCACCCCCACAAATACCACGTCCCCGTCCCTCAACAGCCGCGCAGCGTTGATGGTTAATAATTCAGATGCGTTGTAACGCGTTTGCAGCGTCATGGATTTATCCACTCATCTACGCGAATGAAATAATGATTAAATATAATCTCAATAGGACAATTTTTTTACTTACATTCCTTTCTTTAGCGAGTTTTGTCTGGTCATGATTATCCGTTTCCTCTTTTGTCCTGGTAATAAATCAACAATTCGGGTTGGGATATGAAAGGGAGATTCCGTTTCTCCAATTCAACTTCAAGCGCCTCCTGATAAACTGCTTCCAGGAATCCTGGTCCTAAACAGTGATACACCTCCATTGCAGCTCCCACGATCGCAAGGCCTCATCTTTATAGAGCAAATAATCCATCAAGATTACCTGGCCTGAAACAATAACTTCATGATGATTATTAGGTCTTTATTCGTGTTTAGTCGCGGACTCTAGTATTCGTGTAGATTAGCGGATCCCCTTTCAGTATTCACCATAATCAACAACCGCACTGGGCCGCGAGCCGACTTGCAGGCGGGCGTGCACCTGCGGGCCGAGCTTATCCCAGTACTCGGCGCGGTCCTTGACAGCAAAGACCCACTCGTCCAGGTAAGACTGGATAGCCGGGTGTGATTTGCTGATCTCGTCCCACTCCAGGTAAAAGGCGTTGTCCCGGTCGTAGTAACCCTGGGTGTAGGAGGGGTGGGCGCAAAATGGGACATGACAGACGGCATCCACGATGAAGCCGGGGATCAGGGTGCGGTTGGGATCGGAGCGGATGATGTCTTCGGCGACGATCTCCTCGGCGGTCAGGATCACGTGGCGGGCAGCGAACGCAGCCTCCTTCTGTTCGCCGATGATACCCCAGATATGGGCGTTACCATCGGCGTCGGCTCGCTGGACGTGCACGATCGCCACGTCAGGATTGAGAGGCGGAACGACAACCACCTCACCGCCCGTGTAGGGGTCGGTCAGCGTGCGGTAGTTGGGGTTGGCGCGCTCCAGGTCGCCGGCGGCGGTGGGTTTCATCGGCATGAAGGGCAGCCCGGCGGCGCCGGCCTGCAGGCGCGAGATCATGCTGAAGTGGGAATATTCCTCCCATTCCAGCCTGCCGGCTTCGATCTCAGCCCGCACCACCCGAAGAGAACCGACGCCCGGATTGCCCATGTACGAAAAGACCACCCTGCGGGCGCATCCCGCGGCTACCATCTGATCATAGATCAGGTCGGGGGTAGCGCGCGCCAGCACCAGCTCCCTGATCCCCTGGCGGATGATCTCGTGGCCGGCTGCGAAGGGGATCAGGTGCGTAAAGCCGGCGGCATACAGGATGTCGCCGTCGTGGACAAACTGATGGATTGCTTCCGAGAGAGACAGGAGTTTGCTCATTCCCCGTGTCCTATTCGCCTTCCTCGCTGGATTCGTCTGTTTTACCCCCCGCCCTGCGCAGGGACCGGAAGCGCCCACTCGGCGAGGTAGGATTACGTCCCTTCCACATCATCAAGCCCCCGATGAGCACCCCCAGGCTGCCTGCGCAGAAAAACAGGTAATTCGGATTTTTCACCTGGTCCGTGATGAAGAACAAGATCAGGACTAGCAGTCCTAGGAATAGGCAGAATTGTCCGATCCGCCCTCCAAGCGTCATGGTAGCACGTTAATAATTAACCATTCCCGTGGCTCGTCCTCGCCTTAGCCGATTGAGGGCCGGGCCTGGCCGGAGGAGCCGCTCACCGGGACCTGCCAGGGTACCCACTAGCCTGGAGTAAGGGCGAGCCAGGGGTTGCAGGCCAGTTATTCGATCAAGGTCTGTATCTGCTCGTGCATGTAGAGCGGCAGGTAATAGTGCCCTCCGGCGTTCTTGCCCGTGGCACCGGAACCTTTCCAGCCGCCGAAGGGTTGAAAGCCGGGCCAGGCGCCCGTGGTAGAGCCCTGGGGTCGGTTAGCATACACCACCCCCGCCTGGATGTTGTCGAAGAACCACTTGACTTCGTCCAGGCTGCCATAGAAGCCGGCGGTAAGCCCGTAATTCACATCGTTTGCCAGTTCCATGGCCTGATCCAGGTTCTGCACGCTGGAGATCGTGGTGATGGGCAGGAACATCTCGTGCTTCCACAGGCGATGGTTGAGCGGCAGGTCGGCCACCAGGGTAGGGGCACAGAAGTACCCCTTGGCCAACTTACCCTCGGTGAGCACCTTGCCGCCGGTTAAGAATCGACCGGATTGGGAGAGCTCCTCGGCGTAGTTCTTGAAGTCCTGGTACGATTTTCGATTGATCACCGGGCCCATGTAGACCTGGCGATCGGTAGGATCTCCGACCACCAGCTTCTCGGTCAGATCCACCAGGCGGTCGACCAGCTTATCGTAGACCGGCTCCTCGATGTAGACCCGTGAACAGGCCGAGCACTTCTGGCCCTGCAGGCCAAACGCCGAGCGGACGATTCCCAGGGCAGCCCGTTCCAGATCGGCATTGCGGGTGACGATGGCCGGGTTCTTGCCCCCCAGTTCCAACACGGTCGGACGTACGTAGCTGGATTGGGCGAAATCGCGAAAGATCTTCATGCCAACGTCAAACGAGCCGGTGAAGGTCACACCATCCACTTCCGGGCTGTCGATCAACGCCTGGCCCAGGGTGGAACCCGGTCCGGTAACGTAATTGCACACCCCATCTGGGAGTCCGGCATCCCGGAAGCATTCGGCCAGCAGGCGCACGGTGAATGGCGTGTCGGAGGCGGGCTTGATCACCAGGGTGTTGCCCGAGACCAGGGCAGATCCGGACGGGCCGCCGGTAAGCGCGCTGGGGAAGTTGAACGGGCTGATCACCAGCCACACCCCATACGGCCGCATGACCGACATGTTGGTAGCCTTGTAGCCTACCAGCGGGTCGCTATCCATCTGGACGATGTAGCCGTTGTTCTTCTCCATCTGGTAGCACGCGTAGCGGATCAGGTCGGCAGTCTCAGCCACGTCGCCCAGGGCCTCCATTCGGTTTTTACCGACTTCCATCGCCAGCACTGCGCCGATCTCGAACAATCGCTGGTCGATGATGTCGGCGGCCTTGCGCAGCAGGGCCACCCGGTCTTGCCACTTCACCCTGCTCCAGACCGGAACGGCCCTGCGTGCCGCCGCCAGGGCGGCGCGGGCGTCTTCGGCGTTACCCTTCTGAAACATGCCCAGGACCACGTCGCTGTCCACAGGAGAACGGTCGTCGAACTTCTCGTCGGAGAAGTGGTCCTGGTTGTTGATGATCATGCCGTATTCTCTCCCCAGGTTTGCCTTGACCTTGACCAAGGCTTCCTCGAAGCGGGTGTGCAGCTCTTCGGGGGGATTGAACATGGTGGCATAGGTCAGCTTGAACGTGTCGGCCATATAAATAACCTCCTTGAGATTGAGAACTTGATGTGTATGATGAGGGTCGGTTAGCCGCCAACCAGCCGGCCTTCCATCCCGTGCAGTCTGCCGTTGATCGGTTGATGAAGCCGCCTTTCCAAACGGCGTTAAGTATAGCTTAGCCAGGCGTTCTAGTCAAAGAATGGGATAATCTCCTTCCCATGACAGAATTCACCTCTTTCCTCATTGCAGCCTGGCCCATTTTGCGCTAAACTCTTAGAAATTGAAAATGGTCTCCAAACGAAAATCCCGGAACAATCGAGATCTTGAATTATTCTAATATGAGAAATTATCCTAAACAATTATTATTGCCAACATTGCTGGCAATTGATAATAGCGCTGGTCCAACCGGATACGATACCGACTGGGGAGACAATCGCATCGATCCATCGGATCGCGCAATTCACGATTGGTACAGGTTTGTGCTCTCGTTCCCACCTCATCTGGTGCGCAACTATCTAAAGGATTTTGAATTAGACAGGCATCATGTCTTGTTAGATCCGTTTTGTGGCACAGGAACAACCATTGTCGAGGCAAAGAAGAATAAGATTGCATGTATAGGCATCGAGGCAAATCCAATAGCACACTTTGCATGTTCGGTAAAGGTCGATTGGAATATCGATCCTGATGGTTTGGTAAATCACGCACGTATTATTGCGGATAGAATAAGAAAAGCACTATTATCTGCAGGTATGGATGATGATGTCGAGTTCAAGGGCAATGCTCAAGAACTTAATTTGAATTCACTTGACGAAAAAGCCACAAAATTATTAATTACCAACTCTATCAGCCCTATACCTCTTCATAAGACATTAATATTGTTGGAGGGTATTCGTGAGTATCAAGACTGCATGTATTACAAACATGAGTTACTGGCATTAGCCAACGCATTGGTCTTATCAATAAGCAACTTGCGATTCGGTCCCGAAGTCGGGGTAGGAAAAATAAAGAGAGATAGTCAGGTAATTCGGCCGTGGTTACACGAAGTTGGGAAAATCTCTCGCGATTTGAAGGAAATTTCTGAGCAGGATCATCCTCCTGCCACCACCCGAGGGGTGTACAAGGACGATTGTGACGATAGTTGGATATCAAACCATCCAGAAATTCAACGCATCGCTAATGAGATTGAAAAACGTAGACTTGAGCTCGGAAAAACATCTGGTTTCGAAAAATTATACAGCCAGGTAACCCGGCAATACTTTGGTGGTATGGCTCGGCATTTAGCAGATCTGCGCGGAGTTTTACGGGATGGCGCCAAGCTGGCCTACGTGGTCGGGGATCAAGCTTCATATCTTAGAATCATGATCCGCACCGGTCAATTATTAGCCGATATTGCGCAGACTTTAGGATATGAGGTCCTCAGAATTGACCTGTTTCGGACCAGGTTTGCAACTGCAACCAAAGAAGAACTACGTGAAGAGGTCGTAGTATTGCGTTGAACTCTATATCGGCATCGATAAAAGGGGTGCACATTTCGTATTACCGATTCAGGCCAAGGGGAAAAAGGAGAGAATCGGCGTCGTACAGATTGAGCAAGATATTGCTATGTGTCATTCAAAGTTTCCTCAAATGATCTGTAAGCCACTGGCAGCCAAACTACTGAGCAGCGATGTAATTGCCTTGTTTGAGTTTGAAGACACGGAAAATGGCGTATCTATCGTTTCAGAGAAACATTACAGGCTTGTCAATCCGGAAGAGTTATCACAGGATGAGTTGTTGACGTATCGGAATCGGCCAATATAGCGACAAGTTGATTATCACGTTAAGCAAATATATTGAACATATTATTCGAAAACACCACCTTTCTTGGCATTGACCCGACCGCCGGCCAGCGGCCGATCGTTTACGCCGCCCTGGACAACGAACTGCACCTGCTGGCGCTGGGCGCAGGGGCTTTGAACGACGTGCTGGCCTTCGTCGCCGGGCTGCGCCAGGCCCTGGTGGCTGTGAGCGCCCCACGCCGCCCCAACACGGGCGCCCTCAATGACCCCGCTATACGCCAGCGCCTGGTACCCCCACCTCGCCCCGGTCACTGGACCAACTTCCGGCTGGCGGAATACCAGGTGCGGATACACAACATCCATATTCCCCAAACCCCCGCCCGCGAAGAAGATTGCCCCGGCTGGATGCGCACTGGCTTTACCCTTTTCAGGCGCATGGATGAGCTTGGCTACCTCTCCTTCCCGGAAGAGGCCGAGCGCCAATACCTGGAGGTCTACCCTCACGCCTGCTACGCAGTGCTGCTGGGTAGAAACCCCTTGCCAAAATATTCCCTGGAAGGGCGTCTGCAGCGCCAGCTCGTCCTGTTCGAGCAAAATGCCAGGGTGCAGGACCCGATGCGCTTCTTCGAAGAGATCACCCGTCACCACTTGCTGCACGGCAGCCTGCCGTTCGATAAGCTCTATTCGCCCCAGGAGCTGGACGCCCTGGTGGGCGCCTTCACCGCATGGAAAGCCTTCCATCATCCCGATCAGGTCTCCTGTCTGGGCGACCCCGCCGAAGGCCAGCTGGTGTTGCCGGCGGCGGAGCTTTCCGCCCGTTATCCCAACCCCTGAGGTGGAGCGCATGCCAAAGCACCGCGTGAAGTTTATCCTCAATCCCAACGCCGATCTGGGCCGCGCCTGGCAGATGGCCTCCGACCTGCGACCGCTGGCAGATGAATTCGGTGGAGCCGATTGGGCCGGGACGGTGTATCCCACCCACGCCACCGAGATAGCCCGCCAGGCGGCCGAAGAAGGTTACGAGCTGGTGATTGCTGCCGGCGGAGACGGCACGGTCCACGAAATCGTCAATGGCTTGATGCAGGTGCCCGCCGAGCGCCGCCCCCGCCTGGGGATTGTCCCCCTCGGCTCGGGGAACGACTTTTCCCACAACGTAGGAATCGAGCGCGACCCGGCCTCAGCCCTGCGCCAGGCATTCAGCGGGCAGCCTTGCCGGGTGGATATAGGTCGTCTGGTGGACGAACGCGGCCGCACGGAATATTGGGACAACACCCTGGGCATCGGCTTCGACGCCACAGTCACCATCCGCTCGCGCCGCTTTCACTTTCTGCACGGCTTCATGATCTACCTGGTCGCCGTCCTGCAGACCATCATCCTGAACCACGAGGCGCCGCGCTTTGTCGTAGTCTGCGACGGTGAGTCGTGGGAAGACGAGCTGCTGTTGCTGGTGCTGTGCAACGGCCCACGTGAAGGGGGAGGCTTCTTCGTCGCTCCGGAGGCCCGCCCGAATGACGGCGTGGGCAACTTCACCGCCATCCGACGCGTTTCCAGGCCGATGATGCTGCGCCTGATCCCGGAGGTGATGAACGGCACCCATGGGCGCTTCCGCCAGGTACGCATGGGCAGCTTCCAAACCCTGGAGGTGAAAGCGGACCGTCCGCTGGTCATTCACGCCGATGGGGAGATTTACTCAGGTTTTGGCATGGATACCCGCCAGCTTGCGATCGAGATGCTGCCCGGGGCGCTGGAAGTAATGGGAGCAAAGATATCCGGGTAATCTGACCGATCCCGACCCGGAGAAGCGCCTCGCGCATATTTTCATTGAACTGGTGGACGGAGGCACGCGGCCATGCAAGATCTGCTGCACAGCCTGAAGGGCCAGGACCCCGGCTACCTGCGGATCGTCGCCAGGCTGTGGGGCCTGAAGCTGGAAGACCAGCCGCGCAGCGAGCTGCAGCACAGCGGCCTGCCCCGGTTGGTAGCTCGAATGCTCGCACCCGGGTTGGCGAGGGAGATCATCGAGGGTCTGCCGGAAGAGGGAAAGCAGGCCTTGCAGGCGTTGCAGCAGGCCGGCGGCAGCCTGCCCTGGCCGCAGTTTGCCCGCCGTTATGGGGCCCTGCGCGAGATGGGCCCGGGCCGGCGCGATCGCGAGCGCCCCTACCTGGAGCCGAACTCCACCACCGAAAAGCTGTGGTATCGGGCGCTGGTCGGGCGCGGCTTCTTCGAGACCCCTGGCGGGCTGCAGGAACTTGCCTACATCCCCAGCGACCTGCTGGCACAACTGCCTCCGCCCCAGGCGCAGGGCAGCCAGCCACTCGGACGCCCGGCCCTGCCTGCCGAGCGCGCCTATCCGATGCGCGTCTCCGACCGCATCCTCGACCACGCCTGCACACTGTTGGCAGCCCTGCGCAACCACATGCCCCCGGAGCAGATTGAACTTCTGGAGAGGAACTGGACCAGCTCCCCGCTCCCGCTCACCCGGCGCTTCCTGGTCGCCCTGCTTTCCAGCGCCAACTTGCTGGACGAAGCGAACCTGCCTCTACCGGAGACCACACGCGCCTTCCTGGAAGCCCCACGCCCCCAGGCGCTGCTCCAGCTCTTCCAGGCTTGGCGAGACAGCACCCAGATTAACGAGCTGCGCATGCTGCCGGGTCTGAAAGCCGAGGGAGATTGGAACAACGACCCGCTGCGTGCTCGTCAGGCAATCCTGGGCTTCGTGAGGGCGGTTCCGCCGGGTTCCTGGTGGAGCTTGGAGGCGCTGACGCGAGACGTCAAAGAAATCCACCCGGATTACCAGCGCCCGGCCGGGGAATACGACTCCTGGTATTTGCGGGCAGAAAACGGGACCCTGGCAGGCGAGTACCTGCGCGGCTTCGAATATTGGGAAGCAGTGGACGGTGCACTGATTCGATACCTGATCTGCGGGCCGTTGCACTGGCTGGGCGTTCTGGAGCTGGCGCTTCCCGAGCCAGGCGCCCCAGCGACCGCCTTCCGCCATTCCGCCTGGTCTGCCGCACTCTACGAGGAGCTGCCTCCCCCCGGTTTGCCCAAAGAAGACCAGCCCCTCACCCTGGGCTCCGATGCCCGCCTGCGGGTGCCGCGCCTTGCGCCGCGCAGCGCCCGCTACCTGGCGGCGCGCTTCTCCGCCTGGCAGGGAGAGAATCCACACGAGTACCTGTATCGCATCACCCCGGCTTCCCTGGAGGGCGCACGCAAGCAGGGCATCCAGGTGAGCCACGTACTCGCCTTGCTGCGGCGTCACGCCCGGAGCGTGCCGCCCAGCCTGATAAAAGCCTTGGAGCGCTGGGAACGCTTCGGCAGCGAAGCCCGTCTGGAGCAGGCGGTCGTGCTGCGCTTGAAGAGCCCCGACCTGCTTCAGGCGCTGCGCAGCTCGCCCGCCGCCCGCTTCCTGGGCGACCCCCTTGGGCCAGCAGCGGTCGTCGTCAAACCGGGCGCCTGGGAGAAGGTGCTGGCAGCGCTGGCGGAGATGGGCTACCTGGGGGAGGCGCGGAATGAATGAAATCATCCTGAACGCGATCCCCTTCGAGCCCGATGCACAGGCCTTGCTCAGCGAAATGCGCATCCAGGAGGACAGCGATCATGCCGGCGAATTCCTGCAGTTACTGGCAGCCGCCCGGCGGATCGCCCGGCCGAAGGCCGTCTACCGGATGGCTTACGTTGATGGCCGGGGAGAGGATTCCGTGTGGATCGAGGGGGTAAGGCTGGACAGCCGGGTGCTGGCGGTGAACCTGCGGGAGGTGGAACGGATCTTCCCGTACATCGCCACCTGCGGAGTCGAGCTTGAAGGTTGGGCTCAGACGCTGGACGACATGCTGGCGCGCTTCTGGGCCGATGCCATCCTGGAGACCGCCCTGTATACTGCGATCGAGACCCTCAAGCGGCACCTGGAAGCCTGCTATCACCCCGGGCAACTGGCCTATATGAATCCCGGCTCGCTGGAAGACTGGCCCATCTCACAGCAGCGCGAGCTTTTTTCGCTCTTCTCACCTCCCGAAGCCTCCATCGGCGTGCGGTTAACCCCCAGTCACATGATGGTGCCGATTAAATCGGTCTCCGGCATCCGCTTCCCAACCCAAACCAGCTTCGAAAGCTGCATGCTGTGTCCCCGCCAGGCCTGCCCCAATCGCCGGACAGCCTATGACCCCCTGCTGTACGCTGCCCGCTACGGCTAAGGCGCTCTCCTAGCCCTCGGGACTGGCTAAGCCACGGCTTCCGATACCCTCTCTTCAGATGGCTGTTCTTGCTTGACGATCACCATCTCGAACTGAACCTCCAACTCATCGCCTACCAGCACCCCTCCGGTCTCCAGGGCCAGGTACACACCCAGTTCCAGTTTTTGCGGTTGAGCGTGGTAAACGCGGAGAAGCCAGCGCTGGTGGTGCCCCAGGGGCTCTTGGACATCCCGTTGTATTCCACCTCCAGGACTACAGGCCGGGTGATGCCTCGAATGGTCAAGTCGCCGGCGATGCGGCCATGGCGGCCGTCCAGAACTTCGATGCGCCGGCTCTCGAAGGTCAGGTAGAGGTGCTGATCCGCATTCAAAAAGTCAGCCGATCACAGGTGGACATCCCGCTGTGGGACGCGGGTGTTGATGTTGGCGGCATCGATCTGCACTTCGACAAAAGAGTTACCGGGATTCTGCCAGAATTTTCCTCAAAGTGCCATTAAAATAGGCTTTAGAAAGGACTGAAGCCTGTATGGCTGTGACGATCCGCGCATTCGACCTGGAAGACTACGAATCTGCCATGGCGCTGTGGCGCACCTGCGATGGCATCGGCTTGAGCGCGGACGATACCCGTGCAGGGATTGCCCGGCACCTGGCCCGCAACCCCGGGTTGAGCTTCGTCGCCGAGGACAATGGTCAAATCGCCGGCGCTGTCCTGGGAAGCCACGACGGGCGGCGAGGCTACCTCACCCACCTGGCAGTCAGCGAGAAATATCGCTACCGGGGCGTCGGAAGGGCGTTGGTTGAGAGCTGTCTGCAGGCGCTGCGCCAACAGGGCATCACCAAATGTCACGTTCTGGTCTATGGCGATAACAGCGGCGCACAGGCTTTCTGGAAGCAGACCGGCTGGTTCCTCAGAGATGAGCTGGTGATCATGTCGAAGATGATCTAGGAGGTATTCCATATCCATGGATGACCCCATCGAAGTCCTGATTACCCTACCCTTTGCAGACCACCTGGTGAACCGCCTGAGCGAGATCTCGCCCCGTCTCAAGATCACCATCCACAAGGCCCGCAAGCCGGATGAGATCCCGGCCGACCTGTGGGCGCGGGTCGAAGTGCTCTACACCAACCTGGTGCTGCCCACCCCCGAACAGGCCCCCAGGCTGCGCTGGATCCAATTCCACTGGGCCGGAGTGGACCACGCCCTGAACGAACCCCTGATGCGCAAGCCCGACCTGGTGGCCACCACGCTCAGCGGGGCAGCCGCCTCGCAGGTGGCCGAACATGTCCTGATGATGCTGCTGGCTCTCGGCCACCACCTGCCAGACATGCTGGCCGCGCAGAAAAAAGCGGAATGGCCGCGCGATCGTTGGGAGCGCTTCAGCCCACTCGAGCTGCGCGGCTGCGTGGTGGGCATCGTAGGATACGGCAGCATCGGGCGCCAGGTGGCGCGCCTGCTCCAGCCCTTTGGCGCCCAGGTGCTGGCAACCAAGCGCGACGCCCGGCATCCAGAAGACGAAGGCTACACCCCGGATTGGATGGGCGATCCAGGGGGAGACCTGGCCCACCGCATCTACCCGGTCGAGGCCCTCAAATCCATGTTTCGCGAGTGCGACTTCGTGGTGATCACCCTCCCCAAGACCCCCAAGACGGTGAAGCTGATCAAGGCCGAAGAGCTGGCCGCCCTCAAGCCCGGTGCCTACCTGATCGACGTCTCGCGCGGCGGCATCCTGGACCACGCGGCTTTAATCCCGGCATTAAAGGAGCACCGCCTTGCCGGAGCGGCCCTGGATGTATTCCCCGAAGAGCCGCTGCCGTCGGATAGCCCCCTCTGGAAGCTGCCCAACGTGATCCTGACGCCGCACATCTCCGGCAATACTCCCCACTACGACCAGCGGGCGGCGGAGCTGTTCAGTGAAAACCTGCAGCGCTACCTGGCCGGACTGCCGCTGTATAACCCCATCGACCTGGAACGGGGCTATTGAAGCCTGGCCATGCGCAAATTGAATATTATCCTCCTCGACCTGGGGAACACATTATTCTACTTCGATGGCGCATGGCCCGAGGTCCTGCGCCGCGGCGACGTAGCCCTGTTGGGCCAGCTACAGTCCGGCGGCCTGAACCTGGACGGCGAGGCCTTCCTGGAACAGTTGCGCGTCCTATTCGACGAGTATTACCTGCAGCGCGAGACCGAATTCATCGAGTACACCAGCGCCTACCTGCTGCGCCGCCTGCTGGCCGATTGGGGTTACCCCCAGGTCCCTGAGGCGCTGGTCCGGCGAGCCCTGGATGACCTATACGCCATCACCCAGGCGTATTGGAAGCTGGAGCCCGACGCCATCCCCACCCTGGCGGTCCTGCTCAAGCAGGGTTACCGCCTGGGCCTGATTTCTAACGCCGGTGATGACCGCGACGTACAGCGCCTGGTCGACCAGGCCGGATTGCGGCGCTATCTCGAAGTCACGCTGACCTCAGCCGCAGCCGGCATCCGCAAACCCAACCCGGAGATTTTCCGGCGCGCCTTGCAGCACTGGGGGATGGGACCTCACGAGACGGCTATGGTCGGAGACAGCCTGGGGGCGGACGTCTTAGGGGCAAGGAACGCCGGCCTGTTCAGCATCTGGGTGATCCACCGTGCGGACACCCCCGCCAACCGGGCCCACCAGGACACCATCCAGCCCGACGCAACCATCGCCGGGTTAGGAGAACTGCCCGGTCTACTGGCTAAGTTGTCTGCCGGTCTCGCGCAAGATTAGAGTTCTAAGGGTTGGAGGCGCAACTCTGGTACAGTGTAGCGCTGCGGTTCCAGGGTAACCAGGGTCAACTCGCCCAATAGAGCCGTGGCAGAGATGAGCGCATCCTGCACCGAAAGACTCGCCCTACTGCGAAGAATTTCATGCAACAGCCTGCCAGCACGATCGGCTTTGGTCTTATCCATGGGGATGCAGGCGATCGCATCCAGCAGCGCCAGGGTACTGGTGGCCTCGTCAGGGTGCATCCCTGCCAGGACTTCCAGACGAGTTACCGCAGATATGAAAATGTTGGCCTCCTTGCGGCTGAGCATCTCGAGGAAATCCAGCACCTTGGGGTGCCCACGCAAGGCCAGGACAATCACGCCAGTGTCCAGTAGATAGTCAGCCACTTCGACCGGCCCCCTGGGGGTCGTCGTCATTCTCTGCGGATTTCGGCCAAGGCTGGCGCAATCGGCCCGAATAGGCCTGCACATCTTCGGGGCTGCCCAGGCCGGGATGATGCGCGTCCGTCCAGGCAGGCTCCTCCCGCAGGCCGGCAACGGCTTTGGAAAGCCTGGCCCGGCGCAGTTCCTTTTGAGTGGCTTCCACGATAAATCGATTGCGCTCACGAGGGGGAATGGTCTCCTTGAGCTCATCGATTAAAGCGCCAGGGAAGATCACGTTGATGCGCTTACGCTTCTTTGTTTCCATTTCTATCTCCTTCTAAGGGTGTATTAATTATACACCATTAAATGGATTTAAATCGATTGGATTTTCACAACCGGCAATGCTACCTCGTGTAATGTGGCATTGTCCCGTCATCCCTGCCTAGTGGGAATTCGACAACCCTAACGCGCTGGGACGCGCCTCCAGGACCACTCTGAAGGTCTGGGGCTGCCTATTTCGCAGGATAGAAAGCGTCACCGCCTGCCCGGGGACAGCCTGCAAAGCCAGGTAGGCCACCAGGTCATCCTGCCGGCGGATGGGCTGCCCATCGACAGCAGTGATCACATCTCCCCCCACCGGCACGATGCGTTCGTCCAGGGTTACCTGGTTGCTGGCCGCCAGAAGGCCGGCCTTCTCAGCCGGGCTGCCGGGAACCAGCGATTCTACATACACACCCAACTGGGATGGCAGGCTCATGGCCTGCACCAGGGCTGGAGACAGGTTGTTTGTATTCACCCCCAGCCAGGCCCAGGCATGGCTTCCGTTGGCGATCAGGTCCGGAACCACCCGCCGGACCAGGCTGATCGGGATGGCAAATCCTACCCCGCTGTTCCCAGGGCTGGAACCTCCGTTCTCGATCTGGGTGTTCACCCCGATCACCTCTCCTTGCAGGTTCAGCAGCGGGCCGCCGGAGTTGCCCGGGTTGATGGCTGCGTCTGTCTGGATTGCCTGCGGGATAGAGAACTGGCTGATGCTGGGGATGGTGCGTCCCAGCGCACTGATCACGCCACGGCTCAGGCTGCCCTGCAGCCCAAAGGGATTGCCGATGGCAACCACCGTCTGGCCGACTGCCAGCATGGCCATGTCCCCCAGGCTGAGCGGCTGCACCCCGGCCGGGATGCCATCCGCCTGCACCACGGCCAGGTCGCTGTGCATATCCTGTCCGACGATTTGGGCCATGGCAACAGTGCCATCCGAGAATGTGACCTCGACCTGGTCGGCGCCGTGCACCACGTGGGCGTTGGTCACGATGTGCCCAGACGGGTTATAGATGAAACCCGAGCCCTGGCTGAAAGCGACGAGCTGCCCGTGGTGGGGCCGGTAAATGACGATGTTGACCACCGCCGGGTTCACCCGGGCATACAGCTCGACCAGGGCGCTCTGTTCGTCGGATTCCGGTTGGGGCAGCGCAAGGACCACCGGATTGGGGGCTGAAGCAGGCGCCTGGACCGCAGGTGGGTAGCCGGTGGGCTGCGCGGCGGGAGAAACTCCCCGGCAGGCCAACATCAGCACAGAGAGGAACAAGACCAGTCCTCCCAGGCGAGGGCCGGGGCGATTACCGATAAGAAACATGCCTGTACTCCCTTCCAGCCAGAAACTACCATTATTCGGACTGAGCATATCCTATTATATCCCCTTCTATACACCCTCCCCCACCTCGAGTAAATGGGCTTTAATTCCTATCAGAAGATTCACTCAATCGGCGTATTGGGCGATCCTGTTTCCAAATGACCAGTTTTTCTTCTTTTCCTCCACCAAGTTGACGAACACGTCTTCCGGTCGGATGCCGAGCTCCTGGCTCAGGCGCATTGCCAGCGCCCGGTAAAAGGCCTTCTTCATCTCCACCGTGCGCCCTTCGTTGAGCGTGATCTGGATGAAGACCACCCCGTCCGTGCGCGCAATGCCGAGGTCATCCGTATCATAAATCAGGCCATCGGAGGCGTGTTCGCTGATCACCTGGAAATTATCGTGGGGCGGCACGTTGATGACATCGACCATCGTTCGGTAGACTACTTCACTCACCCGTAGGCCGAAGCCAGGCGGCTGGCCTTCCCGGTAAGAGATGCGTACAAGCTTCATAGTCCATTCCTCCAGTTCTATAGAGGTCTATAAATTTGGCGCGATGGAACCTGAGAAAATCCTGCTCGACTTTCCAGCGCGGGGATTGCTTTGTTGAATGTTATAACAAACCTTGGCTGTCAGTCGGCAATGTGAATGCAATATCCATGCTTTGCGGAGACAGGCGCCACGATCTCCCGTATTCGAGGCAGATAAAACTATATCCCACAAGCCTTCTAGGACCTCCGTCCGCTGGCGCACCAGCTCTTCAAAGCGAATCGCGTGCAGTTGTATTGCCAGGCCTCTATAGGCTGCGCTGGCCTTCAGGGACGCAAGCTGCATCTCAGACCATTGGCTGGCAATTCCAAGAAAGGGGTGCTCGCGGTCAGGGGCCATCGTGCGGGCGTGGTGTTGCGACTTAATGCGCGTTGAAAGCACTTCCAGGCGGATATAAACCCGGAGGACACGCATGACATGTGGGCCGTTAGATGTGATCGCCTCCAGGCCGAGCCGGTTCTGGAAGTCGCGGAGCCCAGCGCGGTACACGGCGCTGGTAGTCGAAATAAGCCTGGCCGAAGCGGCGCCTGGCATGCGGCTCTTCGACCAGGCGCACGAACAGGTGGATTGTGATGGAGAAGGCGATTGCCAGGGCGAGAAACGAGGGAGATCGGGCAAAGAAGGCAACCGCCAGCAACAACGCTGCTTCGCCGGCGTAGATCGGGTTGCGCATGAAGCGGTAGGGGCCGCCGGTGACCAGGCGCCGGGTGTGGTCTCCCGGCGCGCCGGTGGCGCCGCCCTGGGTGAGCAGCGTGTACTCCGCCGCCAGGATCAGCAGGGCGCCTAAGATCAGCAGCGGCCAGGCCAGCGGCACTAGCCAGCCGGGCAAGGCGAACGGCCACCAGCGGTCGGCCCACAAGGCCAGGGTAGCGAGGGCGATGACGAGCGCGCTGAGGGCGAGGTTAAGCACAACAACGCGTAGTATATGCACGAAACGCGCCTCTCACGAACCGCCCATTAGCCGTCGGCGACGGCTGCCAGCGCCATTGCACGGCCTTGGGGCATGCCTGCCGCCATGTTCCGGCCGAGGCAAGCCATTTGACAACACCTCGATTTATCGATCGCTTCTCTTCTCTCAACCTGGTGCAGATGAGGGAGGCGCACCAGCGAATATTTTCCAGGTGGGTCTGGAAATCCTCTATGGAAGAGCGGCGATGATCTTGCGATATTCGTCCTCGGTGAAGGCGCGCAGGGTCTCGGTGCGCACGTTGCCCTGCGACCCGATGGCCAGGGCCAGCTTGGCGACCGTCTCGTCGTCGGGCGCCTGGCCGATGACGATGGCGTCGTAGCGGCCCAGCACCAGGAACCACTGCGATAGCTGCGCGCCCATGGCTTGAAAGGCCTGCTTGGCTGCGTCTAGCCGGGCGGGGCTGTCCTTGATGTTGCGGATGCCTTGCTCTGTGTACTTGACCAGGATAACGTAGGTGCCCATTTCCTTCCTCCTTCTGTGTGAAAACCAGCGCGCCTCCCTCAACATAGCGCATGATCCAGCCTGCCCCACATCACAGGTGGCCTGATAGCCCGGTAAGGCTGCCATCAGCTTCCTGTAAAGTGGACGATCCAGGACAGGCTATCTCAAGTTTCAGCAGAGATGGCCCGGCATGTGGAAATCAAGGATGACTTTGCTGCACGACCGGCAGGTAGCCGATGCCTTCCGGAGCGGCACAATCAGGAAAGGGGAATGGCCGGTGTTGATACTATACAAAATAAATCGACCAAAGTCAACAAGAATTATGAGTTTTACAAATACCTCCCCAGCCACTCCAGGGTCCGCTTCCAGGCGTCTGCGGCGGCCTGGGGGTTTTAGCGCGAGATGGTGTCATTGTGGAAAGCGTGGTCAGCGTCCGGATAGATCACCTTCTCGTAGATCTTCTGGTTCTGCTGCATGGCCTGCTCGATGGTCGGGATGCCCTGGTTGATGCGCTGGTCGCGCCCGGCGTAGATGGCCAGCACCGCGGCGCGTATGTTGGCCACCTCCTCGACGGGCGGATGCGGGCCATAGAAGGGCACCGCCGCCTTGAGCTCCGGCATGCGGGTCGCCACCAGCCAGGTGACCCCGCCGCCAAAGCAGAATCCGATCATGCCCACCCGCTCCGCCTGGACAAAAGGCTGCTCGCCCAGGTAACGCCAGCCGTTCAGGAAATCCTGGACGAACTGCTCGGGCGGGACATTCCCCAGGGTGCCGGGCACCTGGTCCGAGCCCACGGCCGGGGTGCCCCCCAGGCGCGAAAGCAGGTCGACGGCCAGGGCCACGTAACCGGTCCTGGCCAGGCGGCGGGTCACGTCCTGGATATGCTCGACCAGGCCGCGGTTTTCGTGGCACACCAGGACCACCGGGCGAGGCTCATCCCGGCGCGGGTGGGCCAGGTAGCCCAGCAGCGTCGCACCTTCCCCGGCGAACTGGACCTCGCCAGCCGAGATCGCCGGGTCGTCCTGTCCAACGGTCCCGTAGGCAGGGGGTGCGGAGAGAGGTGGCGAGACTTCCGCCTGCGGCGAGCTCTCCGCCCGCGGCGAGATTTCCACCGTAGGCGATGTGCCCGCCGTGGGCGAGGCGCCCGGCGAGGGGGTGGAGGCCGGCGAAGTGGTCGAAGTAGGCTCCCCAGGGGGCGCACAACCGGCCAGGATGGTGTTCGCCAGCAGTAGGCTGCCGGTGATTCCGGAGATCAATTTCAAAGCCTGGCACCTGGTCAGGCGCCCCTCCTGGTATTCCTCGGCAAATTCCTCCACCAGGTACTTCTGGAACAGGTTCATCTCATACCTCCTGGATCACAACAACTTTCAACACCAATCGTTCGCCAGGCAGTGCAGCATGATGATCTCACCCGGCGGCACCAGGAGCACGTGGGATCGCTGGATCTTCAGGTAGAGCAGCGCGGTGTTATTGGCATAATTCCGCTCCAGCAGAATGCCATCCGGGTTGGCCTGCGAGGTGAGCGCGTAATAGCCGTCCGCTATCCCGCTGAGGTCCAGGGACTGCCCATCCAGATGGGATTCGTAGGTATCGCCCCAGCCGACGGAAAGCCCCTGCCGTTGGTGCTCGCACTCGTAATAGCGCCTGCGGGCAGTTATGCCCTCAGCCTCGCGCAGTACCACCTTGGTATCGATGACGCAATACGACAGCTTGTCGCCGTTGGCAACCACCTCGTCCAATGCGCCATACGGCGTCAGGCCCTACAACCGGTACAGGGCAAAGCCGGCGAAATGCGAGTGTTCGTGCCCGGGGTGCCAGACGAACTCGCCCCCCAGGCGCTCCTGCAGGCTGCCATCCACGGCGTACACGCGCTGGTGCACGCGCGTCTTGCGGGTGGACGGGTTGAATTTGCCGTGCAGCTCCAGCGGACCCTGACCGCTGTTCCAGATAGCGTTCGACAGACGCAGCACGCGCCCCCCGCCGGTTTGGAAGCGGATGGCCAGGTCAGAGGGAGGCAGGGTCTGCAGGTCGGGCAGCAGCGGGAGCGGCGCAGCAGCCGGCCCGCCGGTTATCGCCCTGCGGCCCACCAGCCTATCGATATCCGGCTCGGGAAGAGCGCCTGGGGTGGGGGCGACCTGCACCTGAACAGTGGGCGCCTCGGGCAACGCCGACCAGGCAGAGCTGGCGGCCAGGCGCATCAGGCTGCGTCTGATGTACAGAGGGAATCGGGAAAGCAGTAAAGCTCTATGACAATAAACCATCAATCGCATTAAACAATGGAAGACGCCAATAAGCAGGGAGGTCTACACCGAACCGTGGATGAAGTAGGGCGGGTTTCTATACCCGACCCTGCAGGCGGCGGCTAAGAAAGCCGCCCTACGAGTATGCGGACAGCTTCACGCGGTATAAAGTGTCTTATCTGCAGATTACATGCATAGCTACTCGCCAATAGATGCTGCCCTCATGACAATCGTTGGCCGGAAGGCAATATTACCCCATCCTTAGGTCTCATCAGCAAGGCCAACCCCAGGCCGACCAGGATGGGCAGCAGGCCGATGGCCGATATGAAGAGCGGGGCGAACCAGATGCGCTTCCAGGAATACACCCGCGCCTTCTCGGGCTCCGCGGGGTCGTACAGCACCGGCACGTTCTCCCCCACCTCGTACTCGGGTGGGATCGTGCCGATCCCATCCGCAAACCGCAGGATCTGACCTTCCTTTGTCTCAAACTCGACCAGCGGCACGTAGGCCGCCCCACCTCGGCGAAGGGCCGGAAGTCATTTCCGACCACCATGCCGGGGGCGCGCTCGAATGAGCGCAGTATGGCGGCAGTCTCGAACACCTCCCCCAGGCCAATGACCAGGAAGGGCAGCCCAATCAGCAGCGGCAGGCCAAGCACCAGCCAGTCGATGCCCTGGAAAGCGATACGCAACCGGTGCATATCCGTTCCCCTGCCAGGCGTCGGCTAGCCGGCAGCCGCCCAGGCTTCCTGCAGCCAGGAGCGCACCTGGTCGTCGACCTCGGCCGGGGAACACAGCTCCAGGTGGTGGGTGAAGCGTCCCGGCCGGGGCGCGATGATCTCCTTCCAGAGCGGCGAGGGGTCCCGGCAGCGGAGCGACAGGGTCAGCATCAGCGGGGCCACCGGACCGCGCAGATATTGGCCGGGCATCCACGCCCAGGCGAAGGCCCTGCCCCGGCAGAATGAGGCCTGGCTCCTGGTGACACGCAGCTCCTCCGGCCCGAGTTCGTCTACTGCGCGGCGCAGCGCCTCGAAGATGCGCCGGGACTCTGCTTGCCCGGCGAAGAACTCATCCAGAGTCATGAGATATTCCTGTTAGAGATGATCCCCTCACCACACCCCCCGGCAGCAGACGGTAGCGCACCCGCCAGGCGTACTCTCGGTAGCCAGCCAACTCATTCTGCAGGGCGCAGTCCTCCAATGCGGTGCGGGTCAGCAGCAGGATGGCGAGCAAGGCCGCCGGCGGAATCGCCCCTCCGCCCAGCCCGGCCAGCGGAGACAAGAGCCTGTCCCAGGGCCTGGCATCCTCGTGCTTAAGAAAGCGGGCGCGCTCCGCCAGCAGGTCGAGATGGCGCCGTGCAGCCAGCGCCCGGCTGACGGCGAAGCCCAGGATATTAAGTATGACATACATCCAGGCATCCCACCAGCCCCAGCGCTGCGAGATCAGCAGCGGCAGGAAGGGCGTCACAACCTAAAAACAACACCGGGATAACCACGCGTTGCGAGATTGTTTTCGGTTGAGTGTTCATAATTTCTTTTCTCAACTACCAATGGCCAGAAATTCCCTCCGGATTCTCGGCCAGGTCCGGCAGGCAAGGTGGCACTACCGGCTTCTAATGCCTGTCCCCATGCGATCGGATTATCAGGCATTACTTCCAGGTTGTCAGGCGGTGCTCAGGAAACATGCATAGCTGAATGGCCTACGGCTTGATCACGGCCTTGATGACCCTCAGATTTTCGACATCCGCCAGGGCCTGATTGGTCTCCTCCAGGCCATACATCCGGCTGATGAAGCGTTCGAAACCAAATCGCTGTGCATGTTTGGCCAACACCCTGATTCCCCGATACACATGGCTAAAGTCCGTTCCCCAGCAGCCGCGCACCTCCAGGTGTTTGCGATTGATGTCCAGATGGGGGTTGACCGTCACCGTGCCGGCGTCGGTGTACTGCCCGACGATTACATAGCGGCCAGCATCACGGACCATCTGCATTCCTTCCAGGACTGCGGCCGGGTTTCCCGTAGCCTCGATCACGACGTCGGCCCCGCGCCAGTGGGTCAATTCCCTTACTCGGGCGATCCTGTCTGCCGGCGTGGATTCTCCCACATCGATGACGTGATCCGCTCCAACGGCCTGCGCCATATTCAGGCGTAGTTTGGGGGAGCCGATCACAATGATTTCCATGGCACCGGAGAGTTGGGCGAGAATGGCCGCACACAGCCCCACCGGGCCGCTTCCCTGTACCACAACCGTATCCCCCAGTTTCACTTCAGCGCGTTCCAGGGCATGGACGGCGGTTGGCAGGCCGCAGCCGGCCGATATGAATTGTTCCGGTGACAATGACTCGGGCAATTTGATGACCTTGACTCCCGGCTTGAGATAAATTGCCTGGGACCAGCCTCCCAGCAGGCCCTCTCCGGCGGAGTAAGTAATGCCATACACCTTGCGTTGCGGACACCTGGTGGAAGCCTTGGCCACCAGGCAATACCAACATCGTCCACACGTCTCGTGGACATCCAGGAAGGTAACCACATCGCCCTGATGAAGGACATCGCCATTTACGTCGATCACCTCGCCGGCAGTGCCTTCGACCAGGCCAACGCTCACATGGCCCGGGATGATCGGATAGGGCACCCCCGAAAGCTGACCGTGATGCAGGTGTACATCCGTGCCGCAGACTTCACTGTATACGGTTCTCAGCAATACCGCCCCAGGCTCCAGTTCGGGGAGCGCATATTCCCGCACCTCGATTGGCTCATCTGGCGCAGACATTACAGCGGCTTTGATCATTTTTTTTCTCCGGTGGCCTTATATCCATTGAAAGGTTTATTGAAAACAGGTTATCACCCTTGGTTCTTCTCTAGGCACCAGCCTCCCGCTCGAGCGCTTCCACCATGCCTGCGTACTTCTCGTGGGTCCCGGCGCCCAGCTCTTCGTGCTCGATCCGCTCGAAGGCCGCGCTCATCCTGGCCTGCTCCTCCTCCGGGACGACATTGTCCGCCGTCGGAAAAAGAACGTTCTCTTCTTTCCAGATGTGCTGCTGCAAGAGAGCCGCGTAGTCTTGGGCGTTCCGCACGATCTGCTCGTGGGCGGTCGCAGCGCCCGATTGCATCTGCTCGGCTGCCTGGCGCATCGCACGCGTCAGCCATCTGCCCTGCTCATGCTCCGCCAGCATGACGCCAATCGGACCACCTTCCTTGGGGATTCCGGCCTTCTCAAGCGCCGGGAACAGCCCACCTTCTTCCTTGCGGTGGTGACAGTCATCGGCAAAGCCCTGAATGAAGGTCGCAGCATCGATGAAGAAACCTGCCCGGATTGGCTCGCCGGCGGCCAGCCGCCGGGCGGCGACTTCCAGGCTGGCAAGCACACGCTCGATCAGGCGATGTTCTTCCTTAAGGATCTTTATGGGTTCCATAGTTACGCAGCTCCTTTATCGATATTTTACACCTTCACCAATTACCGATGGTTGTTTCTGGTGGGAGAACCCATGTGCCGAACACAATAACAATTAGGTGCGCGCTATTTCCTTGTCCACCCATTTGCCCGGCTTTATAATAAACAGGAGTTACCCAGTTAAGCCGAAGAAGTCCTGCACCTCTTGGAACGCACCCCGGCAGCGGAAGAATAACGGAAGTCTATGGATTTGAAAGTATTCATTACATCCAGGGAAGCCATCTGCGGCGAGTGCGGCGAGGAGCGGGAGGCCGCCGCCAGGAGCCTGGACGAGGAGGCTGTGCGGCTGGCAGTCGTCGCCCACGTCCGCCACACTGAGACGGATTACGACCGGCTCTTAGCCAAAGGACATGAGCGGCAAGAAGCCCGCCTGCTGATTCAGGGTGAAGTCGATCAGGTACTGGCCCGCTGGAGCGGAAGCGAGTAGGCAATGCGAAGGATATAATTGCAGAATGCCTAGTCTCGGCGCTGCATAGTTCGGCGCGCTCAACATTGGATGTCAACATCGTAGCAGACCTGCCTCCCGAGCATGTGAGTCCTTTGGTAGAAATGCTGCGGCAGGATTTCTATATCGATCAAGGTACAGGCCTGACGGGTGGATCAAGAAGATGTGCAAAAGTGGGCGATCGGACTGGGTGTGACTGACCTGCTGCAAAGAGCCTTAGAAGAAAACAAATAATAAATCAAGGAGCCCCCATGTCAAAGATTGAATCCCTCGTGCAAGATTTCCTGGCGCAGAAAAAGATCGCCGTGGTCGGCGTCTCGGACAAACGCGAGACGGGTTGCAACCTGGCCTATCGCAAGCTCAAGCAAGCCGGCTATGTCGTGAGCGCGGTCAATCCGCGCCTGACGACCTTCGAAGGCGATCCGTGTTATGCAGACCTGAAATCGATCCCCGAGAAGCCGGAGGCTGTTTTTATCCTCACCAACCCCAAGGTCACCGAGCAAATCGTCCAGCAGTGCGTCGATCTCGGTATCGAGCGTGTCTGGATGCACTGCCTGATGGGCACCAGGCCAGGCTTGGCGGCCAACATGACCAGCGTGTCCCAGGACGCCGTGCGCATGTGCCACGAGAATGATATCACGGTGATCCCAGGAGCCTGTCCGAACCAGTTCCTGAAGCCGGATTTAGGCCACGCCATGATGCGGGTGATCTTCCGCACGCTGGGTTTTCACCGCGTCGATTGAAAGATAAGCCTACGATGAAGAGAATCCTGGTTACCTACGCCACCATGGCCGGCTCGACCGCCGAGGTCGCCCAGGCAGTGGGCGAGGAGATCGCCAAGAGCGGTCTGCAGGTGGACGTCTTGCCTCTGCGCGAGGTCGCTGATCTAGCCGCCTATGACGGCGTGGTGGTCGGCGGCCCGATGATCATGGGCTGGCACCGCGCCGCTTTGAGTTTCCTGCGGAAACACCGCCAGGCCTTTCGGCGCATCCCCCTGGCGATATTCGTCATGGCGATGAGCCTGACGCAGACCGGCGAAACCAGCGTAGACGACGTGCTGGTTACCGTGGACGAAAGATTTCCCAGGCCGCCAGAAAAAGAGGGCAGCCTGAAATTCAAGGAACGCTATGCCAGGCTTGAGAACTACCTCAGGCCCATCCTCAAGTCCGCCCGACCGAACAGGCCGGTGAGCATCGGGGTCTTTGGTGGCAGGCTGGAATATGGCCGTTTGAAGTGGTGGGCCGTGTTGTTCGTCATGCTGGTGATCCAGGCAGCCGCCGGAGACCGGCGCAATTGGGCTGCCATCCGCTCCTGGGCGGCAGGGCTGCCGGCCGCAATGCGGCTCGACGCCGGGCAAACCGAGCCTCCCAGGCAGTCCGCCTGATTAGTTTCCGGTCGCACAAAAGTTTATAATAGGGCGCATGAAAGATCTGTTCGATCACTCGTTGGACCAGCGCATGAAGAGCGAGGCCCCGCTGGCAGCCCGCATGCGCCCGCGCACCCTGGACGAGTTCGTCGGCCAGGATAACATCGTCGGGCCGGGACGCCTGCTGCGACGCGCCATCGAGTCCGACCGCCTGTTCTCCTCCATCATCCTGTGGGGTCCCCCCGGCTCCGGCAAGACCACCCTGGCGATGATCATCGCCAACCAGACCCGTTCCCATTTTTCCACCCTGTCTGCTGTGCTGGCCGGCAAGGAAGAGCTGCGCCAGGTGATCAGCGACGCCCTGGAGCGCCGCCGGCTGTATCAGAAGCGCACCATCCTGTTCGTCGACGAGGTGCACCGCTGGAACAAGGCCCAGCAAGACGCCCTGCTGCCTCACGTCGAGACCGGCACGGTCACCCTGATCGGCGCCACCACCGAGAATCCCTACTTCGAAGTAATCGGGGCGCTGGTATCGCGCTCACGCATCTTCCAACTGCGCCCCCTGGAAGATCCCGACGTGCGCCTTGTGCTGGAACGCGCCCTCAACGACCACGAGCGCGGCTACGGGGGCCGCCAGGTGCGCCTGGATGAAGATGCCCTGGAGCACCTGATCCGCGTGGCAGGCGGCGACGCCCGCAATGCCCTCAACGCCCTCGAGCTGGCGGTGGAGAGCACCCCGCCCGGTGAAGATGGCGCCATCCACCTTACCCTGGAGGTGGCCCAGGAATCCATCCAGCGCCGCGCCGTGCTGTACGACAAGGACGGCGACGCCCACTACGACACCATCTCGGCCTTCATCAAGTCGGTGCGCGGTTCCGACCCCGACGCCGCCCTGTACTGGCTGGCCAAGATGCTCTACGCCGGCGAGGACCCGCGCTTCATCCTGCGCCGCCTGCTCATCCTGGCCGGCGAGGACATCGGCCTGGCGGACCCCATGGGGCTGGTGGTGGCCAGCGCGGCCGCCCAGGCTTTCGATTACGTCGGCCTGCCGGAAGGCATCTACCCCATGGTGGAAGCCACGTTGTACCTGGCAACCGCCCCCAAGTCCAACACCGCCGGCGCTTATTTCAAGGCCTTCCAGCTCATCGAGCGGGAAGGTGTCGCCGCTGTACCCCAGCACCTGCAGGATTCCACCCGTGACGCCCGCACCCTGGGCCATGGACAGGGCTACCAGTACCCGCACGAGACCCCTGAGCACTTTTTGCCTCAACAATACCTACCGGCCCCCTTGCTGGGCACCTACTTCTACCGCCCCTCCGAACAGGGCTACGAGGCCCAGGTGGTAGAGCGCCTGGAGCGCTGGCGTGAAGCCCAACGCCGCGCCCTGGGCATCTCGCAGACCGCAGAGCTGCCCGAGCTTCCCATGGAGACCATCCAGGAGATCAAGCGCAAGCACAAGGCGGGAGGCTGACCATGCCGGTCATTTTTCTGGTGCGACACGCGGAAAACGACTTCATGAGGAGGAAACGGCTGGCCGGGCGATTGCCCGGCGTTCACTTAAACAAAAAGGGCCGCGCCCACGCCCAGGCGCTGGCCCAAAGGCTGGCTTCCATGCCGGTCAGGGCGGTCTACAGCAGCCCCCTGGAGCGCGCCATGGAGACAGCCGCCCCCATCTCCGGCGCTCTCGGTCTACAGGTGATCCCCTGCCCCGCCCTGGTCGAGACGGATTATGGCCAATGGCAGGACCAGCCCATCCGCACTCTGGCGCGCGATAAGCTCTGGCGCCTGGTCCAATTCTCACCTTCACGAGTGCGCTTCCCCGGGGGTGAGTCGATCGCCGAGATCCAACAGCGTATCTGCCAGGCGCTGGAGACCCTCGCCCAGCAATACGAGGCCAAGGACCTGGTCGTGTGCGTCTCGCACGCCGATCCGATCAAGCTGGCGGTCGCCTATTACGTCGGCATGCCGCTGGACCTTTTTCAGCGGCTGAACATCGGGCCGGCATCCATCACCGCCCTGCACCTGGGCGAGGCCAGCGCCCAGCTCCTGGCGTTGAATGTTGATGTTTCTTTTACATTCCCCTTACCTTGAGTCTGGTATACTAAAACCAGTCGAAAATCCGACTCTTCCAAGGCTGCATTCAACGCCATGAGCGAACCCGAGTCAACCAAGCCCGGCAAGGAACTCGACCTGCGGCCGGTCACCCACATCACTACCGATGCCATCGGCCAACCCGGCAAGCGCGTCTTCTACATCGCCGGCTGGCAGGGCGAACGCACCGTGACCTTGATCGTGGAGAAGATCCAGATCCAGACCCTGGCGATCGGCCTGGAGCAATTCCTGGCCGAATTAAACGAGAAATATCCCGGCCTGCCAGCGGCCTCGGCTGACTACGTCGAAGAGCAGATGCACATCCACCCCCCGGTGGACCCGCTCTTCAGGGTGGGCGAGATCGGCCTGGGCTACGACACCGAAAGCGACCTGGTGGTGCTGATCACCCGTGAGCTGCTGCCCGAGGGGGAAAATCCTGAGCAGGCCAGCGTGGTGCGCTTCTGGTGCACCCGGTCGCAGTTGCGCGCCATGTGCCATTGGGGCATGGAGATCGCCTCGCGCGGCCGGCCGATCTGCAACCAATGCGGACAGCCCATCGACCCGCAAGGTCACTTCTGCCCCAAGAAGAACGGTCACATGCAGTAAGACGGCTTAGCTTCACCCCATTCCCAATGCCACACCCCAGCCGGCTGCCACACGACCATGCCCGGCAGCGGCGACCAAATTTCTTCGCCCAATGAGTCTGCGGATAGCACCCCATGGAAGCCGATCAGTCTGACGCCGTACTGTCTATTTTACAAAACGGCCAGCTCACCCTGCAGGGAGAATTCCTGTGGGGATCCAATTACACCTTCCTGGTCTCCCTGGACCACCACGGGGACTGCCTGCAGGCGGTCTATAAACCTACCCGCGGCGAGCGCCCGTTGTGGGATTTTACCGCCTCCAGCCTGGCACGCCGCGAGGTGGCTGCCTTCCTGGTGAGCCAGGCGCTGCGCTGGGACCTGGTGCCGCCCACCATCCTGCGGCGGCGGGGACCGCTCGGGCAGGGTTCCCTGCAGCTCTACATCGAGCACGATCCGGAATACCATTATTTCAGCTTCACCCCCGAAGACCGGGAGCGCCTGAGGCCGGTGGCGCTGTTCGACCTGCTGATCAACAACGCCGACCGCAAGGGCAGCCACGTGCTGGTGGATCGCAACCGGCGCATCTGGCTGATCGACCATGGGGTGTGTTTCCACGCCGAGGAGAAATTGCGCACGGTCATCTGGGATTTCTCCGGGGAACCCATCCCGGATAGCCTGTTGAGCGACCTGGAGGCCTTCCGCAACAAACTGGAGTCCAGTCCAGGATCGCCATCAGCCCTGGCAGCCAGCCTGGAGGGCTATCTAACCCGCCGCGAGGTCCTGTCGTTGGCCGCCCGCGCCGAGCGACTGCTGGCTTCCAGGCGCTTCCCTAACCCGCCACCAAACCGCCGACCTTACCCCTGGCCGCTGCTGTGAATCCGGGTAGAATATCGCCAGGCCCTGGTGTTCTGGCTGCACATCGTCTGGGAGGAGTCCATGCCACACTATCAACTTGCCCTGCTCGGGTTCGGCAACGTGGGGAGAGCGCTGGCCCGCCTGTTGTTGCGTAAACGCGCCGAGCTGCAGGCCGTGTATGACCTGACTTTCAGCGTGACTGGGATTGCCACCCAGCGCCACGGGAGCGCCATTGACCCGGACGGCCTGGACCTGGAACGCGCCCTGCAGGCCGTTGAATCCGGCGGCACACTGGACCAGCTTTCCAGATGGCCGCCATCCGCCTCCAGCCTGGACTTCATCCGTGCCTGCGAAGCCGACGTGCTGTTCGAAAACACCCCGGTCAATTATGTGGATGGGCAGCCGGCCGTCGACCACATCCGCCTGGCGCTGGAGCTCGGGATGCACGCCGTGACCGCCAACAAGGGCACGGTAGTGCACGCTTATCGCCAGCTCGCTGAGCTGGCGCGGGCGCGCGGGCGCAGTTTCCTGTTTGAATCCACCGTGATGGATGGGGCGCCGATCTTCTCCCTGTTTCGCCACGCGTTGCCTGCAGCCCGGCTGCGTTCGTTCCGGGGCATCCTGAACTCAACCACCAACCTGGTGCTGAGCCGCATGGAAGGGGGAGAGACGCTCGAGCAGGCCGTCGCCTATGCGCAGTCCATCGGCATCGCCGAGACCGACCCCAGCGGCGACATCGACGGCTGGGACGCCGCCATCAAGGTGGCCGCCCTGGTCACCGTGTTGATGGGCGTCGACCTGAAGCCGGCCCAGGTCGAGCGCCAGGGCATCCGGAATATCACCCCGGCCATGATCGAGGATGCTCGCCTGAAGGGCATGCGCTGGAAGCTGGTCTGCTCGGCCCTGCGCCAGGGGGAAAGCGTGCAGGCGCGCGTGGCTCCGGAGATGGTGACCCCCAATTCTCCGCTCTTTTCCGTGGATGGCACCACCAGCGTAGTGCAGTTTGAAAGCGACGTGCTCGGCCTGCTGTCGGTGATCGAGGCCGACCCTGGGCCGGATACCACCGCCTACGGCCTGCTGGCGGACTTCATCAACGCCGTGCGCGAGACGCTCAAGCCGCCTGGCTTCCCGGGCCAATCGCCTGCAGAGCCTGGCAGCCCGCGGCGCTATTCATACACCCCCTACACCGGGCGCTATGGCAACCGGCCTTACATGGCGTAATTGGTGAAGTCTTAATCGCCTCCGGCCTCGACAGCTCCGGATAGCCTTCCAAGGGCATCACCCCAGTAGGCCTTCATCCGTTCCGCTTCGCCGGGGTCCTTCAGCTTGTTGTGCTGCACCGTCACCTGGCAGCGCCCTGCGCCCCTGGGGGTGAAACGCGCTTCCACTTGGCTGCCGTCGTCCCAGGCCAGGTGGATCACCTTGTTCGGCGTCTGGCTATGGATATCGAAGACAACATCCGGCAACCAGCGGCCGCGCAGGGCCGCATCGGCAAAGGCTGCATACAGCTTCTCCACCGGCACCGCCAGGGTCTTGCTGCGGCTGACCTGGTAGCCGTGCGTGGTCTGGTAGAGCACGCGCTTGCCGCGCTCCTGCTCGTAGGCCACGGTGACCATCTGCTGCCACCACGGGTCCAGGTGGAAATCGCGCGCCAGAATCTCCACGATGGCCTTGTGGTCCAACTCGGCGGCCCCGGCGGCATCCAGGGCGGCGAACCACTCGGCCCAGGTCTTGCCGGTCCGAGTGCGCACCGCCTCGTCGCTCATGCGCGCCGGCCTCGAGGTTTCTTCCTTTGCCTTCATGGCGACTCCTATGTCCATTGAGGTTGGAACTCGTTGTACGGATTTCAAATTATACACTGGAGGCTGGCTGCCATTGTCCCAGGCGTGACAAGAGCCGGCCTGCCAATGAGGTTGTGAGCACGATGCTCACGCTGGCGACCATGGCGATCAACGCCCAGGCTGCGCAGCACATCTCTCAGTTCGGTAGCCGTATGTTTTCGGGAACCGTAGGAGATTGAAACAAGCACATCCGGCTGGAAGCCGAAGAGGCCCATGCCATGGATACCGTTTGGTGAAGACGTTAACGTTCGCCAGGAGCGACTCGGGCGCCTGAGCCAGCTCTGGAACCTGCACCACCTGGAGTCCCATCATGTCGGTCAGCATGCCCGCTACGGCCGGGTCGGAGGCCACGGTGTGGATGAAGAGCACTTCGCTGCCGTTGTACAAACCGGTCACCAGCGGGGCCATGTCGCCGTAGGTGGCCTGCTCCATTTCTTCCATGGGCGCTGTGGTCGGGCGAGGCGTGGTAGTCGCCCGGGCACAGGCGGCCAGCAGCAGCGCAAAACAAGCCGCTTCTCCGATATGCTTGGACAGGCCACTCATTCTCTTTCCACTCTTTGTATGGCATTGTGGACTTCGGCCCTAAGCCTGTCCGGATCGAGACGCAGGCCGGCAGGCTCCGCCAGCTGGTGCATCCAAAACACCGGCGCGGGCGGCAGCTCACCTTTCCACATCGTTCCGGCTGAATAGAGCAAGTAAATGTCCCAGCCAACTGGGCTGGACAGCCTCAGGCGGCGCGAGAATATCCGGCCCAATTTCCGCTCGCCATCCCAATAGTGATATACCCGTCCATCTTGAAAGGACGCTTCTTGTGCGATCGCCGCTTGTACGTCATCCGCCGCCAGCATGGGGATCCAGACCAGGTGGCCCTGCAGCCGAGGGGATTTACAGCCCTGGAAGATTCCTTGCACGACACGCGCGCCGAAAAGGCACGGCCCACAGGTGGGGGAGACCAGGGCGACCAGATGGACCGCATCCTGCCGGGCTGAGAACCGCGCCCTAAAACTAGGAATCGTCAGCTCGATGATTGCGTCGCCTCAATGACTGCGAAAAAGGCGCAAGACAACCAGCCCATCGCATCTTACCCGGCGCAGCAGCTCAACATGGTCACGTCCTTCTCGAAAGCCAGCGCCGCCAGCTTGAGCCCTTCTACGTTGGTCAGGTAGGGGAACATGGTCGCGCGCAGTTGAGTCAGCGTAATGTCAAAGCGAATGGCCAACATGGCGGTCTGGATCATCTCGCCTGCTTCGGGGGCCAGGATGTGGGCGCCCAATAGGCGGTCTGAGTCAGTATCGGCCACCAGCTTGATCAGGCCACGCGTGTCGCGAGCGGCCAGGGCGCGCGGCACAAAACTCATGGGGAGTGTGCTGGCTTCGACGGTATAACCCTGCAGGCAGGCCTGCTCCTCGGTCAGCCCGACGCTGGCGATTTGTGGGTCGGTGAAGGTGATGCGCGGGATGTAAGCGACATCGTAAACTCGCCCGGCCCCGGTCAGGGCGTTCTCGGCGGCCACGCCGCCGCCATATGCGGCAGTATAAACGAACATGTCCTGCCCGGTCACGTCTCCGGCGGCATAGACGTTAGGATTTTCCGTGCGCAAGGTTTCATCCACCAGGATCTCGCCGCGTTTACCTAACCTGACCCCGGCCTCCTCCAGTCCCAGGCCTGAGGTGTTGGGTCTGCGTCCGGTGGCCACCAACAACTGGTCGGCGTCGAGAGTAATGTCCTTGCCGTCCTGGGAACCAGTCAAGATATAACGTCCCTCGCTCTTATCGACCCGCGCCGTCTGGAAGCCGGTGATGATCTGCAGGCCCTCTTCTTCTAGATAGTCCTCCAGCGCCTGGCTGATCTCCTCGTCTTCAAAAGGGGCGATGCGCGGTAAGAGCTCCAGCAGAGTGACGTGCGTCCCGGCCCGTGCGAAGGTCTGGGCCAACTCCAGACCGACGGCGTTGGCCCCCAGTACGATCATGGAGCTGGGAAGTTCCTTTAGTTCCATGGCGGTGGTGCTGGTGAGATAATCCGAGGGCGAGTCATGACTCGCCCCTACGCGCAATCCGGAGATGGGCGGCGCCCAGGGCTGCGCGCCGGTGGCGATGACGATCTTGTCTGGCGTGTAGGACTTCCCATCGATCTCGACCCCGTTTTCCCTGGTCAGGCGGGCGCGCCCCTGGATGTACGTGACCTGAGGGTAGGCAGCCAGCACATCGATGTACTTGGACTGGCGCATCTCGGCCACCAGCTCATCCTTGTCGGCAATGATCTGAGCCCAATGAAGCGCGGCGCGCAGGGTGTGTACGCCGCGAAAGCGCTGGCTCCCGGCCTGGTGGTACTGATCCATAGCGCGGATCAGCGTTTTCGACGGCACGCAGCCCACGTTGACGCAGGTGCCCCCGACGGTTCCGGTTTCCACCATAGCCACCCGATACCCTAGCTCTGCCGCCTTGATGGCTGCGGCAAAACCGGCCGAACCGGCCCCGATGACCATCAGGTCGAAACGACCATCCCTGCGTCCAACGGACGAGCCTGGTTTTTCAACTTTGCGTTCAACCACCGGCTTGCTGGACCGATTCGATGAGCACGAATCGCAGGTCATTCCTTGAATGTCAAATTCGATCTGTTCTCTTTTTGCCATTATCGACTTCTCCCTATGGGTTAATCCATTTTCGCCAGGTTATGTTTGGTCAGGCTTTCTCACTGACCAGGTGGCAAACGCAATTCTTGCCGTCTACATCATCCGTGGGAAAGGTGAGGCCTAGAAAATAGAGCTGGCGCAAATCCATTTCCAGGCGGCTCAGATCGGCAATCCGATGAGCGATCTCATCTGCCTTGGCGTTTAACGCCTCCAGTATCACCCGGCACGGGGCTTCGCGCCGGTCTCTCATGGCCAATATTTCGGCAATGTCATCCAGGGGAAGATCAAGGCGGCGCAAACCCGCCACTAATTTGAGGCGCGTTACATCGGCCTCACCATAATGCCGATAGCCATTGGGCAAGCGGCTGGGTGGAGGTAACACGCCGATTTCCTCGTAAAAGCGGATAGTTTTGCCGGGTAATCCGGTTTTTTTCGAGAGATCTTTAATCAGCATGGGTGATCCTCTGAAAAGTATTATTATATTCATTCTACACCTTACAGTTACTGGAAGGTCAAGGGGTAAATCCTGAATCTTGTATGAGCAATATCTCGGCTTTTCCCCCTTTATTCATATAAGTGTCTACTCTGTAAACATTTCAGCCAGGACTTCCAGGTCGGCTGTTTGAGTTTCTTTTGGCAGTCCCTCCAAGCGCCTGACTACCACTCCCACACGTCCACACCCCAATGAGTGAGGTTCAGGGTGGGTTCCCCGTCCAACATCCGGTCATCACCCATCTCTGCCATGCGCCTGAATTGCTCTTCCCAGCCTTGCAGGGGTTCTTGGGTTGGTCACGAGACAATGTGTACTTTCATAATAGCAGCCATCAAGGAATCTCGTCCTTATGCGATTACATTGTATATTCACTGTTAGACCTTGCCAAAGCCGTGTATCTCAAGAGAATCCCTCTTGCCCTAATCCCCTATCCCTTGTCCCTGTCCCTTATCCCCTTTCCCCCTCATCATCTTGCATTTCGCCTGTTTTTATTGTATTGTTAGGATAGGACACAATCCAAAGTAAGCACCCACCTGAAGACCTGGAGGGGAATCCATGGAAGTCATCCAGTCGGGTATCGGAAAGCTGATCCAGCCCCCAGACATCAACGCCTTCCGGGAATGGAACCGGCGCAAGTCTAAAGCCCTGGTGGATAAGCGCATGAGCGAGGCCGAGGCGGTCGGGCGCTTCATCCACGACGGCGCCTACATCGGCACCGAGCTGTACGGCACGGTGCGCTGCCCCATGTCGCTGGTCAACGAGATCGTGCGCCAGGGAGTGAAAGGCCTGCGCGTGGCCGGCCAGGGGGTCTTCGAGCTGGACATGCTGCTGGCGGCCAGCCTGGTCAAGGCGCTGGACATCACCTATATAGGCCTGGAGGTGTACGGGGTCTCCAACTGCCTGCGCCGGGAAGTGGAGAGCGGCCGGGTGGAGACCTGCGTGGAGTGGAGCAACGCCGGCATCGCCTGGCGCTTCAAGGCGGCCGCCATGGGGGTGCCCTTCATCCCGGTGCGCTCCATGCTGGGCAGCGACACGTTCAAATATAGCGCCGCCAAGGTGGTGGAGTGCCCCTTCACCGGCGACCCGATCTGCCTGCTGCCGGCCCTGATCCTGGACGTGGGCCTGATCCACGTGCACCGGGCCGATAAGTACGGCAACGCCCAGATCGACGGCATCAGCGGCTTTGCCAACGAGCTGGCGCGCGCCTCCAAAACCTTGATCATCAGCGCCGAGGAGATCGTCGACTGCGAGCATTTTCGCCGCCAGCCGGACCGCACCACCATCCCTTACTACCTGGTGGACGCAGTGGTCGAAGCGCCGTTCGGCTCCCATCCCGGCGAGATGTGCTATCTCTACGAGAGGGACGAGGCCCAGATCAAGGAATGGGTCGAAGCATCCAAAGACGAAGCCGCCACGCGCGCCTATCTCGACAAGTACATCTACAGCGTCAGGGACCACCACGAATACCTGAGGTTGATCGGCAGTGAAAGGCTACAGAGTCTCCGCCACAAGGCGAATGGAGGGCAAGATGAGAACCCCTGTGCATGAGGCCGAACCCCAGGCGCTGGCCTATAACCCGACCGAGCTGCTGATCTGCAGCGCAGCCCGCCTGATGCAGGACAACGCCACCACCTTCATCGGCACCGGCATCCCCATGTTGGCGGCTGCCCTGGCGCAGAAGATGCACGCCCCCAACCTGGTGGCGATCTTCGAGTTCGGCGGCACGGGAGCCATCCTGGATAAGCTGCCGCTGGCGGTGGGCGGAGAGTGCACCTTCCACCGCGCCCTGGCCGCCTCCGGCATCTGCGACATCGTCGAGACCGCCCAGCGCGGCTTCATCGAATTCGGCTTCCTGGGCGGGGCGCAGATCGACCCCTACGGCAACCTGAACAGCACCGTGATCGGCGACCACGACCACCCCAAGGCGCGCCTGCCGGGCAGCGGCGGCGCCAACGACGTGGGCTCGCACTGCTGGCAGACCATCGCCATAATGCGCCAGGACCGCCGGCGCTTCGTGGACAAGGTGGACTTCATCACCACCCCCGGCTACCTGAGCGGCCCCGGGGCGCGCGAGGCCGCCGGCCTGCCCCCCGGCACCGGCCCCTACCGGGTGGTGACCGACCTGTCCGTGATGGGCTACCACCCGCACAGCAAGCGCATGCTGCTGCTGGCCACCCAGCCCGGCGTGAGCGTGGAGCAGGTGCTCGAAAATACAGGTTTCGAGCTACTGCTGGCCGACCCGGTGGAGCAGAACCCGCCTCCGACCGCCGAGGAATTGAGGATATTGAGGCAGGAGGTGGATAGGGACAGGTTGTATATTTAGAGCATTAAAAACATTACAAGCTAAGGGCGATCTGAAAAATGATTGACATATCCCCACGGGTAAATTCTAATTATGATGTATTATACGATGTTAAATTGCTAAAGGTATGGGAACGATGGCTACCCGATATCCTCTCAATCTGCCTGCGGATTTGAAACAAGCAGCAGCTCGAATGGCAAAGCAGCAGGGCGTTTCACTCAACCAGTTCTTCTTGTGGTCGACTTCCGAGAAGGTCACCGAGCTTAAAACCAGCCTCGACGACCCGCGCTTTCCGGCCATCACTTATCGCCGCGGCGCCTCCGGCACCCCTACCCCGGTTATCCGCGGCACCGGCATTCGGGTGGAAACCCTGGTGGCGGCGCACCAGCATTGGAACCAATCGACAGCCGAGCTGGCTGAAGAATACGACCTGCCACTCGAATCAGTGGAAGCTGCCCTGGCATATTACCAGGCCCATTCAGAAGAAATCGATACGTTGATCCGCATCGAGCAGGAAATCGAAGCCCGGCATGGCAAAGCCTAGGCTGCACCTGGATGCCGACGCTTCTCAGAAGACTCTGCAGCATGCATTGCTGAAACGTGGCCATGACGTAACTCATACGCCGCAGCTAGGATTACCGCTCGATGTGGATGATAATTTTCAACTGCTCTGGGCAACTGACCAGGGCAGGATTATTTTTACCCACTATATTCGCGACTTCATCAATAAAACAAATCAATATCCCAACCATGCTGGTATACTGCTGGCCCATCGCAGAAGTTACAGTGTGTCTGACCTGATCCGGCTAATAGACCGCGTCCTGTCAACCACCAGCGCCGAGGAATGGATCGGTCAGGTGCGCTGGCTTTCCGACTGGGATCAGGCAGAAGGCAGAAGGGTAGAAATCATTAAATCCCCCTACAGCTCCAGCCAGGTGCCGAGGCCGCGCTCCACGGCCCGCCGATAGACCTCTGGCGCCACCGCCATGTCGTCCAGGGCCAGCCCCAGGTTGATCGCCATGCAGCGCTCGTCCTCCCGCTCCCGCCCCGGTTTCAGCCCGGCCACGATCTCCCCCAGGTCGGCGTAGGGATCGGGGGTGCGCTGGAAGTAGCCCTGCGAGCGGTAATACCGGAACTGTGCATGGTCGTCGGTGGAGAGCCTATCCATCTGGGCCAGGGCGGCCGGCGTCCAGTAGCTGTCGAAGTCCACCGCGCTGGCGAAGGCGCCCGGCTGCAGCCAGTCTTTCTCGATGGTGGGGGTGGGGTGCTTCAGGATCGGCCCGGAGGTCACCACCAGGTCGCAGGGCAGCACCGCCTGGCGCGGCTCGTCCACGCCGCTGATCTCGATTCCCAACCTGGCAGACATCTCTTCTACATAGCGCTCCTGGACCGCTCTCGAAATGTCGTAGGCGTAGGCCCGCCTGATCGGGAACAGGGCGCACAGCGCCTCCAGGTTGGTGCGCCCCTGCACCCCGCAGGCCAGGATGCCAGCCACCGCGCTGCCAGGACGCGCCAGGTAACGGGCGGAGAGGGCCGTCGCCGCCGCCGTACGCACTGCGGTGATCCAGGTGCAGTCCATCACCGCGTAGGGGAAGCCGGTCTCATCATCGTTCAGGATCAGCAGGCCGCTGATGTAGGGCAGCCCGCGCGCCTGGTTAGCCGGGTAGCCGCTCACCCACTTCAGCCCGGCGGCGTGGGTAGCCGGTATGTAGGCCGGCATGGCGTGGATGAAAGCTTCCGGCCGGGTGTGGATGCCGGGCTTGGGCGGCATCTCCACCCGACCGGCCCCTTTTTCTTTGAAGGCTTGCTCCAGCAGGTGGATGATGGTGGGCATATCCAGCGCCACCGCTTCCACGTCTGCGCGAGAGAGGTAAAGAAGTTGTCCCTGGTGCATGCTTCATTCTCCTGTGATCACATCTATAGGATGCCCAAACCGCGATACCAAATCGCAGCCTCCGCTACAGCCAGCTCCACCGGCTGCGGTTCTTCCAGCCCCAGCTCACGACGCGCCTTGGACGTATCGTAATAAAAGTAATAGCCGGCAAAACGCAGCAGGTCGGCCCGCACGGGCAGGGCGAGCAGCCCAAGCAGGGTCGAGAGGGGGCGCGCTAGCCGCCGGGCCAGACCGGCTGGCACCACCATCCTGGGTTTCCGCACGCCGAGCACATCGGCGACCAGGTTTAGATAGTCCGCCAGGCACATATTCTCCCCACCCAGCAGGTAGCGCTCGCCGGTGCGGCCGCGCTCCAGCGCCGCCAGGTGCCCCTGCACGACGTCCTCGATGTGCACCACGTTCATCCCGCCCATCGTGGAAGCCAGCAGCCGCCCGCGCGCCGCCTGGATGATCACCTCGCCGCTCACCCGGTTGACGTCGCCGGCGCCTACCACCACGGAGGGATTCACGATCACCACGTCCAGACCAGCCGCCACCGCCCGCTGCACCTCCAGCTCGGCCAGGTACTTGGCATAGCCGTAGGGCCACAGCCTGGGCTTATAGTTCCAGGTGTGGCGCTCGTCCATCAAGGCCGGCGGCTCATCATCCCGAGCAAATCTGTCGGGCACGCCCAGGGCGGCCACCGAGGAGGTGTGCACCACCCGCCGCACCCCGGCCTGCTGGGCGGCGTGCAGCACGTTGCGCGTGCCGCCTACCGTGACCTGTTCATGCCGGCCCACCACCCACCTGCCCACCCTGGCCGCGGCGTGGAACACCGCCTCCACGCCGTGCATGGCGGGCAGCAGGGTCTCAATTTGGGTCACGTCTCCCCGGCAGTGCTCCACCTCCAGGCCGGCCAGCGTGAGCGGCGTGCCCTGCGAGTGGTGGAAGGCGCGCACCTGGTGCCCGTCCTGCAACAGGGCCAGGCACAGGCGGGAGCCGATGAACCCGCTGGCGCCGGTCACCAGGACCAGCATCGGTTACACCCCGGTGTTGGATTCATGGGGGGCAGTCTGGCAAGGTCAGTCGCCCACCCACTCGACGATGGTGGCTTCGCCCTGGCCCACGCCCACGCACAGCGTCGCCAGGCCGAAGAACGGGCGCCGTTCCTCGGGGGCGCGGCGGCGCATCTCGTGCACCAGGGTGGTCAGAATGCGGGCGCCCGAGCAGCCCAACGGATGGCCCAGGGCGATGGCGCCGCCGTTGACGTTGGTGATCTCCTCCGGCAGGCCCAGCTCGCGCATCACCGCCAGCGACTGCACCGCAAAGGCCTCGTTCAACTCGACCAGGCGGATGTCTTCGATCAAGAGCCCGGCGCGGGCCAGGGCCTTGTGGGTGGCGGGCACCGGGCCGATGCCCATGGTGCGCGGCGGCACACCGGCGGCAGCCGAGGCGACGACGCGCACCAGCGGTCTCAAGCCCCTCTGGCGGGCCTGCCCGGCGCTCATCAGTAGCACCGCCGCCGCCCCATCGTTCAATCCCGAGGAGTTGCCGGCCGTGACCGTGCCGTCCTTGCGAAAGGCCGGTCTCAGGCGGGCCAGCGATTCCAGGCTGGTATCGCGGCGCGGGCGCTCGTCAATGGCAACCAACGCCGGCTCGCCCTTGGGCTGCGGCGCCAACACGGGCACGATCTCTTCGGCGAACTTGCCCGAATCGATGGCTGCAATCGCCCGCTGGTGGCTGCGCAGGGCAAAGGCGTCCTGCTCCTGGCGCGAGATGTGAGTGAGGTCCCAGAGGTTCTCGGCGGTCTCCCCCATCGACTCGGTGCCGTACAGCTCCTGCATCTTCGGATTGGGGTAGCGCCAGCCCAGGGTGGTGTCCCACATGGTCAGGTTGCCCCACGGGTAGGGCCTCTCTGCCTTCGGCACCGAATAGGGCGCCCGCGACATACTTTCCACCCCGCCGGCGATGTACACCTCCCCCTCGCCGACCCGGATGGCACGCGCCGCCTGGTTGACCGCCGCCAGGCCCGAGGCGCACAGCCGATTGAGCGTCACCCCCGCCACCTCCACCGGGAATCCGGCCAGCAGCAGGGCCATGCGGGCCACGTTGCGATTGTCCTCGCCGGCCTGGTTGGCGCAGCCCAGGTAGACCTCCTCGACTATCCCCGGGTCGACCCCGGCGCGGTCCACCAGGGCCTTCAACACATGGGCTGCCAGGTCGTCGGGACGCACCCCCGCCAGCACGCCGCCCAGGGCGCCGATCGGGGTGCGCACTGCGTCGATGATCACGGCTTCAGGCATCGATTATTCTCCTGTTTCTAAAAAACCGAGCGCAATAATTTCAGCCAACTTTGCCAGGCTTGCCCCATACCAATGGCGTTGGGCCGAGCCACCTGAGATTGTACCATCTTGCGCCTGCTCGCCTTCAAGCAGTCTCTCCAAGCCGCAGTTGAAGGAATAAATCATTTATCAGGTGTAATAAGAGAAACACGAAATCCCGTGTACAATTAAGCCGCCCTTAAACATGGACTCATACCGCATCATCAACAGCCCCCTGGGAGTGGGCCTGGCGCTTAGCCTCAGCCGAGGGTTGCCTCCCGGGCCTGGAAGACGACTTGCCCGGGCCGTTGCCCATTGGCTGGCCTCCCGGCAGGGGCTGCCCATCGTGCGAGCCGTGCGTCTCAACCAGTGGGTGGTCTCGGGAGGCCGGCTAACCGGCCAGGCGCTGGATGAAGCCGTTTACACTACATTCCAACACACTGCTCAAAACATCTACACCCTGTACCACAACCTGAACGATCATACAGGCATGGAACGCCTGGTCGAGTTCAGCCCGCAGGCCGAGGCGCTGGTGCGCGCCAGCCAGGCAGCCGGGTCCGGGATGATCGTGGTGGGGGTGCACATGAGCAATTTCGATCTGGTGGCGCGCCTCGCCGGCCGGCGTGGGCTGCGCGCTTTGGTGCTGGCCTTGCCGCAACCCGGCAGTGGTTACCGCTGGCAGAACCGCATGCGCCGCGAAGCGGGCCTGGAGATCCTGCCGGCTTCGCTGAGCGCCCTGCGCCTGGCATCCCGCCGCCTACAGGCCGGAGAGACGGTGCTGACCGGCATCGACCGCCCGCTGCCCTACTCGAAGTACCGGCCGCGCTTCTTCGGTCGCCCGGCAGCCCTTCCGGTGATGCACATCAATCTGGCCCTGCAGACGGGCGTCCCTATCGTGGTTGCCGCCGCCCTGATGGGACCAGACAGCGTCTACCGCATCCTGACCTCCGATTGCATCTCCATGCGGCGCCACCCTGACCGCCGGCGCGAAATCATCCAGAATGCAGAAACAGTGCTGGAAATAGGGGAGGACTTCATCCGGCAGGCGCCCACCCAATGGGCCATGTTCTACCCGGTCTGGCCGGAGGCGGAAGCGGAGCTGCCCGGCTGAATGCCAATGCACGAGATTAAAACCCATCACAGGGTGAACGACATCCTGCTCGGACCGCTGGAGAGGCCAGCCCTAAAGTGGCTGGCTGCCCACATGCCGCCCTGGGCAAGCCCCGACCTGATGACCGTCGTTGGGGTGCTGGGCGCCGCCCTCATCTTCGCCAGCTATGTGCTGACCCGCTCAAATAACGCCTTCTTGTGGCTGGCCAACCTGGGATTCGTGATTAACTGGCTCGGCGACAGCCTGGACGGCACCCTGGCCCGCCACCGCCACATCCAGCGGCCGCGCTACGGATTCTTCGTGGACCACACCGTAGACGCCTTCAACGAGGTGTTGATCTTCCTGGGGCTGGGCATATCCCCCTTCGTCCGGTTGGAGATTGCCATGCTGGCCTTGATCGGCTACCTGCTGATGTCGGTGCTGGTCTTCGTGCGCACCTGCGTGGTTGGCACCTTCCAGCTATCCTATGGAAAGCTTGGCCCTACCGAGGCCCGGCTGATTGCCATCCTGGCGAACACGCTGGTATATTTCTTCGGGAATCCGGGAATCCGCCTGTTCGCCATCCGGTTCACGTTCTACGATCTGGTGGGGATCGTGATTGTTGTCTTGCTGTTTTTTTTCTTCATGACGACGTTGTACAAACAGGCGCTGGAGTTATCCAGGGAAGACCGTCCGGGGGGATAGTAGCAAGCCCAGGCAGAGAATTACAAATTGCCTCTTGAATCCATGTTCGAATTGTGATATAAATTATGTATATATCTACTCGTGTAGACAACACGAGTAGATTACCGGGGACGGACAGGATGTGCAGTTGAATACCATCGCTAAATACCCTTTTGTAAGACAATTATTGGTTATTCGCCAATCAAGAGCTTTTTTAGCTTTTCTTGGCTTGAACTTGTTAGGATTACTGCTTTCACTTATCTCGCCTTTTTTCCTTACAGTTACGAATTTCTTGAACGTGCTACGGCAGGTCTCGATCATTGCCATCGTTGCTGTCGGAATGACGTATGTAATCATATCCGGAGGTATCGATCTCTCTGTCGGGTCAGTGCTAGCCTTATCTTCCGTTGTCGTAGCCATACTGCTCAGACAAGGCATCAATTTGTTTATATCAATTGCTGCTGGATTAGTGCTAGGAGCATTCTTGGGATTTGTAAGCAGTGTCTTGATTACAAGCCGGATCGGGATGCCTCCTTTCATCTCAACCCTGGCGATGATGAGCATTGCGCGTGGCTTGACAATGGTTATTACCGGTGGACGACCTATCTACGACTTACCGGAAGAATTTGGGTTTTTCGGTGGCGGATACTTTATTGGGATACCTTTCCCCGTTATCGTCATGATTTTGATTTTTGCCGTGGGTCATTTGGTACTGGCTTATACACGTTATGGTACTCATCTGTTCGCAGTGGGGGGCAATCCAGAAGCAGCCCGACTCTCGGGTGTTGACATCAATAAAATCAAAATGAAAGCCTATGTACTGAGTGGCATTACAGCAGCCATGGCTGGTGTCATCCTGTCTTCCAGATTGACCAGCGTAGAACCACTGTCCGGGTTAGGTTACGAGCTAGATGCGATTGCAGCCGCAGTAATCGGAGGGGCCAGCCTTTTTGGGGGAGAAGGAAATTTATTAGGAACACTTATCGGCGCTCTAATCATGGGAGTGCTGAGGAATGGATTAAACCTCTTAGATGTATCGACTTATTGGCAGCAAGTTGTCATCGGGGTGGTAATTGCTACTACCGTTGCACTTGGTACGTTTCGCCGGAAATAATTCGATTAGAAAGGCAGATACACTGGTTATAGATTGTCAAAGCAGGTTTGTTCGAAAGGAGGTCCCGGGCCGGAAACTTTAAGCATGCGAGACATCTCTGAAATCCATCCAACCGATATTGATAAATAAGGAGAGTAAAAATGAAACGGACCATGATGCTTATATTGGTGGGAGCAATAATCCTGACCACCCTTGGATGTGGTGGTAAAGCCGAACAAAAATATACGATCGCGGTAGTGCCTCCCGCCCTGGTAAGCCCATATTTTATCACCCTGGCAGACGCAGCCAAAGCCTCTGCGGCGAAAAACCCGGATATTGAATTGTCAATCATCGCTCCCTCAGCTGAGACTGCTATCGAGGAACAGATCAAGATCGTCGAAGACCTGATCCAAAAGAAAGTGAACTTAATTGCCATCTCAACCGCCAACTGGGATGCGCTGACTCCTGTTTTGAAAAAGGCAAGAGAGCAAGGCATCGAGGTCGTGTGTATCGATCGCATTATCCCCCTGGAAGGTGTGGATGTTGTCTCGATGCTAGGGGTGGACGAGATAAAGGGCGGCGAAATAGTCGGCGAGTATGTAGCGAAAATACTCAATGGCAGCGGCAATGTGGCCATCCTTGAGGGAGTGACCGGCGATTATTGGAGCGAGCGCAGGACGAAGGGCTTCCATAATATCGTCGACCAGTATCCAGATATAAACGTGGTTACCACGCAGCCTGCCAATTGGGAGCGGGCAATGGGGATGACCACAATGGAAAACATCCTTCAAGCTCAGCAGGACCTCGATATTGCATGGGGATTAAACGATAATATGGCGCTTGGCGCTCTCCAGGCTGTAGAAGCCGCTGGCTTAGCCGATAAAATCATGGTGATTGGATACAACGCCGATAAAGAAGCCAAGCAAGCAGTAAAGGAGGGTCGCCTACAAGCAACCGTTGCCCAACAACCTGCAAAAATAGCCGAGACCATTGTCGAGGAAATTGCAGTGAAGTTGATGAATGGCGAAAGAGATGCCATCGAGCCGGTCATCTATATCCCCGTGATGCTGGTGACCTCCGAAAACATCGACCAGTTTCTTGATTAGTGCCTTACAATGTTGACATCCGAAGAAACATGATCATACGGTGAGCCGATTTTCGATAAACACATAATGCATAACGGTTTATCGAATATCGGCTCATCAAACCTACTGGCATGGGAATTATTGGGTTGTATTAGGAAGAAAGCGATTTCGGTAATCCATGATTGAGAAAGATCCTCTCCTGAGAGTTGAACATCTATCGAAGAGATTTCCTGGAGTTCAAGCGCTGGATGACGTGGGTCTGGAAATTTATCCAGGAGAGTTAGTTGGCCTGGTTGGAGAAAATGGTGCCGGTAAATCCACTTTAATCAAAATCATCTCGGGCGTGATTCCCAAGGATCAGGGCCATACCAGGTTCCAGGGGGTACTTGAAGAGCTATCCACTCCACAAGATGCCCAAACCCTGGGAATCAGTACTATCCATCAAGAGTTAGCTATCGTTCCTGGTCTTAGCGTAGCTAAAAATCTGTTCTTGAATCGCGAGCCACTTAAGTACCGCACGGTGCCTGTTGTAGACGCCAACCGCTTGATATCTGACGCTCAATTAATACTTAATGATCTTGGGATCAATGTGGATGCTAATGCCTTGGTAGGCGACTTGACGATTGCCCGGCAGCAGATGGTAGAGATCGCTCGCGCGGTAACACGTGACGCAAAATTGATTTTGATGGATGAGCCAACCTCCGCGCTCTCGAGTGCTGAAGTAAATACCTTATTCGAGATCATTGCGCGCCTCAAATCGCGGGGGGTTTCTGTAGTATTCATCAGCCATAGATTGGATGAGGTCCTAAGAATAGCAGATCGAATCGTTGTGATGCGAGACGGTCGAGTGGTAGGCACCTTAATAAGCAAGGAAACCAACGAGGAGCAGATAGTACGCTTGATGGTCGGTCGTGTGATTGGACTCTTTCCAAAACAAAAAACCGAAATTGGATCTCCAATCCTAGAAATTCGCAACCTCAGCGGAAGCGATTTTGTCCAGAATGTCCATTTAACAATAAATCGAGGTGAAATCGTTGGTCTTGCCGGATTAATTGGCGCGGGTAGGACAGAATTAGCCCGTTTGATCTGCGGTGCAGATGCGTATAAACAGGGTGAGATCATCCTTGATGGTAAAAGCATAGAGATAAAAAGCCCTGCAGACGCTGTCCGTTATGGAATAGGATATATTCCGGAGAATCGCAAGACACACGGGCTGGTGCTGCTGATGAATGTAAAAGAAAACATCACCCTGGCTATCTTAGATCGTATCACTCGATTGTTTGGATTTATTCATCGAGAGCGCCAAACAGATGTGGCAAAAGAATATGTAGAGAAATTATCCATCCTTACACCATCCTTGACTCAAAGAGTAGAAAATCTAAGCGGTGGCAATCAACAAAAAGTGGTCTTGGCGAAATGGCTCTGTTCAAATCCGAAAGTGATGATCATGGACGAGCCAACTAGGGGAATCGATGTAGGCGCTAAGGCCGAGGTCCATGCCTTGATGAGTCGACTTGCCCGGGAGGGAATGGGGATCTTGATGATTTCATCTGAGCTGCCTGAAATATTGGGGATGAGTGACCGAATTGTCGTGATGTGCCAGGGTCGAGTGACTGGCGAGTTCACCCGTGAGAACGCCAGCCAGGAAGCTATCATGACTTGTGCCACCCAGTTTATGAGGAATGAATAGTGCGATTATGTGTTGTTTATCCTGGCTATTCGCCAATAGCGATAACCAAATCTATCAAATAGACCAATAACAACCAACTATACCCTAAATTATTAGAAAACCTCTTGTGCACAGACAATAATGGTGTTATAAACCAGGAAAGGAAAATCTACTCGTGTAGACAATTCGTGTAGATATGGACTTGCCCAAGAAAGCTGTAACCCGCAACGAGGTCGCCCAACTGGCCGGAGTCTCGCCGGCTACGGTCTCCTACGTGGTCAACAACGGGCCGCGCCCGGTGGCCCCGGCCACACGCCAGCGCGTCCTGCAGGCCATCGAGCAGCTCGGCTATCAGCCCAACGCCCTGGCCCGCAACCTGCGCCTGCAGCGCACCTCCACCCTGGGCCTGATCCTGCCCGACACCCACAACCCCTACTTCGCCGAAGTGGCCCGCGGAGTCGAACAGATCGCCTTCGAGCGCGGTTACACCGTCATGCTGTGCCACTCCGACTACAGCCTGGAGCGCGAGCTGCACTACGTCCACGTCCTGTATGCCGAACGCGCCGCCGGCGTCATCTGGTTCCCGGCTACCGCCGACTCCGAGCCTGCGCTGCGCCTAGCCGACTATGGCGTCCCCCTGGTCATCCTCGACCGGGTCGCCCCAGGAACGCAGGCCCCCTGCGTATTGGCCGATAACTTCCGCGGCGGCTTCCTGGCCGCACAGCACCTGCTCGAACTCGGCCACACCCGCATCGGCTGCATCGCCCGCCCCCTGGCCCTCCACCATTCCCAGGAGCGCATCCGCGGCTTCCAGGCCGCCCTGCGCCAGGCCGGCCTGCCCCCTGACGACGCCCCCATCGTCAAAGGCGGCTACCGCCTAGAAGACGGCCGGGCCGCTGCCTTCCAACTACTTGAGCTCTCCCCTCCTCCCAGCGCCATCTTCGCCTACAATGACCTGATGGCCATCGGCGCCCTGCGTGCCGCCCACGAACGGGGATGGCATGTTCCACGTGAACTGTCCATCGTCGGCTTCGATGATATCCCCCAGGCAGCCTTCACCTGCCCCGCTCTCACCACCGTCCGCCAGCCCAAGCTCGACATGGGCCGTCGTGGAGCTCAACTCCTGCTCGACCTGGTAGAAGAACAATTATCTTCCGCGCAAGCCGAAGTACCTCTCCAGGTACAACTGGTCATCCGTGAATCGACCGCGCCTGCGAATAACAAATAACCGGTAATCCAAAAGCCTGGAATTCAATCCAGCCAGGAGAAGGACCTTGAGAGTCATCGTTGGATCAGACCAGGTTGGAAACCCTCTGAAACGAGTTGTGCTCGATTATTTTTCCTCGCGCGGCGATACGCCGCTCGATGCTGGGGGTCTTTCAGCAGAGACGGCGATCGACGAGCTGGAGATTGCCACCCGTGTGGGTCTGGCGGTAGCCAGCGGGGAATTTCAACGCGGGGTCTTGATCGGCGCCACGGGACAGGGCATGTCGATGGCAGCCAACAAGGTCCCCGGCATCCGGGCGGCCGTGTGCCACGACGTGCAAACTGCCCGCCTGAGCCGTGCCTGCCATGACGCCAACGTGCTGTGCTTGGGCGCATGGATGCTGTCCCCCCAGCAGTTGACTCCAATCTTGGACGACTGGTTAAGTACAGATTTTCAAACGACCAGCCTGACCACGCCGCCTGAAGCGCTGGAGCAGCATGCAGCAGCCAGGCGCGGAGATACCCACGGAGAGTTTGCCAGGCTGGATCCTTTGCCCTTCCGGTTGGGTGTGGCTCTCTCTCCACGCCCGACGGCTTTCGGCCCCTTGCTGTTCACCGGCCGGTTAGAAGAAGGAATGCGCCTGGCCGCCAGGAAGGGCATGGAAGCGGTGGAACTCAGCCTGCGTTCGGCCTCCGACGTCCAGGCAGATGAATTGCTCGCTCTCCTTCAAGAAACAGGCCTGGTGGTATCGGCTATCGCCACCGGCCAGGCCTGCATCGAAGACGCCATCTGCCTGTGCGATGACGACAGAGAGCGCCAGGCGATCGCCATCCACCACCTGGAGGCGATCATCCGCCTGGCATCTAGGCTGCAGGCTGCGGTCATTATCGGGGGGATTCGCGGGCGGTTGACCGGCGCCGAGCAGGAGCAAGACAGGCAGCGGGAAGCGGCTGTTGAGACGATCCGCGCCGCGGCAGACTACGCCGCCCAGCTTGGCGTTGATGTCTTGCTTGAGCCTATCAATCGTTATGAGACCAATTTTGTGAACACCCTGGCCGAGGGGGCCAGGCTCATCGAGCAGATCGGCCTGCCCTCGCTAAAGCTCCTGGCCGACACTTTCCACATGAATATCGAGGAGGTCAACATCCAGCACGCCCTGCAGGGCGCCGGCCAACATCTGGGCTACGTGCACCTGGCCGATAACAACCGGCTGGCGCCTGGACAGGGGCACATCGACTTCTCACAGGTGATATCCACCCTATCCCGAATCGGTTATCGCGGCTACCTGGTCGCAGAGATCCTGCCCCTGCCCGATGACCAGACTGCGCTTCACCAGGCCACCCGGATGATGCACTCGCTGCTCGAACGGCCGGCTCCATCCGTGACCTTCGACGAAGCCGCACAGTCGCCATCACAGCTCAGGCTGAGACCGGCCTGATCGAATGGACAATAAAGACGTTACCCGGCGAGAGCACACCCAGCTCCGCTGAAGACCAGACCACTTGCAGGTAGCTATCTACGAAAAGGAGCGTGAAGCATGTCAAACTGGCAATTTCCGCCCCATGGCGGCCACATGGAACGCCCCAGCGGTCTATATTTCCAGACCATGACGGGCAAAGAATACCAGGAACGCCTGAAGACGAACGACCTCATCATCCTGCCGATCGGCAGCAGCGAAAACCACGGGCCTCACGCCTGTTCCGGAGAGGATACCTTCCTGGTCACCCGCATGGCTGAGCAGGTCGCCATGCGCACGGGCTGCACGATAGCCGAGCCGCTGTGGTATGGCTCGCATCCCTTCCACCACCTGGGTATGCCTGGCACGATCGTCGTCCCGGAGGAGACCTTCATCGACTACCTGCGAGCGGTCATCGCCGGCTTTTGGAACGCCGGCTTCCACAAGCAGATCCTGCTCAACGGCCACGGGCAAGACTACGCCATTCCGGTGGCGATGCACCAATTCGGCAAGAAGTACCAGGTGCCGGTGCTGCTGATCAATGTCAACTGGTGGTTCATCATCAAGGAGCACATCCGCGATAAGGCCCATGGCGGGCCATTCGACACGCCCTTCATCCACGCCGATGAATGCGAGACCTCCTTCTCACTGGCGCTCTTCCCCGAAATGGTGAAGATGGAAGACGCCGTTGACACCAAGGCCCAGGGGCTGATGCCGCCCGGGCACATCGACATGTCGGGTTCGGCCTATAACCTGCCGATCCCCTTCTGGCAGCATGTGGGTGCCTCCACCATCGAGGTCATCGCCACTCCTGAGGGCGTGGTGGGCAGCGCAACCCTGGCCGAGATGGATAAGGCCAGGCCCGGCCTGAACGCCATCATGGACTACCTGGAGAAGCTGGTGAACGACATCATGGAGCGTTACCCGCCTGGAGTCCTGCCTCCCACCGACCGCCTCTCCCAGCGCTCTGCAGAAGAGATCGAAGCCTTGCTCAAAGGACCACTGCAGCCAGGCGGCCGCCACCTGTATACAGTCGCGTACCCACCTTGATCCATTGCCGAATCTGTGTGATGATAGGAGCCTTTCAATTATGGTAAATACAACCGTATCCCCTGTCCGGGAACCCATGGAGAGACAACACCGTGAGCGCACCGTGAAGGCAGCCGTTATGCTGGCACCAGGCAAGATGGAGACCCAATTCCTCCCCTATCCTGACCACCTGGAACCGGGCGCCATGATCGTCAAGATGGAGATGTCTGGCATCTGCGGCACCGACAAGCACGCCTTCAACGGGGAGGTGACCCTGTATGGCGGCACCGAGACCGAGCAGGACATGGTCTTTCCCTCCGTACACGGGCACGAAAATTCTGGCATCGTGGTGGAGATGAACGGCAAGGGTCGCGACCTGGAATATAGCGGCCAGGATTTAAAGGTGGGTGATCGGGTCACCAACTGCCCAAACGTGATCTGCGGGCGTTGCTGGTACTGCCGCAACATCCATGGCTATCCCTACTGTGCTTCACACCAGGGCATAGGCATGACATACTACGCAGACCGTTTCCCCTACATCGTCGGTGGCTGGTCGGAATACATGTACCTGCCGCCCAAGGCCTGGGTCTATAAGGTGCCCGAATACCTGCCCATAGAATACGCCTGCCTGGCGGAACTTTTCGTGGTGTCTGCCCTGCTGGACCGGGCCAAGGAATACGCCGCCTACGGCGGCAAAGGCTTCTTCTTCGGCGACACGGTGGTGGTGCAGGGCGCCGGACCAATCGGGATGATGATGGTGATCAAGGCGCGCATGCTGGGTGCCGGCAAGATCATCGTCCTGGATGCCATGGACAGGAAACTGGAGCTGGCCAGGGAGTTTGGCGCCGACCTGGGCATCAATATATCCGGCCTGAGCGACAAGGAACTGGTCCAGGCAATTCGCGACCAGAGCGAGGGCCGCGGCGCCGACGTGGTGGTGGAGACCGTTGGCCAGCCCCAGGTGGTGCGCGTTGGCCTGGAGATGTTGCGCCGCGGCGGCACCTACCTGGAAACCGGCAACTTCGCCGACACCGGTGAAGTGCCGCTCAACATCCACCGCCACATCGCCGCCAAGAACGTGTTGCTGATTGGCAACACCAATCATCCCCACGATGGCTATTACCGGGCCATGGAGATGATGTACCGCTTTCGAGAGAGTTTTCCCTTCGAAAAATTGATCACCCACCGCTTCAGCCTGGACCAGGCCCAGGAAGCCCTCGAAGCTTCCTTCCACCCCGACGCCTTGAAAGTGGTCTTTGTGCCGTAAGGGAGCCAGAACTATGGAGATCGGTTGCAACACCGTCGCATTTCGCAAATATTCGCTGGATTTCGCCCTCGCAAGGATCGCTGCGGCTGGCTACCAGTATGTCGAGGTGGAAGCCAACCTCAAATGGTGCCCTCACGTCGATCCATGGCAAGATGACCCCCTGCAATTTAAAACCAAGATTCAAGAATATGGGTTTATTGGTGTATCAGCGATCGGCAGCCATCGCGAGCTGATCACCTCGCAGGAAGGGGTAAGAGACATAGCCCAGGCGCTGGAGTGGTGCCACGCGGCCGGGGTGCCAGTGGTGCTCACCGGTGAAGGACGCATGCCCGATGACATGACCAAGCCAGAGGCGCTCGGCATCCTCAAAGACCGTCTGGCCCATCTGGCCGAAGTGGCCGGGCTAAACCAGGTTGTCCTGGCGTTGGAGGATCACGGCAGCCTCACCCTCACCCCAGATGGCCTGCCGGAGATCCTGGCCCTGGTTCAGAGCGAGTGGCTTGGGGTGAACTTCGATACCGCCAACATCCACCGCGGCGATTACGTTGGCACTGACCGCGGCGGCTATGAATGGAAGCTGGGAGCCAAGACCAGCTACAGCGAGACCGAACTGCTGCGCAAGGTGGTGAACAGGGTTCGGCACACCCACATCAAAGACGTGATCGGACGGGACGCCGTCAGCCTGGGAGAGGGCGAAATCGATATCCTGGGTTGCATCCAAATCTTGCGCGCTGGTGGCTACCGTGGCGTGCTCTCCTACGAAACGGAAGGCATGCAATCGCCGGAAGAATCGCAACAGATGATCGTCGCCAGCCGGAAATACCTTCTTGCAGCCCTGGGCAGTCATGCCTAGCCCCCAAGATACACGAATCGACTCTACGCGCCTGGCCAACGATTGGGACAAAGACAAGTCTATGGAAGAAAAATCACCACTTATCCACATGCAGGGCATCGCCAAGAGGTTCGGAGGCATCCTGGCGGTGAACCACGTTGACCTGGATATTTACCCGGGTGAGGTGCACGGCCTGGTGGGCGAGAACGGGGCAGGTAAATCGACCCTGATGCGTGTCCTGTCCGGGTTTTATCCGGATTACGAAGGCCAGATTCTCATCCATGACCAGCTTGTGCACATCGAAAGCCCGCGCCAGGCCATGGGCCTGGGGATTGCGCTGGTCCACCAGGAGCTGAGCCTGGTTCCCGAGCTGACGGTTGCCGAGAATATCTTCCTGGGACGCGAGCATCCCTCTCCCATTCCAGGGCTGATCGGAAAGAAGGCGGCAGAGGACCAGGCCAGGCAGATCCTCGCGGAGGTGGAAGCCGGCATTTCACCGAAGGCGAAGGTCCGCTACCTGAGCATCGCCAAGCAGCAATTGGTGGAGATCGCCAAGGGCGTCTCCATGCAGTCCAAGGTACTGATCCTGGATGAACCTACATCCTCACTTACTGCCCCCGAGATCAAGGATCTTTTCATGATCATCCGCACCCTGCGAGAGCGGGGCACGGCGATCGTCTACATCTCCCACAAGCTCTCGGAGGTTTTCGAGATCGCCGACCAGATCACGGTGCTGCGCGATGGAGTCAAGGTGGAGACCCGCCCGGTGGAAAATTGGGATGAAACCAGCCTGGTGAAGGCCATGGTAGGGCGTGAGCTGGCCAGCTTCTTCTCCAACACCCACGCCTACGATCCCAAGGAAGTTGCCCTGGAGGCCCGCCACCTGACCAGGCTGCCATACATCCGGGATGTGAGCCTGAAGGTCTACAAGGGCGAGGTGCTCGGCATCTACGGCCTGGTTGGAGCCGGTCGCACAGAGCTGGCCGAGGCTCTGGTGGGCTTGGTGCCGAGTGACGCCGGGGAAATATTGATGGATGGCCACCCGGTCAAGATCCGCTCGCCTCTGGATGCCATCGCCCAGGAGATCGCCCTGGTGCCTGAGGACCGGCGTGTGTTGGGGCTGGTCAATTGCCTGGATGTGAAGGGCAACCTTTCCCTGCCGGTGTTGTACCGGCTCTCGCGGCTGGGCTTCGTGAAACGGCGCGAGGAAGTGGAATTGGCCCAAAAGAGCGTGCAGTCACTGGAGATCCGCGTCTCTGCACTGAAATCGTTGGTCACCTCGCTCAGCGGCGGCAATCAGCAAAAGGTGGTATTGGGTAAATGGCTGAATGCCAATCCAAGGGTGTTGATCCTGGATGACCCGACGCGCGGCATCGACGTGGGCGCCAAGGCGGAGATCCGGGCCATCATCGATCGCTTGGCTGGCGAAGGGCGCGCCATCATCCTGATCTCCTCGGAGCTGCCCGAGATCATCGGCATGAGCGATCGCATCCTGGTGATGCGCATGGGACAGATTGTGGGTGAATTTCCCCGTCACCAGTGCACCGACGAAGCCCTGGGCGCCTGTGCTGCGGGAATCACCATGAACCACAATTCACACCCCCTGGGGGCTGGACAGCTTAGCGCCATGGGTTCTCGTGCGGGCGCGGATGCTTGAGAGCATCCCTGCGAAATATATACAGAAAGGGTCTGACGTATGGCGACACAAGTCATGGAACGAAGGGTAAATCGCAATGAAATCTTCATCGCATTGCGTGAGTATGGCATCTATTTTGCGCTGGCGCTCCTGGTGCTGGGATTCTCCATCGCCTCTCCCCGCTTCCATACTGCAAACAACTTTGTTTTGGTATTGCTTCAAGTCTCGGTTACCGGCATCATCTCTATTGGCATGCTGTTCGTGGTCCTTTCGGCTGGCATCGATCTATCGGTTGGTTCCACGCTGGCTGTGGCAGGCATGATCTCAGGGGTCTACGCCCAAAAAGACCCAACCCCCATCAACATCATCATTGCCTTGGCCATCCCTCTGGTGATTGGCCTGGTCTGCGGAATTTTTAACGGCGCCCTGGTGGCCTGGGCCAAGGTGCCGGCCCTGATCGTCACCCTGGGGACGCTCTACGCCTATCGCGGCTTCGTCGTATGGTACCGGGTGAACCCGATCTACGACCTGCAGCCCTGGTACCGCATCATCGGCCAGAACTCCATTGGCCCCATCCCCATCCCGGTGGTGGTCTTCTTCCTGGTGACCCTTCTGGCGTCCATCATCCTGAACTACACCCGGTTTGGGCGCTATATTTATGCGGTGGGAGGCAACGAAGCCGCCGCCAGGGCAGCCGGGATCAACGTCAGCATGGTGAAATTGGGCGTGTACACCATCAGCGGCCTGTTGTGCGGCCTGGCCGGCCTGGTGTTCACCTCTCGCCTGGGGGCAGCTCAGGCCATCTCGGGCCAGGGTTATGAATTGATCGCCATCGCTTCGGTGGTGGTGGGCGGCGCCAGCCTGTTTGGCGGGAGGGGTACGGTGAGCAAGACTATCGTAGGCGCGTTGATCATCCAGGTGCTGCAGAGTGGCCTGGTAATGCTAAACGTGCCGTCCCCTATCCAGCAAATCATCATCGGCATGATCATCATCGCAGCAGTCGGTTTGGACAATGTCCTACGCAAGAATCCCTGAGCCCGAGAACCGGCCATCCTCGGCGAGAGCGCACATTTCTATCCACTCCCTTGAAGACCCAGGGTACCTCTATTGGGGAAGGAGGTGAAGAATAAGAAGTCCGCCACACGCAGCCAGACGTCCCTCAACCTGACGTGTCAATCTGTCAACCATCCAATGAACGCAACTATTCTCTGGAGGAAAGGAAAATGAAAAAGCTCCTGTTATACCTGTTCGATGGGCTGCTTATACTGGCCATGGTTGGATGTGTCGCCACCCCCACCCCTGAGCCGACCGAAGCCCCACCCGTGGAGGAGACCGCCGCGCCGGAAGTGACCGAGGCGCCGCCGGCCGCCGCAGAATTCGACTTCTCCGGGGAGTTTTGGAACCGGCCGTATACCGCCCAAAAAGAGTGGGTGCTCGGCGTGTCTTACCAGAACCTGGCCTTCCCCTACGTGGCCGCCATGCAGACCGCCATCCAAAACCGCGCCAAGGCCATCGGGGTGAAGATCATCGAGACCGACGCCTTCAATGACACCAACAAGGAGCTGGCCAACGTCGAAAACCTGCTCGCCCAAAACATCGACCTGCTGCTCTTCGAAGCC
>Ga0073934_10000742_pt1 | contig 88571 bp, 77 predicted proteins | sample LarsenN4metaG_FD_76834 | JGI IMG/M metagenome (GOLD analysis project Ga0073934, IMG submission 76834) | Hot spring sediment bacterial and archeal communities from British Columbia, Canada, to study Microbial Dark Matter (Phase II) - Larsen... ...
GGGCGCTTCGCGATGCGCCCTTCTTTTTTTGCAGAGAAAGCCGCCAGGGCGAAGCGAATGCCAACGGCTATGGGCAAAAGGCAAATGGCAAAAGAGACTGCCGGCCGGGCCGCCTCTTGGAAGCTTAATGCTTTCGGCAGTTGCGGGGCGATAGCCGCCGCCGGCGTGGTTGAGTGCGGGGCGGCGCCTGCGCCCTCCTCAAAGTGCAACGCGGGGTCTTTCGCGACGGCGGCCACGGCTTCGAAGCCTTGCATCTTCACCCGCGCAACTGACAAATCCTTGCCCCAGCCTCGGCCCCCAAGGGCCCTTGACGGCACGCGGAAATTACGTCATTGTTGCCGCCGAGCAAAACACCACTCTGCTTCGAGGTATGACTATGCACAACCGTCGCGAGTTTTTGATGAAGACTGCTCCGGGAGCTGCCCTGGCCTCCGTCGGGGCCCTGGAAGCGGGCACCGCCCTTGCCACTCCAGAGCCGCCGTTCAGCCCGTATTTGATCGAGTGTGTGACGTTTCGGGTTGAGTTTGGGCGGCAGATGGGTCATGCCCTGGGCTGGCTCGAGAAGCGCGCCATGCCGCTCTGGCAGAAACACAAGTTCGGTCCGGTGGGAGTCTTCACCGTGGATATCGGACCGCACATTCCGGCGGTGTTCTTCATACGGATCTACGCTTCTCTTGCCGACCGTCAGGCCGTATGGACGTCGCTGCGAGCCGATCCCGACTGGGACGCTGCGGTCGTCGATCTGGAGAAGGACGGTCCTGCCTTCCATCGCGAGGACATGATCCTGCTGAACTCGACGCCCTTCTCGCCTCCTATCAAACCCGCTAGGCCGGGCGATGCCACGCGCAAGCTTTTTGAGTTGCGAACTTATGAGTGTCCGACCTGGAGACAGCTCGGCTATCTGCACGACCGGTTTGCGGGTGGGGAAATCGAGCTCTTTCACAAGAGCGGCATTCACCCGCTCTTCTATGGCGACACGCTGACCGGGCCGAATCAGCCCAACATGATCTATATGGTTCCCTACGAGAGCTATCCGGCGCGGGACAAGGCCTGGGCGGCGTTCCGCGATGATCCCGAGTGGACCAAGCTGCGCGATGAATCAATCCGCAAGGGCGGCGAGATCGTCCGCAACATCTCGAACATCATGATGTCGCCCGCGGGGTTCTCGATGATCCGGTGATGATTGCAGCGGCTGTGTCTGACAGCCGTGTGCGCTGCCAACGGCGGGGGAGGAAGTTGATTCGGCCGTTGGGGTCGAGTTGCACGACGTTAAAGGGGCGAGTAGTATACTAACGTTGCGTCGTCTGCGTAATGAAGTACGAGGATCCACTCAAAATGAAGTCAGAAGATACGCCGACGTCGGCAAACGAATGTGAACTCCTACGGGATTGGTTTGCGAGGCAGTCCAAATGGAGGACGTGGCGGGAGTTCTCCGACGCGTTGCCGCTGCCTTACACTTCGTTGAAGAAGTATGTTCACGGGCAACCCATCCGCCTGCCGGAACATCGAGCGAGGATTTACCGCCTGACGGGAATCGAAGCGTTCCATCCAGCGATCCCTACCAAGCCAGATGAGCTACATGCCACGCCTCCAACTGGGAAAGACTCCGATAAGGCTAGATTAGCGATCAGGCTGCGCCAGTGGCTGAGCCAACGAGGAAGGTTCTCGTCCATTGCCGAGATGGCGCGCTCGATTGGAATTGCAGAGAGCACGTTGAGGAATTACTTCATTGGCCGGGCTTTGCCGAGTCCAAAGAATCTCAGGATACTAAAGGAGGTTACGCAGCTTGGCGTCCTTGACGACATTTCGAAGATTGCAACACGCCAACCCTTAGAGGGCCCGGACACTCTTGTTGGACAGGACCGCAAGAGCTTGCAGGATCGCCTTAACGCGGTAAAGAAAGGCTTTACCTCACTCGCAGAAGAGCTTCAATTGCTTATCAAGGACACCGGCAGATATTCCGCGGCTTACATCCTGGAACCGGTCGATGAAACCCCAACGGGTCGCTCACGGAGAGTAGCTGAACTCTTAGCGCACCTAAGAGCCGAACTGGAGTTTTTCAAAGCTGGCTCGACGGAAGACCGAGAAGCATTCAGACGCGCAATTCCCGGGGAGCAATTGGGGTACGTGGTTTCTTTGCTCAAGGCTCTTTACGATGAAGCCACCTTTCGCGAGTGGCTCCACTTTACCCAGTTGGACGTCACGGAGAAGCGATAATGGGCAAACTTCGCATCGGTGACGAATGGAACGCGATACGCATTATCGCGACGACCCAAGCCAACCCCTTAAAGGCGGTTGCCGAGCTCGTGGAGAACTCGATTGACGCCGGGGCAAAAAGAGTTGTCATCGTAAGGGAGAAGCAACGCGGAATACCTGTTCTAGCCGTTTCAGACGACGGCCACGGCGTGCGCTTGAACGAAAGAGGTGTCCCGGACTTTGAGTACGTGGCAACCCACATCTGTGACTCAATTAAGCTAAAACTCGACGAGGCCCAGAGAAAGGGGATCCAAGGGCAGTTCGGAATCGGCCTGCTGGGCTTTTGGAGCCTGGGCGACGAGATGACTTTGATCTCGAAGACCAAAGGTAGCCGCCAAACTTGGCACTGGCGCATGTGCCGGGAGAGCCCCGACTATGACGAACCACAGCCTCATCCCTCCGAACGGGATCATTTCGGCGTGGACGTCATCGTCTCCAACTTGAGCCCCGCCACGAAGAACATCCTCACGGGGGAGAAGCTTAGCAAATACCTCTCAGGTGAACTGCGGGATCGGATCAAAGAGGCAGGGCTCAGCGTCAAGATATACGATAGACTCTGCAGCGGGAAAAAAGAATTCACCGTCAGGCCTAAAGAATTTACCGGGGAGAGAATTCGTGACGTCACTCTGGTTTCCATACCACGGTACGGTGAGATTTCGTTTGAGCTCTATCTCAATTACCCGACAGAAGGCGACACATTAAACGTGAGCGTAAGTAAATCAGGTACGAGGGTTAAGAAGAGCCTACTCGACATTGAGGAGTTCAGACATGCGCCCTGGGACATGAACAGGCTGGAGGGAATCATTGATTACCCACGTCTTAGACTTGCGCCGGGCACAAGGGAGAATATCGTGCCAGACGAATACTTTCAGAAATTTTTGGAGGGCGTGCAAAGTATAGAGGCGCACATCCTCCGCCTGGTTAAGGAGAAGGAAAAAGACATCGAGGAGAAGGCAAGCAAGGAAGTCTTGAAGAGCATCCAGAAAGCGTTTGCTGACGCTTGGCAAGACCTCCCGGAGGGCGAGTATGACTGGTTTGAGGTTCGAAAGCGGGGGCCTGGCCCTGAACAGCCAACCCCATCGGTAGTTGTCCCTCCGACCGCGCGACCCGAGGAACCAGCAGTTTTTGACGCACCTCTGAGCCACGTCAAGATCTTCCCTAAATACGCAACGGTACTGGTCAATGACGAAAAGAAGTTCACGGCGAAGCCTTATGACGCGAAAAACCGGGTCATCCTAAGCGGTGTCAAGTTCGAGTGGTTTGCGCCGAGCGGTTTGGGTGTACTCGCTGCCCAAGACAACACGGCGACATACAAGGCGGGCCCTCAGCAGGGGGTAACGGTTATCGAAGTGCGTTGCAGGCAGGGGAGTATTGAGAAGACAGACCAGGCTACGCTAGTTCTAGTCCTCGAGAGACCAGCGGGTGGCCAAATAGTCAAAGGGCTCCCACCGTTTGACCCGACACATGGGCCGCCAGATGGGTGGCGGTCCAGATGGAACCAGAGTCTGAGAGTGCTGGAAGTGAACGATATGCACCGCGACTATTTGTTTACAAAGCAAAAGCCTGTTCAATATAGACGATACCTCGCTAAATTATATGCTAAGGAATTGGTTCTCCTCAATTACGGCGAAACCGTTAACAACGCCGCAGCGCTAGAGCGACTGATCGAGGTCACGACAAGAATCGAGCCTAGATTGTAGACGAGCTCGCGGTCAATCCAAATTGCGAATTAACCGTAGCTACATCGCCGGATTGCGGAAGCTGCGGACGGCGCCGGCGTCGGGCGCGGTGCGGGCGCGCAGGAAATCGAAGTCGCAGCCTTCATCCGCTTGCAGGATGTGATCGAGGAAGAGCTTCCCGTAGCCGCGCTGGTAGTGGGGCTCGGGGTGCTTCCAAGCGGCGAGGCGGGATTTCAATTCCGCTTCAGGAATCAGCAACTCCAATCGCCGCGCTTCAACATCCAGCTCGATCCAGTCTCCATTCTTCACCGCCGCCAGCGGGCCGCCCACCGCCGCTTCCGGCGCGATGTGGACGATGATCGTGCCGAAACTCGTGCCGCTGATGCGCGCGTCACTAATGCGCACCATATCCGTCACACCCGCTTTGAGGAGCTTGGCGGGAATGGGCAGATGGCCCCACTCGGGCATCCCCGGCGCGCCCTTGGGCCCGGCGTTCTTGAGAACCAGGACCGAGTTCTCATCCACCTCGAGGTTCGGATCGTCCACGCGCGCTGCCATGTCTTCGCCATTCTCGAAGACCACGGCCCGGCCCTTGTGCTTGAGCAAGTGCGGTGACGCCGCCGACTGTTTGATGACCGCGCCCCTCGGCGCGAGGTTGCCGCCGAGCACCACCGTGCCGCCCTGGGGCTGCAATGGCTCATCCATCGTCTTGATCACTTCGCGGTTGTAGCATGCGGCGCGCGCGATGTTTTCGCCGAGCGTTTTACCGGTGACGGTCAGAGCGTCCAAATCGAGTAGCGAGCTGATTTCTTTCATCACCGCAGGCGTTCCGCCGGCGTAGCAGAAGTCTTCCATGAGATATTTCCCCGAGGGCTTGACGTTGGCCACCACCGGCGTAGTCCGCGAGAGTTCATCGAACCGCTCGAGCGGCAGTTCAATCCCCAATCTTCCGGCCATGGCCACGAGGTGGACGAGGGCGTTCGTCGAGCCGCCAACGGCCATGTCCACGCGGATGGCATTCTGGAAGGCGCGGGATGTCATGATGACCGAGGGCCGCAGGTCTTCGAGCGCCAGCGCGACGGCACGTCCGCCGCTCGCTTCGGCCAGCGCCAGCCGCCGGGAGTCCGGAGCCGGAATATCGGCCGCGCCGGGCAGCGTCATGCCCAGCGCCTCGGCGAGGCAGGCCATCGTCGAGGCCGTGCCCATCACCGTGCAGTGGCCGGAGCTGCGCGAGACGCAGCTCTCGACCTCGCACCACTCTTCCTCGGTCATGCGTCCGGCGCGCACTTCGTCCCAGAACCGCCGGATGTCGGTGCCCGAGCCGATCTCGATCCCGCGCCAGATGCCACGCAGCATCGGCCCGCCAGGAACCATAAGGGCTGGAACGTCGGCGCTCGCCGCGCCCATCAGTTGCGCCGGTGTGGTTTTGTCGCACCCGCCAAGCAGAACTACGGCGTCGAGTGGATAGGAGCGGATGCACTCCTCGACATCCATTGCCATCAGGTTGCGATAGAGCATCGTGGTGGGCTTCATCAGCATTTCGCCGAGCGAGATGGTGGGGAATTCCAGGGGGAATCCGCCCGCCGCCCAGACGCCGCGCTTGACGGCCTCCGCCACCTGGCGCAGGTGCGCATTGCAATTATTCAGCTCGCTCCAGGAATTGCAGATGCCGATGACGGGCTTGCCTTCGAAGACCATCTCGCTGAACCCTTCGGCGCGCAGCCAGGCGCGATGGCCCAGCCCCCAGCGGTCGCGCGTGCCGAACCACCGCCGGCTGCGGAGCTTCGCAACTCGGTCGTCAGACTGAGAACTCATGAGAGGCTCTCCTCGAGGAAAACAATGATGGAGAAGGTCTATTCCGCAGAAACAGCAGGAAAGGCTATCACAATTCCCAAGGAGGGAAGGTAGGGGCACGGCACACCGTGCCCCCATCCGGTTCCGCAGAACGCTTACGCGTTGCCGAGGCGGAAGAGGGGCTCGACGCCGGCGGCGCGCGCCATCAGGGTCTTTTCTTCCTCGGCGCGGAGCGGCTCGAATTTCTGGCCCACGTCCATGGCGAAGCGGAAATACTTCTCGTCGCCCGGGGGCACGGCCGCGGTCACCGGCAGCGAGAGCGTCCAGCGCAGCGCCAGGCTAGCTTCAACAGGCAGCTCCGCCGGCTGATACCAGCACTTGGGCTGCGGTCGGTCTTTTTCTTTCATATCCTTCGGCCACACGGTTTTGGCCATGCCCTTGAGGGCCAGGAGGCCCATCTTCTTCTGGCGGGCGCGCTCCAGCACCTGCGGGCCGAAATTCGCCTGCGAGAAGAGAACAAAGTTGAAGGGGAAAAGAATCGTATCGAATTCAAAGCGGTCCATCAGGGCAAGTGCCGCCTCGACCGAGTGGGCGGAAAAACCGATGAAGCGGATTTTGCCCGCTTTCCGCGCGGCCAGGAAGGCTTCCATTGCTCCACTCGGAGCAAAGACTTTTTCAACGTCCTCCAGCTTGGTCATCGCATGCAGTTGATAGAGATCGAAGTGGTCGGTGCGAAGCAGTTTCAGGGAGTGCTCGAGCTCAGCGGCCGCGCCCTCCTTGTCGCGTTTCTGCGTCTTGCAGGCCAAGAAGGAGCGCTTCCGATAAGGCTCGAGCGCCGGACCAAGTCTCTCTTCGGCGTTACCATAAGTGGGCGCCACATCGAAGTAGTTGATGCCGCGGTCAAACGCCTCGGCCACGATGTTGGCGGCGAACTTCGGGTCGGTGTCGGTCACAACGATGCCCCCGAAGCCGATGATGGAGAGGTTCTCTCCCGTCTTTCCCAGCTCACGCTTCGGGAACGCCGAGGCCTGCTTCGCGGCTTCCCCCGCTGCAGCCAAAGGCTCGAGAATCTTCTGCGACGCGGCCAAACCTACCGCGGTTGTGCCCTTCTTCAGGAAGTTTCGCCGGTCCATATCCAACCCTCCTTCCAGGCTTGAGCTCCGCTGCTAAGTCGCCCAGCATTCTGGCACTTTCTCACGACCGGGTCAACGCGCAGTTGAAGAGAGAGTCGCTCCCGCTTGCCGGCGCCCAGGGACTGGGGCGCCGCTCTGGAAACGCTCTTGCGGCAAGAGCAGATTGCGATAAACTCTGGCTTCGGTCATGCCTCTTGACTACATCCGACTGCACTGGGTTCAAATTCCGTTCCATGAGCCATTCCGTATTTCAAGCGGCACCGTGGCGGTCAAGGACGCCATCTTGATTGAACTTCAGGCCGAAGGGATCACAGGCTGGGGCGAGGCCTCCCCCATGGCCGGCGCGTTCTACTCGAGGGAGACCCCGGAAGGCACTTGGGCATTCCTGTGCCGCGAACTTATCCCCCGCTTCCTCGCCCAACCGGAGTTGGATCCGCGCCGGTGTTTTGATCAGCTCTCGGATTTCGCGGGCGAGCCGTTTGCCAAGGCCGGGCTGGAGGGGGCGGTCTGGGACTGGTGGTGCATGAAGAACGCGCAGCCACTTTGGCAGGCGCTGGGGGGCACGCGCCGCTCCATTCCGTCCGGGGTCGCGATCGGACTTATGCCGACCGCTTCCGATCTGCTCACCCGCATCGAACGATTTCTTGACGACGGCTACCGCCGCGTCAAGATCAAGATTGAGCCGGGCGAGGACGTCGAGTTAGTGCGCGCGGTGCGCCAGAGGTTCGGCGGCATCCCGCTGATCGTTGATGCCAACGCCGCGTATCGGCTCCAAGATGCGGCCGTCTTCGAAGAACTCGACCAGTATGATTTGTTAATGATCGAACAGCCATTGGCGCGCGAGGCGCTCGCGGAGCACGCGGAGCTGCAGCGGCGATTGCGCACACCGATCTGCCTGGACGAGTCGGCGGAGACGCTGCCGGCAATTCAGGAAATCATACGGCTCGGAAGTGGACGCATCATCAACATCAAAGTGCAACGCCTGGGCGGGCTATGGCCGGCGCGCCAGGCGCACGATCTCGCCGCGGGCGCCCGGGTCCCCTGCTGGCTCGGGACCATGCCAGAGCTGGGTGTCGCGTCGGCGCAGGGACTGCATCTCGGGACACTCCCCAATTTCTGCTTCCCGACTGATGTGGAGGCCTCCGCGCGCTGGTTTGCCGATGACGTCATCGCGCCGCCCATCGAGATCAGCAAGGAAGGCTGGATTCACCTCCCCGCTGGGCCGGGAGTGGGATATCGTGTGGATCGCGAGAAAGTTTCGCGTTATTCTTTGAAAACGGCAGAGTTCGCCGTTTGACGGTCCAGACGCGCCGTGCTGTCATTTGCGATTCCAGGCAAGCACGCCGCCGCTCGGCTTGAAAGCGAGGCATTCGACGATGAGCCTTTTGACCGTCGGTGAAGTTCGATGTCGCATCTGGCACGGCTTGATTCCTGCTGTTCCCGTGCCCTTCCGGAAGACCGGCGAAATAGATTGGGGCGCCCAGCAGCGTTACGTCGCCTGGATGGCCAAGCAACCCATTAACGGGGTGGCGGTGTGGGCGCATACGGGCCGAGGATTGCGTTTGCAGCGGGAGGATCGCCTCCAGGTGCTGCGAAGCTGGAGGGAGGGACTGGGACCCAGCAAGGTCATCGTCGCTGGCGTCGGCGGATCGCCCGAGCGCGCGGCAGATTTCTCCGCCTACGTGGATTCGGCCATGGCCATGGCGCGCGATGCCCTCGAAGGCGGGGCGCACGCCTTCCTCATTCATCCGCCGCGGTTGTTTCACCACGTCGCCAGCAACGCCGAAACGCTCCTGACCTATCACCGTGAGCTCAGTTCAACCAGCGTGCCCCAGTTCCTCTTCTATCTCTACGAAGCCGCCGGGGGATTCCCGTATTCGCAAGAACACCTTCGCGCCCTGTTCGCGCTGCCGGGCGTCGCGGGAATCAAAGTTGCCACCCTCGACAGCGTGATGACCTTTCAGAAAGTCGCCCGACTGCTCGCGCGCGAGTTTCCCCAACAACTCATCATCACGGGCGAGGACCGGTTTCTCGGCTACAGCCTGATGTGCGGGGCGCAGGCGGCCCTGATCGGCATGGGCGCCGCCTGCACGGCCCTCCAGGCGGGCATGCTCCAAGCGTTCTACGAGGGCCGCGCGCGCGAGTTTCTGGAATTGTCGGGAAAAGTCGATGGCCTGTCGCAGGTGACGTTCATTCCGCCCATGGAAGGTTATATCCGCCGGATGCTGTGGGCGCTGGTTCATCAAGGGGTGATCGAGCGCGAGTCCGCGTACGACCCCTGGGGGCCCGAGCTGCCGGAGACTGAATTTGAAGAGTTGGGCAAGACAATAGCCGAGCTGGGCAAATCGGCCACCCGTAGTTCGCCGGAGGACTGAGGAGATGTGGGAATTCCTTCCCCCCCGAATCCGCATCCGCGGGGCGCCGCGCCTACCGGGCGCCATGGCGAGCCGCTTGCGCAGCGACTATGAACGGTTTCGGGAGGGGTTGCCGTGGCCACTCGAAGCCTACGTTGGAGAGGTCTATGGCCTGGACCTGTCGAGCGAGTACGGCGGCCTAGCCATCAAGAACCCTTTCGGCAAAGCCTCGGGACAGCTTTCGCTGGCCGTGCACCAGATTGAAAGAGACGCCGAAGCAGGGCTGGGTTTCGTCGTGCTCAAGACGGTCATCGCGCAGAACCATGCGGGCGAGCAAACCATGCGCGAGTGGGCCATTCCCGAAACGCGCATGCTGGTGGAACGCATCCGCGGCCGAAGCGGTGTCGAAGGTTGGACCGTCACCTGGAAGGGCCGCGGCTGGTTCGATACCTTTCAGGCCTATCTCGACTTGTTTGATCAGGCGCTGGACGTGGCTGCGGGCGCGGGAATGTTAATTGCGCCCTCGGTGAAATATCATCTGCCCACGCCCCAGGAGGACTTTTGGAAAGAAGAAGAGTACAGGTTCACCACCCGCGCCCTGGTGGATGTCTGGGCCCGGCATCGGGCCCCGGTGCTCATGCCGCTTGAAAAAGACTTCAGCCCAACCCTGGCGGGGTCGGAGCGAAGCGCGGACCAGGCCAAGATCCTGGAGTGGTTGAACCGCGTGCCTGGCTTGATTCACAACGCCGCCCCGGGGAAGGTGTCTGTCGGGTTGAAGATTTTCAACACACTCTTTGAGGATCTCTTTCAGGTGCAGATTCTCGACGTTGTGGAGTCCGCGCCGCCCGGCGAGGCGCGCGCCGATTTTCTCATCTATGCGAATCGCCTCTTCGACCCCCACAAGCGGTTTGAAGACAAAGTGGGCGTCGCCTATGGGGGGCCGGATCTGAGCGATCGTAATCTGGCTGTGCTCGAGCAGCATCTATCCGGGAGAAGCAGGAGACAGGCCGGTGACTCAGCGCCCAAGCCTCCTTCGGCCATGCTGCCCCTGAGTGCCACCGGGGATATTCACTCCGGCCGTCGGGCGGCGGAGTACCTGCTGCGCGGCGCCTCGAGTTTCCAGATGCACACTCTCTTTCAATTGCCGGACAGTGAGTTCACCATGCGGGCCGGGACGAAGACTGACAAGGCCCTGCACCGTCTGCTCTTCCACCCGGGGGAAGGCTTCATCGCGTGGCTGATCGATCTGCAGGAGCGGCTTGGATGGGGATCGGGCAACAATGTGCTTCACAGGGCCAACTGGTGCCGGCAGCACTGGGCTGATATCTGTGGTGAATTTTCTTGCTGACCCCAGGCCGCTATCAGTGCACGGTTAGTTGCAGAGTTCAGCTCTGTGGAAGATAGTAAGAGTTGACACCGGCAAGCAACAGGCGGATTCTGGATGGTGCTGGCACGCTCAGGGCGGCGCCACGCCGAGACGGACGAACCGCATGAACCTTCGGCTCTTGACTCGTTCCGATATTCCCGCCGGTATGGTGCTCAAGGATTACGCGGGCTGGAATCAGACCCCCGCGGACTGGGAGCGTTTTCTGCGGGCGAGCCCCACCGGCTGCTTCGCCGTGGAGATGGACGGCAAGGTGGTCGGCACTTCCACCACGATCACGTATGGAGGACGAGTGGCCTGGATTGGTATGGTCCTGGTGGATCCGGCCTATCGCGGGCGCGGCATTGGCACGCGGCTGCTGGAAAGGGCCGTCGAGCACCTCGAGGAAACCGGTGTGGCGACGATCAAGCTGGATGCCACGCCCCAGGGAAGGTCGATCTACGAGAAGATGGGGTTCGTGCCCGAATACGAGATCGAGCGCTGGGTGCTCTATCGGGCGGCGGCCACCGTGCCCGCCCCGGCCCAGGCCCCGCTTCCCGATATTGAGAAGATCATCGAAGCCGACCTCGAAGCCTTCGGGGCTGATCGCAGCGAGCTGCTTCGATCGCTGCACGCCGATGCGCCGGATTTCACCCTCGCCGTCGAACTCGAAGGCGAAGTCATCGGGTACGCCCTGGGCCGCGGCGGCTCGCGCGCCGACCATCTGGGACCCTGGATGGCATGGGATCGACCCACGGGACGGGAGTTGTTGGACGAATTCCTCCGCCGGTCCGCGCGCGACACCGTTTTTGTGGATTGCCTGAAGAACAACGAAATGGCCCGCGAGCTGCTCTCTTCCCGGGGGTTCTTGATCTCGCGCCCGTTCACGCGCATGGTTCGCGGGCCCAACACCTATCCGGGACACCCGGAACTGCTTTGCGCCATCCTGGGGCCGGAATTTGGCTAGCCGCTCGAAAATCGGAAAACGAAATTCGAAAATCGAGGCCGGGGTTTGCTCGGCTTCCCGTTCTTCGCCCTTCGATTCGCGGAAGGGGATCGCCCTATGAGTCCACCGGCCAACGCCCCCGCGGCTCCCCCCCGAATCTTCTACGGCTGGTGGATTACGCTGGCCGCTTTCCTGAACCTCTTTTTCACCGTCGGCATTGTCTATTACGGATTCCCGGTTTTCTACCCCTCGCTGGTGGAATCCCTGGGTTTCAGCCGCGCGCAGGTCACGCAGGGATTTCTTTACGGGTTTGTGGGGGTGGGACTGGCCCTGGGCTTTTTTGCCGGCGTGCTGATTGACCGGTTTGGGCCGCGCGAAGTCATCCGGCTGGGGATTGGCTTTGTCGGACTCTCGATGGTTTGCATGGGGTGGATGTCGAAGTTGTGGCAGTTCTACGCCCTCTGCGTCACGGAAGTTGTCGGCTACGTGCTCACAGGCCCGATTCCCAATCAAGTGCTGATTGCCAACTGGTTCTGCGCGCGGCGCGGGCGCGCCATGGGCGTGGCCTATCTGGGGCTGGGCCTGGGGGGCGCGGTCTCCCCGCTGCTGGTCGGCAGTCTCATCGGGCTTTTCGGTTGGCGCCAGGCCTTTGTCATCGTCGGTCTCCTGATTCTCGTAGCTCTTTTCCCCGTCGCCCAGTGGGTCACGCGCTCCACGCCCGCCGAACTGGGGCTGCCTCCCGATGGATCGAGCAAGCTCATGGAAGCAACTGGCGCCCGTAACGTCCAATCGTTGGATGTGGGGAGCGCGGTGCGGTCGCGCAACTTCTGGCTCATTGTGGGCGGCGCCACCCTCACCATCGGCGCCATCGGAACTGTCAGCCAGCACCTCATCCTGTTTCTCAAGGACCAGCAATTCTCGACGGCCCAGGCGACGCGGATGGCCAGTGGGATTCTGGTGGCGAGTCTGGCCGGGCGCGTCATTGTAGGCCACTACGCCGACCGCTACTCCAAGAAGAATGTTATGGCCCTCTTCTATCTGATGTTGGGACTCACCATCCCGCTGCTCTTCTTGGCACCGAACCGCGCGGCGCTTTGGGCCTTCGTGGTGGTGTTCGGATTTGCGATGGGCGCGGACTATATGCTGATCCCGCTCGTCACGGCCGAGTGTTTCGGTCTCGCGGCGCTCGGCAAACTGCTTTCACTCATCATTATGGGCTATTCCCTGGGGCAGTGGTTCGCGCCGTGGCTGGCGGGAAGAATCTTCGATACCTACCGCAGCTATGATCTGGCCTGGCTCCTCATGACCCTCGCCGGGATTCTGGGGGCCCTGACCGTCTACGCCATCTCGCCGCCCGACGATTCGCGCCGGAGCTCTCCCTGAAGTCTGTAGGGTTCGTCAGAACATGCGCTCTCACGCCAGCCCTTCCCTGTGGGGGGTCCGTCTGCACGCCGCCGCTCGCGGCGGCGGGCCTCAGCCCGCTACTCCCGGCTTCAGTCGGGTGCCGGGCTACTGAGGAGTGAGTATTGCAGTGACAATTTTGCTTGCGGTCCTCCTGATCCCCTCACTTGGCCCGCGGAGTCACCCACTCGCCGTGGGAGAAGGGCGAGGGCTAAGGGCATCACCCAATTATGCAGGGCTCAATAGTTCTCGATGATTCCCCGGTCAGCTCACGATTTCATCCGAACACCACACATCGCACCTGACGCGACAAATGCGCCGGAGGCGTTCATTATCATCTGATCGCACACAACGCAAAAGGCAAGATGTCTGCACCACCCGTGAAGACCTGAAAGACAAGGTGTGCGCCCGGCACCCCCCTCAGGCAAGCATTCGGTGTAGGTGTCTCAGGACGGCAAACAACATACCTAGTGCTACCCCCAGCGAAAGGACTCCCACAACCCGAAGTTGAATCATGTAGGCTCTGCTTTGGAAATACTTCGGTCCACCCATTCTGCGGATTGGCCACATTCCTTCGGGGTTGGGTATGAACTTCCATTTGAATTTCGGGGGATTAGTAGCTGCTCGCCGGACGACGTGGGGAAAGAAAGCACACCTGACCAGGGACCCGACCATCATCGTTCGCCACGACTTGTATGCCGAGCGCGCGGTTACGAAGGGCGAAATCTCGGCGGCCCCCTCCGGTCTCTCTGCCAACACCAAGGAGATGGATGTATATCTCGCGGAACGCCCCCGAGCAATGAGCTTTGGCAAACCGGGTCACCGTTAAGGGAAGAAAGGCAGAGATGCTTGGTCCGCCAGCCGGCGGACTCAGCATGACAGCGCGACCGCGGCGTGTGCGAACGAATTCTGAAACGTGGCCCTGAGGGAGTAACCTCTACCGGCAGAGTTTAGCGGCGGTGACGGGCTGGGGGCTCCGGATGTCTTCGGGGTCGGCTCCGCGGCGAGCCAGGATCGGCCTGACATTATGTGCCAGATTTCTCCGCATTCGCTTGACCATGGCAATCCGAGTGCTACCATTTCTCGCGTGGTGAGAACTCTCCCGACCGGGGTGTCCCATGGAAACCCGTAAGCGTCATGCCCGCAAGGAAGACTACCGGATGCGCACGCATCTGATTCACGGCAACTTTGAGAGCAAGAAGTGGGACTTTGACCATCACGTCATCCCGCCCATTTCGCACTCGACGGCCTTTCGCCTGACCTCGCTGCACCGCGGTGCGCAGGGATTCGTGCGCTTCGCCTCCGCCGACGAGGCCTTGAGCGGCCACGTGCCCATCTACATCTACGACCGGCTGGACGAGCCCACGCGCGCGATGCTGGAAGAAAACCTGGCGTACGCCGAAGGGGGCGACGTGTGCGTCACATTTGCAAGCGGCATGGCGGCCATCAGCGCCGCCTTGGGCGTGGCGCTGCACCAGGGGCAGGAAGTTCTGGCGCATCGAATCCTTTACGGCTGCACATATAGTCTGCTGACCAACTGGCTGCCGCGCTGCGGCGTGGAGGTCCGCTTCGGGGACTTCCTCAAGCCGGAATCCCTGCTCGCGCAGGTGACGCCGGCGACGCGCGTCCTTTATTTCGAGACACCCGTCAATCCCACCATGGAACTGATCGACATCGCGGAGATTCGCCGCCTGGCCGACCACATCAATGCCGGCCGCGAAGAGAAGGATCGCGTGATAGTCATTGTGGATAACACCTTCGCCACACCCTTCTGCCAGCGGCCGCTCAAGCTGGGCGCGGACATCGTGGCCGAGAGCCTGACCAAAGATATCGGCGGATTTGGGACCGACATGGGCGGCGCGGTGGTGGCGTCCGCGAACTGGTACAACCACCTGATGCTCTATCGCAAGGATTTCGGCGGCGTCCTTACGCCTCGCAGCGCCTGGGCGATTCTCGTCTACGGGCTGCCCACGCTGGCCACTCGCATGGTGAACCAGCAGAAGACCGCGCAGCGCGTGGCCAAGTTCCTGAGTGAGCACCCGAAGGTTGCTAGGGTCGCCTATCCCGGTTCCGAGGGCTTCCCGCAGAAGGCGCTGGCCCATCGCCAGATGCAGGACCCGGACGGCAAGTTCGCCCCAGGGGGAATGCTCTACTTCGTCCTGAAGGCAGGGAACGGCCGGGAATCGAAGGCGGAAAAGCTGGTCGACTATCTGGCTGAGCATGCTTACACCATCACGTTGGCCGTAAGCCTGGGCCAGATCAAGACGCTCATCGAGCATCCGTTCACGATGACCCATTCGGCGTTGCCCGACGAACAGAAGCGCGCCTTCGGGTTGCACCCCGAAGGGGTTCGTCTCTCCATCGGCCTCGAGGACTGGCACGACATCATCCGCGATCTCGAGCTGGCGCTGGAAAAGGTGTAGCGCGGCCCTTCAGGGCAGCAGGGGAGGTAGCGCGGGCAGCCTGCCCCGACCTGTCGGGGTCCCGCCCGTGCCACGGCCAAGACAGTCGTGCTAGGACCCTGTGGGCAAGCGACAAATCGTCCGAGTGGGGCGGGGTCGTGACATCAAGCGAGTTTATGCGAACTATCAAAAAAACTGATTGACACCGACAACCGGACCGTGTTAGCGTAGGTGTTTCGAACGCGATGCATGCAGCTCACAAGTCGGTGCGAGGCGTGATGGCGATGCGGATGTGTTGTTGTTGTCCATCCGCTAGCGGCGTCGTGCCCTCTGAACTGACCGACTTGTAAGCCCTCGAACAGACCAGGTCCTATTCAGAACGCCCGCTAGCGCACCGAACGCTGGCGGGCGTTTTTGCTTTTCTGACGACTCCCAAGGAGGAAGCTGAGGTTCAACGCGGTGCGAGGGGCGGCACGGCCGAGACTCAGTGAAACGGGACATGTTGATAACCTTACTTGGCTTCATCGCGGGAACGCTGATCGGCTTGACGGGGACCGGCGGGGGGGTGATCCTGACCCCGCTGCTGCTCCTCTTTACTCCGTTCCCCGCCGTCGTCGTAATCGGCACAGACATCGCGAACGGGGCTGTCACCAAGCTCCTGGGCGTGATCGAGCACCGGCGGCTGGGGCAAGTCCATTGGCGCCTGGCGGGATACCTGATCGCGGGCAGCGCGCCGGGGACCATGGCCGGCATTTTGTTGGTCAGCTACCTTAAGGCCAGCCTCGCCGTCGGCCAGCTTGACCATATCCTGAAGACGATTCTGGCCCTGACGCTATTCGGCGTGGCGGTCTTGCTTCCCTTCGTCCGCAACGGGAAGCTCAAGCGGCGCAGCGGCCCGCTCGAGATCCGAACGGCGCGTGAAATCGCGCGGCTGATTGTGGTGGGGGTAGTCGTCGGATTCCTCGTGGCACTCACCTCGATTGGCAGCGGCAGCTTGTTGATGATCTTCCTGCTGCTGCTGATTCCTCTTCCGCTCGGCGCGCTGGTGGGAACCGACATCGCGTTCGGTCTCGCCACCATGGCGCTGGCCGGGTCGTTCCACGTTTGGATGGGGAACTTCGACGGCGGCCTGTTTCTGCAACTGGTGGCGGGCGCGCTGCCAGGCGTGGTGCTGGGTAGCCGCCTGACCCGGATCATCCCCGAGCGGTATTTCAACTGGCTTTATAGCGTTCTCTACTTCTCACTGGGCGCGCGACTGCTGATGGCCGGCTAAGCGCCCGAGCAGACTCAAAGAAAGGCACAAAACATCGAACCGATGGGAATCCAGCTCGCTACGATCGAAGAACTCAGTTCACACTATGCCGAGCGGCAACCGCAAGACATCCTCGCCTTGGCGCTCGAGGAATACTCGTCGCGTATCGGCATCAGCTTCAGCGGCGCGGAAGACGTCGTCCTCATCGACATGGCCGTGAAACTGGGCGGCAAGTTCCGCGTCTTCTCGCTCGACACCGGACGCCTGCATCCCGAGACCTACCGGTTCGTTGAGCGTGTGCGCGAGCACTACGGCATCCCGATCGAGGTTTACTTCCCGAAGCCGGAGGCCGTCGAGAACCTGGTGCGCGAGAAGGGCCTGTTTTCCTTCTACCGTGACGGCCATAAGGAATGCTGTGACATCCGCAAAGTCGAGCCGCTGCGGCGGGCGCTTGCTTCCCTCAACGCCTGGGTCACCGGCCAGCGCCGCGACCAGAGCCCCGGCACGCGCACGCAGGTCCCTGTGATCCAGCTCGATCCCACCTTTCAGAACAACGGGCACCCGCTCGTGAAGTTCAATCCGCTGGCGAACTGGACGTCGCAGCAGGTGTGGTCCTACATCCGCGAGAACAGTGTCCCCTACAATCCGCTGCACGCGCGCGGCTTCGTTTCGATCGGCTGCGAGCCCTGCACGCGTGCCATCCTTCCCGGCCAGCACGAGCGGGAGGGCCGCTGGTGGTGGGAAGACGCCACCAAGAAGGAATGCGGCCTGCACGCCGGCAACCGGACAGCCTGAGTTCGACCCGCCGAGACAACCTGGACTCAACCGATGTGCACCACGGGCACATGGGGCTCTACCTCGACTCGATTCGGAGACGGGCCCTTTCTTCAACCCTTGCTGGTCTGAATCAGGTGAACTAGGAAGCATGCCGCCGTAGCGGCGACCTGTCGAGTCTGGGTGATAACCAGATTCCGGACGCTTGAGGGGCGGTCTCTGATCGCCGAAGTCGTTGAGGCCACAGACACGGCGATAAGGGGCGCCTCTTCCTCGACGCGCGCGAACTCTCGCCGAACGGGGCAGTTCGTCACCACCCCCTTGATCGTGAATGCCAAGTCTCTGAAGCAGCACCGCACTCTGGTGAGGAAGCGGATCAAAGCCCACCTGGGCCCGGTCGGCGTTTGACGCGGTCTTTCTCGGGCGCGTGCGGCCAGCCCTCTCAGGCATCTGCGACCTCTCGATCCTGAACGAAGCCCTGAAGGAGAAGGGCCCGGAGATCGCCGAGTGAGGGAACTCGCGCCCGCATGGCGCGAGCGGGTTGCGATCTTCCAAGACCTCGGGGCGCACTCAGGGAATCGGATGGTGCGAGGCGACAATTCCGATGGTCAGGCTGAGGGATGGCGGCAGGCGGAAAGGGCTGATCCCTTCGACCGAAACATAGCGGAAGTGCTGCTTGATCATGCCGACCAGGTCTCGGTAATCGAATCCTTTATGTTCGATACGGCGCACGCGATGCAGGCGTCCCACGAGTCCCCAGAAAAACTCCGCCGCCGTGTAGGGATAATAGCGTTCGATCTTCATGAGGCGCGCGCCGGTGGCTTTGACCAGTAGCGCCAATCCCTTTTCGTTGGGAACCGTAATGAGGAGGTAGCCCTTTGACTTCTCGGCGAACGCCCGGAGGTAACCTTCGACGACGGGCGTATCGAGATGTTCGAGAGTCTCCATGCAGATGGTGAAGTCGAATTTCTCCTCGAGGCGGGCGACGTCGCGCGGGTCGGTCGACTCGGTGAACGTGTAGTTCTTCTCGGCCGCGAACCTCTGCCGCCCCCGCTCGAGCCCGCCGCCCCAACCCGCGTCGAATCCCGCGTAGCGCCCTACGCGCCGCGGGATGTAACTGAGCGCGCGCCCGTCGTGGCAGCCCACTTCGAGCACGGTGCTCTCCCCGGGTCCGGCCAGTGCGTCAAACTTCCGGCGGAGCCATTCGAAGCGGCGCAGGTGATGGCGCGCGTAGATGCCTTTGCCGAAAAGTTGCTCACTGTAAGTCGGCTCTCCAGGGGGCGACGTGGGCTTCTTGTTGGCCGCGTCTTGGCTTGACATCGTGATCGCCGCCCGGCCGCCCTAGCGCTCGGCCATCGCCCGCTCGACATCCTCCACCGTGCGCGGCAGGCGGCGGCTCAGAACCTCGCAGCCGTCCGCGGTGATCAGAACGACGTCTTCAATGCGCACGCCCAGCTTCTCGTCGGGGATATAGACGCCGGGCTCGATGGTGATCACCATGCCCGGTTGCAGCGGTTGGTTGTAGTCAAAAGGGTCGTGGACGTTCAGCCCTACCGAGTGGCTCAGCCCGTGGATGAAGTACTGGCCCAGCGGCTGGCCGTTCAAGTCCTTGCCGTGGGTGTTGATGTAGTCATAGGCGATTTCGTGCAGGCCCTTCGCGCCGCGACGCCCCAGATACATCCCGGGCTTGGCAGCGGCGATTGCTGCGTCGGCCGCCGCCAGAACAATCTCGTAGATCTCCCGCTGGCGCGCGGTAAACCGGCCGCTCACGGGTAAGGTGCGCGTGATATCGGTGGTGTAGCCGCCGTAAGCGCCGGCGACGTCCATCACCACCGTGTCGCCCTCCTGCATCCGCTTCGAGTTCTGGGCGTAGTGCAGGACGGTGGAAGCAAAGCCTGAACCCACGATGGGAGGATAGGCCGGCCACTCGCAGCCCCGGCGCTGAAACTCGTACACCATCCGCGCCGCCACTTCGTATTCCCATATCCCCGGCTTCATGGTCTTCATTGCGGCCAGATGGGCCTCGATGGAAGCTTCCGTCGCCTTGCGAATCAGCGCAATCTCGCCCGGCGACTTCACCATGCGCAGGCGGGTGAGGACGTGGCGGAAATCGCTGAGCGTGGCGAGCGGCGCCAGCTTCTTCAGCCGCCCCTGCATCTCCTGAATGAAGCACTCCTCGCCCGCTTCCGGTTGCGGTGTCATCTCCGTGTAGATCTTGCTGAAGCTCTTGAGCGCTTCGTCGAGCTCCGATGGAAACAGCGTGGTGCTCTTGACGATGGGGAAACCGGTCCGCGCCGTGGCGTCGGCGTCGTCGGGGGCGAGCTTGGGACCGGTCCACCTCTCCTGCCGCGCATCGCGCGGCGGGATGAAGAGCATCTCCTTCTCGATTTCCGCGGTCCCGGCCGTGACCGCCTTCGCCACCTTGGGAACAAGCATCAGCATGGCGTCGGGCTCGTTCCAGCCGCTGAGGTAATAGAAGTGCTCGTTCTGCCGGAAAGGCGTCATGGCGATGCCAATGTCCTGCTCGCGGTAGCCGAACAGGATGATGATCCCGTCACCGCCCGTCTCGCGCACCAGGCGCACGCGCCGCTCGTGAAACGCCTCCAGTGACTCACGCTCCCATGCCGCCGCGGGCAGCGCTACAGCCGTCAGGCAAATTGAGAGCAAAAGAGGAACTCTGCTCGTCGCTCGTCGCATCAGACCTCCCTTGGGCACAAGCCTATAGCATAACCGGAATGTCTCGCAGGTGTGGCTTTCATTTGGACAACCGCGGGCAGGCCATCAAATCTCGAGCATCCGGCTTCCGGCTTCGAGCGCGGCCCTGAGGCGGGACCAAAGCCGATCGAAGGCCTCCTTCAGAAGCGAGGTACCGCAGTTCCCCAAGCCGACCCCAGCCGCCGTGCGCCTGCCTCGGGACGCGGGACCAGATAGAGGAAGTCCTCGCCCTTGCTTACGAGGGTATGCTTGTTTTCGCCGGCGTAGTTCCACGTGCCTCCGTCAGACGAACTGTGATTGTAGGACTCATACACAAGGCCCGTAACACATGCTTCTGGCGCAATCAGCGCGGACCCTGGGGCGCGATGGGCGGACGAGTCTACGTGGCATGTTCGACGGCGCGGGGACGGAGGAGGGCGGGCAGGGCGTTCCAGAGGCGTCGGAGCGGCGTTTGCAGCAGCGACATGGTCCCCATATAGGAATAGCCGATAAAGAAGAGCATCAGGAAGGGAGTGGTGAGGTAGTTCTCCGCGTACACCGAGTACGCCGTCGTGTAGGAGAAATAGAGGGCGAGACACAGCTCGAGGACAGGAATCCAGCCGCCGCGATTCAGGTACTTCTTGCGCTCCCAGTTGTCCTCGCGGCCTTCGACGCGCAGTTTGGCCGTGCGCACGAATTCCGACTGCCTGCCCAGGAGGGCCTCGATTACCGCCTTGGCGTTGGTGAGGGCGAGTCCGATGCCCGTGGCCATCAGAAAGGGAATGAACCGAATGGTGCGCCACCAACCGCGCGGATGGAGCGCGCGTTCCGCCACCATATAAAAAGTGGAAACCGAACACGTGGCGGCGAGGAACAGCGGCAAGTCCAGGTAGAGCATCTGGAACCAGCCCTGGTAGAAACGCACAATCGTCGCCGGGAGCAGAATCAGCGAAAACAGCACCATCAACGGATAAGCGATGTTGGCCGTCAGATGGAATGTAGCTTCCAGCTTGATGTGCCGCGGCTGGTGGCTGCGCCAGATCACCGGCAGCAGCTTCTTCGCCACCTGAATCAGGCCTTTGGCCCAGCGTGCCTGCTGCGTCTTGAAGGCGTTCATCTCCACGGGCAGCTCGGAGGGACAAGTGATGCGCGGATCGTAGATGAACTTCCAACCCTTGAGCTGGGCCCGGTAGCTGAGGTCGGTGTCTTCGGTGAGCGTGTCGTTTTCCCAGCCGCCCGCGTCTTCGATGGCGGCGCGGCGCCACATGCCCGCCGTGCCGTTGAAGTTGAAGAAGCGGCCGGAGAAATGCCGCCCGCCGTGCTCGATCACAAAGTGGCCGTCGAGCAGGATGGCCTCGACCTCGGTCAAGTGGGAATAGTGCGGGTTCACCCACGTCCAGCGGCCCTGCACGACGCCCACCTGCGGGTCGGTGAAATAGTGGATCATATCGCGCAGGATCGTGGGCGGCGGCACGAAGTCCGCGTCGAAGATGGCGATGAACTCGCCCGTGGCCGTCTTCAGGCCCTCCGCGAGCGCCCCCGCCTTGAAACCCTGGCGATGGGCGCGGTGATGGTACGTGACGGGAAGACCCGCGTGGGCATATTCGCTGACGAGCCGCGAGGCGACCAGGCGCGTCTCATCCGTCGAATCATCGAGCACCTGGATTTCGAGCAATTCGCGGGGATAGTCGATGCGCGTCACGGCCTCGAGCAACCGCTCGATCACATAGCGCTCGTTGAAGATCGGAAGCTGAATCGTCACCCGCGGCAGGGCGTCGAATGGCTTCCCCGCCTTTGGCACCTTGCGGCGATTCTTCAGGTAGAGATATATCAACGAGTAGCGGTGGATGCCGTAAATCGAGAGGAGGATGAGAATGGTAAAGTACGGGATCAGAATCGCCAGATCGAAGGCATTTGGCTCGTAAATGCCCTGGAAGGGATCCTTGCGGAAAATGTGCTGCACATAGCGGACCAGCGGGTTCGCGGGCGCAACGAAAATAGCAAAAGATGAATACGGCATGCGTCTGGTAATTATGATTTCTGAATTATGAATTCTAAACCTGGAACAACGACCGCTTCAACTGTCCTTCCAACCCTAATTCTGCTCGCGCTGGCCATGGGCATCGCGAGCATTTTGACTTACCTGCGCAGCTTGCCCGATCTTCGCGCTCGCACTCCCGAAGTCATCGCGCTGTTGCTGGCGGCGGGATTGCTCTACAGCGTTGCCGCTTACCTCGTCGAGCGCTATGCAATGGGATTCGCCGCACTCGTCATCATCCTGGCCGCGGCACTGGCCTTTCGCTTCATCGTTCTTTCCGTCCCGCCAACTCTATCCGCCGACGTCTACCGCTACCAGTGGGAGGGCCGCGTACAGCGCGCGGGAATTAATCCCTATACCACCCATCCGGATGCCTTAGCCCACCTCGCGCTGGAAGAGCCGGGCCATCGCCTCGATGTGGGAAGATCCACCCCCACGCTATATCCGCCGCTCAGCGAATGGTCCTTCTCGTGGGCACGAACAATAGCGGGTTACAAGCGGCTTTACACGGGGATGGACTTGGCGAGTTGCGTCGCGCTCTTGCTGCTCCTAAGGGTCCACCGCCAGCCGCTCGCCCGCGTCCTCATGTACGCTTGGAACCCTGGCGTCGTCGTCGCCTTCGCGATGTGCGGCCACCACGATGCGCTCGCCATCCTGACCCTGCTGACGGCTAACTTTATGATTATAAGACGACAGGGGGGACTGTCAATTCTCTTTCTCGCTCTCTCCTTCCTGTCCAAGTTCTTTTCCGCCTTGCTGTTGCCAGTCTTCCTCGGCGCAGTGCGCGAACCGAGTCCGCCAACTCTCATCCGGAGCGAAGCGAAGGATCTCGGCCGTTCCCCTTCGACGCCCAACCGGATCACTCATCGCTCGGCCTGGGGGGCGCGTTGCGCCTACGGGGCTTTGTTCCTTGTTGTGGTTGCCGCCGGCTACCTGCCATGGGCAAGCGGGGGAGGTCAATTGCTCGACGGCCTGTTTCAGTACACCTCCGGCTGGGAAAACAACGACAGCCTGTTTCGCCTGATGCGGCTGGCGGGCAACTCCAAGGGGCAGGCGGGTCTGCTCGCCGCGAGCTTTCTCACCGCCCTCGTCATTTTCGTGCTCAAGCGACGCCTGGAGCCGCTGCAAGCCAGCTTGGTCTTGATTGCCGCGCTGCTTCTTCTGTCACCCAACGCCTTTCCCTGGTACTTCACCTGGATGACCCCGTTCCTATGCTTCCACACGCATCCCGGCCTGCTGCTGCTCAGCATCACCTGCCTCCTCGGCTATGCACCCGTCGTCGCCTACGCCGCGGGCGGCGCGTACCAGGATTCGCCACTTATCCTGGCGCTGGAGTACTTGCCCGTGTTCGCGTGGCTCGCTTGGGCAAGCCTGCGGAAAACTCGCGATTCGAAACTGGAAAATGGAAGCACCACCAGCAACATGCCGATAACGTAAGACTCAACCTGAGTTCCGGGTTTCCAATTTCGAGTTTCGAGTTCAGCCTTGCACGGTGACGCTCGTTTCCGTGCGCGTGCCGCAGCGGTCGGACGGGGTGCGCCGGGAGAAAAAACGCTGGCGCTTCACGTTACCCCTTCTTTCGTTTGAAATATTCGGAAGGGGCCGACACGAGGACGCCGCGGATTCTCCGGCCGAAGTAGTTTCCGAAGTGTTGCCGGTCTCCGGTCAGGAGGTGCGTAGCGCGCGCCGAGACCGCAGCGAAAATAATGGGGAGGTCCTTCGCAGGCAGAGTGACATCACGCGGCAAATTGCCCGAAGGTTGATCCGGGACGATCCGAACGGCCTTGAGCAGTTTCTCCAGTCGCTCTTGCTGCTGCGGCTCGATGAGGTTGACACGCGCTTCCTCAGCCGCATACGCGCAGGTTAGAAGCTCCACATCGCGCAGGGACCACAAACCCACCAGGCGCGAGTTCGTGCGGTAGGCCGCCGAAAACAGCACATTGGCATCGAGGAAGATTCTGTCCACGGTTCAGCGACGCCTTGCGCGCCTGCGGCGGGGGGCAGCATGAGGAATGCGGGCTGGGTCGAGCCCCATCTTTCGAACCGCACGCACCGCAGCCTGATAGTCCTCGGCGTCAACCGCGTTGGAAAGCAGAAATTCGGCCTTGCGCTCCTCCGTATAGACTTCCACCGGCATGACAACCGCAGGCCGGATCAAGATCCCTTCCGGGCGCTCCTCGGCAACGACGTATTGCCCTTCGTTGATTCCGAATCGGCGGCGCAAGCGCGCCGGGACAACGACCACCCCGCGTTTGCCGACTTTGCTTGTTTCCATCGTCTTTCGCCCGACGGTTCGAATATCTGACATTCTGATTCTAGCCGTTCGGCACACGCGTTGCAACAACGTATCGGCCCTGCGGGTTACACCTGGACGGTGACCGTGGTTTCGCTGCGCTGGACGGGGCGGTAAAGGGTATCGCGCTCGCAGGGTTCGTGGCCGGCCTCGCGGATAAGGCGGATGATTTCCTGGCGGGTCATGGACTGCGGCGTCGCGGCGCCCGCGTCGTGGTAGATCTTCTCTTCGACCACGGTGCCGTCCAGATCATCGGCGCCGAACTTGAGCGCCACCTGGGCCACGCGCGGCGTCATCATGATCCAGTAGGCCTTGATATGCGGAAAGTTGTCGAGCAGCAGCCTCGCCACCGCGACATTCTTCAGGTCCATGAAGCCGGTCGTTTCGCGGTGCTCCAGCATCTTGCCGAGCTCGGTGTTCGCCGTGTGGAAGGCGAGCGGAATGAATGTCAGGAAACCCTGAGTCTTGTCCTGGAGATCGCGGAGTTGCAGCAAGTGGTCCACGCGGTCTTCATCGGATTCGATGTGGCCGTAGAGCATTGTGGCGGTCGAGTGAATCCCCAGCTCGTGCGCGAGGCGATGCACCTTGAGCCAGGTGTGCGCGCCGATCTTGTGATCACAGATGACGCGACGTACGGCGGGCGCGAAGATCTCCGCGCCCCCGCCGGGCAATGACCCCAAGCCGGCCTCCTTCATGCGGATCAGAATCTCGCGAATCTCAAGCCGCGTCTTCTGGGAGTAATATGCAATCTCCACCGCCGTGAAGGCTTTCAGGTGCACAGCAGGGAAGCGTTGCTTCAGCCCGCGCAATAGATCCAGGTAGTACTCAAACGGCAGGTCCGGGTGCAGCCCGCCGACGATGTGGAATTCGGTGACCGCATCCCTCCAGTTCTCCCCCGCGATGCGGAAGGCCTCGTCGAGCGCCATCGTATAGGCGCCGGGGGCGTCCGGCTTGCGCCCGAAAGCGCACAGCTTGCAACTCGCCACGCAGACGTTGGTGGGATTGATGTGCCGATTAACGTTGAAGTAGGTGCGCTTGCCGTGCCGCTTCTCGCGGACGTGGTTGGCCAGCCAGCCGAGCACGAGCAGATCGTGCGAGCGATAGAGCGCCACACCCTCGTCGAAAGAGAGACGTTCGCCGGCCATCACCTTTTCGGCGATCGGCCGCAACGCGACGTCCTCGATATGGAGGTTCTCCGGAAACATACTGTTCAAGCCCGGGTTCCGGCAGGCGAATATCGCAAGCCATCATTCTAGGCTGTCGACCTGCGCTTTGCAATGCGCCCCGGCGGCGATCGTCAGCGCGGGCCGCTTCCGGAATTGCTTGGCCGGGAATCGCGACGGCGCTATCCTTGCGTGCTCCGATTTTGGCAAAGGAGAACCGCAAACGTGGCCAAGCAAAGCCAGTTGACGCGGAGAGAATTCCTGGGGGCAATAGGGCTGGGCCTTGCCCTGAGGCGACGGGCGGAGGCGTCCGTGTCGGCATCGCCACCCCGCGCAACTGCGGGTGAGGCAAGGGACGACGATCTCGTGCGCCTGCGCGAAATCTTCCACAATCCGCCGCCCTCCGCGCGGCCGATGACGCGCTGGTGGTGGTTCGGCGGCGCGGTCACGCCGGAGGAAATCACGCGCGAGCTCGAGCTGATGCGCGCGGCGGGACTGCGCGGCGTCGAGCTGCAGCCCGTCTATCCGCTCGCCGACGATAACCCTCAGCGCGGAATTCGCAACATCCCGTACTTCTCCCAAGAATGGTTCGACCTGCTCCGCCACACCGCGAAGGAAACGAAGCGTCTCGGCTTGCAGTTTGATTTCACCCTCGGGAGCGGCTGGCCCTATGGCGGGCCGTTCATTCCGGTGGAGCGCGCCGCGCGGCGCTTGCGCGTGCTCGTGCAGGATGTTTCTGGGCCCGCCGAGTTCACCTGGAATCTCTCACCCCATCTGGTCGGCGAAGAGAAGATCGTTGCCGTCGCCGCCTCGCCGGTGCTGTCCTCTCAGCAGCCGGATCTCAGCCGCTCGCAGGTCATCACGGATGGAGTGAAAGAGATCTTCACCCACCAGCTCCGCACCGGAATAGGTCTTGACCGCTGGCCATTACCGGCGGGCGAGTGGCGAATTATGGTCATCATCGACAGTCCCACGGGCATGCAGGTGAAGCGTCCGACGGTGGGCATGGAAGGCTACGTTCTCGACCACTTCAGCCGGGAGGCGATGGAACTGTTCCTTCGCGCGGTCGGTGATCGGACCCTCGCAGAACTCGAGTCGGCGGGTTTCCCCGCGATCGACTCGGTTTTCTGCGACAGCCTGGAAGTTTACGGCGCCGACTGGACGCCCAATTTCATGGAGGAGTTCCGCCATCGCCGCGGCTACGACCTCGCGCCCTGTTTCCCGGCGCTGTGGCAGGAGGCGGGGCCGCTCACCCCCCACATCCGCTACGACTATCACCAAACGCTCTCCGATCTCATCCTCGATAACTTCTTTCGCCCGCTTGCCGCCTGGAGCGACGCGCACGGCCTTCGGGCGCGGGTGCAGGCTCACGGCGCTTTCGGGGACATCCTCGAGGGCTACTCGCTCGGCCACATTCCCGAAGGCGAGAACATCTTCCTCGGCGACCATTACGAGGTGAATCTGCGCCACCGCAGACTGGCTTCTTCCGCCGCGCACCTTTACCGGAAGCCCGTCGCTTCCGCCGAGACCTACACTTGGCTGCGCGTGCCCCTGTTCCAGGTGACGCTCGAAATGATGAAGGCCGCGACCGACGCGACGTTTCTCGACGGCATCCATCAGATCGTCAATCACGGCTACCCCTATTCGCCCCCGCAGGCGGGGGAACCGGGCTGGTTCTTCTATGCCTCGACCCTCATCAATCATAACAACCTCTGGTGGCGCCACTACCCGCACCTTGCGCAATACATCCAACGCACCGCGGCGTTGCTCCAGCAGGGAGTGGCGGTCAATCCCCTTGCGGTTTATCTGCCCCTCGCCGACGTTTTCGCCAAATTCGGCGCGGGTGCGCTGCATATCGACGTCGAGCTCGAGAATCACCTGGGGAGGGAATTCTTCGACGGACTGCGGCGCGCGGGCTACGATTTTGACCTCATCAACGACCGCGCGCTCGAACGCGACGCCAACGTCGAGGAGCGCGAGCTTCGCATCGGGGCGGGAGCCTATTCTTTGGTCATCGTGCCGGGTGTGCGCTTCATGCCGCCGGAAACGCTCGAGCGACTGGCCGAGTTCGCAGAAAAGGGCGGCGTGCTCATCTTTGTGGAGCGCCTGCCGGATATGGCCCCTGGACTTACCCAACAGGAGGAGCACACCGCGCGGCTCCGCGCTGCGCTCCGGAGAATCTGGGGAGACGCCGAACCCACCTCGGGAAAGGCCGCCAAGCTCGGCAGCGGGAGGGTCGTTCTCGCTCGCGACCCTGCCGCAGCGTTGTCCGATATCCAAGCGGCACTGCCGCCGGATTTCCGCATCGTCGAGGCGGGGGCCAACTCGCAGGAAGAACTTCGCGCCGCCCGCGAGAATGTCGGCTTCCTCCACCGGCGGCTGGGTTCCGTGGACCTCTATTTTCTCAGCAACATTTCCCATCTGGCGCAGAAGCTCAAAGTGCAATTCGCCATCGGCCCTCGTCGTCCGCAACGGTGGAATCCGGAAACGGGAGAGGCCGATGGCTCGCTGGTTTACTCCTTCGCCCCAGCGGGCGATATGGCCGCGGCGGGAACGACGACGCAACTGCTTCTCGAGCCTTTCGAATCTTGCTTCGTGGTTTTCGGAGAGTCCCAAGATCCGCCCACGATCTCCCGCACGAATTTCTGGGGGCGGCTGCGGATCGAGAAGCGCGGAGCACACGAAGAAGTTAGCGGCCGGGCCGAGGAAAACGGCCACTACTGGTTCGAATCGCCGCGGGGGAGGAGACATGAGTTAGTCGTAAAAGGAATCCCCAAGGCGGTCTTCCTCGACGGCCCGTGGACGCTGAAGCTGGGAGAAGATACCCCTGTGACCCTCGCGGCGCTGTGCTCCTGGAACGAGCTTCCGCAAGGCAAGACGTACAGCGGCTGGGGGAGATATGAAACGTCATTCGAGGTCTCCGATCTTGGTCGAGACCGCGATTGGGTGATCGATCTCGGCCGAGTGTGCGAAACGGCAGAAGCGGAACTGAACGGAATCCCGCTGGGTGCGGCGTGGAAAGGCACGCGACGGCTGGAATGCGGCCACGCGCTCAAAGTTGGCAGGAACGAGTTGACCGTCCGCGTCGCCAATCTCTGGATTCACCACATGAACTCGCTTCCCCCGCCGGACGTAAGCAACGTCGCCCAGACTTACGGAATTCGCTGGGGGCGTTATGGTGAGATCGATGCCGATCGGCTTCCGCCTTCGGGCCTGCTTGGGCCGGTAAGACTGATTCCGCTGCAACGCTGGGTTCTGAAAATCTGAGCTACCTCGCACCGCGAGGGTGACCCACTATCCGCTCGACGCACCTTCGAGCACGCCCTGGCCGACCAGCACGTGCGTGCTCGTCTCAAGGTTGTGGCCCGTGCCATCCGAATCGATGACGTGGATATGACTGACTTTGCCGAGCAGCCGCGTGAACCCGCGGCTTCGGCAGTTTGACGGCGCGCGCCTTGTTCGCCTTTTCTTCGATCTCTCAGTCGATCGCGAAAACGAAAGTCCCTGGGGAGGGACGGCCCCGCGCAACGAAACCCGGGGTTTGGCAATTTCCTTGCTAGCGCCCGGCTCGATGGAAGCCGCATAAACATTGGCTAAAGGGCTTGACAACGCGTTCCGGATGTGTCTTTGTTTTTGGTTGCGCGGTCGCAATTTCCCTTTACACCGGCCGCCGCACTATTAACATGTAAACGGATATGGGACTTCCGTTTGAAGCCCAACTCGGGGAACCACGGGACGAAGCGGCGTTCTTCTATGGCCTTTTTCTACGCGGCCACCCGCTGCAGAAGCTGCGCGAGGATATTGACGTCTCGCCGCAAGTCCTCGAGCGCTGGCGACGCGAAGCCAGCCACGAACCCTGGGTGCAACCCTCCATTGACAGGATTCTTTCCTACCGCAAACATGTCCTCGCGATCTTCGATTCCCTCATCCTCAGGGAAATGGAACCTCTGGAAAGAATTCAGTGACTGAGCCATTGAGTCATTGAGCGATTTGGCGACGGGGTGAACGGAGGGCTATCCGGCTGGTCGGCCGGGGTCCGATGCGGCCAAGTACATCCCAGCCTTCATTCACTCAATCGCTCCATCACTCAGTGGCTCAGTAGGTCCGCACCCCAGGCAAGAAAGAGGAGCATGCTGATGAATCCGTTGACGGTGAAGAACGCGGCGTTCACGCGCGAGAGGTCGTTGGGCTTGACGAGGGAGTGCTCGTAGGCCAGCAAGGCGGCAACGATAACCAGCCCGGCGATGGCAATTCCGCCGAGGTTCTCCCTCCGCTGCACGGCAATCAGCAGGGCCAGCGCGCCAACGTGCAGAAGTACGGAAATCCAGAGCGCGGCGCGAATGCCGTAGCGCTCTGGGATCGAATGCAAGCCGAGCGTGTGGTCAAACTCCACGTCCTGGCAGGCATAAATGATGTCGAATCCGGCCACCCAGAGCACCACCGCCGCGCCCAGCAGCAAGACGCTCACGCTCAGGTCGCCGCGCAAGGCAATCCACGCGGCGGGCGGCGACATGCCCAGACACAATCCCAGAATCAGGTGCGACAGCACCGTGAAGCGCTTGGTGAACGAATAGCCGAACAGGACGGCGATCGCCACCGGCGAGAGTTTGAAGGCCAGCGGGTTGAGCTCGTAAGCGGCGAGCACCAGCAGCGCGCACGAAAATACGGTAAACCCGGCGGCGAAGGGCAAACTGAGCTTTCCCGCCGGGAGGGCACGTCCCCGGGTGCGAGGGTTGAGCGCGTCGAATTTCAGGTCGGCGATGCGGTTGAAGGTCATCGCCGCGCTGCGCGCCCCCACCATCGCCACGACGATCCAGAGGAGTTCACGCCATGTCGGCAGCCCACGCCGCGCCAGCATTGCACCCGTCAGCGCAAACGGCAGGGCAAACACCGAGTGCTCGAACTTGATCATCTCGAGCGTCAGGCGGATCTTGGCCGCAAGGCCCTCTGCCTTCGGCGCAGGATTCGATGCAGGCGGGACAACGAGAGGCTTGAGCGAGGTACTCATGATGAATTCCGATTTTAGCGCGGTTCGGCTGTCGGGAGGATTTCCGGGAGGGGTAGGCTCTGCCCGGCCGCGGGAGTTACGTAGCGCCGGGCCTCGTCCCGGCAGTCCAGCGCTCATAGACCGCCGCTACGGGTGCCGACCTGAAGGCCGGCGCTACCTCACCGGTACGATCAGCAGGATCAACAACACAGCGTTGATGGCGTGCACGGCGTAGCACAGCGGGCAGTTGATTCGCAGTTTCATGCGGAGGGCGTAGATCAAGTAAAAGCCCAGGAGCACGCTGACGCCGATTGCCACGGTGAGCGCCACGGTGGCGATTGCGACCAAGAACGCGGCTACTCCCGCTACCGAAATGCGCAAGTTAAGCCAAATGATGAGTCCGAGGTAATAGATGATTCCCAGCAGCGAATTCGGCACGCCGAAGACGCAGGCGTAGGGCGTCTGCAAGACCGTGACGCAGCTTGAACCCTCGCGCGCGCAGAGAATCTCCGGCACCCATCGCGCTTTTCGCACGCGCCCATAATAGGCCAGGGTGAAATAGATGGAGATCACCAGGCCCGCGAGCGAAAGCAAAATGATCCAGACACCAACATTCATGACCAATAGATCGGGCCATCCGCGCATCGCGTCGTCTCGTTGAAGGCCTGTGGTCGGTCGTTCCGGGTGAGCCAAGGGGCAACCGGCAACCGCGAGCGCGTCCTCAATCTCCCCCAGGACTGATCAACCGATGGCGCGAATGCTTCTTCTCTCCCAACCACCGAAATTGCTGCCGCTGCTCGAGCCCCAGGTGCGCCAGGATGCGGCAGCAGAATTGCGTAACCAGATCATCAATCGACTTGGGCTGATGGTAGTAGGCCGGGATCATGGGGAAGATCTCGGCGCCGGCGGACTGAGCGCGCAACATGTTCTCCAGATGCACGCGGCTGAAGGGGGTGTCGCGGATGGCCAGGATGAGCTTGCGGCCTTCTTTCAGGCAAACGTCGGCGGCGCGCTCGATGAGGGTGGAGGAAATCCCGTGCGCAATCTGCGCCAGGCAACCCGTCGAGCACGGCATCACTACCATGCCGTCCACCGGATACGAGCCGCTGGCGATGCTCGCGCCCACGTCGGAATCAAGCAGATAGGTTGTCTTGCGCGCCGGCCCGGCGAGAAGGCGCGAGGCGATTTCCGCCGTCTTCGAAACATCGAGTTCGAGTTCCTCGCGCAGCACCTTGAGGCCACTCGCGGAAATCACCAGATGGATCTTGCCGACGCGCGGATCCGCTTCGAGCAATTGCAGCATGCGGCGCGCAAAGATCGCCCCACTCGCGCCGGTGACGCCGAGGACAATGGACTCTTTCCGCGCCCCTACGCGATGTTGCCGGGAGGGCATGGGAGGGCGATGTTAGCCGCCAGGCCGGACCAAGTCAAGGAAGGGGGTCGGCGTCGGAAGTGGGGGAGCCCCGGAAACGCGGCGGGGAATGATTCCATCGCACCGCGCCATCAACGCTCGCCCATCCACTCGCCGTAGGGTTTGAGGGGGCCAACGTTGTCGAAGATGGCCTTCATTGCGGCGGTGACGGGGACGGCCAGCACGAGTCCGATGCCGCCCCACAGCCAACCCCAGAACATCATGGCGATGGTGACGGTGAGAGCATTCAGCTTGACGCGATGGCCGACTAGGGCCGGCGTCAGAAAATTGACGGCGATGAAGTGCACGATTACGACGGCGAGAGCGATGATCAGAAGGGGCTCGAGCCGCGTCCCTTCCGCCAGCGCAATCAGCATGGGGGGGAGCATCGCCAGGGCCACCCCGATATAGGGGATGAGGCTCAGCACGGACGCCATCGGCCCCATCAGCAGGGCGTAGTTGACCCCCGCGGCCATAAACACCGGCGTCAGAAGGAGGGCCGAGATGAGCGCCACGAGCAGATTGCCGAGGACATACTCCCGCACCATCGTGCTCATCCCGCGCAGGACCTCCTCCACCTGCTGGCGGCGTTCGATGGAAAACAGGTTGAGCGTGGTGGCCCAGATCTGGTCCTTCGAGGTCAGCATGAAGAAAACCAGGAAGGGAATGAACATCACCGTGACGGCGAAGGCGTAAAGCGACCCGATGCCGCGCAGGAGGAACTGCACCCAGGGTGATTCCTGCTCAAGCCGCACCGAGGGCACCGTGCCCTCCGCGCCCGGCGAGAGGATCGAGGAGGTGCTTTCCCGGATGCTCTTGGCGGTGGTCTCGAAATGGGCGAACAGTTGCTTCAGGTTGGCGAGGATGTGGGGCACATCGTGGAGCAGGGCCACAGTCCGGTCGTAAAGGAAGTAGACAGCCAGCGAGAAGATGGCCAGCATCAGAAGCACCATCAACATCGATCCCAGCCAGCGGGGAATGCGTCCCCGCTCCAGGGCCTTGACGCCGGGATCGAGGATGAAGGCGATGAAGATCGCACAGATCAGGGTGATGATGATCGAGCTCGCATAGTAGATGCACACCGCGACGGTGGCCGCCGCGATGATGCGCAGGCTGGCCGCCACCGCCGCGCCGGCGTGCGCGCTGTCGAGCCTGGTTTCCGCCATGGGCAAGCCTCCGACGGATTCTAGCCTGCCCGCAGAGGAAATGCCAGTTCTCCCGCGGCAGGGCGGCGACGCCTGAAAATTCCGCTTGACACCCGGACAGCGTTTTCAGTATAAGGGGTATATTTATACTCTGCGTGCATAAATATTCCTGCGCGCGGGAGGGCGAGTCGAGGTGGGAACGGCGTTGGAAACCGGGGTTGCGGAACAAACGGCGGAGGTCCCTACTCCGCCCGGCGTGGTGCGCGTGGCCGTCGCCGGAGCGACGGGCTACGCCGGCGGCGAGCTCATCGCGATTCTCCTGCGCCACCCTGGCGCCCGCATCACCCGCTTGATGGCCGAGATCCCCCAGCCCATCCCCATGGAAGGCGCCCACCCGGCCCTGCGCGGGCGCCGACTGCCGGTGTGCGAGCGGCCGGCGCTTGGCGATTTGAAGGCCGCCGACGTGGACGTGGTCTTTCTCGCCACACCCCATCAGGCCTCGCACGATCTGGTCCCGGGGCTGCTCGAGCGCGGCGTGCGCGTGGTGGATTTGAGCGCCGCCTTCCGCTTGAAAGATCCCGCGGCATACCCGCGCTGGTACGGCTTCGAGCATAAGGCCGCGGCTGCGCTTGCCCAAGCCGTTTATGGCGCGCCCGAACTGAACGCCGACCAGATTCGCACCGCGCGCCTGGTGGCTAATCCTGGCTGCTATGCCACCTCCGTGAATCTGGCTCTCGCGCCGCTTCTCCAGGCAGGTTGGGTGGACCTGACGCGCGGGATTGTGGCGGACGCAAAATCCGGAGCCACGGGCGCCGGCCGGACTCCCAGCGAGAAGCTTCACTTCCCCGAGGTGTATGAAAACCTGCGCGCCTACGGCCTATTCCATCACCGGCACGTTCCCGAGATGCTGCAAACCTTGGGACTGGCGGAGACGGACTTCATTTTTACGCCCCACCTGCTGCCCACCAATCGGGGCATCCTGAGCACGATCTACGTCCGCCTGGCGCCCTGCCGCAAGCTGGCGGAGGTGATCGCGTTGTTCCGGGAATTTTATGCGCGGGCGCCGCTGGTCCGCGTCTATGGGGAAGACGCGTTGCCGGAGATCCAGTGCGTCGCGCACACGCAGTATTTCGACGTGGGTTTCGCGCTGGACGAGCCGACCGGCCGACTCATCATCGTTTCCGCCCTCGACAATCTCGGCAAGGGCGCCGCCGGGCAGGCTGTGCAGAACATGAACCTGATGTACGGCTTGGCGGAGGAGACGGCGCTCGTATGACGATCGTGGTGAAGATCGGCGGCCAGGCCGTCGAGGAGCCCGCCGAGCGTCGCGCCGTGGCGAAGCAGATCGCCGCGCTCGCGCGCGCCCGCCATCGTGTGGTTGTGGTGCACGGCGGCGGCAAGCTGCTGACCCAGACTCTCCAGCGCCTGGGCATCGCCACGCGGTTCTATGAAGGCCTGCGCCTCACGGACGCCGCGACGCGCGACGTGGCATTGATGGTGCTTGCGGGCCTCGTGAACAAGCAATGGGTGGCGGAACTGGAATCCCAGGGCCAACGGGCGCTCGGCATCTGCGGCGGCGACGCACGACTGGTCGTGGCGCGCAAACTGACGGCGCGCGGGAACGCGGGGCGCAAGGACCTCGGGTTTGTTGGCCGCCCCGAGAAAATTTCCACCCGCATTCTCGACGTGGCCTTTCGCACCGGGATCGTGCCGGTGGTGGCAAGCCTGGCGCTTGGCCCGGGGGGCGAGTACTACAACATCAACGCGGATGACTTCGCCGCTGCGGTCGCCGCCGAGTTGAAAGCCGACCGCCTCCTGTATCTGACCGAGTCCGGCGGCGTCTGGGACGCGCAGAAGAAGCTTTTGCCCGTCGTCACGCTGGCGGAAATTCCACGCCTGATCCGCCGCCAGATTGTGCGGGATGGGATGATTCCCAAGCTGCGCTCCTGCGCGCGCACCTTGCGCCGGGACGTGGGCGAAATCGACATCCTATCGCCGGCCGCATCGAACGGCCTGCTACGAGCCGTCGCCTCCCGCGAAGCCGTCGGCACGCGGATTGTGAAATAGATGATGAACTTCGACCAGATTACTGAACTCGAAAAGAAGTATTTGATCCCGACTTACGAGCGTCTGCCCATCCTGGCGGTGCGGGGGGAGGGCTGTTACCTTTACGACGACCAGGGCAAGCGGTATCTCGACTTCTTCGGCGGCCTGGCAGTGAACGCGCTCGGCTACGGACACCCGGAGATCGCCGCCCTCCTCCGCGAGGATTCAGAGTCAATTCTGCATGTCTCAAACCTGGTCTATCACCCCTATCAAGGCCCGCTCGCGGAGAAGCTCGCTCTCCATGCGGGACTCGACCGCGTCTTCTTCGGCAACACCGGGACCGAGGCGGTCGAGGGCGCGATCAAGCTCGCCCGCGCCTATGCGCGCAAACACCATCCCGGGGAACCCTTCGAGCGCTACGAGATTCTGGCGGTGGAGAACTCTTTTCACGGGCGGACGCTCGGCGCGCTCTCGGCGACCTGGCCGGAAAAATATCGCAAGCCCTTTGAGCCGCTGCTGCCGGGCGTCAGGTTCGTGCGCTTGAACGACGTGGAGCATCTGCGGGAGTGCTTCACGGGGCGTGTCGCCGCGATCCTGGTGGAAGTGATTCAGGGCGAGGGGGGAGTGGTCGAGCTCCGCGAGGAGTTCCTCAAGACCGCCGAAGAGCTCTGCCGCGCGCATGACGCGCTGCTCGTTGCCGATGAGATTCAGTGCGGCCTGGGGCGCACGGGACGCTGGTTTGCCTACCAGCGGTACGGACTAAAGCCCGACGTGGTGGTTGTGGCCAAGCCGCTCGCGGCGGGGTTGCCCCTTTCCGCCATGATCGCGCGCGAGGAGGTCGCGCAGGCCTTCTCGCCGGGCATGCACGGCACGACGTTCGGGGGCGGACCCTTGCAGTGCCGGCTGGCGTTGAAGGTGATGGAGATTCTGGAGCGCCGCGGGGTGCTCGAGCACGTTCGCGAGGTGGGAACTTACTTCCGCGAGCGACTGGAGGAGCTGCGCGCGGAGCTTCCCCTCATCCGGGAAGTGCGCGGCGAGGGCTGTATCCTGGCCGCGGAGCTGGAAGTCTGCTGCAAGGCCGTCACGCGCCAATTGCTCGAGGCAGGATTTCTGGTCAATTGCACGCAGGAGAAGGTCTTACGCTTCCTGCCGCCTTTTATCGTGGAGCGGCACGACATTGATGAGCTGATTGCGGCCCTCGGGCCGATCCTCGCTGCGCTCATGGCGAGCGACAAGAAAGGGGTGACGACATGACACCGGTGATGACACTTGAGAAACAGGAAACGCTGGGCGTCCACGACCTGGTCGCGGAGAAGGATTTGTCGCGCCGGGACCTCGAGCTGATCTTCCAACTCGCCGAGCGCGTCAAGTCGGCGCCCGGCGCCTACTCCCAGGCGCTTCTTGGGAAGCAGCTCGCGATGATCTTTGAAAAACCTTCGTTGCGGACGCGCGTCACCTTCGAGGTCGGCATGACGAGTATGGGCGGCTTTGCCATCTACCTCGATCATACCAAGCCCCGCCTGGGCGAGCGCGAGGCGATCAAGGACGTCGCTCGCAATCTCGATCGTTGGGTGCACGGCATCGTGGCGCGGACCTTCTCCCATTCGGCGGTGGAGGAGCTGGCCGAACACGCTTCCATCCCGGTGATCAACGCGCTCACCGATTTGCTCCACCCCTGCCAGGCGCTGGCGGATTATTTCACGCTGGCGGAGAAGTTCGGACAGCTGAAGGGCCTGAAGCTCGCTTTCGTCGGCGACGGCAACAACGTCAGCCACTCGCTCATGATCATGGGGGCGAAGCTGGGCGTTTCCGTCCATGTTGCGACGCCGCCGGGGTTTGAGCCAAAAGCGGAAATTGTGGAAGAAGCAAAGCTCTGCGCGCGCAAGACCGGCGCCAAGATCAATCTGTTCCGTGACCCGGTCGAAGCGGTCGGGGGGGTGAACGCCGTTTATACCGACGTCTGGGCCAGCATGGGTCAGGAATATGCGGCGCACCTGCGGTCGCAGGTCTTTCCTCCGTATCGCGTGACGCCAGACCTGATGGCGGCCGCCGACTCCTCGGCGGTGTTCATGCACTGCCTCCCCGCGCATCGCGGCCAGGAAGTGACGGACACCGTGATCGATTCGCCGCAATCCGTGGCCTTTGATCAGGCTGAGAATCGCCTGCACGTGCAGAAGGCGTTGCTGCTCCTGCTCCTGCAAAACGGCAACGGTCGGTAGGGAAGGGCTCCTCCCCTCGGTCGGGGCTGGGCGCCCTCCCGGCGGCTGGTTGGGACACTCCATTACGATGGTGAACACTTGACGACGTTCCGCAAAGCCGAGCTTCGTGACGGACCGGCGTTGTTCCGGTTGATCAGCCACTACGCCGAAATGCGCGTCATGCTTCCGCGCCCGCTCGTGGAGATCTACGAAAACATATGGGAGTTCACCGTCGCGGAGGAGGACGGGGTGATCCTGGGCTGCGGCGCCCTGAAGCTTTACAGTGCGGAGCTGGCGGAAGTTCGGTCGCTCTGTGTCGTGCCGGGCGCGAGCGGTCGCGGCCTGGGACGCATTCTCACTGACCAGTTGCTCAACGAGGCGGAACGCCTGGGGCTTAAGTCGGTCTTCGCCCTCACCGTGGCCCCGGGCTTCTTCGAGAAAATGGGATTCCGCGAAGTGCCGCGCGAACGATTCCCCACCAAAGTCTGGCGCGACTGCCTGCAGTGCCCCAAGTACTTCCAGTGCGACGAGAAGGCGATGGTCCTTGACCTCGAGGCCCGCATCGCCAGGAAAGTGGAGCCCGCCCTCGCGCTCGCCGCGACCTCCCCCTGAATCTGCTTTGTTCCCCCTCGATAGCGAAGCCGAGGCGCGTGGGCCGCTAGACCCCAGCCAACCGGTGTATGATGAAGCGGAGATGCCTGAAACAAGGAGGGGGAGCGTGCGCGGACGAATCCTGGCCATCGACTTCGGCATGAAGAGACTCGGGCTGGCGATTTCTGATCCCTTGGGCATCACCGCGCAGGGTCTGGCCACGCGCACGCGAACGCGTGTTGACGACGACCTCCAACACCTTCGCCGCCTCGTCAATGAAAATTCCGTCGAGCGGGTGATTGTCGGCAATCCCCTGAGCCAAGCCGGGGGCGAGACCGCGATGTCCCGCCAGGTCGCCGCCTTCGTGGGCAAACTGGCGCGCCAACTGCCGTGCCCCGTCGAGCTTTGGGACGAGCGTCTCACGACGGCCCAGGCCATGCGGGTGCTTCGCGCCTCCGGCATCGGGATTGAGAAGCGCCGGCAGGCGAGCGACCGCGTCTCGGCCGTGTTGCTTCTGCAGAGTTATCTCGATTTCCTGACGAATCAGCAATCACGGAAATCGTCCCAGAGGACGGAACAACCATGAAACGGCCGTGGCTCCTGGCCATGATCCTTACCCTGGCCGTGGCCGGCTGGATTCTCAGCGAACTGTACCGGCCTTACCGCGGCTACCCTGGAAATCTCATTTTCGTGTTGGAACCGGGAACCTCGGCAAGTCAAGCGGCGCGCCAGCTCGCCCATAGCGGAGTGATTGCCTACCGCGGGCCCTTCCTGCTTCGCTATCTGCTGGGCCGCCCGCGCAGCCTGAAGGCGGGTGAATATTTATTCGACCGCCCGCTGCGACCCGTCGATGTTTACGACAAGATCGTCCGAGGTGACGTCTATCTGCACAGCGTCACCATCCCGGAGGGTTCCGACCGCTTTGACATGGCGCGCATCTTGCACAACCGGTTGGGCATCGACCCCCAGGATTTTCTCCGCGCAACCGCAAGCCCCGCGGCCATCCGCGACCTTGATCCGCAGGCAAACACACTCGAAGGCTATCTCTTCCCCGACACCTACTCTTTCCCCCGCGGCATGACCGCGGAGGCGGTTACCAACACCATGCTGGCGCAATTCCGCCAGGTGCTCGCCACCAGAATTCCCGCCGAACTCCGGCCCGCTCCCGAAGAGTTGCACGAGGTCGTTACGCTTGCTTCTCTCGTCGAGAAGGAGACGTCTTCGGCAGAAGAGCGGCCGCTCATTGCGGGAGTGTTCCGGAAGCGGATCCAGAAGCGCATACCGTTGCAGTGCGACCCCACGGTCATTTATGCCGCGCGACTCGCGGGCCGCCCTATCGGCCCCATACGGCAAAGCGATCTGCGGTTCAATTCGCCCTATAACACGTATCGCTTCGCGGGGCTTCCTCCGGGTCCGATCGCGAGCCCGGGCGAGGCTTCCCTCCGTGCCGCCCTCCAGCCGGAGGCAACACCCTACTTGTACTTCGTGAGCAACAACCACGGCGGGCACATCTTCGCGAGAACGCTTGCGGAGCATCAACGAAACGTGTCACGATATCGGCGTGAAGTGGCCCTCCGTCGGCGAACGGAGCGGGCTGCTCATGGGAGCCCTTCCCACGGTGCGCGCCATTCCACGCAACGTGGGATGACTAGTGTGAACTCTATATCGAGTGACGGTGCCGAGAAACCAGAGCAAGAAACAGCTCATCCTCGCTCTGTGCCGGGAAAAGGGACTCGATCGCGCCGGGGAGCCAGCGATCCGCGAAATCCAGGCGGACCTCCGGCGTCGCCTCGGACCTGACAACGGCAGTTCCGCCTCCTACATTGCCAGTGTGCTCCGCGCCGCCGGGACGCGGGTTGATTACCAGGATCAGTTCACCGGCCCGAGGCTGGAGGAGCCGTACGCCTCGCGCCTGGCGGGCGTGCTTGCCTTCGACAGTCTCGCCAGCGCCGAGGAGTCTTTGCGACGCCTCGATGCCATCTATCGCGAGTATCGCGCTGCCGCCGATCGCGTGGGGACCACCCTGGTCCGGTCCATCGTCCTGAAAGGGAAACTCCGGGCGGCAAGCCTCGGTTCCAATCCCCGAATCCGCCGGGAAAAGCGTCAGGAGAAACTGGAAATCGCCCGCTGGTTCCATGTCTGGCTGGAGACCGCCGACCTCTTTTTCGATTGGCTGGAGCTGCGCAAACAGTCCGAGGAGTTCCAACGGCTGTTTGGCGACGACCACGGTCGGGTCACGCCTTCCGGCAGAAACGATGCCGCATGAAACCGCCAGCGCGCTCACCAATTTCCAATTCACCATTTCTCGGACTTCCACTAGAATGAGCGGACGCCTGCCGGGGCCGCTGGCCGACGGGTTGGTGCAGGCTCAAGGAGAATGACTGCGCGCGAACAACTGATTGTGGCGCTCGATGTTCCCACAGCGGAAGCGGGCCTTCGCCTGGCAGAGCGGCTTGACGGCCATGTGGGCGCGTTCAAAGTAGGTCTGGAAAATTTCTCCGCCGAAGGCCCCGTCCTCGCGCGTTTCCTCGCCGCCAAGGGGATGAAGGTCTTCCTCGACCTGAAGCTGCACGATATTCCCAACACGGTGCGCTCCGCCGCCCGTGAGGCGGCGCACCTCGGCGTGAGGATGTTCAATGTCCACGCCTCCGGCGGGCGAAGGATGCTGGAAGCGGCGCTCGCCGGCGCACAGGAGGGAGCGCAGGACCGTGGCGGCCCGCGACCCCTGGTGCTGGCCGTGACCCTGCTGACGAGCCTTGAGGCAGAGGACCTGAGCGACCTCGGCGTCGCGGGCAGCCCGGAAGAAGTTGTCCTCCGCCTGGCGCGACTGGCCCGCGCGGCAGGGCTCGATGGCGTGGTGGCTTCGCCGCGCGAGCTCGTCGCCCTGCGAAAGGCGATGGGGCGGGACTTCGTCATTGTTACGCCGGGGATTCGTCCGGCCCGTGCCGAGGTGAATGACCAGGTGCGCATCGCGACGCCGGGGAGCGCGATTCAGGCGGGTGCCACCTATCTCGTGGTCGGCCGCCCCATCACCGCCGCCGCCGATCCGGCCGCCGCCGCCGACGCCATCGTCGCGGAGATGGAACAGGCGCTGGCGGCGTCTTCGCCACGGGTTCAGCAATCATGACCGAAAACGAAATTCTCGAAATCTTTCGCAGTCACTCTGCACTTCTAGAAGGTCACTTCATTCTCTCTTCGGGTCTGCACAGCGATCGCTACATCCAGTGCGCGCTGGTGTTGCAGCATCCGCGGGTTGCGGAGCAATTGTGCACGCAACTAGCGGCGAAGCTGCGCCAAGTGGGCGCGTCGGTGGTGGTGGCGCCGGCGCTGGGCGGCGTGATTGTGTCGCATGAGGTGGCGCGCGCCTTGGGGGTGCGCGCACTTTTCACCGAACGGCAGGATGGCGTCATGACGCTGCGGCGCGGATTCAGTTTGGAACCGGGAGAACCCACGCTGGTCGTCGAAGACGTCATCACGACGGGACTCTCCACGCGCGAGACGATGGCGGCCGTCGAGCAAGCCGGCGGCAAGGTGGTTGGCCTCGGCTCGCTCATCGACCGCAGCGGCGGCACGGCCCAGTTCAACGTCCCCAAGGTTTCACTCGTCACTCTGGCCGTCGAGAATTACCCGCCCGAGGTATGCCCCCTCTGCCAGTCCGGTATCCCTGCCGTTAAACCCGGCAGCCGCGCCAAGAAGTGACTGAACCGTCGCTTCCCCGCCTCGCAACTTTTCCCGCTTTCCAAGGAGGACGATCCGGAAGTTGACGGGCCATGGGCTACGCGCGTCGATACACAATCTTTCCGGCGACGATTGTGGCGGTGGCAGCGCCTTTCAGTTTCCAGCCATCGAAGGGGGAGTTGCGGCTTTTTGAGCGGCCCTCGGCGGCCTGGTAGGTCCACTCAAGGTTGGGATCGAAGACGGTGATGTCGGCTGCGCCGCCCACTTTCAATCGGCCGAGAGGCTGATTGATGATACGCGCCGGGTGGTGCTCATCAGCACGACAAGGTGGGCCAGCGAAATGCGGCCGGTGTGGACTAGTTGCAGCAGGGCGAGGGGCAGCGCGGTTTCAAGTCCGATGACGCCGTTGGGCGCCTCGATCATGGACCTGGCCTTCAGTTCTGGCGCGTGCGGGGCATGGTCGGTGGCGAGGCAGTCCACTGTACCGTCGGCGATGCCGTTCCGTACCGCCTCGACATCGCGCGCGCTGCGCAGCGGCGGATTGACCTTGGCGTTTGTCCCGTATTGCACGACGGCCTCGTCAGAGAGCGTGAAGTGATGCGGGGTGAGTTCGCATGTGACGCGAATACCGCGCCGCTTACCGACGCGGACCATCTCCAGTGCGCGCGCGGTCGAAAGGTGGGCCACGTGCAAATGCGCGCCCGAGGCTTCCGCCAGAATCAAGTCGCGCGCCACACACACCTCTTCGGAGCTATTGGGTATGCTGCGTAACTTCAGTTTCTCCGCAACGGGACCTTCATTGATGACGCCACCCCCGCTCAGGCTCGGATCCTCGCAGTGGTCGATGATGGGGACGCCCAGCGGCTTCGCTTTCTCCATCGCGCGGCGCATCAGCCCCGCGGTCTTCACGGGCTTGCCGTCGTCCGAAAACGCCACCGCTCCCGTCGCCACCAGGCCCGCCATATCAACCAGCGCCTCGCCCTGACTCTCCATTGAAACCGCCGCGATGGGGAAGACGCGCGCCAGGCCGATTTTACTGGCCTTCTCGAGGGTGGCGCGCACCAGCTCCGCGCGGTCGATGATGGGCTTGGTGTTCGGCATCGGGCAGACGGTAGTGAAGCCACCCGCCACGGCAGCTTGCAGCCCCGTCTCAATCGTCTCCGAGATTTCGTCGCCCGGCTCGCGCAGATGAACGTGAATATCGATCAACCCGGGCGCCACCACCTGGCCGCGCGCGTCGATCACCTCGTCCGCCGATTGGGCCAGGCCGGGCCCGATCTGGCGGATTACACCATCCTCCACGAAGACATCGAGTTCGCCGTCCAGACTGTCTTCCGGTGAAAGGACGCGTCCGTTCTTGATGAGGAGTGACGACATGGTTACGGGCGAGGCTCCGTCAGCTTCGAATGAGCATTGGGCGGCGCAGTCATCAACGGATGCCGCCGCCGGGGAGTATAGCACCGACTGCCGTCACACTGGGGCGGTCGTGGATGGGAAAAGCGGGAGAAGGAGGCCTTTGACGGGCTGAAAGGTCTTGCGGTGCTCGGGGCAAGGTCCGTAGCGCGCCAGCGCCGCGAGGTGATCGGGCGTCCCGTAGCCCTTGTTGCGCGCAAGCTGATATTGCGGGTAAAGGCGGTCGAGTTCTTCGAGATGGGCGTCGCGCGCGACTTTGGCGAGGATGGAGGCGGCCGCAATGGAAACCGACCGGGCGTCGCCGTGAATAACGGCGCGGTGCGGGATCACCAGGGCCTCCTTCTCCCCGCCCCCTGCGAGGGGCATCGCATCCGTCAGCACAAAATCCGGCAGCGGGTCGAGCGCCGCCAGCGCGCGCAGCATGGCCTGGCGCGAAGCCTCGTAGACGTTCAGGGCATCCACTTCGGCGGCGGCGAGGGTCACGACCTGGTAAGCAATCGCCCTCGCCCGGATTTCCGCCGCGAGCGCCCTCCGCCTCTCCGGTGTGAGCTTTTTTGAGTCGTCCACCCCGCGAAGGGGTTTGTCAGGGTCGAGGATGACCGCGGCGGCGCAAAGAGGCCCGAGCAGCGAGCCACGTCCGGCTTCGTCGCAGCCGGCCACCCGGCGCCATCCCTGGCGCAAAGCCCGAGCCTCAAATTGCCAGGTGCAGGTCAGGTGCCGCACCTCGGTCGCGGCGCGTGCGAACCGCATGGCAGGAGTTTATAACACGCCGATGCGGCAGGCAATGGAAGATACTTGAGGACATCGCGATGGGCTGTCTCTATCGCATCGGAGAATGGCGGTCCGAAAGCACCGCCACGATCACGCTTCCTGTCCGGCGCGGACTTCGCGCAGGCGGGCAGCCTTGCCGCGGAGCTTGCGGAGGTAATACAACTTGGCGCGGCGCACGCGGCTGGAGCGCACCACTTCGATCTTGTCGATCACGGGCGAGTGCAGCGGAAAGATGCGTTCCACCCCGTGGCCGAAGGAGATCTTGCGCACGGTAAAGGTGGAATGGTTGCGCGCGCGCCGGAGGCCGATGCAGATCCCTTCAAACACCTGGATGCGTTCCTTATCGCCCTCCTTGATTTTCACGTGGACGCGCAGCGTGTCGCCGGAGCGAAAGGTGGGGACGTCTTTTTTCATTTGTTGCTGTTCGATCTTTTCAAGCGCATTCATGGTCCATGGACTCCCAACTTCGATTTGATTCCTGCGCCCGCTGCCGATGCCGGCGATGGCATATTGCCGCTACAGGGCCGATGCGAGCGCCGTGTTCTTGATTTCCTCCAAAAGTTTCCGGTCCTCGTCGCTGAGCGGAACCCGTTCCAGAAGATCCGGCCGCCTACGCCAGGTTTTTTCGAGGGCCTGGCGGCGCCGCCAGCGTCGAACCTCTTCGTGATTCCCGGAGAGCAGAACCTCCGGCACTTTCCAGCCCCGAAACTCCGCCGGCCGCGTGTAGTGGGGGCAATCCAACAGGCCGCGGGTCACCCCCCTTCGGTCTCCTTGCAGGCCGGCAAAGGAGTCCTGTTCGCTCGACTCCTCGTTGCCCAACACGCCGGGCACGAGCCGCGACACCGCTTCCATGACCACCGCCGCCGCCAATTCCCCGCCGGCAAGAACGTAATCGCCGATCGAGAGTTCGTCCGTCGCCAGATGCTCAGCGACGCGCTCATCCACGCCTTCGTAACGAGCCGCGATCAACACCAGGCGCTTCTGCCGGCTGAATTCTTCCGCGATGGCCTGGGTCAGCAGCCGCCCCTGCGGCGTCAGCAGCACCACACGCAGCGGTTCGTCGGGCGCTTGTGCCTCCAGGGCTTCCACCGCACGAAAGATCGGTTCCGCCTTAAAGACCATCCCCGGCCCGCCCCCGAAGGGCCGGTCGTCCACGCTGCGATGGCGATCGTCGGTCGAGTCCCGCAAATCGTGGATCCGGACCTCGATCTGTCCGCCCGTCCTCGCGCGCTTCAGCACCCCATGCTCGAGGATGCTGGCAAAGAAATCAGGAAAGATGGTGATGACATCGAAGATCACGGGACTCGGGGCTCGGAGTTCGGGAAACAACCTGTGTACAAAAGTCCCCCTTCGTCCGAGCCGAGGGCGGGCACAGCGCGCCGCGCCCCTACGGTTTCTGATTCAACTCCAGCAGATCTTCCGGCGGATCGATGATGATGACTTTTGACCCCGTATCGATCCGCTTGCAGATTTCCTGCGCCAGCGGGATCAGGACTTCCCCTCGCGCCGTTTCGACGCGCAACAGATCCACCCCCCCGGTGGGCTCCAGGCCGGTGACTCGCCCCCATTCGCGCGTCGTCCCATTGCGTTCGACGAGCACCCGACAGCCTTCCAGATCGGAAACGTAGTACTGATTCTGTTCGAGCGGCGCTCGCTCGGCGCGCGGGATGAGGACTTCCATCCCTCGCAATTGCTCGGCCTGATTGATGGAATCGACGCCGGAGAACTTCAGAATGATACGCCCCTTGTGGGGCCAGGCGTTTTCCACCCCGACCGGCTCGACCGGGCCTCCGGGCTTCGCCAGGTAGGCCCGGCGCAGGCGCGCAAGGCGCTCGGGGAAATCGGTCAGAATCTCGGCCGCGACTTCTCCGCGCCGGCCCTGCGGCCGGGCGATGCGCGCCACGGCCACGAACTGCTGCGCCTCGCTCTTGGCTGACGCCGTCAAGGTCATTGCCCCTTCACGCTGGAACGCGCGGCCCGAGGCGCCCGCCTACTCCAGGATCTCCAGCGTAAAGCGCTTCCGGAGCTTCATGCCCGAGGCCCCCAGAATGGTGCGAATGGCCCGCGCCGTTCGTCCTTGTTTGCCGATTACCTTCCCCAGGTCGCTCGGGTGAACGCGCAGCTCGAGCACCGTGACCTGTTCGCCCTCCACCGGTCGGACCTGAACCTGATCGGGATTATCCACCAGCGCTTTCGCGATCGCTTCGATGAGCTCCTTCATCTGGCCCTCCCTTGCCACCGGGTCGTCCGGTGCGCCCACTAGGAAAGAGTGCGTTGGACCACGTATGATCTTGAACCCGGTCTCACCCTCCGGCGGAAGGGCGGACTATGCTTGTGCTTTGACGCCCGTGGGTTTCTTGAGAAAGCTGCGCACGGTCTCCGAGGGCTGCGCCCCGCGCCCCACCCAGTAGTCGAACCGCTCGCGGTTCAGGACCAGCTCGGGTGGATTGCGCCGGGGGTTATAATGGCCCAGGATCTCCACGAAGCGCCCGTTGCGGGCCCGCTCCCTCTCGATCACCACAATGCGATAGGAACTTTGTTTCTTGGCTCCCGTGCGAGCCAGCCGTATTCTTAACAATCGAACCCCCTCCCACTGAAACTTGGTATGGGGGGGCCAGGACCCCCCGACTATGCAGCTCCTCCCGTGCCCACGGGCATCTTCCAGCCGGACAACTGGCGCCCGAAAATGCCCCGGCCCAGGGTCTTCATCATCCTCTTCGTCTGCACGAACTGCTTCAAAACCTGATTCACAAGCTGCACACTCGTTCCGCTGCCCCGCGCGATGCGCTTGCGCCGCTTGCCGTTGATGATTTCATGGTTGGCGCGCTCGCGCGCCGTCATCGAATCGATGATCGCCTCGATATGCACCAGCTCTTTTTCATCCACGCGCATCTTGCCGGCATCCTTGAAGATTCCGACCTTAGGCAACATGCCCATCATCTGGTCCACCGGACCGAGCTTGCGCATCTGGCGAAGTTGATCGCGGAAGTCTTCCAGCGTAAACGTATCGGTGACGATCTTGCGCTGGACTTCCAGCGCCTTCTGCTTGTCGATCGTCTGCTCGGCCTTCTCAATGAGCGAAAGCATGTCGCCCATGCCGAGAATCCGCGAGATGATACGTTCGGGATAGAAGATTTCCAGCGCATCGTATTTCTCGCCGACACCGATGAATTTGATGGGCTGGCCGGTGACGTGGTGCATCGAAAGCGCCGCGCCGCCGCGCGCATCGCCATCCAGTTTGGTCAAGATGACGCCGCTCGTGCCCAGCCGCTCGTGGAATTCCTGCGCGCTGCGCACGGCGTCCTGGCCGATCATGGCATCGGCCACCAGCAGCACTTCGCTCGGCCGCAGCCTGGTGCGCAACTCACTCACTTCCTGCATCATCTGCTCGTCGATGTGCAGGCGCCCGGCGGTATCGACGATCAGCACGTCGTGGCCGCGGTCGGCGGCATCCTTGCGCGCCGCCATAGCCAGTTCAATCGGCGAAGTGATGCCTTCACCGGCAAAACACGGAATCTCCACCGCCTTCGCGATGATCGCCAGTTGCTCGCGCGCCGCGGGACGATAAACGTCAGTGGAAACCAGGATGGGGCGTCGCCGCTTGGTGGCCAGCCAGCGAGCCAGTTTCCCTGCCGTGGTCGTCTTGCCGGAGCCTTGCAGGCCTACGAGGAGGATGACAGTGGGGTATTCTTTCGAGAAAGTCAGCAGGGCGGCCTCGCCGCCCAGAATCTGAATCAGCTCGTCGCGGACGATGCGGACGACTTCCTGCGCGGGGGTGAAGCTCGCGCGAACTTCTTCGCCCAGGGCCCGCACGCGCACGCGCGCCAGCAGTTCCTTGACGACCTTGACGTTGACGTCCGCCTCGAGCAGGGCGAGTCGCACATCGTGTAGCGTCTCGTCCACCAACTGCTCGTTCAAGACGGCTTGGCCACGTAATGTCTTGAAAACGCGCTGGAATTTGTCCTGTAAGGCGTCGAACATCGCTTCCGTCCTCGATGAGGACAGTCTCTCCTTTTCAGGCTGTCGGCTCGGCCCGAACCCACCCGACCAAACTAATGGAGAATCCATTTTACACGGGTTTGGAGGAAAATGGGAATGAAACGCGGCACGGCAGCGTAACCTCGTAGGGGGAGAAGGCCTTGTGTCCTCCCGCTTAGGAGAAGAGATGGAGACTCGCACAGCGTGCTGGCAAGAACAACAAGAACCTTCCGCAGGGGGCGCAACGCCCTCTGCCCCTACGCCTTGTTCCTCCGGTTGAAGATCCTTGGTTCAACAAATATAATAAAGGCACATGACGCCGCAAGTGATCCGTGCGTTTTTCTGGGACGTGAACCCGGCGACCTTTGACCCGGTTTCCTACCCTCGCTACACCATCGGGCGACTCCTGGAATTCGGAGACGAAAGCGCTGTGGCTTGGATGCGGGGAACCTTTTCGGAGGCCCAAATCCGAGACGTGGTTCGGACGGAGCGCCGCCTCTCGCCTCGTTCAGCAAATTTCTGGGCGCTGGTGTATCGTATTCCCCCGAACGAGGTCGAAGCCCTGCGAAAATGGTCGCCTGCTGAGAGTGGTCCCTGGCGACCTACACTGCATCTTCTTGACTAGTTGCCGCGTTCTTTCGCCAACAATGCTTGCTTTCGGTTCAACCCCCAGCGGTAGCCGGCGAGGGCGCCGTCTTGGCGGACGACGCGGTGGCAGGGGACGACCATCGCGACGGGATTGGTGGCGCAGGCGCGGGCCACGGCGCGCACCGCCCGCGGCTGGCCGATGGCGCGGGCCAGTTCGGAATACGAGCGCGTCTGGCCGTAGGGAATGCGCTGAAGCTCCTTCCACACGCGTCGCTGAAAAGCCGTGGCCTGAAGATCCAGGGGCAAATCGAGGCGCGGCTTGAAACCGGCCAGATGCTCACCGAGAGCGTCAACCCAGGCCGCAAAGCCGGAATCGTCGCGGTGGATCTCCGCGCGCGGGTATTCGCTCAGGAGTGCCGCTTCCAGCACCGCATCCGCATCTCCCAAACTCACGGCGCAAACGCCGCGTGCCGTCGCCGCCACCAGCATCCGCCCCAGCGGGCAATCGACGATCGTATATCCAATCTGCATTCCTTTCCCTCCCCGCCGGTAAGTTCCGGGGGTCATTCCGAGTTGGGCTGACGACTTCTCATAGAGCCGGCTGCTTGAGCCGTAGCCCGCCTCATAAAGGGCGCGAGTAACATTCTGGCCGCCGAGCAGCTTGGATTTCAACGAGGCGGTACGTCGCGCGTCGGCATACTCGCGTGGCGAAATTCCCATCAAGCGCTTGAATGTTCTTTGCAAGTGGGAAGGACTGACACTGAGGCGAGAGCTGAGATCGCGGAGGGATGGAGCTTCTTCCGAGTCGGCATCCAATAAGCGGCACACCTTGTGGACCAGGCTCGCAGCGTGGTCGCGCGGCGCCGCCGCGCGCGGCCGGCATCGCCGGCACGGGCGGAAGCCCGCCTGCTCGGCCGCGTCCGGCAGCGGGAAGAACATGACCTGGTACCGCGCCGGTCGCCGGGCCGGGCACGAGGGGCGGCAGTAAATCTTCGTCGAGCGCACTGCGAAAACAAAACGGCCATCCAGCCGCGCGTCGCGCTCCAGCACGCCCCGCCAATAGGCGTTTTCTTCCGCCAAATTCAATCTCCAAACGTTTGCGCCGCGCAAGCTCTCCTCATCAAATCACCAAGATTCCTAACTCGCGAACCCGCGGCAATCCGGCGGATCCCGGGCCAGAGTAAGACGGAAGCTTTCCTCCCGCTATCCGATTCTTGCTCTCAAATTGCGGCCGGGCTCTCTCAGAGGGAGCTCGGCCAACCTTCGCCAGCGTTTCCTCCTCGCGCATTCCGAGCGAGTTTCGACTTGTTAGCTATGTCGCTCCGATATACAATCGGGCGTTCCTCAACCATGGATTACGGCCGCTTGAGTGGTCTCATTTTGCGCACGATGAAAAGCTTTCTTCCGACGCGGGCCACTCCTTGCTCATTTCTCGCGCTGGTGGCGGCGACTGCCCTCCTGCCTGTCGCGGCGATGGGGGAGGCCCTCACTCGCCCCATCAACCTGGCTTTCCTGGCGCGGCGCGCCGAGATTATCGTTCAGGGGCGCGTGCTCGAAACCCGCCACGAAGGGCTGCCCAATTACCCTAACATTCGAACCGTCGTCGTCACGCTGGAAGTCGAACGCATGTGGCGCGGCCCGGAGGGCAAGCGTTACACGTTTCGTCAGTATGTCGGCCCGCATGGCTGGCGTCAAGCCAAGGCGGGTTACGCGGCCGGAGAGCGCCTCCTGCTTTTTCTTCCGCGGCCCTCATCTTACGGCCTGAGCAGCCCGCTGGGGCTCGAGCAAGGTCACTTCCGCATCGTGCGCAACAGGCTGGGTGAGGACCTGATTGCCAACCAGTTTGGCAACCTCGGTCTATTCAAGAACGTGCCGGAGACCGCCGAGCGCGCGGGCCTCCGACTGGATGAAGCCCAGCTTCGTGTGGCGTCCACCCCGCGCGGCGCTGTCCCGCTCAGAGATTTCACTTCTCTGGTCGTACGCTTGATGTCATTACCGAGAAACGAATGAGTGGAACCGACCGGATTCGTCGCCTCGTTCCGTTGCTCATTATCGCGGCCGTCATTCCGGCCCAGGGCGAGGGGCCGCTTTTCGTAGGGGGGCCGCTGGACAACGAAGGTGTCCCCTACCGCTGGACGATCAACCCTCTCACGTACTGGACGGATCTCGGCAACCTCGGCGGGCTTACCAACACCCAAGCCAACGACCTTGTCCAGGAGGCGCTGCGGGCCTGGCAGGACATTCCCACGGCTTCCATGAACTTCACTCGATCCGGCGCGCTGGGCGCGGATGTGACGATCAGCAACTGGGCCGCAGTCGTGAATGCGATCGAGGGCTGCGCGCCTCTCGATCCCGATGGCGTCGCTCGTGAGCGGAGCATCATTTACGACACCACCGGCGATATCATCGACGAAGTTTTCGGGCCGGGGAATTCCGATTCGATCCTGGGTTTTGCCACGCCGACCTGCCTGACGAGCGACGTCGTCACCAACGCCTTCACTCGCGGCTACGCTGTCATGAACGGCAAGAACAACCCCAGCGCCACAGAGCTGAAGGCGGTGATGGTCCACGAGTTCGGCCACATGCTGGGCCTCGATCACTCGCAGATCAACGTGGAATGCCTCGGCTTTTTCGGTTGCCCCGATAACGACTCGGCGGCGGGCCTGCCGACGATGTTCCCCATCCTGGTCGAGGCGGGAGAGATGACCTCGCCTTCGACCGACGACATCGCCGGGCTCTCAGCGCTCTATCCCGATCCCAGCTTTACGACGACCACCGGCCGGATCACCGGGCGCATCCTGTTCTCCGATGGACTAACCCCGACGCAAGGCTTCAACGTGGTGGCCCGCCGGGTGGACGACCCTCTCACCACCGCCGACGAGTCCAAGCGAACGGCTGTTTCGAGCTCTTCGGGCTTTCTCTTCACGGGTGACAATGGGACGCCACTGAATCTTTACCCGGGACTATCCCCCAGCCCCTACGGTTCGCGTAACCAAGATTTGATTGGCTACTACGAGATTCTGGGCCTTCCGCCAGGGTTTTACACCGTTGAGGTCGAGGCCTACGACAGTTCCTTCACGCTCGGCTCCGGGGTGGGGCCGCTGGGAGCCCTGGGCATCGTGTTTCCCATGCCCTCGGCCACCTGCCCTGACGGCGAGTTCCTTAGCGCCGACGAGAGCAACGACGACCTTTGCGCGGACAAGACGACATTGACCGTCAATGCCGGCGGCCAGATTTCCACCGGCACCGACATTATCTTGAACGGAACGCCTCCCCGCTATGACGCGTGGGAAAGCGGCCCGTGAATTTGCCGGGGCGATTCATCCCCCGCCCCTGCCCTAACCGCGTCCAATGGTGAGAACCGACCAGGCAAGACGCCGTCCCTTGATAGCGGAGCTGGCTGCCCCTGCGGCTGCTCTGATGATTATTCTCTTTGCCGGTTGTGGAGGAGGTGGAGGTTCCACGTCGCCGACGCCTTCCAATCCCGTGCCATCTATCACTTCCATCGAACCGACTTCGGCCTCGGCCGGCGGGCCGGCCTTCACGCTGACCGTCAACGGATCTGGCTTCATCGCGAGCTCGGTGGTGCGCTGGAACGGGGACGGCCGCACGACGACATTCGTCAGTCCCACCCGGCTCACGGCGGCGATTCCCGCCAGCGACATTGCCGCGGGCGGAACAGCCCATGTTACGGTGTTCAATCCCTCCCCGGGAGGCGGGAGTTCCAATTCGCTCACCTTTTCCGTTTTGGTGACGCCCTCTATCAGCTCCATTTCCCCCAGCACGGCCATCGCGTGGGGGCCGGATTTGACAATCACGGTAGAAGGAAGTGGATTCGTCCAAGAGTCGCAGGTGCTTTTCGACGGTCACCCGATTACCACCTCCTTCCTGAGTACAACCCGGCTGACGGCAACCGTTCCCGCCGCCGATATCCGGGTGGCGAGAACCGTGGAAGTGGCCGTCAACAACCCGCCCTTCGACCTGACACAACGGTCGAGCGTGGTTCTGTTTCCTATCCTGAACCCAACGCCCCAGATCGCTTCGCTCCGCCCTTCCAGCGCCCCAGCCGGCAGCCCGGATTTTATCCTGACGGTTGATGGGTCCAACTTTGTAACCGATTCCGTTTTGCGCTGGAACGGCGTCGACCGATCGACGACGCCCTTGAGCCCGACAAGCCTGACGGCGAGCATCCCTGCGAGTGATGTCGCCGCCGTAGGGATCGCGCAGGTGACCATCTTCAACGGCCCGCCGAGCGGAGGACTCTCCGATCCCGCCACCTTCACCATCACCCCGCCCGCGCTAGGACGCAACGACACGCGCGCCACGGCGACGGCCATCTCCAACGGGACCATCCGGGCCTCGATCAGCCCCTATGCGGACGAGGATTTTTACTCCTTCCGGGCCGCGGCCGGGGCGACCGTGACCATCGAAATTAGCGCACGCCGGCTGGCATCCCCGAGCCAGCTCGATTCTGTCATCGAGATCCAGGACAGCAGCGGAAACCGACCCTCCACCTGCCGCAGCCCCGACCGACCTTTCAACTTCACGACCTTTGCTGAGGACGATCCCACGCCGGGAGACTTCGACGACGAGTGCGTCAACGACGACATCGTCACCGCATCGATCCAGGATTCCCGGCTGGAGTTCCAGCCCGCCTCTGGTGGGACCTACTACGTCCGGGTCCTGGACCTGCGCGGCGACGGCCGCCCCGATCTGGTCTACGAGCTCACGCTCAACGGCGCAGACTAGGCTGGGTAGGCGCCCCTGCACGGCGCCTCACGATTGATTGGTTCGATAGCACACACAGCGGACTGGCTGGTGGGAATTCACCATCGAATACCGGCCAGGTTGGGGTTAACGCTGTCGAGGTCGAATCGTTCCAGGTCAAATCCCTCGCTCATCCAGTCCCGAATATCAAGCGGCTCTTCGTGGGTGGGGTCAGGAGGGATTTCGAACTTGTCGTAATATCCGAAATTCCACGTCGGAGTAGCAGTCCTCATGAGGGCCCGTGCGAATGATATATGAGGGAAGATGCGAGGTCTCTCAGCCCATGGCGACCTGAATGATCCGGTGGCGCGGGGCGAGCGTCGCCTCACCCGGCACCAGCACCGCCGCCAAATGGGCGGTCGGCTGCCCTGGAGGGTTACCTCCGCTTGATAGACGGTGTTGGGCACACGGGGACCTTTTCTCCTGGCCACGGTGCGGTCCTTTCCGGTAGCCGGGAGTTCGGCGGGGCGGCCGCCACCTGACTCAGGCCTTGGGGCGGTTCGCAAACGGTCCTATAAGGTCTTGCCGGGGGCGGGGCGTTTTTCGGGTTCGGGGGTGGGCATGTGGCATTGGCCGTCGAAGTAGCCGCCCGGCTCGACAAATAGCTTAGGTGTGTAGATGTCGCCGAGGACGATACCCGCCTTCTTGATCTCCAGCGATTCGGCGGCCCGGATCGAGCCCTTCACCTTGCCGGCAATGGAAATCTGCTTGGTCTGGATGTCGCCCTCGACCTCGCCCTGTGCGCCCACCACCAGCATGCCCTCGCAGGTCACTTCGCCCTTGATGTGGCTGTTCAGGATGATCAGGCCGGTGGGCACTTTCAGCCGGCCTTCCATCTCCACGCCGGGTTCGAGAAAACCCACCACGTTGTCGTCGTCGAGCATCTCCACCAGCTCGCGTTTGCGCTCTGTCTTTCTTGCGAACATGGCCATGGCCGGCTCCTTGGAAAGCAGTGAACAGTTTGTAGTGAACAGGCGACAGTCAAAGGTGGTCCGCCGTCGGGGTCGGTAGCACACCCCGCGTGCCACAGAGCCCAGCGGGCGTTGTTTACCCTAGACTACATCACGTTATTATAAATGCGCGATAACTTATCTATAACTTGCGTAACCCGCCAAATCTGCGGAGCGTCTCTAGCGCCGCACGATCCAGGCGAAGATCCGGTCGAGATCTTCCGGCGAATAGTAACGGATTTCGATGCGTCCGCTCGAGCCGTCGCCGGCAATCTTGACGCGCGTCCCCAGCGTTCGCTCCAGTTCGAGCACCGCGGCGCGCAGGTTGGGATCCGTCGGGCCCTCCTCCTTTTTCCCCTTCCCCTCTCGGCGCGGCCTGGACCACCGCGCCACCAGTTCTTCTGTCCCTCGAACCGAGAGCCCTTTCTTCACGGCCAGGCGCGCAACCCTTTCTTGCTCCGCGTAAACCTCCAGGCCGAGGATCGCGCGCGCGTGCCCCGCGCTGAGCGCACCGCGTTGAACCAGCTCTTGCACGGCGGGCGAGGCCCGAAGGAGTCGCAGCGTGTTGGTGACGGTTGAGCGATCAATGCCGAGGCGCCCCGCGATCTCCTCGTGCGTCAGCCCGTATTTGTCCTGGAGAGTCTTGAGTCCGTGTGCGGAGTCGATGGGGTTCAAATCCTCGCGCAGGAGGTTCTCTGTGAGCGCCAGTTCCAGCGCTTCCCTGTCGGATAGTTCGCGTACCACTGCCGGGATCGATTCCAGGCCAGCCGCGCGCGCAGCCCGCCAGCGCCGTTCACCCGCCACGAGTTGATAGCGCTCGTTCGATTTGCGCAGCAGCACTGGCTGCACGACACCGCTTGCACGAATGGAGTCGGTAAGCTCCTTGAGGCTCGCCTCTGGAAAGGCCTGGCGAGGCTGAAACGGATTCGGATCGATCAGGTCGATCGCGATGGTTTCGCTGGCAGGGACTGCGGCGGGCGCGGCCTCAGTTTCCCTCAGCAACGCGCTCAGCCCGCGACCCAATGCTTTCCTGGTCATGGCTGATAACCTCCTTGGCGAGTTCCAAATAGCTTTCCGCACCCTTGCAGTGCGGGTCGTAGAGGAAGATGGGCTTGCCGTAACTGGGGGCCTCGGCCAAACGCACATTTCGAGGAATGACCGTCTCGAAGACCTGCTTCCCAAAGAAATCTCGAAGATCGTCGCGTACCTGGCGGGATAGATTCGTCCGCTCGTCATACATCGTCAGCAAAATACCCTCGACGGCCAACCTGGGGTTGTGCGTCCGACGGATGCGAATCAGCGTGTCAAGAAGCTCGGAGACCCCTTCGAGCGCGAAGTATTCGCATTGGACCGGGACGATCACAGAATCCGCCGCGACGAGTGCATTGAGCGTGAGCAGGTCGAGCGCAGGAGGACAGTCCAGGATGATGAAGTTGAATCGTTCGCGAATCGTTTCAAGCTTTCCACGCAAAAGGTGCTCACGTCCGGGGACATCCACGAGTTCGATCGGGGCCCCGACCAGGCTTTTTTCCGAGGGGATCAGATGCAGCCCCTCGATGCCACAGTCAAGGATGAGGCTCTCGAACGGATGACCCATCAGCAGACCGTGGTAGAGCGTCTTCCGCGCGGAATCTTTGGAGAACCCCAGGCCTCCGGTGGAGTTGGCCTGGGGATCGCAATCAACGAGCAGTGTCCACATGTCCTGCTCGGCCAGAGCAGCCGCAAGATTGATGGCAGTGGTTGTTTTCCCCACGCCCCCCTTCTGATTGGCAACTGCGATGACTCTGCCCACTCTTCCTCAACGCGCTGAAATTTCGATTAACTTAGCAAAGTGACGAGTCCAGTGCAAGGTGGAATACGGGGAGTTGTTTCACGTGAAACAACGTTGGGTGGGCCGACCAGTTTCCTTTACGACGGCTCGACCTTGACCAGCTTCCCGATCCAGATTTCCCGCGTACGGCTGACGGGAATCGGGATAGGCTCCTGCCACTCGAAAAGCTCCTCCACAGCCTGTACCTCTTTCGATTGACCACTCCCTAGCCACAGGCAAATTGTCCCATTCGGCCTCAAACACCGGGAAGCCTGTCGAATCAGTCGCTCCAGCCCTCCGACTGCCCTTGCCGTTGCATAGGCGAAGGAAGGCCTTTCCGACTTCGCCGAATAAACTTCAAGTCTGTCCCCGAGGACCTCGATAGGCTCCATCCGGCATGTCCTTGCAACCTCCTTCAGGAAAGCCCGTTTTTTTGCCACTGGCTCGAGCAATGTCACGGGTAGCTCAGGGCGGACGAGCTTCAAAGCCAGACCAGGAAAACCTGCACCGCTTCCGATGTCCAAGAGCGGGCCGGAAAGGTCTAACCAGCGGCTGAGGTAAAGGCTTTCTGCAAAGTGGCGGGTTACCCATTCCTCAGGCGTCCCCGGAGCGGTCAAGTTGATTTTGCGATTCCATCGGTAGAGCAAATCCAGGTAAATCAGGAGGTTACCCTCCTGGGGAGTGCTTAGGTACAGGCCAAAGGGTGTCATGAGCTGTCGCAGGGTCAAGTGGGACAACATGCATTTGATTTTAGGTCTGGACACGGCGGCGCGCAACCCCCGACGCACGCCCGCAAGGCGCCAGGCGGTCCCTCGATGCGCCGGCGAAGCGGATGTTTCACGTGGAACATTCACACTCACCTTATTAAAAACACAGGGCCTAAATGCTAATCGCGGGTCTGAGGAGCAACCCTTCTTCGGAACACCGTATCGTTGCCTACAATTGTACGCTACGGCGTCTCGTGAAAGGCCCTCCCGCCGACGCCTCTTACGCGGGGTACAAAGTACTCTGCCGCAGCATTGAATCGCCCGAGGGTAACGAATTCCCACCTCCTCGGGCAAAGCCCGTGCAATTTAAGGGTTGTCACCTCGCGCCCGCGCGGGGTCTGGCACCGTGATAAGATAGATGGCTTCAGGGCCTCGTCGGACAGTACAACGAAACACCCACGCCGGGGCATATCGGTCACGCGGATACCGGGGCAAGCGCTTTCCCAGCCCAAGCCGCGAAGCTGGGCAAGTTATGCGGCATACAAGCCATCCCTCGTTTGCTGTAGTCGTTTTTCAGCTCGGCGGGCCGGACTCGCTCGACGCGGTCGAACCCTTTCTCTACAATCTTTTCTCTGATCCCGACATCATCGATTTTCCTTTTGCGCGTCTCGCCCGGCCCACGCTGGCGCGGCTGATTTCCTCCCGCCGCGCGCGACACGTCCAGGCACACTACGCCGCGATCGGCGGCAAATCCCCGATTCGCGAATTGACGGAACGGCAAGCCCGGGCGCTCGAGTGCGAGCTTCAGAAGTCCATCGTCGCGCGCGTGTTCGTGGCCATGCGCTACTGGCATCCCCTCACGGAGGAAGCGGTTAAAGAGATCGCGCGCGGCGATTTTCGCCAGTTGGTCCTCCTGCCACTTTACCCGCAGTATTCGAAGACGACCACGGGCAGCAGCCTGAACGAATGGCAGCGGCAATACGCACGCGCAGGGATAGACTCGCTCCGCATGACCGTCGTCCAATCTTTCTATGATCATCCGACGTATATCGACGCGCTGGTCGAGAAGATCAACGAGGGTCTCGCGCGATTCAACGCTCCCGGCGGGGCAGGAGCGCGCCACGGCGCGCCTCTGCGACCTGCTGATGATGTTCATCTGGTCTTCAGTGCACACGGTGTGCCGGTGCGCGTGATTGAGCAGGGGGATCCCTATCAGAAGCAAATCGAGGAGACCGTGCGCCTGGTGGTGGAGCGGGGCGGCTGGCGAAATCCCCACGTGCTCTGCTATCAGAGCCGCGTGAATCCGGGAAAGTGGCTCGAGCCATCCCTCCGGGACACGCTGTGCCGCTTGGCCGCACAGCACCCCGAAGAAGTTGCGAAAGAACTGCCGGAGGCCGAAGGGGGACCCACGCCAAGGCGCAAAGACTCAAAGCCCGCACAGTCAACAGAGAAGGACCATCCCGCGGGCCTTCGCGCCTTGGCGCCTTGGCGTGAGGCTGCCGGTTCCTCGAACTCATCCATCCCCGTCGATGCCGTCCACAGCTCTGCCTCGGGGGACGCCGGGAGTGGCACGCCGCGCGTCCTCGTGATTCCGATTTCTTTTGTCACCGACCACGTTGAAACCCTCGCTGAAATTGACATCGAAGCCCGCGCGCTCGCCGCCCAGCTCGGCATCGCGCAGTTCGAACTCATGCCTGCCCTGAACGACTCCCCCACCTTCATCCGTGCCCTGGCTGAGCTTGTGCTGGCGCGCCTCGGCTAGGCGCGTAGGCTAGGCCCCACGCTTCGCTTTCGCGACGGCCACGGCAAAAGACACAGTCCGGTTCGCAGCTCCTCACTTGTCACTCCTGACTCTCCTTAGGGCGGAGAGTTCATGCGGCGACGTCGCGGCGACACCTCGCCGGCTGGCGCGCGGGGTAGCAGACCCCCCTCGATCGCCCCTGGTGCCAGGCGTCCCGCCGAATTTCCCCACCGATATCCCGTGCTTACCTTTTCCAAGCGCCGTCGTCTAAGATAATTGAGGACGGTTCGAACCGAAGAGCCCGATGGATGGCGCCTGCTTGGAACTGGCCGGCAAAGCAGTAACCACGGAACAGGCCGAAGGTGAATTCGAGCGCAGTCTGATCCGCCGCGCCCAGCGCGGCGACCGGGCAGCCTTTGACGCCCTCGTGCGCCGCTACGATCGGGAAGTGCTGCGCATGGCGCTGCGGATTGTGCAATCGCCGGAAGAGGCGCAGGACCTTTACCAGGAAGCCTTCCTCAAGGTCTATCGGTCCATCGGACGCTTTCGTCTGGAGGCGAAGTTCTCAACGTGGCTCTATCGCGTGGTGATGAATGTATGTCTCGATCATCTGCGCCGTCAGAAAGCGCGGAATGAAGCGTCCATGCCCGAGGGCGACGACGGCGGGTCGGATGGCGTCCATTCGATCCCCGAGGATCGCCCCGTGCTCAATCCCGAACGCGCCCTCCAGGCGCGGGAGATTGGCAGTCGTCTGCAAGCGGCGCTCGGGCGATTGAGCCCGCGCGAACGACTGGTTTTCGAGATGAAACACTACCAGGGGATGAAGTTGCGGGAGATCGGCGAGATGTGCGGCACCAGCGAAGAGGCGGCCAAGAACTCGCTGTTCCGCGCGCTGCAGAAATTAAGGACGGACTTGCATGATCTGGTCTAAACACGCCGGGCAGGAGAGACGCCCATGAAATGCACCGAATTTGAGCAACTGAGTCTGCTCTATATCTACGACGAACTGGCTTCCGGCGAGCGGGCCGACTTTGAAGCCCACTTGGGCGTGTGCGCGACCTGCCGCGCCGGACTCGAAAAGGTGCAGCGGCTGCATCGGGCGCTCCAGGAGTGCCCGGAGCCGGCGCCCGACCTACTGGCGCGCTGCCGGCTGATGCTGGATGACGCACTGGATCGCGAGCAATTGGGCTGGCGCGCGATGTTGCGGGCGTGGTTCGGGAGCCCCGGGCCGCTTCGTGCCTCGCGCGCCGCCGCGCTCGCCGCGCTGGTGGTCACCGGTTTCGTGCTGGGATGGACGCTGCGGCCTCGCGCGAGCTCCCTCCAGCCTGTCACAAGCGCTGCGCCGGCCTCCTCGTTCGACCTCGGGAATGACCGCATCCGCAACATCAGCCAGGTCGCCCAGGACCCGCACTCCGGCGGCGTGCGCATCACCCTGGATGCCGAGCGCCGTATCACAATGGAAGGCTCGCTCGACGACCCGCGTATCCGCGAGGTGCTGGTGAATGCGGTCAAGAGTTATGACAACCCGGGCATTCGCCGGGACACGTTGGACGTGCTTCGCGCCAAGCCGGAGGACCCGTCGATCCGCGAGGCGCTGATGTTTGCTCTGCATGACGGCAATCCCGGCGTGCGACTGGCCGCGCTGAACACTGTGAACCACATGGAATGCTGGCACGACACGCACGAAGCCTTGCTCAAGGTCGTCGAGAAGGACCCCAACGTGGGGGTTCGCACCACCGCCATCGACGCGCTCGTCGAGCACCTGGAGGAGGAAGGGGCGGACGAGGCGGTGATGACCGCGCTTGAGAAACTGGCGAGCGCTGACCCAAACCCCTACGTCCGTATGCGATGCCTGGCCGCCCTGCGCAAGCTGCAAGGGAGCAGATGAAGGTTGATCGGCTATGAAAACTAAACGGATCGTGACGTTCCTGTTGGCCGCGGCGGCCGCGAGCGCCTGCTGGGCGCGCGATCCGGCCGAGCAGCCCAGCGTCAGGCGGGGCGAACCCCAGCGCGCAGGCAGCACCTGGGAAGAGCGCGCCGCCTGTAGCGCACCCATGAAGGAAGGCAGCCGCCTGGTGGTGCGTGCCGATTTTGGGTCCATCGAAGTGCAGCCGGGTCCCGGCGAGCAGATGAACTGCCAGGTCCGGCTGCGCGTATACACCCGCAATGAGAATGAAGCGCGGCGATATTTGCGCAGCTACGAGCTGGCTTTGCGCCCGCACGAAGGAGGGTTGTTTCTGACAGGGAGGTTTCCGACCGAGCGACGCGGTCACCGCTCCATGTCGGCGGAATTTGCCATCACCGTTCCGGCGCGCTCGAACCTGGACCTGGAAACGCAGGGTGGGGAAATCAAGGTGGGCAAGCTGCAAGGATCCCTTCAGGCGGTTACGGCCGGGGGGGATATTCGAGCGGCGGACCTGGCTGGGCCGGTGCGGGTTGAGACCGCAGGGGGCAACATCCTGATGGGTACTGTCGCGGCGCCCGTGGAAGCTCGAACCGCCGGGGGAAACATCCGGGTTGGTGACATCAAAGGCGCGGCCGTGCTTGAAACCAGCGGGGGAGAAATAATGGCGGGAAGAGTCGAGGGGTCCCTGCACGCCGAAACCGCCGGCGGTGATCTGGTGCTGCGCGGCGCCTCGGGGCCTATCGAAGCGCAGACGGCCGGGGGGCAGATTCAGATTGGCGATAGCGGCGGCAACGTCAGCGCGCAAACGGCCGGGGGCAGCATTCGCCTGCATGGCGCGCGTGGGCGCGTCAATGTTAAGACGGCGGGGGGCAGCATCGACCTGCTGCAACTCCGCAACGCCGTCAACGCTTCGACTGCCGCCGGATACATCCTGGCGCAGATCGATGCCGCCCAGAAGACCTTTTCAGCCTCCGAACTGAAGACGGCGGCAGGAGACATCCTTGTGTACCTGCCGCCCCACCTCCCCCTGACCATTGATGCGGCCATCGATATGGCGGCGGGCCACAAGATCCTTTCCGACTTTCCCTTGAGCATCAAAAGTGAGGGGCCCGCCTTTGCCACGACCAAGGTGCAAGGGGCCGGAACGCTGAACGGGGGCGGCGAAGTCTTGCGTGTTCGCACCGTGGCCGGCAACATTGAGATACGCCGGCTCGAGGCTTCGACGCTCGAACGGCTCCGGGAGCGGCAGGAATCTTTTTGGAAACGCTGGACGGTGCGGGAGCAGCTTCGCCAGCGGAAACTCGCGCGAGAACGCGATCGTTAGACCGAGTTGTGGACGCTGCGGCCAGGCCCGCCGCGGTACTGATTATTCCGACGACGCTCCGGATGCAGGTGACTAGAGGACAGGTTCTGCGGAGGCACCCATGAAGACGCTGCGATGGTCGGGACTCCTCCTGGGATTCATTCTAGCGGGATTACCCCAGCTCAACGCAGAGCAGTGCTGGGTCGAGGAAGAGCCTGAACGCCGGACCTTGGGGGGCGCACCCGCCGGAGGCGCCTCTGGTGAACGCATCATGGTGGCGCGCTATCCCCTGCAGCCGGCGGGGAGCGTGACCGTCGAAAACATCCAGGGTGACATCCACGTGGAGGCCTGGGATCTGGCCGAAGCCGAAGTCGCGGTGGTAAAACAGGCACTCGGCGCCGCCCCCAATCCCGATGACGTCCACATTGAGGTCGGCTCCGACGACCAGAAGCTCACGCTGCGCACTGTCTATCCCCGGCCTCCGCTGCATCCGGTCCGCGTGACCTACCGTTTGCGGGTTCCCCGCCAAGTGCGGCTCGAACGGCTGAGCACCCTGGTAGGGAGTGTTCGGGTCCGGGACATCGAAGGCGTCGTGGCCGCCCGGACGCTCAACGGAAGTATCGAGGGAATGAATCTCACGGGGGGCGTAATCGCGCGCGCCATCAACGGCAGTATCGCGGTCTCCCTGCGGGCCCTCCCAGAAGGGGCGGCGCCGGTGCACATGGAGACTGTCAATGGCCATCTGTCTTTGGGCTTGCCCGCCCGCGCCAATGCCGACCTGCAGTTGAGCACCGTGGCGGGCCGCATCGAGGGCAACTATGCCTTCAACGTGAGCGAGGTGCCGGGCGACGCTTCCTGGCGGACCACGCTGGGGCGAGGAGGGACTGAGATTCGCTTGAGGACGGTGCGCGGCAATATCCAGGTGAGGGAACTTGAAGAAGTCCTGTAGAAGTCTGGCCGCCGGAGTTTGAAGATCGGAGGTGTGCTATGAAAGGCAGATTGATGTCGTATTGGCTAGGTTTGATAAGTCTCGTGGTTCTGGGAGGGGGGGCGATGATCGCCCAGGAAGCCGCGCCCTCCAAGGTGAAAGCACGTCCTCCTGCGCCGGACGAGGAAGTCGTAATCGACTGGGATAGCGCGGACGACGAGTGGCCAGAAGTGGAATGGTTCGAGGAAGGGTCGGCCACCCCCGCAACACCGAGGCCTCATCGGGCGGAGCGGGGAAAGATGGTCATCCGGGGTGAGAGCGGGCCGTGGCTTGGTGTCGTGCTGAGCGACATCGGGCCGGAAAAGGCCAAAGAGTTGAAACTTCCGGGCGAGCGGGGCGTGCTGGTGAAGGAAGTCCGCGAGGAAAGCCCGGCGGCCAAAGCCGGCGTGTTGAAAGATGATGTCATCCTGGAATTCGACGGCGAAAAGATTCGCAGCGCGGCGCAGCTCCGCCGCCTGGTGCGCGAGACGCCGACCGAACGCAACGTGACGATCGTCGTCAGCCGCGCCGGACAAACCAAGACGCTGACCGCCAAACTGGAACGCCGCCACTACGGACCGATGGCTTTCCCCAGTCCGCCTCTGCCCCATGGCGAGTTCAAATTCAGGCTGCCGTTCCCCCCGGATTTCGAGATGCCGGAGTTTGATGTCATGATCTACCGGGGAGCCCGCCTGGGGATCTCCGGCGACGATCTGACGCCGCAACTGGCGAAGTTCTTTGGCGTGAAGCAGGGCAAGGGCGTGCTGGTGCGCGAGGTCATCGTCGGCGGCGCCGCCGAGAAGGCCGGGCTGATGGCGGGTGACGTGATCGTGGCCGTCGATGGCAAAGAAGTTGCCACCGTGGCCAAGCTCCGCCGCGCCCTGGCCGGCAAAAAGACGAACACTGAGAAGCGCCAAGTCACGCTCACTATCGTACGCGACAAGCGCGAGCAGACTCTCAACGTGGAGCTGGACACCGAGGATAAAGCGCGGCCGCGCCCCGTCGTGCGCGTGGAGCTGGACATGGACCCCGAGGCCGTGCAGGAGTGTGCGGAGGAAATGGCCGCCCAGGCCAAGGAAATTGCGGAACAGGCGCAAGGGCTCGCACTCGAACACCAGCAACTGCCAGAGGCACTGCAGCAGCTCGAGGAAGAGCTCCAGGAAATGGAGACGGAAATCAACCGGGAGATGAAACCCCTGTGGGTCGAACCCGAAAAGATCTAGTCACACCCTCTGAATTCATGTGGACGTGGTGAATGGGCGATTCCCACGTCGCCCTTTTTTCTTCCCGCTCAGGCCGGCGTCGGAGTCGGCTTCGATTTCCTACACGATCAGGAATTGCACCACAAACAGGCCGGCAAAGACATAGGTGAGCGCGGGGCACTCCCGCCCGCGCCCGGTGGCGAGTTTGGCGATGGCGTAGGACACAAAGCCGAAGGCGATTCCTGAGGCGACGCTAAACGTCAGGGGAATGCCCACGAGGGTCAGGAAGGCGGGAAGATACTCGGTCGGATCCTCCCACTCGAGTTCTTTCACAACCTTGAGCATCATGGCGCCCACGACAATGAGGGCGGGCGCGAGGGTTGGATAGCGGATGATGGGTTGACCCGCCGCGTCCGTTCCTGCCGCGACCCCGCCGCCAATCATCGAGGCGAGCGGACTCAAGAACATCGCAGCCAACAACAGCGTGCCGGTCACCATGTTGGCCAGCCCGGTGCGCGCGCCGTCGGAAACCCCGGCGGCGGACTCGATGTAGCAGGTCACGGTCGAGGTGCCCAGGGCCGCGCCCGTCGTGGTTCCCACGGCGTCGGCGAAGAGCGCCCGCCCGGAGCGCGGCAGTTTGCCTTCCCGCAACAGTCCGGCTTGTTGGCCCACGCCGACGAGCGTCCCTACCGTGTCGAAAAGCGCCAGGTAGAGCAACACAAACACCGCGGTGGCGAGCGTGGCGGGGTTCACACTCAGCAGCCCGCGCAGATCGAACTTCCAAAACGTCGGTGCAAGCGCGAAATCGGCGGAGACCACGCCGCGGTAATGGACCAGGCCGAAGGCGGCAGCTATGAAAGTGGTCGCTATGATGCCCAGGAGGATTGCGCCGCGAATTCGGTAAGCGAGAAGCACGATCATGATGAGTAGGCCCAACACACTCACCAGCGCCACCGGATGGCGGAAATCGCCCAGGCGCACGAGCGTCGCGGGGCTCGAGACCACCAGATTGCCGTATTCCAGGCCAATCAGGGTGATAAAGAGGCCGATGCCTGCCGCGATGCCCGCCTTGAGCGAGTTCGGAATGGAGTCAATGATTTTGGAGCGAATCCCGGAGAGTGTCAGCGTGATGAAGAACACGCCCGCCACCAGCACCGCGCCGAGCGCCTGTTGCCAGGTCAGGCCAAAACCCAGGGGCGCGGCGGCACAAAGCGTGAAAACGAAGAAGAAGTTCTCCCCCATGCCCGGCGCGAGCGCCACCGGATAGTTGGCGATCAGTCCCATCAGGAAGGTCGCCAGCGCCGCCGAAAGACATGTCGCATACATGACGGCGCGAAAATCCATCCCCGCCTGGGCGAGCACTCCCGGGTTCACGAAGATGATGTAAGACATCGCGAGGAAGGTCGTCACGCCCCCAAGCACTTCGCGCCGCACGGTCGTGCCATTAGCCTGAAGGTGAAAAAAATCAGTGCGCCGCATAGCTAGAGCAGTGAATTGTGAATTTGGATTTGCACGAGGCTAACTCCAGGCTTAGCAATTCGCTATTCAAACTTCACTATATACTATCTTTCCTGATTCCGCTCCCTCGAGTCAATTTCGAGTGTTGCGACGCCGGCATTCGCCAACAAATGCGTCCTGCCAGCGCCAGCGACATAAACCGGTGCACCCGTCTTCCGTTCAACGTTTCTGTCCTTGGCGTCCGTCCCCGCGTCCTTCATCGTCGAGCCCTGAAGTCCCACGGCGAGGTGGTCAAGCGCGTGGGTGGACAAGTATTGCTTCGCCGGGTGGGCGCACAATGCGCACGATCTTCATGTTCTTGTTTTCGAAGAACGCTTGCGGCGCGCGATCTTTTCGCTCGCCACTGGCGGCGCGCCGATCGCCGGCACGGGAATCAACAAGCGAAAACAGTACCGGCGAGAAAACCTTTCGTGTTGGCCTCCATCCGCCTTCGGCCCTCGGCTTTGGCCGATCCGTGGCGGGGTCTTGCCGCCAGACTGAGCACGGCAAAGCCTAGCCTAGGCTAATAGACGGCGAATGGCGGCCGCCTGCCTCGGATTCTTGCGCAGGATTATTCGCCGCAGGCGGGCAAACTCGTCCGGGTCGATTCGCTGGACGGTGCCGCGCCCGCGGTGCGGCGTGAAGGCCAATATGTAGTCGAGGTCGGGTTTACGGGTAAGCGGATTCTGGAGGCGCACCGCCTCACGCGGCGGACAAAGATCCAGCAGCGATCCCGTCCCCGCGTCACGACCATCGGCAGCCGCCCGCGCCAGCCCCACCACTTGCTTGCCGTCGACTTCGTAACAGAGGAACAAGTCGCCACGCTTTACTTCCTGACGCAGGTAGCGCAGGCTCGTGGCGCTGCGAATCCAGCCTTCCTCGCCGAGCTCGTAGACGCCGCGCGTGCGCGACCGGAAGTATTCGTCGAACTTCCACCCGCGCTTGGTGTTGACCTTGAAGACCCAGACCCTGTATTGAACCATCCCTCCATCGGTCCACCGAGAGATGGAGTCGGCAGCCGCTCTTTCGATGGGCCGATCATTCCATGACCCGATGGCCCGCTGGCTCCATCGACCTCCCCTCAAGACTCATTCCATCATCCGATAATCAAGCCAGCTCGGCGGCCTTGGGCGCCGTGCCGGGGACGGGGATTACGGCCTTGATGGCCACCGGGCCCATCTTGTACTCGGTGGGGCCGAGTCGTTCTTCCGACGACATGATCTGGTCCCAGGTGACTTCCGTCCCGGTGTAGGCGGCAGTGCGTCCCATGATGGCCATGAGGGTGGATTTGGCCACATTCTCCGTCTCGTTGATCGGCTTGTTGGTGCGGATGGCCGTGACCAGGTCCACCTGCTCCTGCTCGTAAGGATTGAACTTCGGCTTTTCCTCCTCCTCCTCTTCCTCGGCCTTGGCCGGCGGCTGGCCCGCTTGCGGCACAACCTCGCCATATTTCCACACCGGGTTGCCATCCAGGTCGTAGATGGTGTTCCGGCAATTGCTGGATCCCTCGGTCCCGACGACATATTCGGAGACGCTGTTGGCGCAGCCATCCACCTGGCGGCACATACTCATCGTGTGCATGCCGTTCTGATAGGCGAAATCCACCGCGAAGAAATCATACTGGTCGCCGGTCATGCGGCGCGCACGCCCCCCCATGCCGACCGCCTTGACCGGGTAGAGACCCGTAAACCAGGCAACAACGTCCAGGTTGTGGACATGTTGCTCGACGATGTGGTCACCGGAGAGCCAGCGCCAGTTCACCCAGTCCCGCAGCATCGCCTCCATATCAGACCAGCCCCTCTGACGCGGCCGTTGCCAGAGGAAGGACTGGTTCCAGTAGGCGCGGGCGGCAACGATCCGGCCAATGGCCCCGTGGGCGATGCGATTCTGGGTCTCGAGGTATTCGCGCTGATGGCGCCGCTGCGTGCCCGCCACCACGCTCAGGTTGTACGGCTTGGCCTTCTCGCCGGCGGCGAGCACGGTGCGCACGCCCGGGGCATCAACGGCCACCGGCTTTTCCATGAAGACGTGCTTCTTGGCGTCCACCGCCGCGTTGAAGTGCTCGGGGCGGAAGTGTGGCGGCGTCGCCAGCAGGACCACATCCACGTCAGAATCGATCACCCTCTTGTAGGCATCGAAGCCCACAAAGCAGTGGTCGTCGGCCACCTGCACGTTGGCTTCTTTGGCCAGCTTCTCGCGGCAGCTCCGGACGCGGTCCTCAAAGACGTCGGCAAGGGCGGTGACCTGCAGATTGGGTCCCGCCTTGAGAAAATCTATCGCTGCGCCGGAACCCCGGCCGCCACAGCCAATCAAGCCGGCCTTGAGCGGCGCGCCGTCCGGCGCCTTGTCCACAAAAGTGAGGGTCGGATAGGTTTTGGGTTTAGGGCCGCAATGAGTCAGCAGGACTCCCGCCCCGGCGATCGCTGCCGCGCCCATAAAATTGCGTCGGGTAAGATCTGTGCTTTTCTTTTCGTCCATCGCTCTTCTCCTTGGATTGAGGTCGGCGCTCTCCACGCACCAAATTATCTCGGAACAACTGCGGGTAATTACGGATGCAACTTTCCACCCCGCGAGGGGAGTCGGGCCTTCATTTGCGTGGTTTCTTCAACGCTATTCTACCCTTTTCGAGGAAAGGCTGCTCCTCATATTCGCGCACGACGCGAAAACCGACGTCTGAGCAGTCGGAATACCACCAGATGCTTTTCGGCATCTGCGGATCGGTCAACAGCCAGGCGTCCGTCCGCGTGTAGCTGCGCGCCGCGGCGCGCAGCTCGGCGGCATCGGACTTGTAAGAACCCCCGCGGATAACATGCTCCTTACCCGAAGCGGGACCGCGGGGGTTCACCACCTCGCCCTCGGGGTAGCGGGCGTAGGCCCCGGCGTCATACCAGTCGAGGCAAAACTCCTTGACGCTGCCGAGCATGTTGACCAGACCCCAGGGATTGGGCTTGATCGTGTCCGGAGGGTGCGTCCGCAGGTTGCTGTTGACCGCGTACCAGGCGTGGTCGCCAATAGGCATCGTTTTGGCCCCCAGGAAACGATTCAGCCAGTACCGCTCGCTGAACCGCCGGGGATCCCCCGGAAAGAAGTAGGGGGTATTGGTTCCCGCGCGCGCGGCGTATTCCCACTCCGCCTCGGTGGGCAAGCGAAACTTCTTACCAGTAACCTGCGATAGCCATTCGCAGTACCGGGTGGCGGCATAGTGCGTCATGGTGATGGCCGGACGTGACCCTTTGCCCCACCCTTGATCCGGCGAGCCGTAAGGGGGAGTGGGGCCGGTGACGGCGTCCGCTGCCTGCCGCACAAGCTCCGGCTGGCCCCCGGTGCCGCGTTGGGCGTAATAGGCATCATATTCACGCCACGTCACCTCCACGCGCCCCATCCAGAACGGGCTGAGGCGCACGTCGCGCACCGGCCCTTCGTCCGGACGGCGATAAGGTTCCGTTTCCGGGCTGCCCATCTGAAAAGTGCCGCCGGGGATGGCCACCATGCGAATCTTCACGTTTGTTCCGGGAATGATCTCGGTGTAGTTCTGAAATCCCTCAGGCTGCAGGGGGAACTCTTTGTCCAATTCGCGCTCGATCGCCTCGGCTTCCTCGACCACTTCCTCGGCTTCCTTGCCGCGGTCATGGCCGGTGTGGAGATGGCAGTTGATGCACAGCATTCGGTCCTTGGAACGCTGATAGTGCAGGTGCCCATCGACACCCTTCTTCGTCAGCCCAACACTAAAGAGGTTCTGGTGGCAGCGCCCGCAGGCGGAATCGTAGGTAAAGGTCTTGGCGCGGTCGAGAGTACGCTTCGACACCCAGTCAATCTTGGCAATGTCCTTGAAGAGCTTCCCGTAAATGTCTTTCGCGCCCAGCCGCGCCTTCTCGGTGTAATACTCAGGGCCGCCGGCCGGTAGATGACACTCGATGCAGTGGGTGACAACCCCGCTCTTGGTTGAGAAGTGGCGCGATTTGATCCAGGTCTCTGTCGCCTCCGGGTGGACATGACAAGTCTGATCGCAGAACTTGTCGGTGGACGTCGCATCGAGGCCTGCCTTGCCGCCGAGCATCAGGCCCATGCCCACGACAGTCCCGCCGGCGATGAGCACAAGCATCTTCCGCCGGCTGGCGCGTGGCTTGGATTCTGTCGCGGAAGAGGACACGAAGTTGGGTCACTCCATCTCTTGCGGGTCTCCGCAGGCCGAGGGGAATCCCCGCGACCGGGAATACTGGAAACCCTTGCCCGTGCGCCGCACGATGAAAGCCGAAGCCCCCTCCACCGACTCGATCAACCTCAGCCCCCGCTCGACGGGCATCACGGAAAGGGCTGTGGCCAGTGCATCGGCCGTGATGCCATCGGGGGCGATGACCGTCGTGCTGGCGGCATTCCTCAGTGCCATACCCGATGCGGGATTGATGATATGTGAGAGCCGCTCGCCCCCGCTCTCCACATACTGCTGGGTGTCGCCAGAAGTCGAGATGGCCCCGCCTTGCAATGGTACCGTGCAGAGTGGCTCCCGGCCCTGAGGTGCCGGGTTCTGGATATCAATCTTCCAGCCCCGCGTTCCCGGCGGCGTGCCACTGACTCGGATATCACCGCCGAGGGCGACGAGCGCCGTATGAATCCCCTGTGCCTGCAGAATCTCGATCGCCTGGTCGGCTGCATAGCCCTTGGCAATCCCTCCCAGATCCAATTGCATTCCGGCACGCTTGAGCATCACCGTGCGGGCCTCCGGATCCAGTTCGATATGGTGATAATCCACGAGCTCCCTAGCCTTCGCCAGCCTCGCCGCTTCCGGGAGGCGCTGCGTGCGGCGAGCCTCGCGCCAGAGGGCGACCACCGGGCCGATGGTTATATCAAAAGCTCCTCCCGATAGCTGGGAGAATTTCTGCGATTGGGTGAGGACATAGAAGAGCTCGGGACTGACCGCTTGCGGCCGGTTGACGGCCTCGCGCGTCAGGCGGTTGAGTTCGCTTGCCTCGCGATAGTCGCTGAGGATGTCCTCCAGTTCTTCGATGCGATCGAAAACTGCGGTCGCGGCCCGCTGCGCCTGCCCCTCCTCAGGGGCGTAGAGCACGAGGCGCACGAGCGTGCCCATGCGCGGGAGAGTGAACTCGTAACGCGCGAGGGAGGCCGTGGCGGGGTGGGCGCTCGCGGATACGACAAGCGTCAAGAGCAGTAGCAGCGACCAGGCAGGAGGGAAGGCAGGGGCGGAGTGACCCGTCTCCGGGTTGCGCCGACGTTGGCCTTTCCGCGGTTGTCGAGTGAAGGTGAACACGCGCTGCTGCACGCTGGCCCAACGGGCCGCGATCAGGCAATTTCCACGACGCGCGCCGCGCGCACGGCCGGGACGGAACGAATCTCTTCCAACACCTCGGGCGGCACGTGGTTATCGACATTCACCAGCCCGATGGCTTCCTGGGCCTTCTGATTGCGTCCCAGCGCAAAGTTGGCGATATTGATGCGGCGATTGCCGAGGATCGTCCCGACGCGACCGATGACCCCCGGCACGTCCTGATTGCGAATGAAGAGAATCACCCCCCGCAGCGGCGCTTCGATATCAATATCGTTGATGCCCAGAATACGAAGCACGCCGCGCGCCCCGACCATCCCCAGCGCGGAGGCGGATTCGGTTTCCGTGTGGAGGGCGATGCCGAGCGAGTTGGAAAACGTGGCGCGGCGGGCGCTGCGCAGCTCCACCACCTCGATGCCGCGCGCCTGCGCGATGCTGCCGGCATTGATCAGGTTGACCGGCTCGGAGAGAATGTGGTTAAGGATCCCCTTGAGCACGGCGTTCTTCACCAGATGGGTATTCAATTCCGCCAGCCCGCCATCATAGCTGATGCGGATTTCCTCCACGCGCTCCCCGCCAATCTGGGCGATAAACGCGCCCAGCTTTTCACCCAGTTGAATGTAGGGCTCCATCTTCTTGTATTCCTCGGGTGAAACGGCGGGCATGTTGACGGCATTGCGCGCCACCCCGAGCAACAGGTAATCGCGCACCTGTTCGGCGATGCGCACGCCGACAATTTCCTGCGCCTCCTCGGTCGAGCCCGCGATGTGGGGCGTGGCGATGACGTTCGGGTGGCTGACGAGTTTGAAATCCAGGGGGGGTTCCGTCTCGAATACGTCGAGGCCGGCGCCCGCCACCTGCCCGCTTTCGAGCGCCTGAAGCAGGTCCGCCTCGTGGATCAACTCCCCGCGCGCGCAGTTGATGATCCGCACCCCGGGCTTTGTCATGGCCAACGTCTTGGCATTCAGCAGGTGACGGGTCTCGGCAGTCGCCGCGGCGTGCACGCTGATGAAGTCGCTGGTCTGGAGGAGTTCCTCCAGGGAAACCAGCCGGACGTTCTGTTCGCGGGCCAGCGCCGACGCCACGTAAGGATCGAAGGCGATCACCTCCATCTGGAAAGCCTGCGCCAGGCGCGCCACTTCCCTGCCGATGTTGCCGAGGCCGATCAGCCCGATCGTCTTCGAGCGCAACTCCGTCCCGATCAGCTTCTTCTTTTCCCAGCGGCCCTGTTTGAGCGCGCCGTCGGCCTGGGGAAGATGCCGCACCAGAGCCAGCATCAGCGCCACGGCGTGCTCGGCGACGGCGACGGCGTTACCGCCAGGCGTGTTCATTACCACGACGCCCTTCTGCGTCGCGGCCTCGAGATCGACGTTGTCCACGCCCACGCCCGCACGCCCGATCACCCGCAAACGCTCCGCCTTCTCCAGCAACCGGGCGTTGACCTGCGTGGCGCTGCGCACAATCAGAGCATCGGCGTCTTTAATTTCATCGGCGAGCGAGGCGCCAGACTTTCCAGGCAGGAAGACGACCTCGAAGGAGGCTTCGCTCCGAAGCGCTTCCAGGGCGCGTTCGGAAACGGTGTCAGCAACCAGAATCTTCATGGTAATTCCTAAATAGGACTGCTCCGATCCGATCGGAGCGGCCCCACGCGATTAACTCGTGAGCCGTAAATAAGCCTCCTCGGCCGCGCGCACGCCGCTGCCCAACTCCACTTTCTGCCCCAATTTCACGAGAGCCACTTCCAGCGCCGCCACGACCGCAAACAGATCCGCCACGTCGAAATAACCCAGGTGGGCCACGCGGAAGATCTGTCCTTTCATCGAACCCTGGCCGTTGGCGACGATGGCGCCGAAGCGGTTCCTCAGTTCCTTGATGATGGCGCCCGAATCCATTCCAGCCGGCGCACAGATCGCGGTGGCAGCGTTGGCCGGTGAGGCGACAGCGAACAACCTCAGCCCCAGCGCCCGGGCAGCCTCGCGCGTCAGCGCCGCCAGCAATCGGGCGTTGGCCACCAGGTTCTCGCGTCCGATTTGCTTGATGTACTCCAGGGCCGCATGGAGACCGATTACGAGCGTCGTCGCCGGGGTGTAGGCCGTTTCACCCCGGGATTGGTTTCCGCGCTCCTTGGCGAAATCAAAATAGAAGCGCGGCAGTTTGGCCTTGGCGATCACTCCCCAGGCTTTCTCACTGATGCTCGCGAAGGCCAGGCCCGGGGGAATCATCACGGCTTTCTGCGAGCCGCCGATCACGATGTCGAGGCCCCACTCGTCGGGACAAAGGTCTGTCGTCCCGAGTCCCGTAATGGCGTCTACCACCAAGCACGTTTCGGGGTAGTCCTTGACAGCCTCCCCCAGCGCCTGCACATCATTCATGACAGCGGTGGAAGTTTCCGTGGCCTGGATATACACTGCGCGGAAGGGCCCTTCGCTCGCCAGCTTCTTCTTCATCGCCTCAACATCAACCGGATGGCCGTAAGGTGACTCGACCTTGACCGCCTCGATGCCATAAGCCTGCGCCAGGTTGAGCCAGCGCTCGCCGAATTTGCCCGCCGTTCCCACCAGCATCCGCTCGCCGGGAGAAAGGAGGTTCGAGACGGAACCTTCCATGGCCCCGGTGCCGGAACTCGCGAAAACCAGAACCTCGTTCCTGGTGTTGAAGTAGTACTTCAGAAGGTCGAGCGTCTCCGTCATGATCTTGCGGAACGCTTCCGTGCGGTGATGGACGTTCGCCGCGGCGAGCGTCCGGGCCTGCGCTTCCATTAGCAGAGGAGTGGGCCCGGGGGTGAAGAGTCGCTGCTTGATAATCCCTGGCATGAGTCCCGTTCCTAATATGAAGGATACGCTTCGGGGGAGACGCAAACCACGGACCGCATCGCGGTCGAGAGGAAGTCCTGGCCTTTCAAGCCGAAGCTAGACAGTCTAGGGAATGGGTCGAAAATTGTCAAACGTTCCGGGGCAACAGCGTCAGGGCCTGGACGGCGGACTTGGCGAAGGGGGCAGTTCGCTCTCGACACGAATCGTCTGCGTGGGGAAGGGGATCTCGATCCCTTCTTCCCGGAAGCGTTGGAGGATGCGCTTGCGCAGGTCGCTTTGCACGGCTACCAGGTTCGTATACGGGGTGACGTGAACGAGCAGGGTAAAATCGAGCGTTGACGGTCCGAAACCCGGATGGAAACGCACTACGGGAGGGGGGTCCGCAGCCAAACCCTCAAGGCCCTCCTGCGTGGCCTCGTGGGCGACCTCCAGCAGGACCCTCTCCACCGCCACGGGGTCCGTGCCGTACGCCACGCTCACCGCGACGGGCGCCGCGACGCGCGGGTCAGGCAAAGCGAGGTTGGTGATGACCGACTTCGACAAGGTGGAATTGGGAACTACCACGATATTGTTGGCCACCGTGCGCAGCGTGGTGGAGCGCGCGCCCACCCGCACCACAAAACCTTCCTGGCCCGCATCGAGCTGGATGTAATCCCCCGGGCGAATGGGCCGGTCCATCAACAAGGAGAGACCCGCAAAAAAGTTGCCGAGGGTGTCCTGCAACGCCAGCGCGACCGCCACGCTGCCGATGCCTAGGGTCGTCCACACAGCGGTGAGCGAGATACCGAGATTCTCCAGAAGGATGATGACGGCCAGAACAGCAAACAGGATCCGAATCAAGAAGGTAGCGGGCTGGGCTACTTGCTCCAGGTGAGGCTCCCGCTGCCCCATGCGCCGCAGGAAGAGAACCATGATCTTGGCGGGAAAGTAGAAGAGAATCAGGATCAGGAGGGCGAAGATCAGTCGGGACCCGAGGCGCTCATACCGGCGCGGCAGGGCGAGCATTTCCAGCCCGACATAAAGAGCCGCCAGAATCAGGAGGGGTAGGGGAAGTCCCTCGAGCAAAGCGAAGAAGAATTCTCCCCACGTGTGCTTCAGCTTCTTCGTCCAATGGTGCAGAATGCGGTTCAAGACGAAGCCCACCACAAGGGCCGCAATCAACAAGGCCGCAATCACCATCGCGGAAATCACGCTTGCGTCCACATGGACCATTTGGGCCAGTTCTTCAACCATCCGAGAGCCTCCGGGCCCTTCAAGATATCGTGAGCGCGCGCCCCCGCGCAATCGGGGTTGGATCAAGACAATGGCGCCGGATTGCCACCGGCGGACGATGGCTGCCTTCGCCTGGGGAATCGATTCTGTGGCGAAAGGTCAGCGCGAGGCTCTCCCGCGTGCTAAAATAAGCAGGGGCGGAAGGAGCATGATGCGACCGGGGCGAGGTCGCCACCTTTCGCGGAAAACCGGGGTCATGGGGCGATGGCCACCAGGCAACAAAAGAAGAGCGTGGACTTTACGGAGCTGCCGATTCTGCCGGTCCGGGACACGGTTTTGTTTCCCCACGCCATCCTGCCGTTGACGGTGGGCCGCGAAAGCTCCTTGCGGCTCATTAATGACCTCAAGGAAGATGAGCGATTCATCGCGGTGGTGTCGCAGCGCGATCCGCGCGTGGACAACCCCCAGGCCGTTGACCTCTACCAGATCGGCACCGCCGCCTTCATTCACAGAATCATCAAACTCCCCAACCAAAGCCTGTTTGTTTTTGTGGAAGGGCTGCAACGCATCGCGGTCCTGGAGGTCATCCAGCAGGAGCCCTACCTGCGCGCGCGCGTCAAGCCCCTCCACGACGGCATACCGGCTGAAAGGAGTCCCGACTTCGAGGCGCTGGTGCGCAGCGTGACGTCGCTTTTTCAGCAGGTCGTTCAACTTTCGCCCACCCTTTCCGACGACCTCCAGTCCATGGTCATGAACATCGACGATCCGGCGCGTCTATCGGACTTCATCGCGGCCAACCTCCCTTCGCTTTCCTCGACCGAAAGACAGGAGCTTTTGGAGAGCCTGGAACTGCGGGGGCGGCTGGAACGCTTGAACCGCATCCTGGCGCGAGAAGTTGAAGTGCTGCAATTGCGCAGCAAGATTCAATCCGACGTGCAAGACCAGGTGACGCAGAGCCAGCGGGAATACTACCTGCGCGAGCAGTTGAAGGCGATCCAAAAGGAACTGGGCGAGGCCGACGAGCAGCAGGAAATCGAGGAGCTGCGCAAGAAGATTGAAGCGGCGGGAATGACCGAAGAAGCCCGCAAGGAAGCCCATCGGGAGCTCAATCGTCTGGCCAAGATGTCGCCCGCGGCCGCCGATTACCACGTGACGCGCACCTACCTTGACTGGCTCGTGGCGCTTCCCTGGAACAAGGTCAGCGAGTTGAAGGTGGACCTGCGCAAGGCTAAAGACGTCCTCGATGCCGACCACTATGACCTGGAGAAGATCAAAGAGCGCATTCTCGACTACCTGGCCGTGCTGCAACTCAAGCCCACGCTCAAAGGGCCGATCATCTGCTTCGTCGGGCCGCCGGGGGTCGGCAAGACCTCGCTGGGCAAATCCATTGCCCGCGCCCTCGACCGCAAGTTCGTGCGCATGTCGCTGGGTGGGATTCACGACGAATCCGAAATCCGCGGCCACCGGCGCACTTACATCGGCGCGCTGCCGGGCCAGATCATCCAGGGCATCCGCCGCGCCGAGACCCGTGACCCGGTCTTCATGCTCGACGAGGTGGACAAGATCGGGCGAGACTTTCGCGGGGATCCCTCTTCCGCGCTGCTCGAAGTCCTCGACCCCGAGCAGAACTCCCATTTCCGTGACAACTACCTTGACCTGCAGTTCGATCTCTCCAAAGTCCTGTTCATCTGTACGGCGAACATCCTGGATACCATCCCTCCGCCGCTTCTGGACCGCATGGAGGTTCTTGACCTCCAGGGCTACACGGAGGAGGAAAAGATCGAGATCGCGTTTCGCCACCTGATTCCCAAGCAAACTGAAGAGCACGGCATCCGGGCGCCCGAGCAGATCGAATTTACGCGCGACGGTTTGCGCAGCGTGATTCGCTACTACACGCGCGAGGCAGGCGTGCGCAACGTGGAGCGCGAGATAGCCACCATCTGTCGCAAGCAGGCGCGCAAGATTGCGGAAGGCTCGACCGCCAAACTGGTCGTGACCCCGGACAACCTGCACGACTTTCTCGGCATGCCGCGCTTCCGCATGGAGACAGAACTGGTGGACCGCACACGCCAGCCGGGCGTGAGCGTCGGGCTGGCCTGGACGCCCACCGGCGGCGATGTTCTGTTTGTCGAAGCCAACGTCATGAAGGGCGGCAAAGGCTTCACCATGACCGGCCACGTCGGCCAAGTCATGCAGGAATCGATGCAGGCGGCGCTGGCCTGGGTGCGCGCGCACGCCGGCGAGTTCGGCATCGACGCCGACTTCTTCCAGTCCAATGACATTCATATCCACGTTCCGGCGGGCGCCATTCCCAAGGACGGCCCCTCGGCGGGCGTGACCATGGTGGCGGCTCTGGTCTCCGCACTGACCCGCCGTCCGGCGCGCGAGCGGGTCGCTATGACTGGAGAAATCACCTTAAGCGGGCAGGTCCTTCCCGTGGGCGGCATCAAGGAAAAAGTCCTCGCCGCCAAGCGCGCGGGCGTGCGCGAGATTATTCTTCCCGCCGACAACGAACCCAACGTCGCGGAGGATCTCAACCAGGAGCTGCTCGAGGGCCTCCAGCTTCACTACGTCAAGACCATTCGCGAGATCATTGACGTCGCTCTGGAAAAGGAACCGGTGCTCACGAAGGCGACGAAGCCCCCCGTCGAGATTCCCCTCGCGCACCAGCCCGCCGGACCGCCGAACTAGTACGAACGCACAAGGCAATCTCACCGCTTCCTGCCTAGCGCCGGCTTCCCGCCGGCCTCGGGCGCCAAGCCCGCGCCGCCAGAGGGAAGGTCCCGTTCGACGCGTGGTGACGTTCCGATCCGGAGACCGCTGATCGCGTTTTCCGTGTGGGCAGGCTGGGGAATGGGGCCGTCTGGCCTCAGGAGCGGGGTGGCGCCTGCGTCTGCTGTCGAGCCCAATGGCTGGCCGGGGCGCTGCCCTCCGCATTGCTTCGCAAACGCTGGCGTATCGTACCGGTGTTATGATGAGGCCCAACTCGGATCGAACCCTGGCGAGGACCGAGTCGAAAACCTGAAGATTAGGGTCGATAACGCGAAAGAGTCTTTCTGTAGCCTGTTTCCGGACGGCTCGCTTCTCGCGTTTCGACCGTGGACGAACGCCTATCGAAGCCAAACTCCACCTCGTGCTTTCCAAGCGCCAAATCCTCCGCAGCTCCATGGTGGTCGGAGCGTTCTCCCTCCTGGGCGGGCTGACGGGGATCCTCGTGGACACGAGCATAGCGGCCCATCTCGGCCTGTCGCGAAGCTCCGACACGTTCTTCGTCGCCTTCACCATTCCCTACATCATTACCAATCTGCTCTACGCCACGAGCCAGTCCTCGCTGGTCCCCTTTTTTGCTGCCCTGGAGGCCCGCCACTCACCCGCCGAGCTGTGGCGAGGCTTTAGCTACGCCTTCACCCTCGTGCTGGCCGCCCTGGGGGGAATCGCCCTCCTAGGAGCGGTCAGCGCCCCCTGGCTGGTGCGGGGGATTGCGCCGGGGCTGGCTTCGACTCAAAGCGTCTATGCCGCGGAACTGGCGCGCTGGCTCTTCTTCATGATCGTGCCGGCGGGCCTGGCGGAAGTGCTCCGCTCCTTCCTCCTCAGCCACCACCGCTTCGTGCTCTCCTCGGCCGCGGGCTTCATCCGCAACGTCACCGTCGTCGTCTGCATCCTCCTCCTGTTCGGCCGCTACCGCGAATACAGCATCGTGCTCGGCTATCTGGCCGGGTACTTCCTCCAGGTCCTGGTGCTGGGAATTCAAGTCGCCGGCGCCTTCCCGGCCCGCCTTTCGCTGACGCTGGTTGGAAGCGGGGAAGCCTTTCGCCATCTCCGCGGGGCCGGTACGGCCCAGGTGGGGGCGGCGCTGGCGTGGCAAGGGGTCACGGTGGTGGAGCGAATCATCGCTTCTTTCCTCCCTCCGGGTACCCTCACCGCGCTCAACTGGGGCGCCAAGATTATGGCCACGCTGGCGGAGCTGCTGGCGGGCAGCGTGGGAACCGTCGCTCTGCCGGCGCTCTCGCGCGCGGTGGCGCGCCACGCCCGGGAAGAGGAGCGGAAAACTTTTCGCGACACCCTGGAGATCAGTCTGGCCCTGATCTCCCCGGCCGTGGTCTTTTGCTTATTGCTTGACCAGAACGTGGTCCGCCTGGTGTTCGAACGCGGCCGCTTCACGCCGGAATCAACTGCGCTCATGGCGCGCGTCTTCTTCTACTATTCGCTGAGCCTGGGAGTGTACTCCTTCGTCCGGATTCTTACTTTCTATCTCTTCGCCCGCCATGAGGTTGGCGCCTTCCTCCGCCTCTCCCTGTTCCTCTACGGCTTGAACGTAGCTTTTGACTTGCTGTACGTGGGTGCGTTTCGGCTGGGCGTGATCGGCATCCCGCTGGGCTTGCTGACTTCGCACGCTGTGGCCATCCTCTTGAGCTTCCAGAGAAATCTCGCCGATCTCCGCGCCACCCTCGATCGCGCCCTCGGCGTCTTCACACTCAAGAACCTGTTCGGGGCAGCCCTGGCGGGCGCGGTGGTTGCCGCGACGGGAGGATGGCTGGGCCCACCCGTCGGCGCGCTTGAAAACTTCCTCTATCTCTGCCTTGTGTGCGGCATGGGAACCGTCGCGTTTTTTGCGGCGCTGGCGTTCACGCGGGCCGTGCCCTTTGCCCGTCTGGTGGCAGAACTCCGATCGTGGCACGAGACGTAATCGGGAACCCAAGGCGCCCGCTCCGTCGCCATGGCGCGTTGGCCCGTAAAAACGTTGCTTGCGTCTGGAAAAGCGGCTAGAATCCGCGGACGCAAAGCCAGCGCCCCTCCCGGCGATCTGGATTTGAAGTCCAAAGGGGAGCGAGTCACATGCATACCAGAGGATTCCCCCACCGCATACAGTTCCTGGTGATTGCAAGTTGCACCGTGCTGATGTTCACGCCGACTGCCCACGGGACAGTGCTCCCGCGGGTGGGGCGCGGACCGGTCCCCGAAGATCAGATCAAGTGGGACAAGGTTCCTGAAGACAGCCAAGCCTGCCTCAAGTGCCACGTCGCCAAAGGCATTACGGGCAGCGCCATCCGCGACTGGCAACTAAGCAAACACTTCGCGGAAGGAGTTGGCTGCGCCACCTGCCACATCCCCGCGAAAGACGCGGTTGCAGCCATCGCCCAGGCGCCAACGGCATGCGAGGATAAGACCGTCCGGCGAGCGGTTTCTCCGCGCAATTGCGCGCAATGCCACGCCGAGCAGATGGAGCAATTCTCCGGGGGCAAGCACGCCATCGCCTGGGTGGCGATGACGGCGATGCCCACCACGGCGGAGCAACCCAAAGCCATCATCGATGGCGAGAAGGGCTGTGGCGGCTGTCACCGCATCGGGCGCGACGAGGGCAAGTGCGATTCCTGCCACACGCGCCATCTCTTCGCTGCCGCCGAGGCGCGCCGGCCTGAAGCCTGCATGACCTGCCACATGGGTTTTGACCACCCCCAATGGGAGATGTATTCCACCTCCAAGCACGGCTCGATCTACCTCACACAGGGCTCGAAGTGGGACTGGAACGTCAAGCTCGGCGACTGGTTCAGCCAGCCTGACAAAGCCTCGCTGCAGCGCCCGCGCGCGCCGGTCTGCTCCACCTGCCACATGCCCAAGGGCGATCACGCTGTGCGGACGGCGTGGGGCTTCCTGGGGCTGCGCCTGCCGGAAAAGGATGAGGAGTGGCTGAAATACCGGCAGAAGATCTTGATTGGCCTCGGCGTGCTCTCGCCGGAAGGCCAGCCCACGGCACGGCTGGATGTGGTCAAGGTGGGCAAGTTGGCGCGCCTGTCCGCCGAGGAATGGCAAGCCGAGCGAGACCGCATGATCGCCGTCTGTGTGAACTGCCACGCACGCGGCTTCGCCGTGCAAAACCTGGAGGCGGCGGACTCCATCATCAAGGAATCGGACAAGCTGATGGCGGAGGCCATCGACATCGTCGAAGCGCTCTATCGCGACGGCGTTATCGAGCGGCCCGTGGACCGCCCGCCCCACCCCGACCTGCTGCGCTTCTATGAGGTCAAGTATCCCGTTGAACAGAAGCTCTATACGATGTTCCTTGAGCATCGCATGCGGAGCTTCCAGGGCGCCTTTCATATGAACCCCGACTACCAGCACTGGTACGGCTGGGCGGAGATGAAGCGCGACCTGTACGAAATCCGCCACGAGGCGCAAGAACTTCGCGCCGCGCGCGGGAAAGCCTCCGCGGGAGCCTACTGACGTAGGCGAACTTGGGGGCGTTTAGATGTTCTCCCTCACGTCCGGCCCCTCTCCCGGCGGCAGCGGGGAGACACTTAATAAGTCTTTCCCAGCCCTCTCCCTTCGGGCGAGGGCGTCCCGATCTGATCGGGGCGGGCAAGCGGGGGTGTGTGCCCGCCTTGAACGCCCCCCTAAGTTCCATTAGACTCTCATCCTCGCTGTGGTCCGGGTCAAAGAGATTCTCCGATCAGCGTGGGCCGAGTTGCCGGCGGAGCCGTGGGCGCGACGGGCATCGCTCGCCTTTTCGCTTTCCGTTTTGACCTTCCTGATCTCAATCGCGGCCTCGCAGCTTTTCCTGGCAGTCGCTGGCGTTTGCTTTGCGGTCCACCTGCTGCGCGACCAATCAAACCTTCGGTTTCCGCCCGTCAAGGCCCCGCTGGGTCTTTTCTGCCTTTTCACGTTCTTATCCCTCCTGTGGGCGGCCGATTCCACCGTCGGCTGGCCCGCGGTCCGCAAGCTCGTCCTCTTTCTGATCATGCTGTTCGCGGCGAATCTTGTGGTGAGCCAGAAACACCTGCGGGTGCTCTATCAAGGCTTGTTCCTCGAATCGGCGGTGGCGGGGCTAGTCGCCGCCGGCCAGTTGATCGCGCGATACCAGCTCGTCCGCACGCTCTACCCGGACCAGGTTTACTACCAGATGGCCTTCGAGCAACGGGTGCAGGGATTCATGGGCCACTGGATGCATTTCGGCGGACAGCAGATGCTCCTGTTCTCGGCGCTGCTGGCGTTCCTGCTGCTGGGCAAGGCGCAGGGCAAGGTGTGGTGGGTTGTGCTCGGCGTCGTGGCCTCATCCATTGTCTTTGGTTTGACGCGGGGCGTTTGGCTGGGTGCATTTGCGGCCGCCGTCTATGTTGTGGCGCGCTGGAAGCCGCGCACGCTGGCGGTTCTGCCGCTGGTCCTGGTTCTTGGCTGGCTCGTCGCACCCTCCTTGGTGCGGCAACGGGTGAGGAATGCTTTGCACCCCACCGGCGACCCCGCCCTCTCGATTCGCCTGGAGATGTGGCAGGTGGCTCTGCGCATGATTCGCGCCCATCCGTGGCTGGGCGTGGGACCGAACAACATTGTTGCAGAATACCCCCTCTACCTGCCGCCGGGGAAATCGCCCGTCGTAGGCTACCACGGCCACCTGCACAACAACTTCCTGCAGCTAGCGGCAGAGCGTGGTTTGCCCGCACTGGCCGCGTGGCTCTGGTTCATGGTGGCCCTGGCATGGTATTTCAGGAATGTCCGGCGGCAGGCCGGGTGGGTGGCCGAGGGCGCGCTGGCCGGCTGGCTGGCTCTACTCGTCGAGGGGTTCTTTGAATTCAATTTTGGCTCCTCCCCGGTGCTGATGTTGTTCCTTTTCCTGGCCACCACGCCCACGGCGGCGGCGCGCGGTTCTTCTGGCGAAGCGCCGCCGCATGCGGCGCTCCTGCCCGACAATCCTCTACCTCGGCAAGAACCCGGATGAGTGACTCCTTCTACAAGCGCCTCCTGCGCGACTACAGCCGGCGGTCGCGCCTCGGCAAATTCGAGCTTTTCCAGTCTGTCTTTGAGCCGCGGCGCGAGGACCGCATTCTCGACGTCGGCGCTGACCCTCAGCTCTTTTCCCGTTTCACCTTCGAAGACTACTATCCCTTTCCCGAGCGCATCACAGGCGGCTCGATTGACTTCGAGATGGTGCGCCAGGCGCGCGCTTGCTACCCCCAGTTGCACTACGCGGTCTTCGATGGCTGCACCCTCCCATTCCCCGACAAGAGTTTCGATATTGTCTTCTCGAACGCCGTCATCGAACACATCGTCGGCGCCGGCCGGCAGGCGCGGTTCGCGCGGGAAACGATGCGGGTCGGCAAGAGCTGGTTTGTCACCACACCCAACTACTGGTTTCCGCTCGAGGTCCATTATCTCTTGCCCTTCTTCCAATTCTTTCCTCGCCACGCGCAGCAGATCTACAGTCGTCTTTCCCCGAACGTCGCCCTGAAAGGCAATCTGATCGAACTGGCCTTGCTTTCCGCGCGCGATTTGCGTCGCCTGTTTCCGACGAGCGAAATCGCCAAGATGCGGGTGACATTCTGGCCCGAAACGCTCGTGGCGTACCATGTCGATCCGGCGCGAGGCCCAAGGCACCGCTGACTGAACGAACGTGCCCGATTCCAAGCCTCGGCCATGCCTGTGATAGACTCGACCTCGATGGCCAGCGAACCCGTGGCGCAGGCGACGCCCGTCCTGATGATCGTCGAAAACCTTCCCGTGCCTTTCCTCCGGCGCACCTGGCAGGCCGCCTGCGCGCTGCGCGATGCCGGCTACCGCGTTTCCATCATCTCGCCGAAAGGGCGAGGGTACGAGGCTAGCTACGAAAAACTTGAGGGGATCGAAATCTATCGCCACAAGGTTTACGAAGCCTCTGGCGTGGCCGGCTACCTGCTTGAATACGCGGGGGCGCTCGCGGCGGAGTTCTGGCTGGCGTGGAAGGTCTACGCCCGCACTCGCTTTCGCGTGCTGCACGTCGGCAATCCGCCCGACTTCCTCTTCCTGCTGGGGCTCGCCTTCCGCCTCTTCGGCGTACGGTTCATCTACGAATTTCTTGACCTCAACCCGGAACTTTACCTCGTAAAATTCGGCCGCCGCGACCTGGTTTACAGGATGCTTTGCTTTTTGGAGCGATGCAGCTTTCGCACTGCTCACGCCGTCTTGGCTGCCAACGAATCCTACCGCGCGATGGCGCTGGAGCGCGGCGGCGTGGACCCCGCGCGCGTTTTCATCCTGCTGGGCACGCCCGAGCCGAAGCGCATCCGCCTGCAGCCGCCGCAACCGCACCTGAAAGAGGGCCGGCCGTTCCTCGTCATTTACCTGGGGGTCATGGGGCCGCAGGACGGAGTGGACTTGCTGCTCGCCAGCATCGAGCACATCACGCGGGAGCGGCAACGCACCGATATCCTGTTTGCGCTGATTGGCAGCGGGACGGAATTCCCACGCCTGAAGGCGCTTGCCTCTGCAAGAGGTCTCGATGCGCACGTGCGCTTCACGGGATTGATCTCGGAGGAAGATCTCGCCGCGTACCTCTCGACCGCCGACGTCTGCGTCGCCCCCGACCCCTCCAACCCGATGAACGATAGATGCACGATGACCAAGGTGCTCGAGTACATGGCCTACGGGCGGCCGGTGGTCCAGTTCGATCTGCCGCAGGGCCGCCTCACGGCAGCCGACGCGGCGCTTTACGCGCGCCCGAATGATCCCCGGGACTTTGCCGAGCAGGTGCTCAAGCTGCTCGATTCGGAAGCCCTGCGGCGCGAGCTCGGCGCGCGCGGGCGCAAACGCATCGAAGGGACTCTGAGTTGGGAAAACGCCAAGCGTCAGTTGCTCGCAGCGTATCGTACTGCGCTGGGCGGGGCCGCGGCGGCGGCCGCCCCAGATGGCTCGTCGTGACGATCGGGTGCGAGGCGCCTGAGCCCGAACACTCTCAGAGGCGAGGCTGGAAGCCTGATGCCCCAAGACGAAATCCCCGTCGCCGCCATGGTCCGCCACTGTGATGCCGTGCTGCGCGGGCGATTGGCTGGAGTGGAACAACCCGCCGGGCTGACGGTCGGTTGCGGCAGCGGCGATGAGGTCGTCTACCTGCGTCGGAGTTATGCGAGTCGGCGCATTGTGGGCCTCGACATTGGGCTGGCGTTCTCCAGGCGCGCCCGCGCCGCAGGATGCGTGCTCGCCGGCGACGCCCAGGCGCTCCCGTTCGGTGACACTTCTTTCGACTTCGTCGCCGCCTTTCACTCGCTCGAGCACGTGGGCGATCCGCCCGCCGTGCTCGCCGAGGTTCGCCGCGTCCTGCGCCCCGGGGGATGGTTCTACTTGGGCGTCCCCAACCGGTCGCGCCTGCTGGGTTACGTCGGGGCCTTCGGCGCGACGCCGTGGCAGAAGGTGGCGTTCAACCTGCGGGATTATTACCACCGGCTGCGCGGCCGCTTCGAGAACCGACTCGGCGCCCACGCGGGCTTCACCGCCGAAGAACTCCTCCGCTTGTTGCGCGCATACTTCCCCTCCGTCCAGTTGCTGACGGGGCCGTACCTGCGCTTTAAATACCAGGGGCGGTTGCCAAAGTGGTGCCTTGACCTCTTGCTCGCGCCCCGAGTTATCAACTATTCCGCCGCCGCGCATTATGCGCTTTGCCGCAAGGGGGAAGCTGAAATGTAGAAGGGTTGCGGTTGGACCGCCTCTCGAGCGGGAAGCCCCGCTGCGCCCCCGCACCGTTACGATGCCCCGCGACCGAGGAGAACGACGGGGATGGTTTTGAGAAAGATCTTCAGGTCGAGCGCGGGCGACCAGTGATCGATGTACTGGAGGTCGAGCTCCATCCAGCGGCGGAAGTTAAGCTGGCTGCGGCCTTCGAGCGCCCAGAGGCAGGTGAGGCCGGGCTGCATGCGCAGGCGGCGGCGCTGCCAGGGTTCGTATTTTTCGACCTCTTCGGGCAGCGGCGGCCGCGGCCCCACGAACGACATCTCGCCTTTCAGGATATTGAAGAGCTGCGGCAGCTCGTCCAGGCTGAATTTGCGCATGAAGCGTCCGACGGAGGTGCAACGCGGGTCGTCCTTGATTTTAAACACCGGGCCGTCGGCCTCGTTCAGCGCCTCCAGTTCCTCGCGGCGCAGGTCGGCACCGGCCTGCATGGAGCGGAATTTGTAGAGGGTGAATTGGCGGCCGCCCAGCCCGCAGCGCGTCTGGCGATAGAGCACCGGGCCCCGGGAAGTTGCCTTGATGAGCAAGGCGAGAATCAGAAAGAGGGGAGAAAGGAGCAGCAGCAGCCCGAGGGCGAGAACGAAATCGACGACGCGCTTCAAGAGCAGCAGCCATTCCTCTTCCGGCGTCGTCGTGAAGGTGAGCAGCGGCATGTCGCGCAGCCGCTCCAGATAGATTCTGGAAATGACGTGCGGGAAGAAACTGAGCAGCAGGCGCGTCTTTACACCCTCCTCTTCACACATCAGGAAAGTCGCTTCGAGTCCCTCCAACTCATCCTTGGTGACGGCGAAGATCACCTCATCGATCACGTGCTGGCGAAGCAGGTCGGGAAGCTGTTCCAGAACGTAGGTGGGATATGCGCGGCGCAGGCCGGATTGATCCAGCTCCCTCGCGCCGGATGAGACGCGGGCGAAACCGAGCAGGCGCAGGCCGCGATGCTCGTTCGCTTCGAGTGTGCGCGCGATCTCGAGCACCTCCGGCAAGTTACCCGCCAGGAGGAAATGGCGGAATCCGCCGACGCTCAGCCGGCCTGCCACGAGGCGGAACGCAACCATCAACACCAGGTCGATCACCACGTAGAAGCCCAGCAGCAAGCGGCTGATATATTCGAGTCGGAAGGCCGAGGTCAGGGCGAACAGTAGAATGGCAGCCAGGAAACTCACTTTCAGCGGCGTCGTGAAGGCGCGGCGGGTTTCATCTTCCCGGATTTCGCGATAGACCCCCAGGACGATGCCCGTGCCCACCCAGAGTCCGACCACCAGGGGGACAATCCCGAAGTAATGGGAGGGCGGATATAGCGGCCGGGGAGAATAGACGTGGGCGCGAATGACGTAGGCCAGGGCGCAACTGACCAGCGCCAACAAGGCGTCGCCAGTGAGATACAACCTGCCGATGATGCGGTCGTGACGCGCGAACATGCCACGATCCTCGCTCCCAGGGCGGGGCGTCGATCGGCGCTATCTTATCAGAAAACCCGGGCGTGCCGCGCCCGCGGCAAGGGGGCGGCCCGTATCCACCGCGACAAGGGTACCGGAGCGGGCACAAAAACACCATGTGCGAAAGTCGGCTTTCTGGTACACTAACCAGACCTCGCAGGGCGGACAGCGCAAGCGCGACACAAGATGCGGTTTCCTGGGCAGCGCCCTTCTTGGGGAAAGGAGTCTTCCAAGAAACGCCATGTCAACTGAGCCCAATGCCTCTCCCGTCGCCGCACCGCCTCCTGCCCCGGCGGCCGCGCCCCAGGCGCTGCCGACGCCGGTCATTCTGGGAGCGATGCTGCGTGCCGCCAAGAACGTGAGCGATCTGATTTTTTCGCCCGGGCGCTTTCCCCAGGTCGAGCAGAGCGGCCAGCTCGTACCCGTGAAGATTGCGGGGCTGTCGCAGTTGACCCCCGAGGATACTGCGCGCATCGCATCGCACTTGATAGGTGGCAACAAGATCGCGCTCGAGAAGCTGCGGAGCGACGGGTCCTGTGACATCTCCTACAGCCTGCCGCGCGTCTCGCGCTTTCGCGTCAACATCTTCACGCAACGGGGCACCTGCGCCATCGTGATGCGCGTTATTCCCAACTCCATTCCCGACTTCACGACGCTGAATCTGCCGCCGCAACTCATGGAGTGTGCGAGCCTGAAGAACGGCGTGGTCCTGGTGACAGGCCCCACCGGCTCGGGCAAATCCTCGACGCTCGCGGCCATCCTCAACCTGATTAACGAGGAAAAGTCCTACCACATCGTGACCATCGAGGACCCCATCGAATTCCTCCATCCGCACAAGAGGGCCACCATCCACCAGCGGGAGCTGCACAGCGACACGCCGACCTTTGCCCTCGCGCTACGTGCCGCCCTGCGCCAGGCGCCCAAGGTGATCCTGGTGGGCGAAATGCGCGATAAGGAAACCACCGAAATCGCTCTCGAGGCGGCGGAGACCGGCCACCTGGTCTTCTCCACCCTGCACACCATCGACGCCTCCAAGACCGTGGAGCGCATCGTCGGCATGTTCCCGCTCGCCGACCAGCAGACCATTCGCAGCCGCTTCGCGAAGTCCTTCCGCTTCGTCATCTCCCAACGGCTCATTCCGCGCAAGGACGGCCTGGGCCGTGTGGCCGCAATTGAAATCCTCAAGGCCACGCTGCGCACGCGGGAATACGTTGAAAAAGGCGAGGCCGAAGGCAAAACCCTGCTCGATGCCATGAAGGATGGGACGACCGAAGGCATGCAGGATTTCGATTCCGAGATCGAGCGGCTCATACGCGCGGGGGTGATCGACGTGCCGACCGGGCTCGCCTACGCCTCGAACGCCGGAAACCTGCGGCTGCAGATCTCGGACCTGGCGGACGAGTTGCCCTCGGCGTGAGCGGCCGGAGAAGCATGCGGGGCGGACGGTGACGCTGGCGCTTGGACTCGAGGTTTTCCTGCTCCTCGCCGCGCTCCTCACCCTGCAGAGCCTCGTCGCGCTGCGCGATGGCTATAGGTTTCTGGGATTCGTGCGGCGACGCCTCCGCGATTCGCCCCCCGATTTCACACCGCGCGCGGCCGTCATCATTCCCTGCAAGGGCCTCGATCCCGCCTTTGAAGAAAACCTTCAAGCCTATCTGACCCAGGACTACCCGGCCTATCAACTCGTGTTCACTGTGGCCTCGGAGCGCGACCCGGCCTATACGCGGCTGGCGGAGAAACTTGCGGCCACGCCGAGCGGGTCCGCCAAGCTCGCCCTCGTTGTGGCCGGGTATGCCGAAGGGCGGGGAGAAAAGGTCAACAATCTCCTGCACGGGCTTGAGGCCGTCGATCCAGCCGCCGAAGTTCTGGTCTTCGCCGATAGCGACGCCCGACCCGGCCGCGACTGGCTGCGCTCGCTCGTAGGACCACTCGAAGATCCGAAGGTCACCGTGAGTTCGGGCTTTCGGTGGTATCTTCCGGGCGAAACCTTCGCCTCGCAACTCCGCGCCGCGTGGGACACCTCGATCGCCACCCTTCTCGGCGATCACGATCACAACTTTGCCTGGGGCGGGTCGATGGCGATTCGGGCGGTCGACTTCCGCCGGCTCGAAGTGGCGGAACGGTATTGGGCCCATACCGCGAGCGACGACTACGCGCTGAC
>Ga0073934_10000743_pt1 | contig 88520 bp, 69 predicted proteins | sample LarsenN4metaG_FD_76834 | JGI IMG/M metagenome (GOLD analysis project Ga0073934, IMG submission 76834) | Hot spring sediment bacterial and archeal communities from British Columbia, Canada, to study Microbial Dark Matter (Phase II) - Larsen... ...
CCAGTTAATTATCAATCTACCTTTTCGAGTTTCGGAGGCAATTCTGAAATGTTCTCCCCAGACCTAGAATACAGGGAGTCGTCATTCCGATCGAGACGGAGTCGCCGGATGGCGAGGAACCTCTCGCACGGAGGCGTCGTCGGTGATCAGGGTCTCCGGACCGGCAGGGTCAAGGCGAACGTGCTGCCCTGGCCGAGGGTGCTGTCGACCCAAATGCGCCCGCCGTGCAGCTCGACGAGACTCTTCGTGATGGCAAGGCCGAGCCCTGCGCCGCGGACCTCGGTCGGGGCTGAGGAGGCCCGGTAGAAGCGGTCGAAGACTTTGCCGATCTCCTCGGGGCCGATGCCGCAGCCGGTGTCGGTCACCGAGACCTGGACCCAGTCGTCGGAACTGGGCTGTATGTCCACGCGGATCGTGCCTCCTTGCGGGGTGAACTTGATCGCGTTGTTGATCAGGTTGGTCAGGACCTGATGCAGCTTGTCGCGGTCGCCGGGGATCGCCGGGACGCTGGTCTCTGGCGCCGTGAGCGTGATGCGCTTGTCCCGGGCGAGCATCTGCAGGGATTCCACCACGTCGGCCGCCAGCTCGCGCAGCGCGATCGGCTCCCACCGCATCTCCACCTTCCGCGCTTCGATCCGCGACAGGTCCAGCAGATCGTTGATCATGCGGGTCAGCCGCTCGATATTGTAACGGACCCGGTTCAGGTAGTAGCCCTGCTTGTCGGTGAGCCCGCCGGCGAGCCCGTCCAGGAGATTGTCCACGTAGCCCTTGATCGACGTCATCGGGGTTCGCAGCTCGTGCGAGACGACGGAGACGAAGGCCGACTTCAGATTGTCCAGCTCCCGGAGCCGCTCGTTGGCCCGCTCCAGCTCGGCCGTGCGCTCCCGGATCTTCGCCTCCAGGCCGACGTTGAGTGCTTCGATCTGGCGGTAAGCGTCGGCGTTGTCCAGCGCGATGGCGACCTGGTTGGCGACGGTGGCCATCAGCTCGAGGTCATCCGGCGTGAGCGCGTGCTCCTGCGCTCGGTCCACGGTCAGGGAGCCGATCACGTGGTCCTTCACCTTGAGCGGCACGGAGAGGAGCGACTTGGCGTTGGCTGCCTTGGCCAACTGTTGGTGCAGCGGGTGGAGGCGGTCCCAGACAGTCTGCACGTCGCCGATGAGCACGGGCTTGCCCTGAAGCAGGACCGTGCCCTCCGTCGAGTCGGCATCCGTGACCGGAATCTGGATCGCGCGGGCGAGGGTTGCGAGGTCGTCGGGCACGCCGATCATCTGAATGTCATGGATGAGGCGTCGGGACGGATCGAACCGCGCCAGCATGGCCCGGTCGTAGCGGAGATCCTGGACGATGGCCTGGAGGACTGACTGGATCAGCCGCCCGGGGTCCAGCGTCGAGCTGAACAAGAGCCCGGCGCGGTGGAGCGCCGTGAGTTGCGCGATACGGTGGCGCAGCTCGACCACGGTCTGTTCCTGCTCGAGATAGGCCTCGCGCAATTCTTCGTGGCGCGCATCCACGCAGCCGAGTTGTTCCTGGATGAGGCGATCCCGATCGTCAAGCTGCCGGCGCTGTTCCCGGACGAGCCCGGCGAGCCAGATCGCCAGCGCGGGAAAGCATGCGATCAGGACCGCTTCGACGGGGCTCAGGGCAGGGTGGCGCGCGCGCAAGTAGGCGAATGCCGCAAGGCCGGCAGTCACCGCTGCGGCCGGCCAGGCGAAGCGGCGCGGCGCCTTGGCCGTCCAGGTGAACTGCCACTCGCAGTACTCATCGCCGTTCGCGATGCAGGTACGGTCCGTGATGGTCGCCGCCTTCAGGTGGTGGACCCGCTCCGGCACCGCCGCCAGGGCCGCTTTCGCCGACTGACACGCCAGGTAGGCGCAGGCTCGTCTGTAGGGGCCGAATTGCACATACACGCGCTCGGTGAATTTCATCCGCAGGATGGCCGAGCGGTCCGTCACCTCGCCGACCTGGAATTCGATCGAGCCCTTCGCGAATTTCTCGCCGAAGTGCGCGAACATCCGATAGATCTGTGAAACGGAAAACGGTCGCCCCAAGGTCTGAACGATGGGAGAGATGAACTTCTCCATGCCGACGTTGAACGGGAAGGTCGGGTCGCCGGAGATGATCCTGCAGAATTCCCCGAGGAAGCAGACGAACTCGTACGAGTAGCTGTTCCAGGTATTGGTGAGAAAGGCGGGCGTGACGTGATACGCCCGATCGCGGATTCGTTCGTTCAGGAGCCGGCACAGATCCTCGACGGCCCGGCGCCCGGCTTCGGGCCCCTTGGTGCGTGAAACGACCTCTACCAAGTACTCGACGTTCGCGCGCACCGTCGTGCCGCCGACGTCCCGGATCTTCTCGCCGCTTGGTGTAACCCCGAACGGGCGAAATTCCATGAACCCCCTTTCGAGGATCGTGCGGTCTTTGGGCAGCAGGCCTGCCATGCATGCTCTTACGACGGGCGCGCGAGGCGGATGATCCGCTCCGCGATCTCCCGATACACTGCCTTCAAGTCCTCGTTCAAGGCCGGGCTGGGTCGCTTCTCCGGAATGCGCCAGTTGATCTGCATGAAGTGATCAAACGGGATCGTTCGCACGTAGTCGCGTCCGGCGTCATCCCACGGGAAGTGCGCGGACCACACCGACACCGCGCCGTCGTTGCAGGACTTCTCCTTGCAGGTCCGTTCCTCCGCCGTGCCGAACAGGTCCATGATGTGGAAGGAGGGCTTCAGGAGCGGGATCTGATCCGGCTGCGAGCCGGCCCCGTACGCGAAGTAGGCGACCGGCTTGTCTTTTCGTTCGCGCACCCGGCGCTCGGCGTCGGCGTACTTCTTGTTGAACTCGTCGGCGCCGGTGAGCGTCAGTGCGTACAGACCCCGCTCGACCTGCTCCTTCGGCGTGCTCATCAGGTTGCCGAGCAGGTGATGGTAGAACTCCAGCTCATCCTCACGCGCCGCGCGCGTGAACGGGAGGTTCCGCCAGATCCACCGCCGGCACTTGGCCAGGCCTTCGAGCACCGAGCCGGCCGACCGGATGATCGGCAGCTCGTCGTAGGCCAGGTCGCCGAGCGTGGTGCCGCGATGCGGCGTGGCGATGGTCGTGAGGGAAGTGATCCTGTCCGCCATGCCCTCCTGGGCAAGGACCCAGCGCGAGTCCAGGCCGCCCATGCTGTGGGCGACGATATGAGCCCGGGTTCCAGGCGGGAAGCGGTTGAGGATGGCCTCGATCTGCTCCTTGAGCGCCGCCCCCCGTCTCTCGACGCTCTCCGCGGCCGGCACCGTGGGCGCCTCGATGACGACCTGTACCTCAGGGTGCGCCGCGAAAACCTGTTCCAGGTACGGCTTGATGCCGAAGTAGTAGTGCCGCATCTGGGTCTCGGAGGACTCTTCCCCCCAGCCGAAGATGCCGTGGGCGAGAATGACCACGATCAGGGTCTTCTCCATCAGGGTTTCTCCTCTCGAGGAGTTCCGATCCGTACTATGTGAACGGGGGCAGCCTTATCCCACTCCCGCCCGGGTTTGTCAATGAGCGGCGATCAGTGCGTTACGCCCAGGGCGCCAGGGCCAGCGTCGCCGCGAGGTCACGCGAGGCGCCTCCCAGGCCGGCCTGCCGCAAGCGCTTGCCGTCCTTTCCAAAGGCCTGCACGAGCAGCTCGTTACCGGCCACGTCCACCTGGCAGAAGTTGTCCTCCTGCGTAAAGTTGTAGGCCGTGTAGTCCATGACGACCTTGTCGGTCACCTTAAAGGTGTCGCGGGTCTCCCGTTTCGTCGAGTCGTGGACGTAGTTGGAGGGCGCGCCGTCGGCAAAGGGAAACGGCCAGTAGAAGGCCGACGACGTGAGCGCAAACGCTCTGAGCTTCTTGGCCGCCGGCGTACCGGAAAAGCGAAGCTCGGCCACGCAGGAGCAATGGATGTCGCCCGAGAGGAAGACGACGTTCTGGATGTTCTTGGCCACGATGGTCTTGAGGATCAGACGCCGCGTTTGCGGAAAGGCTTCCCAGGAGTCGCTGGCGTTTTTCCACTTCTCGCTGCCCACGGTCCGGACCTCGTTCGGCACGAACACGCTGGGCGACACGACGAACTTGGGCGCGTCGCCGCGCTTCTCCTGTTGCTCCACGAGCCACTGGGACAGGACATCGATCTGGGAGGGATACAGAGCAGGTTGCGGAGAGGGGCGGCCGAGCATGTGATTGTCCTCCAGGCTCTCCGGGTCATCGTCCCTGAAGCGCTCCGTCCGGCAGTCCAGGACGAAGAACGGGTACCCGCCGCATTCGAAGGCATAGTAGAGGTGCAGGCCGTAGGTCCGCGGACCGTGGCTCCACTGGTAACTCAGGTAGGCCCCGATGGCGATGTTGAAGAGCTGGCGCTTCTGCCGCTCCCGGATCCGATCCTGGCTCCAGTTGTCCTCGATCTCATGGTCATCGAGAATCATGTAGTGGGGAACGGACCGCAGCAACGTACGCATGTTCCGGCTGCCGAACGCGCTGTGGTACCGCTCCTGGAATTCCTCGAACGTATCTGCGAGCCCGATGGGGACGAGACGATTGAACATGTCGGCATAGATCTGGTCGCCGACCATCAGGATAAACCGGGGCTCTTTCCCGTCGGGCTTCTGGATGACCCGGTCCAGCATCGGCCTGAAGATCGTGTCGGACTCCTTGCGTTTCCAGAGGAGGCCGGGGTACCGGCAGGAGCCGAGGAGAAAGGTCAGCGTCGGCGACGTCGTGTCCGGAAAGGTGCGGAAGCTCGCCACCGACAGCTCGTCCTGGAGCTTGGCCAGATCGTCCACCCATACGCTCGGCGGCGGCAGTCGCTTGAGCAGCACCTTGCTGTCCACGGTCTCATCGTTCTCGAAGGGGTCGTCCATGAGGAGCGTGCCCATGCGTACGCGATATGTCGTGTCCGGCGACAGCGGGAACCGGTCGCCTCCGCCTTCTTCCTTCGAGAGGCCGAAGCTCCCGTCCGCGCCCAGATTGAAGGTGCCGGTCCGGTCGTACTGTCGGTGCAGCCGGAAGTAATAGGTTTGCTTCGGGTCGGGCTTCCCGTCCGGTTTGAGCACCGAAATGACGCCGATCGTCCGGCTGTTTTCGTCCAGATTGGACTTCGCATCGCCGGGGTCGGCGCCGCGTATCCAGAGACGGCAAGAGGTGGCGGTGGTATGGCCGACGATCGGTCCGAGTCCAGGGGCGCGCACGCTGCTCATCGCAGTCCTCCTTTCCTGTGCATGGGGTGATGGCTAGGCCAGGGGGAACACTAGGCCAAACCACTCAGGCGTTGCAACAGCTCAGTTGGGAGGACTGAGCGGCCCCTCACCCTCGCCCTCTCCCGTCAGGGGGAGAGGGTTGGGAGAGGCGGGAGATAGAGACGCGATCGACGCGAGCTCAAAAGTGCAGGTACTTGAGGGCGGCGCCGCAGAGGATGATGAAGATGCCCATCCAGAGAGCGGCGCGCTGGAAGGGAACGGGCTCGTGCAGGTGCTCCTCTTTTTCTTCCGCCGTCTCCTCCCCGGTGGCTTCCGTGCGGAAGATGACGGTATAGAGATAGAGCGTCATGATGCCCAGAACCAGTCCCAGCTTGATGAAGAAGATCGTCAGGTATTTGGCGTTGTCCCCGACTCCTGTGCCGATCTGGGACTTCATCATCTGATTGACATAGTGGAGGTTGATCCCGCCGGTGAACAGAATCACGACGAGCAGCGCGCCGACGATCTTCTTGTAGCGATTGTAAAAGAGATCGGCGATCGGCTTCACGTATTCTTTGGGCACGGCTGTGCGTAGGGCGGGCGTGACCGCCATGACGAGAAACGCCAGCCCACCGATCCACACCACCGCCGAGACCAGGTGCAGCCAATGGTTGATGATCGGGAAGAACTGCCCGAGGTTCGTGAGGACGCTTTCGAAGCCCGTCATCGGTCAATCGTCATGCGTCAACCGTTCAAACGCCAAGCCTCCGCCAGCGCCCTGTCTCTTGCCGGTGACCAATGACGGTTGACGCCTTATCAAGACTTGAAGACTGGAGCGTCGGTGCCGAAGCGCTTTTTGCGCAGCTCTTCCATCAGCTCGACGGTGATCACCGGCAGGCCGCGCTCGCGGGCGTGGCGCTCGACCCCTTTCTTGACCATGGCGCGCAGGAAGTAGGGGATCCGGCCCAGCCGTGCTTGCGCTGCCTCGTCCCACACGCCCTCGAACTCCTCCGGGGTGTTGAAGGCCACTTTCACCTTCTCGCCGCCTTTCGGGGTGTAGAGGCACCACTGATCCTCATCCAGCCAGTCGCCGTGGTCTACGTAGGGCCGCGCGCGGCAGCCCCCGCAGATCTCGCTGTACTCGCAGTCCCCGCACTTGCCCTTGAGATGCGGATAGCGGAAGGATTCGAAAATGGGCGAGCGCTCCCACAGCTCCGCGAAGCTCTGGGTGCGGATGTTGCCGGCCGAGAGCGGCATGTAGGGACAGGGCGTGAGTTCGCCGTTCGGCGTCACGCGTGCGTAGTTGGTGCCGGCCAGGCACCCGCCGCCCATGTAGCCTTGGGCCTTGGTGATGGGAGAGTCGGGATCTTTTTCATAGGCCAGCCGCTTGAAGTGGGGCGCGCAGCGGGCCCGCACGAGCATGTCTCGGTACCGGGCCTGGCAGTCCACGAGAAAGGTGAGGACCTCCTCGTATTGCGCGGGCGTGATGTCCGTCAGCGCCTCCCCGCGCCCGGTACAGACCATGAAAAACACGTTCAGCACCTTGGCGCCCAAGTCGTGCGCCCAGTCCACCACAGCGGGGAGCTCCTGATAATTCATCGGCTGGGCGCTGAAGTGGATCTGGAACTGGAGCCCGTTGCGCTTGCAGGCCTCGATGCCTTTGACCGCGCCGGCCCAGGCGCCGGGGAGGCCGCGGAATCGGTCATGCTTCGCGGAATCGAGCGAATCGATGCTGATGCCCACGCCCATGACGCCGATCTGGACCAGCTCCTTCGCCAGCCGGTCGTTGATCAACATGCCGTTGGTGCCGAACACGACCATGAAGCCGTGTTTCACGGCATGGCGGCCGATATCGAGGATGTCCGGGCGCGTGAACGGCTCGCCGCCGGTGATCACGAGCAGGCAGCCGTGATTGACCTCGGCGATCTGGTCGATGAGCCGCTCGCACTCTTCGGTCGTGAGCTCGTCCGCGCCGCCCCCGGCCTTGGTGGTGGCGTCGAGGTAGCAGTGAGCGCACCTGAGGTTGCAGCGCTTGGTGAGGTTGAGGGCGACGAGGAACGGCTTGAAGTCGTCCACCGTGCGTCCATCGTGAGGCGCGGTGACGAACTGTCGCACCTGCTGAACGACCCGCGGGACGTTCAGAACCGGAAGGGATTTGGCCATGATTGAAACTAGCGCTGAATGCCGGGGACCCGTTGCTCCAGGAGTGCAACGGGTGCCCCTGAATGACGAACGACGTTCGCCGGAACGGTCCTTACTTCATCACTCAGCATTCAACGTTCAGCGTTTAGGGGTGCCCGTCAGGTTGGCGACGATGTCCTTGAGATTGCCGCTCTTCATCGCTTCTTCCATGGCGCCCTTGGCCTGCGTGATGCCTTCGTTGGCGACTTCGATGGTGATGCACTTCGTGCCGAGCCTGTCGGCATGCTTCTGGATCAGGGCACGGGTGCAGTCGCGCATGAAGCCCTCGGGTACGCGCTCGAGACGGGCCTGGGCCTCCGGGGTCCACTCATAACCCGACGAAGCCATTGCCGCACCCGCCGTCCCGCCGGTCTGGCCCTTGCCGCCGTTTCCGGTCACGGCCGCCAGCTTGGCCTCCGCCTCCGCGGAAGTGCCGGCGCCTTTGTTGGCGAAGATCGGCGTGTACTCCTCGGACGCGGCTTCCTGGATGATCGGGGCCGCGAATTCGAGGGTGATCGTCGTCATGCCTCGCTTCCGCGCGCTCTTCTCGATCTTCGCCTTGGCGCGACGACGCTGGAAGCCGGCCGGGACGGCCCGGATGGCCTCTTTGGCATCCTTCGTCCATTGCATGGGCACGTCGTCGTAGGCTAGCTCGGTCTCGATCTCCCCTTCCGCCTTGGCCGCCGCTTCGAAGATGCTCTTGTCCACCGGCCGGAAGCGATCCCCCTCGGCACCGCACACCGGGCACTTGACCGGGGTTTCTCCCTTGCCGATGTAGCCGCAGCCGTCGCACACGTAGTAGGCCTGGTTCATCCGGGCGAGATAGGCTTGCGTGCTCGGGCTCGCCGGGGGCTTCGGCTCGACGATCCGGGTCATCATGTCGCTGAGCGTGGAGCCCATCAGGTCCCGGGCCACCGCCTGGTCGGCCTGCATTTTGTTCCGGTCGATATGGCCGGCGTCCAGGCTGGCGCCGAGCGCTTTCATCGCCTCCATCGCGCCCTTCGGCAGGATGTGCCCGACAGCCACATCAACGACGCTGTTGCTGATGATCGTGTGGCCCTTCTCGATCGCGTACCGGTGGATTGCCGTCTTCGCGACGCCACGCGCGAAGACGGGGATCTTCTCCATTCGGGCGAGCGCCTCTTCGGTCCAGGCGATCGTGTACTCGGCCTGCGTATCGATGGGAGGCACGTATTTGCGGTTGGAGATCAAGACGTGGCAGGGCGCGCTGCGCAGCAGGTTCTCCGTGTTGCTGCCGATGTCCATGTCCTCGTCGCTGTGGACGCCGATGCGGCCGACAATCAGCAGCCAGGGCTGCTCCTTGCGGACGTACTGGATGATCTTCTCGAACGCCTTGCCGTCCAGCAGGGTCGTCTTGATGTCCGAGCCCTCGGCCTGAGCCAGCTCGCGGGAGATGTCCAGGTGCGACTGATAGATCTTGGCCAGCCCGCTGTCGATGATCTCCTCGTGCAGCTTCTCTTGTTCCTTGAAGCGGAAGACCTTGCCCGCCTCCTCGTTGAGGACGCCGGAGATGCTATGGAAGGCCGCGTAGTGGAAATAGGGGTCGAAGGCCGAGATCGCCTCGACCGGCTTGTTGAGGGCCTTGCCCAGGGCCAGGCCGGTCATGAGCCCGCCGAAGGCATGGGGGCTGCCGTCCACCGCCACCACGATCTTCCCGCCGTTCAAGGGTTGCACGTGTTTGATGATCAGCATGTCGGAGTTCCGAACGCGGCGGACGACCCGTTCGGTGTTGCTGCCGATCACGCTGTCCTTGACGGCGCCGACGCCAAGCGAGCCCATGATCACCAGGTCGTAGCCGTTGGTGTTGATGTCCTCGGCCAAGACCTTCCAGTTCCGGCCCTCGAGCGACCGGCGCTCCAGCGGCAGGTTGGCCTCGGTGCACTTGCGATCGACGTAATCCAGGTAGGAGTCGGTGATGATCTGGAGCCCGCGCGTGATCAGGGAGTCATGGATCTGCCGCTGTCGTTCCAGTTCCCTCTCGTCGTGGTACTCCTCGGGGAGGCCGGCCTCCATCTGCCGGAAGCGTTTGTCGTGCATTTTGGCGGCATAGACGTGGCTGCCGACGATTTTCGAGCCGAAGGTCTTGGCCAGACGGATGCCCAAATCCACGGCCATGTTGGAATAATCCGAGTTATCGACCGGGATATAGATGGTCTTATACATCAACTGCCTCCATCGGACCGGACCCGGGCGGCACGACGGTCACCCGCGCAAACTGGGGAATTCACAAGAAAAACCGAAAGTTTTTACCAGCATAAGGAGGCGAAAAAGAGGCAGTATCTTAGCATCGGAGAAAAGCCCAATGCAAGCAGCATTCTCGGGTAGGGATTCGTCAGCCCACCGAGCTGACGGCGGGGGTCTTCGGGGAATCCGTGGTCGGACGCGTTGCAGTCCCAGGGCCTTTTCGTGCCCGGAGGATCTGTTCCAGCGTGAGCAGCGCGTCCCGCCCGGAATTCCCCTCGATCCCGCGGATCAGGCTCCCATCGGCATAGGAGGGCGAGGCTGAAGCTCCATCACTCGCGGCTGGGGTCCGGCTCAGCGATCCGGACCAGGGGCGCGGGTCGTGGCTCCCGTGTCTCTTGTTCCAGGCAGCCAGGCAGGCCTTGGCGATAAATTTGTTGAGCGGCGCCGGGTTATAGAGGAGCTTCCGGATGCTGGTCGGGGTCAGCATCAACGGGTTATACCCGGCTGAGAGATACCCTTCGTCCAGCAACCGATGCTCCAACTCGGTGTTCGGCTGGATGCCGAGGAAGAACATGAGCGGGAAGACGCGCTCCTCCCCCAGGATCGCTGCGACTTTCTTGTACGACTCGACGCTTTCCAGCAGGGTGTCCTCGCTCTCCTTGGGCGAGTTCAGCGAGTAGTTCAGAATGATCTTGCCCTTGAACCCTGCCTCGGCCAGGTACCGGCAGCCGTCGTAGAGCCGCTCGAGCTTGAAGCCCATGTGCAGGTCGTTGAGGATTGCCTGGGAGCCGGAGGTAATCGCGACTTCCAGGTCGCCGACGCCGGAGCGGACCATGAGCTTGGCGAGGTCCGCCGTAATCAGGGACGTGCGAATGTAGCCAGACCATTCGATCTTAAGTTTTTCCCCGAGAATCCGCTCCAGGATCTCCGTGCACTGCGGGTAGGCTTCCTTGCCGGTGATGAACTGGGCGTCGGTGAACCAGAACCGCCGCGCGCCCCACTGCTGATAGTGCTGGCTGATGTCCCGCACGACCATCGCGGGCGGCCGGTAGCGCACGCGCTTGCCCTCGATGTAGGGATAGAGGCAAAACGCGCAGTCGTAGGGGCAGCCGCGCTTGCTTTGCACGCCGATGCACTCGCCGACGTAGGCGGAATATTGTGGAAAGATCGAGGTCAAATAGGGCAGGTCCACTGACAAATCATCCAGTGCAGCCGGCGTGTACTGTTCGCCCTTGTGCGTCTTGCCGTCCTCCCGATAGATGTACCGCTCATCCTCGAGGGAGCGCCCCTCGACGAGTTTCAGGATCGCATCTTCGCCCTCGCCGAGAATTCCGAGCGTGCCCTCCGGCAGCTTTTCGATCAACTGATCCGCGAAGGCGGTGAAGGCCCCACCCCCGATCATGATCCGCGCCCGCGGGAACTCCTTGCGGATCAGCCAGGGATACGACAGGGTCGCGCGGATGTGGTGGTAATAGCGATAGAGCTGTTTCACGCCTTCGAAGGAGGCGACGACCCGCTTGAGCGGATTGCCGGCGAAGTAGAAGTTGAAGGCGTGCTCCAGGGACGAGTCGCCCTCGTGCGGGGAGAAGATCTGAATGTCCCGCCAGGAGAAGCAGACGAGGTCCGGCTGAAAGGCGGACGCCGCATCGCGCAGGGCCTTGGCGCGCTGCGCCTCCGGGTAGAGCGACAAGTCCAGGATGTGCTGCCGCACCTCCGGCCGCCGCCGGTGGATGAAGTCCGCCAGATAGGTCACCCCGATGGGGTAGACCTTTTTGCAGGGGAGGAAGACGTACAAAATAGAGTTCATGCGCGAGCTGGTAGCGAGTAGCTAGTAGCGAACAGCACTTTGAGCCAGGGCTATTGGCTATCCGCTGCTAGCTGTTCGCTATTTGATTGCCACATGGATCGCCACGATCCCGCCGGTCAGGTTGCGGTACTCGACGTGACGGAAGCCCGCCTTCAGCAACAGGTCCTTGAGTCCTTCCTGGTCCGGGAACGTCCGGATCGAGGCCGGCAGGTACTCATAGACGCCGGTCTTGTCCCGCGCGACCAGCGTGCCGATTTTCGGGAGCAGCGTGAACGAATACCAATCATAGAGGCACCGCAACCACGCGCGCGCCGGCCGGGAGAACTCCAGGCAGACAAACCGGCCGCCGGGCTTCAGCACGCGGTGAATTTCGGTGAACGCCTGCATGAGATTGCCGACGTTACGGATGCAAAATCCCGCGGTCGCCACGTCAAAACTCTCGGCCGGGAAGCTCAGGTGCTCGACATTCATGCGCAGGCAGGCAATGCGCTCGCCTGCACCGCACCGCGCAACTTTCCGGAGGCCTTCCCGCAGCATCGCCTCGTTCAGATCAGTCGCCGCGATGTGACCCTGACGGCCCAGGCGTCTGGTGAGCAACAGGGCCAGATCTCCGGTGCCCGCGCCGATATCAATGGCTCGCCCGCCGTCCATCGGTGGGACGAACGTCACCGCGGTCCGTTTCCACCGATGATGCAGGCCGAAGCTGAGCAGGGTGTTGTTGAGGTCGTACCACCGCGCGATGGCCGTGAACATCCGCTGTACGGCCTGCTCGCGCGCCGGGCCCGACCAGCGGGAGACGGCGAAGGCGGGCGTGCGCTCCTTCTGCGCCTGCTCCGCCGGCTTCTCGTCGAGCTGCAGCATCGGCAGACCCTAGTGCCCACGGTGAAGGTTTGTCAACACCCCGTCCATCGCGGCCACGAGAACGAGAGGAGAATCCCGGACCAGGTGCTTGACGCGGGAACGGTGTCGGCCGATACTGGCGTCCCGCTCAGGCCATCTGGAGAGGCCAATGGGAGAGACCCGCGTCGATCTGCTGCATCTGCTCGAAGACCTCCGCGACGCCTATCCGGGCGCTCTCGAAGAGACCATCCTCATCGAGATCATCGCCAACTCGCTCGACTCCGGCGCCGGTCGGATCGGTCTCATGGCCAATCCGGCCGAGGCGACCTTGACCGTCGTGGACGACGGGGAAGGGATGCGCCGGAAAGACCTCATCCGGTACCACGATCTGGCGGCCAGCACGAAGACGCGCGGGCAGGGCATCGGCTTCGCCGGGGTCGGCATCAAACTCGGACTCCTCGTCTGTGAGGAGGTCCTCACGGAGACCCGGCGAGGCACGCATCACGTGGCGAGTCGCTGGCACCTCGCCGGCCGACACAAGGCGCCGTGGAAATGGACGCCGCCGCTCGGGATGGTCAACGAGCACGGCACCGCGGTTCGCCTGAAGCTGCAGCACGCGCTCTCTCCCTTGCTGGACGAGGGCTACCTCGAAGCCACCCTGCATCGCAGCTACCAGCCGCTCCTCGACCCGCAGTTCGACGAGTTTCTCGCCGCGCACTATCCGCGCGGCGTGACCTTGATGGTCAACGGCCGGGTGTTGGAGAAGCAGTCCTGCCGGGCGCCGGAAGTGGGGACGCTCGCGGTGTGTCTGGCGCGCAAGCGCAAGCCATCTGCCGTGGGCTATCTTCTGCGGACGGACGGGCCGCTGCCTGAAGAGCAGCGGGGTGTGGCCATCAGCACCTACGGCAAGGTGATCAAGCGGGGATGGGACTGGCTGGGTCTCACCCCCTCGGCTCCGGATCGGGTAGGCGGCGTGATCGAGGCCCCGGCGCTCGCGGCCGCCTTGACGCTCAACAAGGGCGATTTCGTGCGCGTGGGCGCGCGCGGCGCCTTGTACCTCGGTTATCGCAAAGCGATCCAGGAAGCGGTTTCCCAGCAGCTTGCCCGATGGGGCGAGGCGCGCGAACCCTCCGACGAGGCGCGCCGTCGGGCGGTGCGCCCGTTGGAGCGGGACCTTGAGCAGGTCCTCGTGGATTTGGCTGAAGATTTCCCCCTGCTCGCCTCGCTCGTCGAGCGCCGGCCGGATGGTCAGAAGCGTCTCCCGATAGGCAGGGTGGCGCAGGTGTCCGAGGCGCATGCCTTCATCGCGGCGTCCGTGTCGGCAACGGCGACGGCGGAGCAAGAAGGAACGGACCGGCAAGCGGAACCGGCGGGCGCCCCGCCAGAGGAACCACAAAGCGCGGAGAGCGAGCCGACCGCCACGGCCGAGCCCCAGCCGCTCATCGGGGAAGCCGTCCTGCCGGCGGCCCGCGGCCGCTCGCGCCCGCAGGGGTATGGGCTGAGCATTCAGTTCGCGTCGCACCCCGAGGATCCCGATCTCGGCCGTCTGGTGGAATCCACGGTCATCGTGAACGACGCCCACCCCGCCTATCGGCGCGCCGTGGCGTCCCGCTCCGAGGGCTACCACATCGCCCTGGCCGTGGCGCTGGCCCTTTCCCGCCTGGCGGTCGAGCCCGCCCAGGAGCATGAGTTCGTCACCAGTTTCCTCTCCCGGTGGGGAGAAGCGCTCAAGCAGCCCACCGCCCGCCGCCGGCGTTGATCGCGGGCTAGTGGCTCCCAGAAAGCACCTTGAAAGAAAATTTTCACTGCACAGTGAGCTTTGAAAATTCTGCGCACTTTTCTTTCAAAGCTCAGGGATCAGCATACGAAAGGGAATATCGCAAGCGAGATTTTTGCTTGACTCACTATTTTCGTTTTATGAAAATGACGAAAATACCGAGCGCCGCTATTTGCGTGGCCGAAAATAAGCTGTGGCGCCAATTTGGACCATGAAAGTCCCCGGTCGTCATCTTCGCCAGCCTACAGGGTACACGGCCTTTGTACCCGATCCCCTTCCCCCGGACCTTGACTGGACAGCAGATCTCGTTCTGGCCCTGTCGGAAGCCGACCGCACGATCGGCCGGCTGGCCGGAGAAGGAGGGCGGCTGCAGAATCCGCATCTGTTGATCCGCCCCTTCGTACGTCGCGAAGCCGTCTTGTCCAGCAAGATCGAGGGAACCCAAGCCACATTGAGCGAGCTGCTCGCCGCGGAGGCTGGCGCGGCGGTGGAACGAAGCCCGGCCGACCTGCGGGAGGTCGGCAACTATGTCGTGGCCCTCGAATACGGGGTCAAGCGGCTTAAGAAACTGCCGCTGTCGCTCCGCTTGGTCAGGGAACTCCATGAAAAACTGATGACGGGGGTTCGCGGGGAACATTTGACGCCAGGTGAATTTCGGCAATCGCAGAACTGGATCGGACCGCCGGGCTGTACGTTGGCGGACGCGGCCTACGTTCCGCCGCCGCCCGAAGAGTTGATGACGTGTCTTGGAGAGTGGGAGCACTTTTTGCACGATCGGTCCTTGCCACCTCTGATCCAGGTCGCCCTCTTGCACTATCAGTTTGAGGCCATTCATCCGTTCCTCGATGGCAACGGACGGATTGGGCGCCTGCTGATCACGCTGTTTCTCGTTGAACGGGGAATCCTGCCGACGCCCCTGCTTTATCTCAGCGCGTACTTCGAGGCCGGTCGTCAGGAGTACTATGGCGGCCTGCGAGGGGTGAGCGCGCGGGGGGACTGGCTAACCTGGCTGCAGTATTTCCTGACCGGCGTGGCCAGGCAGGCTGACGACGCCTTGAATCGCGCCGAACGGATCAACACGCTGCTGGCCTCCTGGCGGAACGCGGTGTCTGGCGCGACTTCGAAGACCCCACTCCAGTTGGTCGATCTTCTGGCAGCCAATCCCTATCTCACGATCAAGGGAGCGGCCAAGCGCCTGGAGGTCGCATTCACGACCGCGCAACGCGCGGTTGCGAAGCTGGAACGCGAGGGGATCCTGACCGAGGTCAGCCAAGCCAAGCGCGATCGGGTGTACTGTGCAAAGACCCTGTTGGACATCCTTGAGGAGCCAGCGCGTTTGACGCCCCCTCCCACCGTCTAGTGCCATTATCCTAGGCCTCAAAGACGCTATAAATTTTCCCTTCCACACACAACCCGCTTCCTGAGGAAATGGATGGATCGCCCGGTTCAGCATGGTCTGAAAGCGCCGTGTTATAATCCCGTCGCGATGACCGGCTCGATCGTCATCAAGGGCGCGCGGGAGCACAATCTCAAGAATCTCGACGTCGAAATTCCCCGCGACAAGCTCGTCGTCATCACGGGCTTAAGCGGCTCCGGCAAATCCTCGCTCGCCTTCGACACCATCTACGCCGAAGGCCAGCGGCGCTACGTCGAGTCCCTGTCCGCCTACGCGCGCCAGTTCCTCGAGCAGATGGGCAAGCCGGACGTGGACTCGATCGAGGGCCTCTCTCCGGCCATCTCCATCGAACAGAAGAGCACCAGCCACAATCCGCGCTCCACAGTCGGTACGGTCACCGAGATCTACGACTACCTGCGACTGCTGTTCGCCCGCGTCGGCCGGCCCTTCTGCTACAACTGCGGCGAGGAGATCACCGCGCAGACCGTCCAGCAGATGGTGGATGCGATTCTGGCGCTTCCGGAAGGAACGAAATTCCAGGTCCTGGCCCCCATCGTGCGCGGGCGCAAGGGCGAATACCGGAAGGAGTTGTTGGACATGCGACGCGCCGGCTACGTGCGGGCTCGGATCGACGGCCAGATGGTGGACCTGGGTGACGACCTCACGCTCGACAAGCACAAGAAACACACGATCGAGATCGTGGTGGACCGCCTGGTGATGAAGCAAGCGGCTGCCGGCGATCCGTTAGCCAAGCGGCTCGCGGACTCGATCGAGACCTCGCTCAAGCTGGCCGAGGGACTGGTCGAGATCTCGACCGACAGCGGGAAATCGCTGCTGTACAGCGAGAAGCTCGCCTGTGTGCGCTGCGGTGTCAGCTACCCGGAGATCACGCCACGCGTGTTCTCGTTCAACAGCCCGCATGGAGCGTGTCCGGCGTGCGACGGAATCGGCCTTGCCGTCACGCCCGGCTATCCGATGGATGAGGAAGAGGACCTCACGCTGCTCGATCTCTGCCCGGCCTGCAAAGGCGCGCGACTGCGGCCGGAAAGCCTCTCGGTGAAAATCGGGCGCCGCTCGATCGCGGAGGTCACTCGCCTGTCGGTCCGCGCCGCGGCGCAGTTCTTCGAGTCGCTCAAGCTGACCGAGCGGGAACAGGTCATCGCGCATCGGATTCTGAAAGAGATCCGCGAGCGCCTGGGATTTCTGAACAACGTCGGCCTGGATTACCTGACGCTCGACCGGGCCGCGGCGACACTCTCCGGTGGGGAGGGGCAGCGGATTCGTTTGGCCACTCAGATCGGCTCCGGCCTTGTCGGCGTGCTGTACATCCTCGACGAACCGTCGATCGGCCTGCACCAGCGGGACAACCGCCGGCTCCTCGACACGCTCCTGCGGCTGCGCGATCTCGGGAACACCGTGGTGGTCGTCGAGCATGATGCGGAGACGATGCTGGCGGCGGATCATATCGTGGACCTCGGGCCGGGCGCGGGGGCCCATGGCGGGCACATCGTCGCGCAGGGCACCCCGAAGGACATCATGGCCGATCCCGCCTCGCTCACCGGGCGCTACCTGCGCGGCGAAATGGTGGTCGCCTTGCCGCGGCGCGAACGCAAGCCGAAGGGCTTCCTGTCGGTCATCGGCGCGAAGAAGCACAATCTCAAGAACCTCACGGTGCGCATCCCGCTGGGATTGTTCACCTGCGTGACGGGTGTCTCCGGGTCGGGCAAGAGCACGCTCGTGCTCGAAGTGATGTGGCACTCGCTCACTCGGTTGCTCTACGCGGGGGGTAGCAGGACAGGCACCGCCCGTGGGGACCGTCCCCCTTCGGCCAGGGAGGGGACTGGCTCCCGCCAGAGGCGGGTGCCTGTCCCCGCATGGGAAGGGGGACAGGCACCAGGCAGAAGGGCGCCAGTCCCCCGCCGCCAGTCCCCCTTCGACGGCTGCAAGGAGATCAAGGGCGTCGATCAGCTCGACAAAGTCGTCGACATCGACCAGGCGCCGATCGGACGGACTCCGCGGTCCAACCCGGCGACCTACACGGGCCTCTTCACGTTCATCCGGGATCTCTACGCCAACCTGCCGGAGTCGCGCGTGCGCGGCTACAAGCCGGGTCGCTACAGCTTCAACGTGAAGGGCGGGCGGTGCGAAGCCTGCGAAGGCGACGGCCTCATCAAGATCGAGATGCACTTCCTGCCGGACATCTATGTGACGTGCGAGGTCTGCAAGGGCCAGCGGTACAACCGGGAGACGCTGGAGATCAAGCACAAGGACCGGAGCATCGCGGATGTGCTGGACATGACGGTGGACGAGGCGCTGGAGTTCTTCCAGCACATCCCCCACATCAAAGCTAAACTCCAGACGCTGCATGACGTCGGGCTGCACTACATCAAGCTTGGCCAGTCGGCGACGACGCTGTCGGGCGGTGAAGCCCAGCGCGTGAAGCTCTCGCGTGAGCTCTCCAAGCGGGCGACGGGGCGGACTCTCTATATCTTGGATGAGCCCACGACGGGCCTGCACTTCGCCGATATTCAGCGGCTGCTGGACGTGCTGAACCGGCTGGTGGAGACCGGCAACACGGTCGTGGTCATCGAGCACAACCTGGACGTCGTCAAGAACGCCGACTGGATCGTTGACCTAGGGCCTGAGGGGGGCGACCGGGGCGGGGAGGTCGTGGCGGAGGGGAGGCCGGGGGAGTTGGCGAAGGTGAGGAAGTCGTACACGGGGCAGGTGTTGAAGGAAGCGGGCGTCGTGTGATTGCGTGGCCGCCGAGGCGGTGGTCTCGCTCCGGCGCGTGCTCGCCTAGCTGCTGTAGCTCCCGGCTGAACGGCTGCGGCTCCCCCCATCCCCCGCCAGGCGGGGGTTCTCCGATCCGGTCATGCCTGATTCGCGCAGGCATGCCTGGTCGGGCCTCGCTCGTTTCGCCGGCACGCACATCAGCGCGGCTCCCCCGCAAAGTCGCTCGGTCCCCCGCCCCGGCGGCCACCACTCCTGTCCATCCGCCCATGTCCCGTGTACTGGGGGGAGGGAAGGAAAAGCAAAGAGCTGAGAGCGCGGTCGTACACGGGGCAGGCGTTGCGGGAAGCGGGGGCCGGCTGACACAGGGCTGGCGGCTGGTTGGCGGCCTCCCGTGCTCGCGCACCGCGCACACAAGATCATTTAGATTTGTCCAGAACTGGCGGTGCTCGGTGGACGCGCGCAGTCTGAGGCCGCCAGCCAGCCCGGCCGCTTCTTAGGCCAGTGCGGCAAGCTCCGTGTACATCAGTTCCATCCTAGCCTCTCAAGAGCAAATCCCTCGCCCCTTGAGGGAGAGGGTTGGGGTGAGGGGCACAGCGGTATGACTCGCCCGCAATGTCGCTCGAGCCATTTACTTCACCTCTGCCGGAATGGAAAGCGGAAAAAAGGGGAGCGAAATGCAATCTTGGGCTATACTCGGCTCGGTGGAGGACAGGGCATGAAGGTTTCGATGGGCAAGACCCAGCAGCTCCTCGCGTCAGCACGGCCAGACGTCGCGGTGGTGGTCGAGTTTCTGGAGCAACTGGTCGAGCTGCTGGAGCAAAAAGGCGTGCTGACCAGGCAAGAGTTGCAGCACTATCTCGGGCAACGGTACTCAGCCGGAGGCTCGTCGACGAAAGCTGGTCCGACCGATCGCGCGGCTCCGGCGTCCTCTTCGGCACAGCCGCATCAAGCGTTCCGTGTTCGCAGTGCGCCACGGTTCACCCTGAACTGTCGCATCCTCTTCTGCGCTGGCCAGTTTGAAGGAAAAGGCACGGTCTGTGATCTCTCCAAGAACGGGTGCAAAATATCCTCAGAAATCCTCGTCGAACGCGGCATGGAGTTGGCGCTGAGCCTTATGCTTCCGGATCATCCCTGGCCGCTGCGGGTAGACAATGCCGTCGTGCGGTGGACTCGCGGGAAGGAGTTCGGCCTCGAATTCATCACACTGGCCCCGGCTCACGAGGAGCGCCTTCTCCACTTTCTGTCAAACCTTGCCCACCAAGTGGGCCAATGACCTGACCCGCCGCCCGCCGCTAGCGGGAGGTCGGAAAAGTCCGCCGGCTTTGTTCTCGTTCACCCATTTGCAGGAAGCCCGGCAATGGGTACCCGTCGGAGGCTCTACGTCTTGGGTACCCGTTGCATCCGCGAGAGCAACGTGCAAGAGAAAAGGTGTCGGAACCTTTTGTTGACATCAGGAACCGTTTAGTTGACAGCGAGCTGCGATCTGGTGCGATGAGACGACCGTGACAGGCCATGGCTGGCGGCGTGATTTCTCAGGTGGTAAAGCGGGCGACTGGCCGCCAGCCGATTTCTCCCGATGAAAAGATTCCTGACACCTTTTCAGTCACCCGAATCAAACGCATCGCAGCTGGAAACGGGGGCGGGAGTCATTGTTTTATCTGTGCCGGGCCTGGGTTTGGCCTCTTCGAGCTACGCTTTGCACTCGCGGCGCGAGCCCTGCCCCGAGCGCGATCTTTCCCTGGGTGCACGAAGATTCGGGCCCAGGTCCTGTGCGCCAGATCAGCGAGCGGCACGACGGTCACCCGATCCGAGAGCGCGTACTGGCGTGAGCCGGGGTACAGGACCACGATCTGCTCGAGATGCAGGTCGTCAAGCGCGATGCGCATGGAAGGGGTCAGTGTCGGGGCGTCCGAGCGCTTCGCCTCCACGCCGATCCGGCGGCCGTTCTTGAAGAGCAGCAGGTCCAACTCCGCCCCCTGATACGTCGCCCAGAAGTACGCCTCCTCCGGCTGCACGAGCTTCAAGGTTTCTTCGATCGCATAGCCTTCCCACGAGGCCCCGCATTTGGGATGGTTGAGCAAGTTCTCCTCTGTGCGGATACCGAGGAGCGCATGCAGCAAGCCGCTGTCGCGCACATAGACCTTCGGCGCCTTGACCTGGCGCTTCCCCAGGTTCTCGTGCCAGGGCGCAAGCTGTCGGACCATGAAGACACCGGTCAACAGGTCAAGGTAGCGCCGCACGGTGGGCTCGCTCACACCCAAGGAGCGTGCGGGCTCCGCGGCGTTCCAGATGTTGCCGTGGTAATGAGCCAGCATCGTCCAGAACCGCTGCAGTGCCGCGGCTGGAATCGCGACGCCAAGCTGGGGAAGATCGCGCTCCAGGAAGGTCTGGATGAACTGTCGCCGCCACCCGAGGCTGTCGGCATGGGTACGAGCCAGGAACGCGCGCGGGAAACCGCCGCGCAGCCAGTGCGGGATGAGCGACCCCGCCCCGATCTCTCCCAGGCTGAATCCTGACAGCACGATCGTTTCCAGGCGTCCGGCCAAGGATTCCGAGGACTGGCGCAACAGGTCCGGCGAGGCGCTGCCCAGAATGAGGAAGCGAGCCGGAAGGGGCCGCCGGTCCGCGAGCACGCGCAACACCGGGAACAGGTCAGGCCGGCGCTGGACTTCATCAATGACCACTGTGCCCTGTAGAGGGGCCAGCGTGGTCATCGGCTCTCCCAGCCGCGCGAGGCTCGTCGGGTCTTCCAGGTCGAAGTAACGGGCCGAATCAGCAGGAACTAGTTGTCGGGCGAGCGTGGTCTTGCCGCTCTGGCGCGGGCCGATGAGGGCGACAGCCGGGCTTCGTCGCAGTCCGAGGCGAATCTGTTTCAGCGCTGCGGGGCGCTTGATCATGCCGAAATGGTACCATGAATTTCGAACATATTCAATTCGATTGTCATGGTGTCGCCCAAGGGCTGATCTGGAGGACGCAGAGGACGGGGGCTTGGCTCGGTGTTGCGCGCATTGGCCGAGATGGGCGAGCCGCCAGCGACGTCAGGACGCGGTGCGATGCAAGGTCAAGCAATGACCATTTCTTTGTCTCTAGTTGAGCATTGTGTCCCCAAATCGGTCTCCAGGAGAATCGTGGAGCGGTGGAATTCTGTCAAGGCCCCAAGAGCTCGTCTGACCGAAGGACAAGCCGCCTGGCGTCGCGGCCCATCCCGCCCAGCCGCGGTATTAAGTGGCAGGAAAGATGAGGCTTCAGCGAGGCGCGGGGCGCTCGGGCGGGCGGAGGGGGAGGCGGATCGTAAAGGTGGTGCCCACGCCCTCCTGGCTGTCCACGGTGATTTGGCCGCCGTGGGCCTCCACCACGTCCTTCACGATTTTCGTGCCGAGTCCGGTGCCGCCGGCTTTGCGGCTGATCGCGCCGGGCTTGAACAGGCTGTTGAGCACCTCCGGGGACATGCCCCGGCCGGTGTCGGCCACCGAGAGGCGCACCGCTCCTGACTGTGGATCTACGCGGCCCCGGATCGTGATGGCCCCGCCCGCTGCAACCTCGGGAATCGCATTGTTCACGAGGTTATAGAAGACGCTGAACAGGCGACTCTCATCGGCCGTGATGCTGGGCAGAGTCTCGAGCCCCTCGATGCATAACGCCACGCCCTTCTGTTCCAGCGGGAAGCGTAGCGCTTTTTGGACGTTCTGCACCACTTGAGCCACCCGACAAGGGGCGAAATGCGGCGGCGCGCTCTGGGTCTTGACGTAGTCCGCAACCTCCTTCATCCGCTCCTGCATGCGCGTCGCAGTATTGCGCAGCATGTCGAGCACCTCGGCGCAGATGTTCTGGCTCGCCTCGGCTTGCACGTTTTTGATTTCAGGAAGCTTCTTGACCAGTTCGTCGATTTCCGACTCCAGGAGAGAGGTGCCGCAGACGACGGGCATGAGCAGGTTCTTCACCTCGTGGCTGATGTAGCCCAGCAACCGGCCGACCTCATCCGTCAGCGTTTTGCGCTCCAACGCGTGGGCGATCACCGTCCCGAGTTGAGCCGTGTCGAAGGGCTTGGTGAGGAAATCCGCGGCTCCCTGTTTCATGGCCTCGACGGCCAACGCAATCGTCGCATGGGCGGTGATGATGACGACCGGGAGGTCCGGTCGCACTTTCTGTGTATGCCGCAAGACCTCGATCCCGCTCATCCCGGGCATCGACACGTCAAGGAGCACGAGGTCGAAATTTTCGCGGTCCAGGGTACGCAGCACCGCTGGCCCGTCCGCGACCGTGCTGACCTGGTGCCCCATGCCTTGCAGGCGATCGCTCAGGATCGTGGTGATGTCGGGGTCGTCGTCGGCTACCAATATGCGGAGGCTCATCCTGCCACCTTGCCGGCAGCGGATCGTAATTCGTCAGTCGTCCCTCGTCAATGGAAACAATTCGAGCGAAAGGCATGAGCCGGGCGAGGACTGAGGACAACCGGGCAGGTCTTAGCCTGAGAACGGATCACGGATCACGGATGACGATTGACGCTCCAATTCAGAAATTCACCCGCAGGTTGATCGAGCCGACGTAATAGGTCGTCTCATACTTGCCGTCCACGGCGCCGGGTATCGTGAGCGCCGGCTGGCTTCCACTCACGGTCCGCGTTTCATAGATCAATGTTTGAAACGCCACGTCTAGGCCGACCGCTTTCGGTCGGTACCAGTGCCCCCCCTCGCTGCCGCATTGGAACATCCCCAGAAATCGACCCTTGTCCTTGCACATCAGGCCAAGCCCGAACGAAATGGCGTGATTGTCTGAGTCCGGCACCCCGGGGCTGAACGTTGCGTCGGGAATGGGCGTCTGCGAAAACCAATACCCGGCGCGCGCGGCGATTTCCCAATGCGGCAGCTTCTCCGGTCTGAGCCACTTGTACTCGGTCCCGATCATCGGTGTAAACCCGCTGCGCCAGTTCCGGTTGACGGGGATCGTTGAATTATCGGATAGATGGACGTCACTGTTGCGGACCGACTTCCAGTCCGTGTAATCCACGTCGAGCTCGAGCTTCCATTCGTGATCCTGATCGCGCACCGGCCAGAGCGCAATGCCCCCAGTAATGATCTGGGGTAGGACGAGAGTGGTGTTGGCGTCCATCACGAGCGCTCCCGCAGCAAGGAACTGGCCCTTCAGGTGGAGAGTCGCCTGGCTCCGGTACACGAGGCCGATGTTGGCGAGTGGCTTCCCCTCGGCGTTGCGAAGCGGGGTGTACATCATGCTTACGTTGAAGCCCGCGGCCGTGTCTTTGCCGTTGATCTCTAACGGTGTGCCGCCTCCGAGAGGAGCCAGCGCCCCGAGGCCGGACGAGTTCAACTGAGTCTCAGCCTGCCCCTGGCCCCAGAAACTCGCAAAGGTATAGATGTCGGCCCCGATCCCGAACGAGAGTTGGTCGGTGAGCCTGTAGGCCAGCGTCGGTTTGATATTGAGCAGTTCAAGACTTTGGAATGTCAGGTCGGTATTCGCTTGGCCGCTCAGGGCAGGAACGCCGGTAAACACGCCGCTGTTGGGCCAGCGCTGCAGTGTGCCGAACGGCGCGACAACCGCCAGGCCGGCGGAGAGGTCGCCCAATGCTGTGACGCCGAGATCCTTGAGATTCGCGGTAATGTAAAGATTGCTGGGCGGTGGGTAGGCGATGCTGCCATCGAAGGTGCCGGTCCCTGTTTGGCCCGTTGGGCTTGTATAGGCGGTGGTCCCGCCGATCAGAAGCGTACCGATTGAGAACTGGACGCCCCGCAATTGCGTCATGCCGGCCGGGTTGTAGTAAACCGCCGAGGGATCATCGGCCTGGGCAGTGATCGCGTTGGACTGCGCGGTTCCGGAGGCGCTCTGATCCAGGATGCGAAAGCCACCCGCATGGGCGAACGCGGGGAACAGCAAGAGAGAGACCGCGACAGCCGGTGCGAGACGAAGCGACCTGTTCATGGAGGCCTCCTGCGTTGAGGAGAGACGAAGATGAGCCTACTCTCGCAAGGGTTTTCCCTAGTGTCAAGTATTATCCCTCGACGCACAGGCGCTTGGTCAGTGCCTGCGGAACGGACGTACATCTTTTTCCTGGACCCTTCGGAGGGGCCTGCCTAGAATGCAACAGTCGAAAACAAGTTCGTTGTAGTAAACGCTCCCGGAGATTTCGAGGGGATCGAGACTTCTAGATGGAGGAAGATATGGTGACCCCGGATGTGATGCGGGACACGGCCGGGAAGTATTTCGCGGGATGGGCCGCACTCGATCCGGTTACCGTCACCGCCTATTTTGACGAGAAAGCGGTCACCCATCAGCCGTACGGGGCGGCGCCATTGACCGGACGCGCCGCTGTGCGGGAGTTCTTGGTCCGAGTCTTCGCCGCGTTTGAACACCTGGAGGTGAGCCCGGACGACATCTTTGTGGCCAAGAACCGCGTCGCGGTGAAGTTCACCGGGCGAGGGACCGGCAAGAATGGGCGTCACTTCCGGCTGGAGGGCATCACAGTGTTCGAGTTCACCGAATGCGGAACGATCAGAGCACTATGGGGGTACTGGGATCCGGAGGCGATCCTCGCGCAGCTCCGGAGCTGAGAAAAGGTGTCATGCGGCAACCGCTTCAGCTATGGGGATGCGAACCTATGTTGGGGGGGGAAGTTCCACAGCTTAAGCTGGATTTCTCAACGCTCGCGTCGTTGGAGTTCTGAGTTCCAGCCGAATGGGATCCCAGCAGGGGCAGGCGCACGGTCAGCGTCGTACCGTGCCCGGTGCGACTCTCACAGCTCAAGGTGCCTCGAAGCTCAGTGACGATCCGGTGGCTGGTGAAAAGGCTCAGCCCCCTCGCCTCGCCTGCGGGACCGGTGAAAAACGGCTCAAAGATACGAGTGCGGTGTTCTACGGGCAGGTCGGGGCCATCGTCGGCGATTCGGATCTCGACCCACGGAGAGGATGGGTGAGAGGTGTCAAGCGATGTCGTCACCGTGAGCCTCCCTCGTCCGTGCGCGGCGTGCATCCTCCGCCCCGCATGAGTCATGAGTGCCAGGAACACCTGGGAGAGCTCCGTCGGCTCTGCAGTGATTGAAGGAAGATGCGGTGCCAGATTGACTTCCGTGGAGACGTTCTGGATGGTTAACTCGTTCGCGACCACGGCCAGTGTCTGCTGGAGGACGGCATTAACGTCGCAGACATGATCGGATCCAACCGTTGGCTGGGAAACGCTTCCCAACCGCGTTAAGACCGCGCTCGCTCGCTGCGCAGCCTGGCGGATCGCCTCGAGATGACCGATAACCGCTTCAGTCTTGCCCTGTTTGGCACTCTCGCCCGCTAATTCGGTATACCCGCTGATCACGAACAGCGGGTTGTTCAATTCATGTGAGACTGCATCAAGCAGGAGGCCGAGGGCCGCGAGCTTTTCAGTCTCGCGGACGTGGCGTTCGAGCAGCTTGCGCTCGATGAATTGCCCGATCTTGAGCCCGACGTCGGCCATCATCTGGAGCATCGTCGTGTCCGGATCCCGGATGTGTTCGCTGAAGCACTCGATGACTCCTAGGACGCCGGTCCGGCCCATGATCGGAAAGCCGAACGCGGCATGCAGACCGGCCTCCTTCGCTAGGGGCTTGCGCGGGAAGTCGGGATCCTTCAACACATCCACGATCCAAGCTGGTTCTCGGGAGGCCCAGACACGGCCCGGCAATCCGACCCCTCGCCCGAACGTCATGGCTCGGGTGTGCGCGACAAAGGCGTCCACCTGGGGGTTCACCGGGGGCCAGTGGCCCGCGTATCGCAGCACGTCGGCTTCCCGATCCACCAGCCAGATCGCTGCTAGTGCCCAGTGGAGGCTTCCGCTGATCCCCTGGAGGATGCGAGGGCCTGCGTCCTCAAGCGAGTCGGCTTCCAACAGGACAATGCTGACGGCCAGTTGGGCAGCCTGCCGGTGCTCGGTCATGACGCGCTCCGTCGCGTCGCGGACGCAAGCAAGCACGAACCGGTTGCCTTCTATCACGAAGGGACTGAGACTGATGTCCGCAAAGAATTCCCGACTGTCCTTGCGAAAACATGCGAGGGGCGCACCGCTTCCCATGGGCCGAAGCGACGGCGCCTCCTTGTAGTTCTCCCGGTGTTGGCGATGCTGGTCGCGCTGCCGTACAGGCACCAGCACTTCGACGGACTGGCCGATGAGTTCCGAACGCTGGTATCCGAAGAGGCGCTCGGTCTGCCCATTGATCTCGACGATGTGGCCGTTCCAGTCGACGATCACGACCGCGTCAGGAACGGATTCCAGCAACAACCGGGAAGGAAACTCGATCTCCATGCCTCCTCCTTCGTCACTGATGGCGTCGGACGCCCACGTTCATGCGAGGGCGAGACCGACGTGAATGGCCAGGGACAGACGCTCCAAGTCCACCGGCTTGCTCATCACGTCCACAGAGCCGAGGTTCAACGACTGCTGCAGGAGCTGCTCGTCCTGGCTGGCGGTCAGTACGATCACTTTACCCTTGTACTGTCGGACGCGCAGTTCGGCCAGAACGTCGACCCCGCTCATGCCCGGCATGTACATGTCCAGGATGATCACCTGCGGAGGCTGGTCGGCCACGAGCGCCAGCGCCTCGGCGCCATCCTGCGCCGTGCGCACCTGGAAACCTCGGATGCCAAAGTACTCCTGGAGAAGATCCCGGATCATGCGTTCGTCATCCACGACGAGAATGGACTCTCCCTTCGGCCTTTTGTGCGATCCCTGTGTCGGAGGTAAAAGGACCTCACGCGCACCCCTAGGGCGGTGGGAGAGCCGGTTGATTGATTGCACCACCGCGTCAAGTGAGAGCCCCTTTCTCAGAAAGTCGGTCACACCGAGCTCCCGGGCCTGGCTTTCCATCTCGTCGGTCCCTTGGCCCGTGAGCATCATGACCGTCGCGACCGGATCGACGAGCCGAAGCTGCTTGAGCAGCTCGATCCCGTTCATTTCTGGCATACGCAGATCCACTATCATCGCATCGGGTCGGTGTGTTGTGTAGGTCTCCAACGCCTGGCGACCAGAGAGCGCCGTATACACCTCATGGCCATGGCGCGACAGGACTTCTTTTAACAACTCGCAAATCACTCGTTCGTCATCCACGACCAGGATCGTTGCCATGGTTGTACTCCTTCCTTTCGCGTTCGTGCTCGTTGCCTGCGCGTTCTCTGTGTACGAGGTGCCATGCAGTGGTCATATGTCCATCGGAGAGCCGCGTTTGACGGCGGCCGCCCGCACGTCTTCTGTGAGGAGGCCTAGTTGCTCCAGATGGTCGAGCTCTCGCAGAACTCGGGACCTGACATTCTCGCCGGTGCTGAAGGGTGGCCATTGGTCCGCGCTGACACTCCTGATGCCTGATCCGGCCACGAGCAGGCGCTGACGGTCCGGGTCTTGCGTGCCTCCTTCTCCGGGTAACGCGGCGAAGGGCACAGGTATCCGACTATGGCTGGGAGTGCCATCCACCTGCAGCAAGCGCGGGCCCTCGCGGTCAAGAAGCGACAGGAACGAATCGACGACGACGGGGTCGAACTGCTTGCCGGATAACGATTCGATTTGTGACCGGGCCTGGTCGAGCGGCCAGGCCTGCTTGTATGGGCGGGCGTGTGTGAGCGCGTCGAAGACATCAGCTACAGCGACGACCCGGCCGGTGAGCGGAATCTCCTCGCGTTTTAACCTCAAGTACCCCGTGCCATCCCAGCACTCATGGTGAGTCAAAGCGATCTCCTCGGCCATCTGCAGGAGGGCAAACCGGCTGCCCGAGAGGGTCTTTGCGCCAATGGTGACGTGAGCCTTCATCTGGTCGATCTCCTTGACGGTGAGCCTGCCCGGCTTCAGGAGAATCTGGTCCGGAATTCCGATCTTGCCCAGATCATGAAGCTGAGCGGCCAGACGCATCAGTTCGACCTGAATCCGGGACTTGCCCAGAGCTTCAAAAAGAAGAGCCGAGATATCACCGACCCGCCTGATATGTTCCCCGGTCATGTCATCCCGGTACTCGGCGGCGAGGGCGAGCCGATGGATGATCTCCGTCTGGGCCTCTTCAAGCGTGCGGGTCCGCTCGCGGACCCGTTCCTCCAGATGTTCGTTCTGCACCTGTAGCTCGAGATGAAGCAGGTGGGTCCTCAGCAGATTGCGAATGCGGAGCAACACCTCGGCGATGTCGAACGGCTTGGTCAAAAAGTCTGTCGCGCCGGCATGCAACGCGGCGTACTTGGCATCAGGATCGGTTTCGGCCGTCAGCACCAGAATGGGCAGGTCGTCCTTGGGACCCATGCGTGAAGCCAACTGACGCATCACGGCGAGGCCGTCGAGGTGCGGCATTTTCAGATCCAGAATTAAGAGGTCGGGCCGATACTCGAGATAGACCGGGAGCGTCTGTCGGCCATCGGTGATTCCCTTGAGCTGGGCATACCCGGCCGCCTTCAAGACCCGCTCCAGCATCTCAACGTTGGGGCGCTCGTCATCCACGATCAACAGCCTGACTTGCTTCTGGACATCCTCATTCGGGGTCAACATGCTTCTGAGCTCACTTCCGCCCTCGGCCGCGACCCGGTCGAGGAAACCGAGCTACCGTTGGGGACAAAGTCTCTCCCGGCTCGGATTCTTGGTGCGGCCGTCCAGCACGTCCCGCAACTTGCACGCCAGGGCATCCGGGGTAAACGGTTTTTGAAGGAACGGAACACCGGCCTCGAGGACGCCGTGGCGCACCACCGCGTCATCCGTGTAGCCGGACATGAAGACCACTTTCAGATCAGGGAACCGGGCCGCCAGCCGCGAGGCCACTTCACGCCCGCTCAGCTTCGGCATAACCGTGTCGGTGAGCAGAAGATCTATTGGGCCTGGATGCTGAGCGGCAAGCGACAGCGCTTCTTCGCCGTCACAGGCTTCCAGGACCTTATATCCATGCTGGGCGAGGACCTTCCGGGCTAGTCGGCGCACCATCGCTTCGTCCTCTACCAGCAGCACGGTCTCCGTTCCCTGGGCGACACTGGCACTCACCACCAGCGATTCTTCCGGTTCAGCCTCGTCCTCCACCCGCGGCAGGTAGATCTTGAAGCTCGTGCCGACGCCCTGCTCGCTATAGACCCGGATGTAGCCCTCGCTCTGTTTGACGATGCCGTACACGGTTGCAAGACCAAGCCCGGTTCCCTTGCCAGGCTCCTTGGTCGTAAAAAACGGCTCGAAGATATGGCTCTGTGTTTCCGCGTCCATGCCGCAGCCGGTGTCGGTCACGGCCAGCATCACGTACCGGCCTGGTTTCGCCGGGAAGTGGGTCTGGACGTAAGCTGCGCTCAACTCCACGTTCCTGGTTTCAACTGTCAGCTTACCCCCTTGCGGCATAGCGTCTCGTGCATTGACGGCTAAATTCATGATGACTTGGTCGAGCTGGCCCTGATCCGCTCTGACGAGTCCGACGTTTGGATCGAGAAAGGTGATAAGCTCGATGTCCTCGCCGATCAGGTGGCGCAGCAGCTTCTCGGCGTTTTCCACCACGGCGTTCGGGTCCAGCACCTTCGCCTCGAACACCTGCCGTCGGCTGAAGGCCAGCAACTGCTGCGTGAGGGTGGCGGCTCGCTTCCCGGCCAACTTGATCTGCTCGAAGGCGTCGCGAGTCGGGTCCTCGGGCCGGCAGTGCGTGAGCGCAAGATGGCTATAGCCGTTGATCACGGTGAGCAAGTTATTAAAATCGTGGGCGATACCCCCGGCCAGACGCCCGATGGCCTCGATTTTTTGGGCCTGGCGGAGCTGCTCCTCCAGGCCGCGATGTATCGTGATGTCCTGCACCGTGCCGGCCATACGGACCGGACTTGCGGCCTCGTCGTAGGTGACCTCCGCTTGCGCATGTACGAACCGAACAGTGCCATCCGGCAGCAGGATGCGGTGGTCGATGCTGTAGGGCTGTCGGTGGGTCAGTGCCTGTTCCACCGCGCGATTCACCGCGTCACGGTCCTCCGGATGCACCGATGCAAGCAACGCCTCGTAGGTTGCGCCGAACTGTTGCGGCGCTAACCCGAAGATGCGGTACACCTCATCAGACCACCACACCTGGTTCTTGAGGATGTCCCAGTCCCAGTTCCCGAGATGCGCGATTCGCTGCGCCTCGGCCAGCCGGGCCTGGCTTTTCCGCACAGCCTCCTCCGCCTCCTTTCGCTGGCTGATGTCGGTGATCGTGCCGACGAAGCTAGCGATCTCGTCGCCGGGGCCTCGTTGCGCTACTGCCTGACCAAAGACCCACGTCACCGCGCCGTCGGGACGCTGGATGCGATACTCCGAACGGAAGGGCCGATCCTCCTGGACAGCGGCCCGCCATTCCGCAAGGACGCTAGTCCGATCCTCCGGGTGCAAGGCCCGGATCCAGCCCTCTCCGCACGCTTCGATCAGGCTGAGGCCCGCGATCTCGCACCACCGCCTGTTCACATAGAGGCACAGCCCTTTGTCGTCCGCATGGAAAATACCGACCGGGGAGATTGTCGCCAAGGTCTGATACTGCGCCTCGCTTGCCCGCAAGGCCGCTTCGACACGCCTGCGCTCGGTCACATCGACGCCGATGCCGATCACTTCGACCAGTTCTCCAGACTCCGAATAGCGGTTGACGGAGTTCCAGGCAACTACCCGCTTGTCGCCGTACTTAGTGGTCAGGGTCATCTCATAGTCCACCACCGGCCCCTGTTCAAACTCATGGAAGAGGCGCTCAACTTGGCGGTATTCATCGCCTGGATAGAAGAGGCGCCACCAGTTCTGTCCGATTAACTCCCCGGCGCCATATCCCGTTGTCTGTGTGACCGCGTGGTTGACGAACGCCGTCGCCCCGTCAGGCCGGATGCCACAGACGAGCATCGGTGCGGAATTCACAATGTGGGCTGTGTATTCCTGCTGCCTACGCAATTCCTCCTGGATTTGCTTGCGCTCCGTGATGTCGGAGAAGACGACCACCGCACCGACTACGCCATTCTCCGTGACAAGGGGCTCTGCCGAGCACCGCACAGGAAAAGAGCTGCGGTCCCGACGCCAGAAGACATCCTCGTCGTGATCGCAGCCGGTTGCGCACCCGATTGCGCGATGGATGGGACAGTCTTCGATGGGATATGGTGAACTATCGGGGCGCGTTTGGTGGATCGTCTCGTGCATGTCCAGGCCCAACAGCTCGTCGGGCTCATACCCGAGCATCTGCGCACCCGCCCGATTGATGAACGTGCAGCGTCCTTCGATATCAATCCCATAGATTCCGTCGCCTGTGGACTGCAGCAGCGCACGGTACTTCGCCTCAGCCGCCCTCGCCCGAGTGCTGCTCTCCTCGGCACGCAACCAGTCGGTCCGAAGGCGGCGCGTACTCCAGACCAGGAATCCCAACATCGGCGCGAAGACAGCAGCAAAGAGCAGGCCCAGTCGCGTCATCAAAGACTGAATGGGCGCGAGAATGGCGCCGCGGTCCACCCGCACGAGGATGACCCATTGCGTGGCGGGGACCCCAGCAAGGCCTGTAGTTCGCGCGTATCCCGTGACCACGGGCACCCCTCGGCGCGCGTCGGTTTCCAGCAGGTACCCCGCCTCGCCGTGCGTCGCGCGCATCACTGACTGGAGTCCCATGATCTTGAGGTTGGCGGTCGGTTGCTGAGCGGGGAGCGAATCCGCAAGGAGCAGCCCGTCTTCGCCGACGAGTTGATACTCGATCTTCACGGTGGGGAACTCCTGCAGCTCGATGCCCTGTACAGTCCGCTGAATGAGGTTGTTCAGGGTCTCGAGTCCGACCCATGCCGTAACGACGCCGAGAACCTCTTGCCCCGGACTGAGGGTTCTGGCCGAAAAGGCGAGGCCGCGGGAGCTGGCGGGGTCTTGCGTGCCGGAGACGAATCGCACATCGATGCCGCTCAATCCACGCGCGGCCTGGAACCAAGCGTCGCGGCTGCAATCCAAGCCGACCATAGCAGCCTCGGTTGATTCCATAATCCGCCCCTCGGCGTCCGTCAATGCGAGCCAACGGTAACCGTGGGCAGCAGCGAGGGTGGTGAGAAGCGCATGGCTGGCGGTCGCGTCGTGCCCGTAAATCGTTGAGATCGTCTGGAGCACTTGCAGGTCTCCTTGTCGCTCGCGCTGGAGCGTGTCCAGCTTGGCGGCGATGTCTCTGGCGGCCAGCGCGACACTCTCGCCGATCGAGGCGACCAGATGGCCCTGGACAGTACGCGTGGCGACGGTCACGGCAAGCAGCGCCACGACAGCCATCCCAACCATAAAGGTCGAAAGCCACCGGTAGCGTCTATTGCTCGTGAGGGTGTGGAACCTCAACATAGCGTCCTTAGCTACATTACTCCGCCGGGGCCATGAACCAACGGTTGATCAGCGGTGGCAAGCCCGTGATCAGTTCCGATTTCGGGAGAAACGCGTCGGCACCAACGGTTTCGGCCGCCTGCCGATGCTCCGCGGTATAGTGGACCGAAGCCAACACCACCTTCGGGGGATTCGGTAGAGCCTTGATCAGACGGGTCGCTTCGAAGCCGTTCATCACGGGCATGACCACGTCCATGACCACCAGATCGGGGCGCAGCGCGACCACCTGCTCGACTGCCTCCTGGCCCGAGCGGGCAGTGCCTGCGACCTGAATCTGCGGAAGGCTGGATGCCCAGCGAGTAACCACGTCAAGAAAGGTATGGTTGTCGTCAACCATGAGCACTCGATGGGCAGTCCTCACGCCCTCCAGAGAATGGCAGCCAAGATCTGTTTGAAGCGGCGCTCCTTTCAACATGGCGAAACAATCGCATAGAAAGGAACTGCGCACAACGAGCGAAACCCTGAGAAAAAGCAGGACGAACCCTGTGCGGGATCGGGAAAAGACCTGAGAAGGGGGGCGGAGGAGTCCCTATTTTTCCGGGGAGACCAGGCCGACGCGCATCGCGAATCGCACTAACCCCGCGATATCGTGGAGGTTGAGCCGCTTCATCAGCTGGGCACGGTGCGATTCAACCGTCTTGACGCTGACGTTCAGAATAGTGGCAATGTCCTTCGTCGTGTGACCTTCTGCGATCAACTGGAGGATCTCGCGCTGCCGCGGCGTGAGCCCCTCGAGTGGATCGGGCTCGGGACGCGCGCGGCTCAGATACCCCTCGATAACGTGCTTGGAAATGGCGGAGCTGAAATAGACCTCGCCCCGAACGACGGCCTTGATGGCAAGAGCCAACTCGGCCACTGCCGCGTCTTTCAGCAGGTAGCCGGCCGCCCCCGTACGTAATGCCTGAGCGACGTACTGCTCACTCCGGTACATGGACAACATGATCACGCGAACGCGTGGAAATTCCTTGATGATGCGTGCGGCGGCCTCGAGCCCGCTGAGGGACGGCATCGCGATGTCGAGCAAGACCACGTCCGGTTCAAGTGTCCGGATCAGGCCCAAGACCTCACGCCCGTCGCTCGCCTCGCCCACGACTTCGATCCCTTCGGTGGAATTCAAAAGGGCTCGGAAGCCGGCGCGCACCAGCGCGTGATCATCGGCAAGCACAACGCGAATTTGACTCATGAGGAGGCATCTCCGCAGGTCCGACGGTGTCGTCGTGGGTCTGGCGGCAAGGGAAAGGATATTGCTCTAGGAGCTTACGTAAATGGATTAGTCCAGGTCGGTTGTCTTGTCAAGAAATCGGTAGATCCCGACCAAGCCTGTCAGCACAGGCGGCCGCTTCGCGCGCTCGGTTCGACACCGGCGAGAGCAGGTCCTCACCCGTGGCAGAAGGATCTGTTCCAAACTCAGCGGCTTATGGGATCGGCGCTTCGGTAGGCGAGTTGCTCTGCAGGGGAAAACTGGCGCGGACTTCGGTGCCTCGGCCTGCGGCTGAATGGATGCTAAGCATTCCGCCAATCGCCTCAACGCGCTCGACCATACCTAGAAGCCCGAGGTTTGCGCCGCTGGCATCAGGGCGCAAGGCGGTCGGGACATCGAAGCCGATGCCGTCGTCCTGGACCGATAGCTCCAGCGTGGCGGGACTACGCCTGAGCCGGACCGCGATGCGATGTGCCCGCGCATGGCGGATCACGTTGGTGACGGCTTCCTGCGTCACGCGGAAACAGGCAATCTCCACTTCCGGCTGCATGCGGGCCTCTATGGGTTCAATGACGAGATCCACCTCGAGCCCCGCACGCCGCGCCTCGGTCTCGACATAGGAACGAATGACGGGACCGAGGCCCAGCTCGTCGAGCAGCGGCGGCCTGAGGTTGAGCGACAGGGTACGGACGCGATCGAGCATCCGGTCAGCGAGTCCGATTCCTTCGTCGAGAGCCCTTCCGGAGGTGGCGGGCTCGCGTTGCCGGGCGGTCTGCAGCGTGGTCTTCAGCGCGGTCAGGAGCTGACCCAGCTCATCGTGCAACTCGCGGGCAATTGCGCGGCGCTCCGTCTCTTGGACATTCAGGAGATGGCGGGACAGGGCTCGCAGCCGCTCCTGATTGCGGCGCACCTGTTCGAGTAAGCGCTCCCGCTCTTGCTCCGATCGCTCACGTTCAGTCATGTCCCGAATCGAGCTGGCGATGAGCAGGCCAGCATCCGTGTGTATCGGGCTGAGGCTGACTTCAACCGGAAGCTCAGTCCCATCTCTGCGCAAGCCGAACAGGCACAGGGGCGTCCCCAACGAGCGCACGGTCGGAGCGGCCAGATACCGTTGGCGATGCCCGACGTGGCGGGATCGGAAGCGCTCTGGCACGAGGATTTCGATCGGCTGCCCCAGCAGCTCGTCGCGGGGGTATCCAAACATGGTGGTCACCAAGGCATTAGCGAGCACGATTCGGCCTTCCTCATCGACGACCACGGTTGCGTCCGGCGCCGAATCGACGAGGAGGCGGAATTTGTCCTCCTCGCGCGTGCGGACGATGGCCGCGGCCAGGGAATTCGCAATGGCCGTCAGAAAGCTCGCGTCCAGCTCCGAGAACTTCCGGGGTGCCGTGTGATGGGCGCCTAACACGCCGAAGGGCTCCTGATGCTTCGAGATAATCACGCTGATTCCGCTGGCCACGTCGTGCTCCTCTAGGAGAGGAGGCGCCAGAAAGCGGGTCTCGGTGGCGAAGTCTTCGGCGATCACCGGATGGTCGCAAAGCAGCGTGTAGCCGGCTTGCGAACGGCGTCCGCTTTCCACGGTGGCGTGTCCCACGTAGCCCGGTTTCCACCCGATCCCCGCGCGCAGGATGAGCGCGCGGCGATCCGGCAACAACTCAAGGACCATGCAATAGCGAACGTTCAGAATGTGGGTAACTACGGCCACCGCTCGGTCCATCACCTGTGTCACATCCCTGTTCGACAAGGCGTACTGCCCGAATTCGGCGATCGCCGCCTGCTGACGCGCATGGACGCGTAGCTCCTCAGCGGCGTGCCTGGCCTCCTCATGAAGTCGTTTCTGCTCCAGCGCGCCCGCGACTGCCTGGCCGAGTCGCGCCAGACGATCCTTAAGAAGATAATCCCGGGCCCCCTGCTTGATGGTCTCCGTAGCCTCCTCGTCGCCAAGGGTCCCGCTGATCACGATCAGAGGTATGTCCAAGCCCCGCTCTTGCAGAAGCCGAAGCGCTCGGAGCGCAGTCCACTGGGGCAAGCGATAGTCCGCAAGGATGACATCGGGACGCGCATCGAGACCGGAGATGAAGGCGGCTTCCGTGTCTATGATCGGTCCGGACGGGTCGAACCCCGACCGACGCAGCTCGTGCAACATCAGCTCGGCGTCAGCCTGGCGATCCTCGAGGATGAGCACCCGCAGCGGTTTCGCCATCATTCGCTCCGGGCAGGAACCTGATTGAGCAGCAGCCAGTACGGCCCCAGATGGCGAACAGCATCCGTGAATTGTTCGAAATCCACCGGATTGACGCTGTGACTGTTCACCCCCAACCGGTGGCTTTCGACGATGTCGCGCTCCTCGCGCGTGGAGGTCAGCACGACCACGGGGATGGTCCGCGTTCGCGGGTCTTCTTTGATTCTCCGCAGGACCGCAAGGCCGTCCACCTTGGGTAATTTCAGGTCAAGCAGAATTACCTTGGGGTTCTCTCGCTCGTTCCGCTGCGCGGGGTCGCTGCTGCTGAACAGAAAGTCCAGCGCTTCCGCGCCGTCACGCGCGATGTGTACCCGGTTGGTCATACGGTGCTTCCGAAATGCGTGCAGCGTGAGCTCCACGTCAGCAGGATTATCTTCGACGAGCGGGATTTCAACCGGCTGCTCAGGCAAGGGATGATCCTCCTTAGAGGGTAAAAAAGAAGGTCGCACCCTGATTGACCGCCGCCTCGGCCCAGACCCGGCCCCCGTGGCGATAGATGATGCGCTGGACGATGGCCAGCCCGACGCCGGTCCCTTCGTAGTCTTCCGCTCGGTGCAATCGTTGGAACACGCCGAAGAGTTTGTCCGCGTCCTGCATGTCGAAGCCGACTCCGTTGTCCTTGACGTAGTATGCCCGCGCGCCCTGTGCCTGCCCACAACCGATCTCAATCTCGGCCCGGCGCCGTGTCCGGGTGAACTTAATGGCATTTGACAGCAGATTCATCCAGACTTGCTTGAGTAAGGAAGAGTCTGCCAGACAGTCGGGCAGGTCGCCGACCGTGATCGCCACGGATCGTCCCTCCCGTTCGGCCTGCAACTCCTCCAGGCACTGCCGCACCAGCGCAGCCGTGGAGACGTGGCGTCTGTTGAGGGACTGGCGACTGAGACGAGAGAAAGTAAGCAGATCGTCCACGAGGCAACCCATCTGTGCGCAGTTCTCTGCGACCAGGCGCAGGTAGCGTTGTGCTTCCTCGGGCAGATGCGGGGCGTGCTCCTCCAGCAGGATTTTCGAAAAACCCTGCATGCTCCGCAGGGGCGCCCGCAGGTCGTGGGAGACTGAATAGGAAAAGGCCTCCAGTTCCTTGTTCGCGGCGTTCAGTTCAGCGGTCCGTTCGAGGACCCGCTGCTCCAGTCCCGCATTGAGTTGTTTGAGCTCCTCCTGGATCTTTCTTCGGTCCGTGATATCGCGGATTACCGCGATCACAAAGAATTGGCGATCCGTCTTGATCGGGCTCAGGCTGATTTCTGCGGGAAACTCGGTGCCGTCCTTCCTGCGGGCGGACAGATCAAGTCCGGTACCCATGGGACGGATCTTGGGGTGGGCTTCGAAATGACTGCGGTGGCCGACATGGGCGCTCCTGAACTGCTCCGGCACCAGCACTTCGACAGGTTGGCCCAGAAGCTCTTGCTGCGTATAGCCGAACAGCGTCTCCGCCTGGCGGTTGATGAGTGTGATGCGCCCATCCTGCCTGACGCACACCAGAGCGTCCGGAACGGCGTCCAGAAGATCCTGGAATCCCCAGTCAGACGGCGTCGAGTCCGCGACCGGCTCACGACGGCGCTGGGTGGCGGCCTTTGGTGTGCTGGATCTCGGATGGGACCGGGGAGACTGACGTGCGCTGGACATAGCTGACTCTGTGTTCCCCGAAGTCTTACTGGGCAGGCCCCCCAGTGCGAGAGCGGGCTGGGGCCCATTTCCGACTTCCGTTCGGAGGACCCTCATCAAGGAGCAGCCAGTGGAGGCCTATGCGCGCCATGGTGAGGCAGAAGTGCTCGAAATCCACAGGCTTCACGATGTAGTGCTCGACACCAAGCCGGCGGCACTCCCTGAGGTCTTTTTCTTCGCCCGATACGGTGAGTACGATCACCGGGATCGTCCTGGTTCGAGGGTCGGCCTTGATGCGTCTCAGTACCTCCAACCCATCGATGATCGGCAATCTGAGGTCGAGCAGGATCACCCGGGGACCCTGCCGCACGAGTCGCCCAGCATGGATGCCGGAGCCGAAGAGGAATTCCAGCGCCTCGACCCCGTCCGTGACGGTGTGTATGCGGTTGCCGAGGTTGCACCGTTTCAGGGCATGGATGGCCAGTTCGGCATCGTGGGGATTGTCTTCGACCAAGAGAATATCTACCAGGTGCTCTTCCATGTCCCATGTGGTCGCTTTGTTCTCCCCCGCTGCGCGGCCCTTCTTCAATGGGGCTTGAGTTTCCGCAAAGAGGGCTGAGAGGGAGTATTCGAGTGCCTTCGCGAGTCTGTTGATGCTTGCCAGCGAAGGGTTGCGAGCACCCCGCTCAATGTCGGCAATGTATGTCCGATGGAGTTGGGAGCGGAACGCGAGTTCTTCCTGCGATAGCCCAAGGTTTCGTCTGCGCTTGCGGATCGTGTTGCCCAAGAGGCGGAAGAGGTTGTTTCTCGGCCGCGTCGAAGCCATAGAGCGCGAAATCCTATCTAACCGTTCCACATCTGACAATAGACGATAAGTGACAATTCCTTGCTGGGTATTACCAGCCTTTCCTCGCAAATAACCCCCAAGGAAGGCAATTGCTAGCAAGGAGAGGATGGTTCCCCGCCCCGCAGGAACAATCCGAGAGGAGGGATCCTTCCCATGTCGCTGGTCCGCTCACCGTCGCTCGGGCTAATTGTGACCTTCTGTTTGTATTGTAGTTTATCGTAGGTTGATTCCCTACACAAGGCCATGCTCCTATGCGCTGTATCATCATCCGCTCTTCGTGCGCGGTGCCTGATGGTTAGATCCTCCTGCATGTACCCCCTGCCGGACTTGGTTTTCGCCAGCCGTCCCCCTTCGAGACGGTACGGGGGCGGGGTGGAAGTCCGACCCTGTTACTGTGTCGTGTCCGTGGGTGGGGGGAAGTGCGAGGATTGGAGAGATGGCTGTAATGGTCGGCCGGCAGACTCTTCTTGTCGGTGACCGTTGGCGAATGGGTCTATGCCTAGGTCAGTGCCCGCCTGATCTCCTCCGCCGTTTTGGCATCCACGCCGGCGGCCTCTTTGAGCTCCTCGTTCGTCGCGGACGCGATCTGCTCCAGGCTGTCGAACTCCCGCAGCAGCTTGTTCCGCCTGATCTCGCCGACGCCGATGATCTGATCCAGCTTCGAGGCCACCAGCGCTTTCCCGCGCAGCTTGCGGTGGTAGGTGATGGCGAACCGGTGCGCCTCATCCCGGATGCGCTGCAGCAGGTGGGTGGCCGGCGAGCCCGGGCGCAGGATGATCGGGTTCTTGCGGCCCGGCAGGAAGATGCGCTCTTCCTTGCGGTCTCGACCCTCGCGCGGTCCTCGGGCCTTAGCCAGCCCGATGATCGGCAGCTTGTGTCCGACCTTGCGGAGGCCGTCCATTGCCGCGGCCAATTGTCCAAGTCCGCCGTCAATCAGGACCAGGTCCGGCAGCGGCAGATCCAGGGTTTCCCCATACCGGCGCATGATGACTTCCTGCATACTGGCGAAGTCGTTGGCACCGGCGACAGTCCTGATCCGGAACTTGCGGTAGTCCGATTTCTTGGCTTGGCCTTCCTCCCAGACGACCATCGAGGCGACCGACTGGTCGCCCATAATGTTGGAGATATCGAACGCTTCGATCCTCCGCGGCGTGCTCGCCAGTCGAATCAGCCGCTTGAGCTCCTCCACGGCGAGCCGGTCGGTCTGTTCGCTGCGCAGGTGATCCGCCACGGCGGCCGCGGCATTGTCTTCCGCGAGCAGCACGAGCTGATGCTTCGTACCCCGTTCCGGTGCGACGATGCGGACGGCGTCGCCTTTTTTCTCCGAGAGCCAGGCCTCGATCAAGGCCGCGTCCTTCGGCGGCGTCGGCACGAGCAACTCCTTGGGCGGCTGGACTTCCTTGTTATAGAACTGCTCGATCGCCGAGCGGACCAGTTCCTCGTCCGGGGCGTCGGCCGACTGCGGCCAGAAAAAGTCCTTGCGGCCGATGAGCAGGCCTCCGCGGACGAACAGCATCTGTAGATCCACGGCCGTGCCCTGACGTGCCAGCCCGATCACGTCCTGGTCGGCGCCGGCGGTTTGCGCCACGCGCTGCTTCTCCAACGTCCGTTCGATCTTGAAGATGCGATCGCGCAGACGCGCCGCCTCCTCGAAATCTTCCCGGTCCGCCGCCGCCTGCATCTCCCCGCGAAGCACGTCCAGGAGCTCCGTGTCCCGGCCTTCGAGGAACATCCGTACCTGCTTGACGATCTCGTGGTACTCCTCGCGGGTTTGGTAGCCGACGCAGGGCGCCATGCAGCGTTTCAGCTCATACTCGATGCACGGTCGGTCGGCCTTGCCGTCGATCTCGATCTCGCAGGTGGCCAGCGGGAAGACCTTGCGAATGACTTTGAGGGTTTCCCGCATGGCATTCGTTGGCACGTAGGGGCCGTAGTAGAGGGCGCCGTCCTTCTGCACGCGACGGACGATGGTCAACCGAGGGAAATTCTCCTTCACCGGGAAGCGCAGGTAGGGGTAGTGCTTGTCGTCCCGCAGGACCACGTTGAAGCGCGGACGGTGTCGCTTGACGAGGTTGCTTTCGAGGATCAGCGCCTCCAGCTCAGAGCGAGTGACGATCGTTTCGATGTCCGCCACCTGGCTGACCATGAGCGCGGTCTTGGGCGTGTGATCGGCGCCTCTCTGGAAGTACGACCGCACCCGGTCGGCGAGCACCGCCGCCTTACCGATGTACAGGATCTCCCCCCGGGCGTTCTTCATCAGATAGACGCCGGGCTGCTCCGGGAGGTGAGCGAGTTTGGACTGAAGAGGCTGGTCAATGGTCATTGGTCAACGGTCAATGGTGCAGAGGTCAATGTTCAACAGCCTGAGAAACATGAGCAGATGGCGTCGCAGCTCCTGGTCTTCGTCCTTCTCAAGGTAACCTTCGTCGCAGCAGGCAATCAAATGGTCGAGGAGCTCGCAGGCCGAGCCTCGCGAGACACGACAGAACTGGATGTTCTCCTTAAAGTGAAACCTGCCATATCCCTCTGCTATGTTGGCTGTCAAAGAAATGGCCGCCGAGCGAATCTGTGCCGCAAGGTTGTAGCGTTCGTGTTCCGGAAGGCGCCGAGCCAGAGCGTAGAGCGCTTTCCTCGCTGTCCTTCCCACTTTCCATACTTCCAATTCCTCAAACGAGTTAACGGTTCCCACATTCCCTCGATTGACTCATGACCATTGACCAATGACAGTCCTTACACGATCGCCGTTCCTGGCGGTCTTTCGATCAGCTCGACTTCGTAGCCGTCGGGCGCGTCGATGAAGATGAAGCGGCTGCCGGAGGAGGTGCGAGTGGGGCCGTCGGTGATCTTGATGCCTTTGCCGGTCAGTGCCTGGATGGTGCCGTCGAGATTATCCACTTCAAAGGCGAGATGGACGAGATCCTCCTGGACCTTCACCGGCCCGCTGGGCGGGAAGCTGCAAAGCTCGATCAGCTCCTCGCTGTTGGGGACCTTGAGGAAAGCCAGGTGCGAGCCGCGGGGCGAGGTCTTGCGCTCCATCACCTCGAGGCCGAGCACCTCGGTGTAGAATTTGATGGTCTCGTCCATGTCGCTCACGCGCATCCGCGTGTGGAGGAGTTTCTTGACTCGCATGGCTCGTCTCCAAATAGGAGCCGATAGCGTATGGCTTATGGCCAGAAGAAGATTTCATGATGCCGCGTCTTTGGCCCATGCCATACGCCATCAGCCATAAGCCATCAGCTCTTTTGGGCCGGCCCCATTGTTTTCCGCATCAGAATCTCCGCGGAGCCGTGGATCAACAGGTTCGGGATCGGACCGATCTCTTGGAAGCCGTGTCTGGCGTAGAAGCGCCGGGCCTGGTGGTTGAAGTCCGACACGCAGGCGTAAAAATTCTTGGATCGCAGGAAAACCTGCATCTCGACGTGGCGCAAGAGCGTGCTCCCCAATCCGTTCCCACGCGCGCCCGGCGCGACCGCGAGCAGCTCCAGGTAGTCGCCCAGCAACACCTTCGGCCGGAGCAGCGCGATGCCGGCGACGGCGCCGTCCATCTCGATGACGAACGCTTCGCGATCTGCCGGCGGCGAGGCAAACAGCCGCTCCCAGTCGGCGGCGGTATAGCCAAGCCGTTTCCAAGGGTCTGAATCCGCCAGCATCTGGACGACTGCCCCACGATCTTCGACGCGGTAGGGCCGGACGACTGGTTTAGCGCGTGATTCCATCGTGGCATCCATTGAGCAGGTCAGTGACCGTGACGGGCTTCAGACCTCGCTTCACGATGAGCTCCTGGTAAAGATCCCCAACTATCTCGCGCGTGTGCCGGCCCTTGCCATTGGCGTGAAAGACGATGATGCTGCCGTTGCGGACCGTCGAGAGGAGGCGGTCGCGCATCTTCTCCCGCGACAGCGCTGGATCCGGATCGCCAGACACCGCATTCCAGAGAATAAACCGAAGCCCCAGCGCGTGTGCGGCCTCCACCGTGGCGGCATCATATTCGCCATACGGCGGCCGGAACAGATCGGTGCGGCGTCCAAATTTCGTCTCGAGGGTCACGATCGGTCCGTTGATCTCTCCCCGCTGGCGCGACGCATCCAGCAGCGGCAGGTGCGCGTGGACCTGTCCGTGGCTGCCCATCTCGAAAAACGGCACCTTGAGCAATGAGCGGACCTCCGCCTCGTGCTTGGCCATCCAGCGTCCGGACATGAAGAACGTGGCGGGAACCTGCTTCTCGATCAGCTCAGTGATCAACGGCTCGTCATAGCCGCTTCCCTCCCGGACGGGACACATGTCGAACGTGAACGCGATGGCGCGGCAGGTCGGGGGGCCGCTCTGGATGACCTCCGCGATCGTCCGGCTGGAAGTCAGGGTGAGCCCCAGCAGGATCAGGCCGCCGGCGAGCCAGATGCGGGCGAGGCTGTGGGTCGCAAGGTTCATATCATTCGATCATTGGAGAAGGAGATCCGTTCGGCGCCTTTCGCGACGAGGAACGGCGAGTGATAGGCGGCCTTGCGGCTGCTGTGGCTACTGATGGCGCGATCACAGCGTCAATTATACCGGAAACCCGCGTCCAGTGACCTGGATCTAGTCGGATGGATTGACGGGGCCGCTCACCGGCTGATAAAGGATGGCCCATGAACGGTCGGGATTGGCAGATCGGCCGGATTCTCGGCATTCCCATCAGAATTCATGCCTCGTGGCTCCTGGTGTTGGGCTTTGTGACGTGGAGCCTGGCTACCGGCTATTTGCCAGAGTCGCTACCAGGCCTCACGGTCGCGCGCTACTGGGCGATGGGCCTGGTGGCCACCCTCCTCCTCTTCGCGTCGGTCCTGCTCCATGAGTTGGGGCATTCGTATGTGGCGCTTCGCTATCGGATGCCGATCGCGCAGATCACGTTGTTCATTTTCGGCGGAGTGGCGCAGATCCGCCGTGAGCCACCCGGGCCTCGGGCGGAGTTCTTCATCGCGATCGCCGGGCCGGCCGTCAGCTTCGCGATCGGCGGCGCGTTGCTGCTCTTCGCGACGATGCTTGAGGCGTCGACGAGCCTGCAGGGACTGGTTGCGTTAGGCACCCTCGTCGGCACGGTCAATGTGCAACTCGGGGTGTTCAATCTCATCCCCGGCTTTCCACTGGACGGCGGCCGTGTGTTACGGGCCGGTCTGTGGAAGTGGTCTGGGGATTTCAATCGGGCCACGCAGCAGGCGTCCTTCGCCGGGCAGGTATTCGGGCTGGTGCTCGGCGCCCTCGGCGCCATGCTGCTGGCGGGGGCGGCAGCTCGGGTGATTCCCGGTGCCGACGCGGCAAACGGCGGCTGGATCGTCCTGATCGGCGCCTTCCTGTTTGCCGCGGCTGCCTCCAGTCGTCGTCAGGCGGCGCTGCGCGTGTTACTCAGCCGGGTAAGCGTGGCCGACGTGATGGTGCGGGACGTGGTGACGCTGCCCCCGGATCTTCGCGTGGACCAGGCCGTGGCAGACTTCTTCATTCGATACGGCCACAGCGGGTTCCCCGTGCAGGCTGACGGCCGGATCGTGGGCATGCTGACGGTGCGCGAGATTCAGCAGGTGCCCCAACCGCAGTGGGTCTGGCGGCGCGTCCGGGATATCATGCAGCCATGGTCGCCGACACTCGAGGTCGCGCCCGAGTCGCCTGCGATCGCGGCGTTCGAACAGATGATCCGGGAAGGACAGGGTCGGCTCGGCGTGATGCAGGACGGCCGCCTCGTCGGGCTCGTCACGCGCTCGGGGATCGTGCGGTTCTTGCAGCTCAGGGGGATGCGTCTGTAACGTGACGCGTGAGGAAGGGACGGTTACCCGCCTTCGCAGAAGGCCAAGGGTGTCCGGCCTTCGTAGCCGAGGCTACTTCGGCGGGTTCCGCCGAAGAATTTCAAGATGCCACGGCTTTACAGCCGTGGAGCTTCACTGCCGGGTGGCGCGCCTGGCCTTGACCCGGATTGGAGCGGGCTCATCCTGGGGAGCCTCTGCCGACGTGCCTCCGGCGCGCCCGGCCATCGCAATGTTCTGTGCGATGGCTTCCCGAAAGAGGTGCATGGTGAGCAGGAACCCGGACACGACGAAAAAGAAATTCAGCGTCGCATGGTGATAGTTCTCGATGAGAAACGGGAAGCCGAGCATGCAAATCGAGCCGGCGATCAGGGTCGCGAGGGTCAATCGCTGACCGAAGAGTGACACCGGGGATCGTTCGATCGGTGACAGAGCCTTCTCGTACCGATCGGTGCGTTCCTGTCGCGCGCGCGCGATCTCGGCCGCCGGGGGGCCCTGAAGATGCAGCCCGAAGTAGCCGCCGATGATGATCACCCACGGCATCAACCAGAGGAGCCAGAACCCGCCGCCGGAATAGATCTCGGCTGACAACAGCACGGCGAACGGGGGGACGTAGAGCAAGCCGAGCAGGAGCGGTGCAAGACGGTTGTCGCGCGGCGCCTCGGCGGCCGGTCCGCCACGGATCAGCTCCTGCTCATACAGCGGAAAGCCGTATTTCAAGATGGTGAGCGCGATGGCCACGCTCATGGTCTTGTCCGGGATGTAACGGATCCAGAGTTCCAGCCACCGCAACACGCCTGATGCCAGGCTTGCGTCCCACTCGGCGCCGATAAGGCCAGCGACCCACCCCTGCACGCGCTCCCGCCAGCCTGGCACCAGCCCTTCCAGGGCATGGGTGACCTCCGGGTTCAGAATCAGGGGCGTGTGGATCGCCTGTGAAGCTTGCACGAAAATGCCGGGCATGCTCATCAGGCCCGCTCCAAGAACGCCGAATTGCGCCAGAAACCAGGCATGGCTCAGGGCGGAGTTGCGGGCTGCGAGCACGTAATGCCGGAACCACAGCCCCCGCGCCATCCATCCCCAGAGCAGCCCGCCCGTCATGTTCACGAGGGCCCAGGGGAAGATCCGCATCGCCGCGGCGGGATCCGCATAGAACAGCCAGTTCACCAATGTATTCGACAGGAGCGCGGTGATCGCGCCCCACCAGGGCCCCAGCAGGAATGCGACGAACGCCGTGCCGGTCATGTCCAGATACAAGATCGTTTGTGAGGCGGAGCTGAGAACGAGGCCCAGGTAATTCAACAGCAGGCCGAGACCGAGGATCACGAGCAGCTCGCGGCCGAACAGATAGGTCGGCAGGGGGCCGAGCTTGGACAGCGTGGCGACGATCAGCGTCGCCTCACCCGGGGAGCCTCCGCCGTCTGTCGTCGCGGGGGTCAAGGTGGCCTCTGCTCTCTGCCGGAAGGCACGCAAGCGGTCCCTGAGGCTCAGCGCCCGATCGATGATGGTAAAGAGCGCCGCGGTCCAGATCGCGACCGTACCGAAACTGCTCAGGAGATCCTTATCCATACCAGCGTGAGATGCGTCGTGAGCTCAGCGAGGCGTCACTTCGTGTCCGGTCGGTGGCGGGCCTTCACCGAGGAATCGAGCCGTCTTCATGATGGAAAATTGTAGCCGGGAACTCCTAAAAGCGCCAGGAAAGGGGGAAAACTGAGCAGTGGAAGCCGTCATTGGTCAATCGTCATCGGTCATTTGCGAGCAACGAGCTACGCCTTCCTCCAATGTTGCAGCCGCTCCACGACCGCGGCGCCGTAGAGCAGGAGAGCGGCGGTGTAGTACACGCCGAGCAGAAACAGGACGACTACGATCAGGGAGCCGTACATCCGGCCATACACCGTCAAATCCCGGATGTAGGTGGCAAACACGTGTTTGGCCCCCTCCCACAGCAAGGCGAAAACAAGGGCGCCGGCCGCGGCGTGGCGCCAGCGGGGAGGCTGGCGCGGAATAAAGTGATATAAACATGTGACGGCCGTGAAAACGAGCACGAAGGGTAACGCATAGGACAAGAAGAACGCTTGTGCAGCCAGCGCGGCCAGGTTGAGACGGGCAACCCGCGGCGCATGCGCCACGAGGACCTCGAGGATCTGCGTCACCGCATACGAGGCGAGAATCAGGCACTCCATGAGAATCAACAGGCCCAGGCAGACCAGCGTGGTGACGATCGGATTGCGCTTATGGTCGGACTCAAAGACGACGTTGATCACGTAGTCCAGTTCGAAGAGGACCAGCATCGCGAACCACGTGAACGACGCGAGGATGATCCAGTGCACGACGTGCTCGGCAGCGACGCGCTGGATTTCCTGGACAAGGTCAGCACCCAGACTCGGCAGCAGGGCCTCGATCAGTTGCAGCAGAAATTCGTGCCCGATGCGGTCCTCACTGACTACGAATCCGATCAGATAGAGGAGCAACCAGATCAACGGGAACAAGGACAGCAGGAAGAAGAACGCGAGGGATGCCGCCAGGCTGGTGCACCCGTGCCGTTGGAAGTCCGCAACAGCCCAGAACAGAGCCCGAAGGTAGGTCAGCACCGATTCAGAATGCCGGGAAAATGGGAAATGGTCAATGGAAATGGCGGTTACAACAAAGAGCCGATGGCGGACAGCCGATAGCCCATGGCCAGCAGCAACCATTCATTTCAGAGAGAGCGCGGCTTGCGAGGTAACGGCGATGAGCGGGCCGGGGAAGAGGCCGAGGAGGAGCACGCCGCCGACGGAGACGGCGAGGACCACGACCATGACGGGCGAAGTCGCGAGCGTCGGCACGAGCCCCCTGCTTGGTTGGGGCTCCCGCATGTACATGACCATGACGACGCGGAGGTAATAGTAGGCCGAGACGGCGGCGAACAGGACCGCGACGACCGCCAGCCACGTCAGCCCAGCCTTGACCGCGGCGAGGAAGAGATAGAACTTGCCGATGAATCCGGCGGTCGGGGGAATGCCGGCCAGGGACACCATGAAGATCAGCATCACGAGCGCCGCCAGGCGTTCGCGCCTGGCCAGGCCCGTGAAGTCCTCGATCTCATCGCCTTCCACGGGACCCTTCCGCAGCATGGCCACCACGGCAAACGCGCCCAGCGTCATGGCCGCGTACACGGCCAGGTAGAGCAGAACGCTGGAGAGCCCGTAGGCGTGCACCTCCGCGTCCGCCTCCACCTGGCCGGCCACGACGACGCCGATCAACGCATACCCGGCGTGGGCGATGCTGGAATAGGCGAGCATGCGTTTGATGTTCGTCTGCACGATGGCGACGAGATTTCCCAGGATCAGTGTGATCACGCAAACCGCCAGGAACAGCGCGTACCAGTTGGCCCGGAGCCCTCCCAGTCCTTCCAGAAACACCCGGAGGAATGCGCCGAAGCTGGCCGCCTTCGACGCGACGGCCATGAAGGCCGTCACCGGCGTCGGGGCGCCCTCGTACACGTCCGGCGTCCACATGTGGAACGGCACGACCGCGATCTTGAAGCCGAAGCCGACGACGAGCAGAATCATTGCGAGCAGCAGCCCAGCGTTGTCCAGCCCGTGGGTGGCAACTGCCGCGGCAATGTCCGCCAGGCGTGTGCTGCCGGCGATCCCGAACAGCAAGGAAATCCCGTAGAGCAGGATGCCGGAGGAGAAGCCGCCGAGGACGAAATACTTCGCGGACGCTTCAAGGGACCGGTCTTCGGTCCGCTTGAAGCCCGACAGGATGTAGAGCGAGAGCGACATCAGCTCGGTGCCCAGGTAGATCGTCAGCAGGTCGGCGGCGGACACCATGATCATCATGCCGGAGAGGGCCAGCAAGAGGAAGCCGTAATACTCCACGAGGTGGATCCGTTCGGCCTTGAGGTACGAGAGCGACATGAGGATGCTGAGGGCGCTGACGACGTAGAGCAGGAGCTTCCAGTACCGGGCGTACGCGTCCACGACCACCAGCCCGCTGAACACGGCCACGCGGCCGTTTATCTGCCCGAACGTGATGCCGAAGCAGAGAACGAGCGCCCCGAGGCTCAGCCAGGCCAGCCACCCTTTTCGCGCCGCGGGCGTGATCGGGTCCAGCGCGAGCACAAGGCAGGCCGCGGTGACGACGATCAGCTCAGGGAGCACCGCCAGTATGTCGGCAATCGGGAGGGTCATGGATGGTGCTCCCGGGCTCGTGGCGAGAGGCTCGAGGCCAGAGGCATGAGGGGAGGATCCGTGGTGTTGCCTCTAGCCTCTAGCCCCGTGCCTCGTGCCGCCGCCACGGCTGTGGCGGCGGGTTCCGCTTGCTCCACCAGTTGGTTCACGCTCGCGTGCATCCGCGTCAGCATCGGGTTAGGGAACAGCCCGATCCAGAAGACGAGGGTCGCCAGCGGGACGAACGTCGCCATCTCCCGGAAGTTCAGGTCGAACAGGTGCGCCCCTTGCGGGGCCGTCCCGAAGGCCACTCGCTGCACCATCCAGAGGAGGTACACGGCGGCCAGAATGACGCCGAGGGCCGCCGCCGCGGCCACCGGCTTGCTGATGAGAAAAGCCCCGACCAGGACCAGGAACTCGCCCACAAAACTGTTCGTGCCCGGCAGCCCGAGCGACGAGAGGGCGAAAATCACGAGCAGGGTCGCATAGCGCGGCATCGGTCCGGCCATTCCAGTGTTGTCGGCGATCAGGCGGCTGTGCGTGCGCTCGTAGATCGCTCCCACGCAGAGGAACAGGGCGCCGGTGGTGATGCCGTGATTGACCATCTGCATGAGCGCGCCCTCGATACCCTGCGCGTTGAGCGTGAAGATGCCGAGCGTGACGAACCCCATGTGACTCACGCTCGAATAGGCGATCAGCTTCTTGAGGTCGGCTTGGGCGAGCGCCATGTAGGCGCCATACATGATCGCGACCAAGGAGAGGACGATCATGACCGGCGTGAAGGCTGCCGTCGCATCCGGGAGCATCGGCAGCGTGAAACGCAGGAACCCGTAGGCGCCCATCTTGAGCAGCACGCTGGCCAGGAAGACACTGCCGGCCGTCGGAGCTTCCACGTGGGCGTCGGGTAGCCAGGTGTGGAACGGGAACATCGGGACCTTGACCGCGAAGGCGACGAAGAACGCCCAGAAGATCCAGGCCTGCATGGGCTCCGGGTAGGTGATGCGACTCAGGAGCAGGATGTCGAACGTCTGGCCCCCCTGGAAGAACAGCACGAGGATGGCCACCAGCAACAACACGCTCCCGGCGAGCGTGTAGAGGAAGAATTTGATCGCCGCATAGAGCCGGTTCGGGCCGCCCCAGACCCCGATCAGCAGGTACATCGGGACTAGCATGGCCTCCCAGAAGATATAGAACAGGACGAAGTCGAGCGAGACGAAGACGCCGAGCATGGCGGTTTCCATGACCAACAGGGCGATGAAGAACTCTCGCACCCGCGTCTCGATCGCCCGCCAGGAGCACAGCACGCAGAGCGGGGTCAGGAAGGTGGTAAGCAGGATCAGCGGCAGGCTGATGCCGTCCACACCCATGGCGTAGCTGATGGGTGGGGAGGCGATCCAGGTCACGCGCTCCGCGAACTGCATTCGGGAGGTGGACGGATCGAAGGCGACCCACAGCGGGAGCGAGACCGCGAACTCCGCCAGCGCGATGGTGAGCGCAGCCCAGCGCAAGGTCCGGTCTTTCAGAAACAACAGCCCGACCGCCCCGGCCAGCGGCAGGAACACGATCGCGCTGAGCCAGGGAAAGCCGGTCGTCTGAAGAGTGAGGTCGCTCATGTGTCATAACCGGGCAAGCGGCATGAGGTCAGGAGCGAGGGGTACCCCTTGCCTATAGCCCCGTGCCTCTAGCCCAACACGATATACACCGCCAAGATCAGCACTGCGCCGAGCGCCATGCCCAGCGCGTAATGCTGCGTCTGGCCCGTTTGCAGGATGCGCATCAGCCGGCCCGTCTTCGCGATCACGGTTCCGACGCCGTTGACGGCGGCGTCGATGACGGCGACCTCCACCCATTGCCACAACCCGTCGGCCAATGACACCGTCGGGCGGACCACCGTGCGGTCATAGTTCTCGTCGAAGTACCACTTGTTGAGCGAGAGCCGGTACACGCGCGCCCATTGCTGCGCCAGCCGGTCCGGCAATCCGGGCGATTTCACGTAGGCATAATAGGCCCCCGCGATGCCGGCCAACCCCATGAGGGTCGCCGCCGCCATGATGCCGTACGCCGCCGGCCCATGGCCGTGGTCGCTCGTCGCGTCGGGGGACGGCAGGCCGGGGGCGAGGAACTCGGCAATCGGCAAATATCCCGTGGCGATGCTCAGCGTGGCCAGGACGATCAGGGGCACGGTCATGGTGCGCGAGGGCTCACGAATGTGCCCGGCATGATGCGGATCCACCCGGGACTCGCCCCAGAAGGTGACGAAGATGAGCCGGAAGCTGTAGAAGGCCGTGAGCAGCGCAGTCGCCAGCCCCAGCACGGTGAGCGCCTTGCCCAGATCGCCGGCCTGCCACGCACGGATGAGCAACTCATCCTTGCTGAAAAAGCCGGCGGTGAGCGGGAAGCCGGCCAGCGCGAGTGAGCCGATCACAAAGGTCCAGTACGTGACGGGCAAATGGTGTTTCAGGCCGCCCATCCGGCGCATGTCCTGCTCGTGATGCAGCACGATGATGACGGAGCCGCACGCGAGGAAGAGCAGCGCCTTGAACGCGCCGTGCGTCAGCAGATGGAAGATCCCCGCCGCATAGGCGCCGAGCCCGCACGCCATCATCATGTAGCCGAGCTGGCTGACGGTCGACCAGGCGACAATCCGCTTGATGTCAAACTGTGTGAGCGCGATCGTCGCGCCGAGCATCATCGTGAGTGCACCCGTGACGGCGACCACGTCCCTGGCCGGGTCGGACAGGTTATACAGCGGGGCGAACCGCGCGACCATGAAGACGCCAGCCGTCACCATCGTGGCCGCATGGATCAGCGCGGAGATGGGCGTGGGGCCTTCCATCGCGTCCGGCAGCCAGACATGCAGCGGGAACTGAGCCGATTTGCCGATCGCGCCGACGAACAGCAGCAGGCAGATCAACGTGAGGGTCGGCACCTCCCAGATCCGGCCGACGGGGCGCAGCACGTTGATGGTGTCGTTCGCCAGATCAGGGGCCTGGGCGAACACGTGGCGGTATTCGAGCGATCCGAACGTGTAGAGGATCAGCAAGACGCCGAGCAGGAAGCCGAAGTCGCCGATCCGATTGACGATGAACGCTTTGGTGGCCGCCGCGCAGGCGCTGGGCCGTTCGTACCAGTGACCGATGAGCAGATACGAGCAGAGACCGACCGCCTCCCAGAAGATGAACAACTGGAGAAAGTTGTCGGCCATGACCAGCATGATCATGGAAAAGGTGAACAGCGCGATGTACGCAAAGAAGCGCGCATATCCGCGCTCGCCGTGCATGTAGCCGATCGTATAGACGTGGACCAGGGCGCTCACGACCGTCACGAGCAGCAGCATGGCGACCGTGAGGCGGTCCACGTAGAGGCCCAACTCGATCCGGAGGTCGCCGGACGTGAGCCACGTGTAGAGCGGCATGCTCGTGTGGCGGCCACCCGCGACGATCTGGAGGGCCAGATACGAAAGGATGCACGACACCACCACAGCCGGGACGGCAACCAGGTGCGCCCGGTCTCTGATCCAGTGACCGAACAGCGCCAGGATCAGGAACGCGCCGAAGGGCAGCAATGGGATGAGGGTGTATTCCATGCCTAAAAAGAGCGTATGGCTGAGAGCCTCTGGCTTATGGCCAGGAACCCAAGGGTGAATGGCGATGACTTTTCTGGAAACCTCCTTGCCATTAGCTATCGGCTCTACGCCATTGGCTCTTTTTTCTAACAGCCATATGCCATTCACTTACCATCTGAGCAGCCGGAACTCGTCCACGTTGATGGTCGACTTGCTGCGGTACAGCGCGATGATGATGGCCAGGCCGACCGCAACCTCGGCCGCCGCCACGGTCAGCGCGAAAAAGACGAAGACCTGTCCCGCGATGTTGTCCAGATAGCGGGAGAAGGCGACGAAGTTGATGTTCGTGGCGTTCAGCATCAGCTCGATGGACAGCAGGATGATGATGATGTTCCGCCGGATCAATACCCCCACCAGACCGGTGAGGAACACGATCGCACTCAGAGTCACGTAATAGGAAAGAGGAATGGTCATCGGTCAATTGTCATGGGTCATTCGCACCGCGTCGCTCCTATGTCGCGCCTCGTATCTCGTCGTTCGCAAGCGAGATACGCTTCACGAGATACGAGCCACGTCTTTCTCATCACGCTCGACGAGCTACGCTTCACGATTGACGCTCAAACAGATCGCGCTTCGCGAGGACGATCGCGCCGATCATCGCCACCAGCGGGATCAACGAGGCGACTTCGAACGGGAACAGATAGGTCGAGTACAGCGCCTCACCGATCGTCTCCGTATTGCCGGACACGACCCTCGCGGCGTCGGTGGCTGCCGAGGGGGCCGCGGTCACCAGCTTGGCTGACTCGAAAGTGCCCGGAGCGGACCCTTCCCCGAAGCCGCGCTGGAAGGCCAGCACGAGGACCTCAGTCAGAACGGCGACGCCGAGCAGTGCGGCGACGAGGAACTGGCCGTGATAGCGCTCCTCGCGCTTGAGGCTCAGGAGCATGACCACAAACAGGTACAGCACCAGAATCGCGCCGGCGTAGACGATGATCTGGACCGCCGCGAGGAATTCGGCGTGGAGGGTCACATAGAGACCGGCCACGTGGAAGAACATGATGAGCAGCGAGAGGACGCTGTAGATGGGGTTGCGCAACGCGACCGCCAGAATGGAGGTCGCCACGATCACACCGGCGAAGTAGAAAAAGAAGAACGTCGTCACCGTCCCCTACCCCTCTTTCTGAGGCAGGTGCGTGAAGGCGACGTTGAAGAAGGCAACGTTGGGGTGCTGGAACTCCAGCCGCTTCTCACGGACGTTGTAGGAGCGATCTCCGATGGCGAGCAGTTGCTCCTTGTTCAGCAGAAGCTGGCGCTTGTCGTACACGGCCCATTCGAACTCGCGCGTCATGCCGAGCGCGTCCACGGGGCAGGCCTCCACACAGAGACCGCAGAACAGACAGCGGGTCATGTCCATGTAGTACTCTTTGGCGTAACGCTTCGTCGGTTCTCCCGGCACCTCGGCGCTCACGACTTTAATCACCCGCGACGGGCAGGCCGCTTCACACAGGTCGCAGCCGACGCACTTCTCAGTCCCGTCGTCGTACCGCAGCAACGCGAGCATCCCCCGATAGCTGTCCGGCAAGGTCCGCTTCTCATGCGGATATTGGAGCGTGATGGGCTTGTAGCGAAGCAAGTGCCTGAGCGTGGCCTTCATGCCCACGAGAATCTCGTAGAACGTGACGGTTTTCACCCAGCTTGTGAATTTCTGCAACATCGCTGAGCCTTCGTGGTGTCTCCTCGTTTAGCCCGTTGAGCCCGTTTGGCCCGTTCATCCCGTTGAACCGGCTCGACTGACACAACCGACTAGACGGGCTCAACCCTCCTCAACGCGGAAACATATACGCGAAAATGGACGTCAGCACGATATTGGCTAACGCGATCGGCAGCATCACCTTCCATCCGAACCGCATCAACTGGTCATATCGCAGGCGCGGCAGCGTGGCCCGCAGCCAGAAGAACAGGAACAGGAAGAAGTACACCTTCACCGTGAACCAGACGACGCCCTCGGCCCAGGCCAGGTTTGCCGGCAGCAGGGTGCCCGGATAGGGAGCGTTCCAGCCGCCGAGGAAGAGCGCCGCCGCGATGCAGGAGACCAGGATCATGTTCGCGTATTCGGCCAGGAAGAAAAAGGCGAACCGCATGCCGCTGTACTCGGTGAAGAAGCCGGCGACCAGTTCGCTCTCCGCCTCCGGCAAGTCGAACGGTAAGCGGTTGGTCTCCGCGACCGAGGAGACCACGTACACGACAAAGGCAAAAATCTGCGGGAACGGCATCGCGAAGACGAACCAGTGCCAGAACCCGCCCGCCTGCGCTTCCGCAATCCTCACCAGGCTCAGCGAGCCCGCGAGCAGCAGGACGCCGACGATCGCCAGCCCCACGTTCAGCTCGTAACTGATGACCTGTGCCGCCGAGCGCAGCCCGCCGAGCAGCGAATACTTGCTGTTGGACGCCCAGCCCCCGAGGATGACGCCGTACGCCCCGATCGAGGTGAACGCCAGGATGTAGAGGATGCCGATGTTGATGTCGCTGATGACGAACGGCTTGAACTGGATGCCGAACAGCTCGACCGTCTGGTTCGGTCCGAACGGGATCACCGCGAACCCGATCAGCGCGGGCACCAGGGCCAGGATCGGCGCCAGGCTGAAAAGATATTTGTTCGCGCCGGCCGGCACGATGTCTTCCTTGAAAAACAGCTTGAGGCCGTCGGCGACAGGCTGGAGGATGCCGTAGGGCCCGACTTCCATCGGTCCCATGCGATCCTGCATCCAGCCGAGCACCTTGCGCTCCGCCAGCGTCAGGAACATGACCGTCAGCAACACGATGCCCATGACCACGCCGATCTGGGCCAGGGAGAACGCCAGCTTGATCCCGATCTCAGTCACGACTCATTCCCTCCGGGAATGCGAGGCGTGGGGCTCGCGGCCTGGGGCGAGAGGCGGATGCATCCCTGCCAAACCCCTCGCCTCTCGCCATTTCTACGGTTACCTTCGCCAATTTGAAATACGGGACCCGCGTCACTGGGTCCATGACGACCTCGAGTAGCCGGCGCGCCTCTTGATCGAAGTGCTCGGGGAACAGCGTCAGCCCGGGCGGGACCCGATCCTGGAGCCGGACCGTCGTGGTCATCTCGCCCTGCGCGTTGGACACCCTGACCCGGTCGCCGTCGCCCACGCCAAGCCGCTCGGCATCGGTCGGGTTCATCAGGAGGGCACCGGTGGCTTGTGCCAGGAGCAGGCCTTTCGCTTTGGTCGAAAGCTTCCCCGAATGGAAGAGCGACTGAGTCAGTGCGAGGACGAAGCTTCCGTCTTGCCTCTCGCCCCTCGCCCCGCCTTCACCTGGCTTCGGCGGGCCGCCATGGCCTTGCGCCGGCGGCTCGCGCGGCGCGACTGAGCTCGCCGAAGTCCACGTGCTGGCGAGGGCGTAGCGCAGGTTCACGTCTTCCGCGTAGCCCTCACGCACATACCGCTCGACCGCCTTCTGGTCCGGCCGAGGCGGCGTCGGGGCCGGCCCGAGCAAGCCGTACCCCGGAATCAGGTTGCGGATTTCTTTCAGAATCTCTTTCGCGTCCGCGTATTCGAGCGGGTACCCCATCAGCACGGACATGGCCGACAGCATCTCCCAGTCAGGGCGACTGTCGCCGACCGGATCGATCGCCTGACGGACGGCTTGCACGTGGCCTTCACTGTTCGTGAAGGTGCCGCTCTTTTCCGCGTAGGAGCAGGCCGGAAGCACCACGTCCGCGAGCGCGGCGGTCTCGGTCAGGAAGAGCTCGTGCACCACGAGCAACTCCAGATTTTGGAGCGCTTCGTTGACCCGGGACGCAGCCGGCAGCGATCCGACGGGATTTTCGCCGACGACGAACAGGGCTTTGACCGTCCCGGCCCGCGCCTCCTCAAGAATCTCGAGGAGCGTCTTGCCGGAACCCTGTGGGAGCTCTTCCTTCCAGAAGCCGGCCAGTCGCTCGCGGGTCGCGCGGTCCCCAAGGTCGGCGGCACCGGGGAGAAATTCGGCGACGGCGCCCATCTCGACGGCCCCCTGCTCGTTGTTCTCCTCGGCGAGCGGAGCCAGTCCGCAGCCGGGTCGGCCGTGCTGTCCCGTCAGCAACAGCAGGTCCAGCAGGTTAGTCGCGAGGCCGGATCCGCCCGGGCTCCGCAGCGCGCCTTGCCCGATCAGGATGACTGCGCGGCTCCCTTGCGCGACGAGGCGGGCCGCCGCCTTCAACGCGTCCTCGCCGATGCCGCCCGCTGCTTCCAGGTAGGCCCAGCCGAGCGCGCGGACTCGGTCGGATATCGCTTGCACGAATCCGGTCGCCTGCCGCGCGAGCGCTGGGTCCACCAGCCCCTCCTCCACGACCGCCTTGATCAGCCCCAGCACAACGGCTCCGAACTGGTCCGGACGGGCCGCCAGGTGCCGCGTGGCCAGGTTGGCGATGTTGCTGATCGCACCGCCCGCAGGGACGAGTGCCTCGACGGTCACGAGCGTGGCGCCGCGCTTCTTGACCGCCTCCTTGACCTTGAGCCCGGTGATCGGGTTGGTCTCCGTGATGTTGGTGCCGACCAGCAGAAGCGCATCGGCTCGAACAATGTCCTCGAAGGTCACCGTCCACCGATGCGTGCCCTGCACCCGGCGCAGCGCGTGGACCGCATTGACCTGCCCGTAGCGGGCGCTGCTGTCGAGCTTGTTCGTGCCGATCGCCAGGCGCAGGAACTTCTGAAAGACGTAGAGGTCCTCGTTCGTGCAGCGCCCGCCGATCAGTCCCCCGAAGGCGTCGGGGCCGTGTTTGAGCTTGAGTCGAACGCAGGTCTCGGCGACGAACTCGAGCGCGTCTTCCCAGGTCGTTTCGACCAGCGTGCCGTCGCGCCGGATCAGCGGCCGCATGAGTCGGTCGGGATGCGTGCTCATGTGGTAGCCGAAAAACCCGCGCGCGCACAGGTCACCGTTATTGCGGCCGGCTCCCAACGAAGAGTTGACCTCGATGAGATTATGCTCCTTCGTCTGGATCGTGATGGCGCACCCGTCGCCGCAATACGCACAGATCGTGTCGGCGCGCTTGGTCATCCAGGGCCGGTACTCGTACATGGACAATCGGCTGGTGATCGCGCCGACCGGGCAGATCTGCACGCAGCCCCCGCAGAATTCGCAATCGAGCGGATGGGCGCCGAAATGCTTGATCTCCGTCATCGTCCCACGACCACTCGGCGCGAGCGCTTTCACGTCCATCACCTCATCGCAGTAACGCACGCAGCGCAGGCACTGCACGCAGCGGTTCATCTGTGTCTCGATCAGCGGGCTGAAGTATTCCTTCTGGAAGATCCGCTTGACCTCGACGAACCGGCTGGTCGTCGGCGTGTATTCGTGCGAGAAGTCCTGCAGGTCGCACCGGCCGCCCTGGTCGCAGACCGGGCAGTCCAGGGGATGGTTGGCCAGGATGAACTCCAGCACGGACTTGTGGGCCTGGTTGACCACGGTCGTGGCGGTGCGCACGACCATCCCGTCGGCGACCGGCGTGCTGCAGGCCGTCTGAAGCTTGGGCATCTTCTCGACCTCGACCAGGCACATGCGGCAGTTCGCGTCGGGCTTGAGCTTGGGGTGATAGCAGAAATGCGGGATCATGACCCCCATCTGCCGCGCCGCCTCGATGACGAGCGTGCCCTTCGGGACCGCTACCGGGGTCCCGTCGATGGTCAATTTCACCATGTCGGCGCCAGTCTGCGTCATCACTGTCTCTCGACCATTCAACGGGGCGCGAGGCTAGCGGCAAGCGGCTAGAGGGAGAGGTCCACTCTCATCCGCTCGCCCCGTGCCTCGGACCTCGCGCCTGCGCGGCGTCAGTGCCGCGCCGGTAAGACCAGCTCCGACGCCCCCGCGAGGCCCAGGGACTGAGCCTCGCGGATCAGGGCCTCATACTCGTGCCGCCAGTACTTGAGCGTGCTCAGGATCGGCGCAACTTCGGCGTCGCCGAAGGCGCAGACCGTCCGGCCCGCGATGTTTTGACACAAGTCCACCAGGGTTTCAAGGTCCTCCCGGCGCCCGCGTTTCTGCACGATCCGGCGCAGCGTCTGCACGAGCCAGGAGCTGCCTTCCCGGCATGGGCTGCACTTGCCGCAGGACTCATGATAGAAGAACTCCATCAGGCGAAGCGCCGCCCAGACCATGCTGGTACCCTCTTCCATCACGGTGACGCCGCCCGACCCGAGCATCGAGCCCGCCTGCGCGACGGACTCGAAGTCCATCTTGACGTCCAGGTGGTCGGCCGTGAAGAAAGAGGCGGAGGCCCCGCCGGGAATGATCGCCTTCAGCGGTTTGTCCGCGCGCATCCCCCCGGCGTGCTCGAAGATGAGCTCGCGGAACGTGATGCCCATCGGCACTTCGTAGTTGCCGGGCCGCCTGACGTGGCCGCTCACGCAGAAGATGCGGGTGCCCGTGCTCTTGGGCGGTGATCCGATTGCGGCGAACCATTCGGCGCCGCGGGTCAGGATGTGCGGCAGGTTCGCGAGCGTTTCCACGTTGTTCACGACAGTCGGCTTGTCGTAGAGGCCGTGCGTTGCCGGGAACGGCGGCTTGACCCGCGGCAGCCCGCGTTTCCCTTCAAGTGACTCCAGCAGCGCCGTCTCCTCGCCGCAGATATAGGCCCCGGCGCCACGATGCAGCCAGATGTCCACGGTGACCCCGGTGCCCAGGATGTTCGTTCCGATGTAGCCCTTGGTCCGAGCTTCGCCGAGGGCTCGCTCTAGGATCTCGGCGCCGAGGCAAAACTCGCCTCGGATATAGATGTAGGCGAGCTCGGCCCCGATGGCGTAGGCGGAGAGGATGATCCCCTCCAGGATCTGATGCGGATCCCGCTCGATGAGCTGCCGGTCCTTGAACGTGCCTGGCTCGCTCTCGTCGGCATTGCAGATAAGGTAACGGGGACCCGGATGGTCTTTCTGGAGGAACCCCCATTTGATGCCGGTGGGAAAGCCGGCGCCCCCCCGGCCTCGCAGACCGGACTTCTTCACCGTCTCGGTGACCTCCGCTGGCGGCATCTTCCCGAGCACCTTGCGTAACGCCTGATACCCCCCGGCCCGCTCGTAGTCCGCCAGCGAGCCTGTGTAGCCCGGCGTGAGCATGTTCTTGGTCAGAATCAGTTCGTAGGTCGGCATGCGATTTTTCGTGTTGTCCCGTTGAGTCCGTTCGGTCAGATTTGTCCGTTCACGGGCGAAACGGGCTTAACCGACACAACGGCCTTCACGTGTCTTCGCCGGGTCCGGCAGGATAAACGGGCCGCTCTTCAACGGCGACGTCCCGTCGCGCTTCAGGTCGGCCAGAATCCGGTCTACCCTGTCCTCGGTCAACCGCTCATAGTAATCGTTGTTGATCTGCATCATCGGGCCGGTGCCGCAGGAGGCCAGACACTCGACGGTGCTGAGCGTGAATTGTCCATCCGGCGTCGTCTGGCCCGGCTTGATGCCGAGCCTCCGCTCCAGCCAGGTGAGCAGAGTGTCCGAGCCCACGAGCGCGCACATCAGGGACTTGCACACCTGAATGTGAAACTTGCCGAGCGGCTTGAGGCTCAGCATGGTATAGAAGGTGACGACCTCGTACACCTGCGGAGGCGTCAGCCGCAGGATCGAGGCGATCTCCTTCATCGCCGCCTCGCTCACATAACCCTCTTCCCGCTGCGCCAGGTACAGCAACGGCAGCAGCCCCGAGCGGCGCACCGGATAGCGGCTGATGATCTGCTCGATGTCCTCTTTGTATTTTTCTTTCAACATGCTATCCACTCACATCCACCACTCAGGTTGAGGCGATGGGTCGGGATGCCCTCGACTGCGCGCATCGAGCGAGCACTTTCTTAAGTGCGGGCTCTGCGAGCACGGAGGGTATCCCGACCCATTGCCTCACCTATCACACTCCCCCATCACGATATCGTACGTCCCGAAGATCGTGATGATGTCGGCGATCAGGTAGCCGCGCGCCATGTGGTCGAAGGCGCCCATGTGCACGAATGACGGGGCGCGGATCTTGAGGCGATAGGGACGCGGACTCCCGTCGCTGACGATAAAGAAGCCGAGTTCCCCTTTCGGCACCTCGGTCGCGCAGTACGTCTCGCCCTTCGGCGGCTTGAAGCCCTGCGTGAAGATGATGAAATGATGGATGAGGCTCTCCATGTCCCGCATGACCATCGGCTTCGGGGGCGGGATGACCGTGGGCATGTCCGCCATGATCGGGCCGGGCGGCATCTGGTCCAGACATTGCTGGATGATATGAGCGCTCTGCCGCATCTCCTCCATCCGCACCCAGTAGCGGTCGTACGTGTCACCGTGCTTGCCGATGGGGACTTCCCAGTCCACCTTGCCGTACGCGCCGTAGGGCTCCAGCTTGCGCACGTCGTAGGCGACGCCGGAGCCGCGCAGCACAGGCCCCGTCAGCCCGAAATTGATGGCGTCCTCTGCGGAGATGACCGCGACGTGCTTTGTGCGCGCGAGCCAGATCCGGTTGTTCGCGATCAGGTCGTCGTACTCGCGGACCTTGTCCGCGAAGGTCTTGAGAAAGGCGGCCAGCCGCTCGACCAGGTCCGGGGTGAAATCGCTGTCCACGCCGCCGATGCGGTAGTAGTTGAGGGTCAAGCGAGCGCCGCAGAGCTTCTCGAACAGGTCGAGCAGCACTTCGCGCTCGCGGAAGGTCCAGAAGAAGACCGTCATCGCGCCGATGTCGAGGGCTTGCGTGCCCAGCCAGAACAGGTGCCCGATGAGCCGCTGCATCTCGGCGACGATCGTCCGGATGTACTCGGCGCGCTCCGGCACCCGGATGCCCACCAGCTTCTCGACCGCCCGCACATAGGCGTAATTGTTCGTCATCGAGCAGACGTAGTCGAGCCGGTCCGTATGCGGGATGACCTGCATGTAGTGCAAGCCTTCAGCCAGCTTTTCCACGCCGCGGTGCAGGTAGCCCAGATCGGGCGTCGCCTTCACGATGCGCTCGCCATCCAGATCGAGCACGATCCGAAGCACGCCGTGGGTGCTGGGGTGCTGCGGCCCCATGTTCAGCAGCAATTCTTCTCTTCGGCGCGTCGAGGACGGTGGCTGGTCGCCGTTGTCGGACCGGAACACCCGCTGCTGCTCCAGGGGCACTTCCTCCTCGCCGCCGGCGACCGCCGGCTCGTCGAGTCGCGGAATAAACTCAAACGTGCTGCGCCAGCCGCGGCCTTCCGTCGGAAAATCCTTCCGCAGCGGATATCCTTCATCGTAGTTGTCCGGCATGAAGATGCGGCGCAGGTCCGGATGGCCGGTGAACCGGATCCCCATGAGGTCATAGACCTCCCGTTCCATGAAGTTCGCGCCCTTCCAGATGGCGGTGACCGTGGCAATCGTCGGGTCTTCCTCAGGCACCCGGGCTTTCACGCGGAGGCGCGTGCCGTGGGGCAATGACAGCACGTGGTAGATCACCTCGAAGCGCTCGGGATCATCCAGATAGTCGACAGAGCACACGTCCGTGATGTGATCGAACGCTGCCGATGGATCATCGTGGAGAAACCGCATCACGTCCACAATGCGATCCCGGACGACCCGGACCGACAGCTCATTCCGCCGCTGGTCTTCCTGGACGGACAAGACGGCGTCGGGGAAGCGAGACTGTAAGGCTTCAAGTAACGGATGCATAGCTTCCAAAGAGCTTCTGGCGCACGGCGTATAGCGAATGGCTCGGACGGACTCCGGATTGCCTGCCATAGGCCATCGGCCATACGCTCCTACTTCACGAACACCTTCTCCCGCTGGATCTTCTCCTGCAGCTTCAGCAGGCCGTCGAGCAACGCTTCGGGCCGGGGCGGGCAGCCGGGGACGTACACGTCCACCGGCACAATCTGATCCACGCCCTGGACCACGCTGTAACTGTTGTAGTGGTTGCCCGAGGTCGCGCAGGAACCCATCGAGATGACATAGCGGGGCTCGGGCATCTGGTCATAGATGCGGCGAATGACCTCCGCCATCTTGCGCGTGACCGTGCCGGCGACGATCATCAAGTCGGCCTGGCGCGGGGATGCACGGAACACGCCCGCGCCGAACCGGTCGATGTCGTACCGCGAGGACACGGCCGCAATCATCTCGATGGCACAGCACGCCAGGCCGAAGGTCATCGGCCACAGGGCCGACTTGCGCGCCCACCCGACCAGCGCGTCGAGGTTCGTCGTGATGATATTCGCCTCAAACTGCCGTTCTAAGAGGCTCATGTATCACCTCGGAGCGTATGGCTAAAGGCCTATGGCTTATGGCCGAGCGCCGGTCCGGAATCGGCCTCTTTTCCTGCCATCAGCTATAAGCCATGCGCCATAGGCTCTTCTCCTCTCAGTCCCACTCCAACGCCCCCTTCTTCCACGCGTACCAGAACCCGACGAGGAGGATCAGAATGAAGAATCCCATTTCCAGCATGCCCAGGAGGCCGAGCTTGCCGTAGATCACCGCCCACGGAAACAGGAACACGATCTCGATGTCGAAAATCACGAAGAGCATCGCGATGATGTAATAGCGCATCGGAAACTGGATGCGCGCATCCATGAATAAAGGGCTTCCGCTCTCATAGGGCTTCAGCTTCGCGCGGTACGGGCGGCTGGGCCGCACGACCCATCCGGCCGCCAGCGACAGGAGACCGAACGCGAGCGCGATGAAGAAGAAGAGGAGGATCGGGAGATAGTTGAGCGGAACGCCCTCAGTGCTCATCTCGCTTACGCTCGTGGGCTAGTGGCAAGGGGCCAGGGGGCTAGCTCTTGCCTATCGCCTCAGGCCTCTCGCCTCGCGCCTGCGACAAGATGTCGCCGAAGAATGGCTTAAATCGCAGCCCATCTAGCTGCGGCGCCTCCAGCCCCTTGTGCTGGATCAGCACCTTGAACGTGCGCCCCATACCCTCAGGACGCAACAGGTGCACCATCGCCTGAAACTCGCGCGAGCCTGGCTCGAGCGAGTCCAGCGCCTGCTCAACGCCCAAGCCGATCAAAAAACTCATCTGGTTGGTGAAGCCGGTGACCTGCAGGCCGGCCTCGTCACCGGTCGTCGCCAGCGCCGAGAAGTCGACATGGGCCGTCAGATCCTGCTCGCCGACGCGCCGGTACGGCTCCTCGCTCGTCAATTGTCGATGGTAGCACAGCAGCGTGCCCTTGCGCCGCTCCGGTCCATACAGGTCCTGGGCTGTGTGGCCATAATCAATGGTGATGACAACGCCGCGTCCCAACGCCCGAGCGACTTGCTTCATCCATGTGAGGGCGGCCAGGTTGATCTCGGTCGTGTAGCCGTCCGGGAGCGTGATGCCGCAGGTTGCGAGGCGGTCCAGATAGTGCGTCAACGCCGGCGTGGAGAGGGGGCCGCGACGCTCGCAGAAGCGCGCGTGCTGCCAATCCACATACAGCTCTTTGACGGTACCCCCCTCCATCGTGATGCGATGCACCGGTAAGGCATCCACGAGCTCGTTCGACATGAAGGCGCCGATGACGCTCTCCGCGGGGAGCTCGTCGAGGGAGTCAAGCCATGCGATGCGGCCTGGCTCGCCGGCCCAGGGGGCCAACTGAGCGTACTGTGAGGCGCGCATTGCCGGACTGCGCTCCATCAGCACGTACCGAAGCCGGGTGAAGAACGACGGCGACGCCGTCTGGGACGCCGCCAGGAAATCCCGGGCGAGGAGCCCTTTGCCCGGTCCCATTTCGACCACCGTGAACGGGTCCGGATGCCCGAGCAAGTCATCAACCTGGTGAACTTGCCGGGCGAGGGCCCGAGCCAGGAAAGGATGCACGTCAGCGCTGGTGTAGTAATCACCGGACCAGCCGATGCGCTCCACGCCGGGGCCGTCGCTGGCCCGCATGTAATAGCCGTATTGAGGGTGGTAGAGTGCCAGCTCCATGAACCGCGCGAATGGAATCGGGCCGGAACGAGTGATCTCGTCCGCGATCGCACGGACCAGCTCGGGATGACCATCGTGCATAATCCACCCCGCGCCGGTCAGACCGGCGTGGACAAGGGCCGGACCCTGCTCCAAACGGGAAGAGGGAAGCGGTACCTTAGCCGTGCGGAGATTGGCAAGTCAAGGTGAACTATAACGAAAATGGGCGGACGCTCAGCCCGCCCCGCCTGAGCAATCCGTTCCGTGCATCCGCGCGAACAGATCCCAGTCGAAGGGCTTTGGTGCAATGGCATGGAGGGGGATGACCTCGACATGCGACGGCTCGCGATAGGCGAGCATGCAGCCGACCACTTCCTCCGGTCGCTCCACGAGGCGCCGGACGGTCTCGTAGCCCAGATGTTGCGCCATGGTCTTGTCCTCGGGCGTCGGGGGGGCGCCGCGCAACGTGTGCCCCAGGATGGTGGCCTTCGTGGCCACGTGCAGCGGATAATGGCCGGGGTGAGCCCGGACCTGTGGCCAGTCGGCGACCGAACGCGCCACGTAGTCAACCAGCCCGTGGACGCCGCCGTCCGGGTGATGGCGGTGAGGCGTCCGCTCGGCCACCATGAACAGATGGCTCTTGTTGGGCACCCCCAGCGTCCGCTTGAGTGTGCCGAGAATGACCTCGTCAATGTACGCGTCCGGATCCGGATGCTCGTTGACAAGCACCCCCTCCGCTCTGGCCTGGTATGCGCAGGCCAGAGCGAGATGGCCCGATCCGGCCCCCATGACCTCGACGAAGAACACGCTGCCCATGGCTGAGCTGGTGGCTTTCAGCGACTCGATGGACTGGTTCGCCAGGGCCACCGCCGAGTGGAAGCCCAGCGAGGTCGTCCCGGCGATGTTGTTGTCGATGGTGCCGGGGATCCCGACGACCTGAGCTCCGAACGCCTCGTAGATCGCGCGAGCGCCCCGCAGACTCCCGTCGCCGCCGATGACCACCAGAGCGCCGTCCTTCAGGTAGGGCGCGGCGTTCCCCATCGCGACCTGCTGGACGTGCTCCTCCTTGAAATCTTCGAACCGGCTGCTCCCGATCGGGCTGCTGGGTCGGCTGCTGAGCATCCGCGTGTCCTCTTCGGTGGCCCGCTCGATCCAGTTGTTGGCCAGCCCCAGGAATCCGTGCCGGACGAAGTAGACCTCCAGGCCGAACCGGTTGCCCGTGACCCGCACTTCTTTGAGCGCGGCTCCGGCGCCGGCAAAGTCACCGCCTGACACCAGGGCGACGAGGCGCTTGATCCGTCGCGGGGCGAGCGTGACCCGGTCGCGTCGCTCCCGCTCGACGGTTACCCACGCTTCGCGGGCGGCGCGCTCGTGCTCCGAGAGTCCTACAGCGGCCGAATAGCCCGACAGTTGCCCGCCCTCGTAGGTCAGGAGCACCACGTTGTCCTGCCCTTCCTTGTACTCCCCGAACTCGGTGAACGCTTCGCGGAAGGGCCGCGGGTCCAGATAAATAATCAACGCCCGCAGCGTCGAGCTGTGGGTGAAGAGGCAGGCCACCTTCCCTTCGTGCGCGCGGGCGAGCCGATGCAGGCCATCCACCACGTCCACGTACACGTCGAGGAACGAATTGCCGCCGGGATAGCTGTACAACGGATGCTTGAGCAGGCGTTTCGCGGTGGTCACTTCCACCCCGAAGGCGCGTGCGGCCTCGTCGGCCTCGAGCGACTTTTCTATGCCCGTCGCCAGCCCGAAGTCCTGGGATTCCAGCGCGCGGTCCGCCGACGGTCGCGCCGGCGGCACCTGGCCACCCATCAGGGCGGCCGCGACCCGCTCCCATACTTGCGTCGTGTTCGGGCTCCGGCTGGCCAAATGCACAAAGGAACGGGGATCGAGGTAGTTCTGCACGTGCAGGTAGTCGAGCTGCTGGCTGACCACCCCGAGCATACGGGCGAGCGCGTCGCCGACGGCGTCAGCCCTCGCCACCCCGCGCTCGGGGTCAAGGTCGTTGGTGAGGCGGCACCCCACGCGATGGGTCTTGCTCTCAACGCGAGACACCCCATGTCGCATCGCAAAAAGGATCGTGCGGCCGGTCAGATCACGCGGCAAGAGCCAAAACCGGTCGTCGCCCAGATCCAGCACGATGCGACCTTCGACCAGTTGTGACGTGAGCTGCGCGCGGGGTACGATCGCCACAGGTCGTCGGATCGTCGGCTTCGCCACGTGCCCGATCGGCGCCCGGTACAGTGCAGACAGTGCGCCTTCAGCGAGGAGGCGATTCCATGCCGCGTAGAACACCAGCTCATCGCCCCGGCAGGCGTCGTCAATGACGGCGCGCCGCGCCGCACGGTAGGCATCTGCGTCCGTGAACCCGGACGCGGCGCGCTGGACGAACGACCGGATGGAGGCCATGGCCTCCCTCGCAAGCAGTGCACGATCCGGGGAGGGAAGTGGGGGCGGCGGTGGGCTGGACCCGGCAGCGCGCGGCAGGCGCGCGAGGGCCTCTCCGTATGCCAAGAGCCCCTCGATCGTCACAAAGTCCAGCGTCTCTGCCTCAGGTCCCATCCTGTGTTTCTCCTCACGGCCCAGTGCTGCTATTCTATCATCCTTCCGCTTCATCCTCGGGTTTTCGTCCGGCGGGTGGGCTCGGCGCGCAGCGGATCATCCGGCCAGTGGTGCTTGGGGTAGCGGCCCCGCAAGTCTTTTCTCACCTCATGGTAGGCCGACGCCCAAAAGCTCGCGAGGTCCTCCGTCACCTGTACGGGGCGGTTCGCCGGTGACAGCAGATGGACCGTGACCGGCACCGCGCCATCGACGACTGTGGGCGTCTCTCGACAGCCGAACATTTCCTGGAGCCGCACGGCCAACACGGGCCGCTCGCCGGTCGCATAATCCAGGCGCAGGCGGGAGCCGCTGGGGACGGCGAGATGCGCCGGCGCGAGCCGATCGAGTTCACGCTGCTGCTCCCAGGTCAGCAAACCGTGGAGTGCGCCGGCCAGGTCGACCCGTCGCACCTGATCCAGACGCGTGAGCCCATCGAGAAACGGCCCGAGCCAGGTGTCGAGGCGATCCATCAATGCCTGATCCGAGATGTCGGGCCACTTCTCGTGGCCCTGCACTCGGCGGAGGAAGGCCACGCGCGCCTGCCACTGCCGCAACTCCTTGGTCCAGGGGAGGCAGGCGACCCCTGACAGCCGAACGCCGTAGCACAGCGCGGCCGACAGCTGCGCGGGGTCCGCGCCAGGAAGCGGCTGCTCCTGCAGCACCAACTCGCCCAGCTTGCGCTGCCGCTTGGCGCGCACCGCGTGTGCGCGCTCGTCCCACGACACGACATCCACCTGCCGAATCTGGTCGGCACAGAAGACCTCCAATTCGCCGAGCGAGATCGGCGCTGCCAGGAAGATGCGGGCCCACTGGACCGTCCCGTCGAGGTCCGCGAGCACGAGGTATTCCTCCGACGAGAGCGGGTCCGGCTCGGCGAGGCAGGCGCCTCGCCCGTTAGCCAGGAGGTACCGGGCGTCGCGGCCCGGCTGTCGTTGCGCGATCCGGTCCGGATACGCAAACGCGAGCAGGACACCGAGCTGGTCGTGGGAGCCCCGGTGGATCGGCAGCTTGAGCTGCTGGCGCCAGTGCTGCGCGACTCGGAGCGCACGCTGGCCGGCCGGATGATCGACCCCTGCGCCAACGCCGGGACCCTTGCCGTAGAGCACGTCCAGCCTGATCCGGAGATCGGCGTCCTTTCGGCAGGGCGCCGCGCGCAGGAGATCGCGCTCACTCAACAGAGCGGCGACGTCGCAGGCCAGCCCGCCCAGCCCGTGCGGGACGGCCGCGAGGATCATGTGCGCAAGACGCGGGTGCAGGGCCAGCTCGGCCATGCGCTGTCCGTGCGGGGTGACCCGGCCCTGGGCATCGAGCGCGCCCAGGCGCGAGAGCAAGTCCTTGGCCTGAGCGACGGCGCCCGCCGGCGGGGGATCGAGCCAGGACAGCTCACGCGGATCGGTGGTTCCCCAGACGGCCAGCTCCAGCATCAGCGGCGCAAGATCTGCCTCCAGCATCTCGGGCGGTCGCCGTGGAACCAGGGTGTTGTGTTCCGCCACGGTCCACAGCCGGTGGCACAGGCCCGGCTCCAACCGCCCGGCTCGCCCGCGGCGTTGCTCGGCAGAATCCTGCGTGATGCGGATCGTATCGAGGCGCGTGAGCCCGCTCCGCGGATCAAAGCGTGGAACTCGCATCAGCCCGACGTCGATCACGACTCGCACGCCGTCGATGGTCAAGCTCGTCTCCGCAATCGCGCTCGACAGCACGACCTTGCGTGTGTGGGGCGGCGCGGGCGCGATCGCGAGGTCCTGCTCGTCTTGAGACAGGTCGCCGTGCAAGGGCGCCAGGAGCACGTCGGGGCCGACGCCGACTTCACGGAGCCGCCGCTCGATGCGACGGATCTCCGCCATCCCGGGCAGAAAGACCAGTAGGCTGCCCGGCTCCTGAGCCAGTGTCCGCCGGATCGTCTGCACGACAGCCGGCTCCAGCGGGCCTGACAACGGCCGGACCAGATAACGCGTTTCGACGGGATACTGCCGGCCTTCGCACGAGATGATGGGCGCCTTGCCCAGGAGGTCGGCAACAGCACCGCAGTCCAGTGTGGCCGACATGGCCAGGATTCGAAGGTCCGGTCGAAAGAGGCGCTGGCCTTCCAGGCACAGAGCCAGGCCCAGATCCGCGTGCAGGCTCCGTTCGTGGAATTCGTCGAAGAGCACGATCCCGTAGCCGGTCAACGCGGGATCGTGCTGCAGCAAGCGGGTCAATATACCCTCGGTTACCACCTCGATGCGGGTCTGCGGGCCGACCTTCGTGTCCAAACGGATGCGATACCCCACGGTCTGGCCCACGATTTCGCCGCGCGTCACGGCCATCCGATGCGCGGCCGCTCGCGCGGCGAGTCGCCTCGGCTCCAGCATGATCAGCTTGCGACCCTCGAGCCATGGCGCATCCACCAACGCGAGCGGCACGACGGTCGTTTTCCCAGCCCCTGGCGGTGCGGTCAGGAGCGCATTCCGACCATCCGCGAGCGCACGGCGCAGTTCCGGCAATACCGTCTCGATCGGCAGCGCAGCCATCCGGCAGACTTTACCAGAGGACCGGCTCCCCGTGCAGCCGGACGCCTGTTGCTTGGGGACCCGTTGCTGTTTATCATGAGCACCCGGTGGTTGCGAGGAGTGATTGGAAGGGCGGCTATGACCGCGCTGAGCACGCTCGAGACACTCCAGTTCGACAATTCCTTTGCGCGCTTGCCCGATGTCTTCTACGCGAAGGTGACGCCGACCCCACTCAAGAATCCCTTCCTCGTGAGCTTCACCCCGGACGTTGCGGCCTTGATCGATCTCGACCCGCATGATGCCACGCGGCCGGAGTTCGCGGGCCGCTCCGGAGGGCACTACCTGCCGCCGGGCAGCGAGCCGATCGCCATGGTCTATGCGGGTCATCAGTTCGGCGCCTATGTCTCGCGACTGGCGATGGCCGCGCGGTTCTCCTCGGCTGAGTCCGCAATAGCGCGGGCGAGAAGTGGGATCTGCACCTCAAGGGGGCTGGCCTGACGCCGTTCTCCCGCGATGACGATGGCCGTGCGGTACGCGTTCCAGAACCAGCCGGACATCGGGTTTTTCAATTTGCGCTGCCTCGCCCGGGCCCTCTCGCCGCTTGTGCCCGATGAGGCTATCAAGGCCGGGTTGGAGGCCTATGAAGCCGCCTTCGCCGAGAGCTACGGCGGTCTGCCTATACGAATGTCTTCCGCGCGCCCTGCGGCTTCAAGCAGGCCGCTGACGAGCCGAACGCGACGATTCGGGATTGGTTCGTGGATCGGACTGCGACTATCTCGCCCACACGGCCATCCGGCTGGCCTCGGAGCAGAAAGACTTCACCGAGATCGAGCGCCTGCGCCGGCTCCTCGCCGATCCGTTCGCCGACCACCCAGACATGGATCGCTGTGCCGCGCCGCCCCCGGACTGGGGGAAGCGCCTCATCGTGAGCTGCTCCTCGGCATCCGGTTACACGGTCAGGCAGGGATCCTCGGGCCAGGCGGTCTTTCCTCAGGATTGCGAGCTGCCCCAGAGGTCCGCCAGGCGCTGCGCACGGCCGCAGTTGAACTTGTAGAACTTATAGCGGATGGGGTTCTTCTTATAGAAGTCCTGGTGGTAGCCTTCGGCAGGGTAGAACTCGCCCGCTGAGACGATCTGGGTGACGATCGCTTCCTTGAAGGGTTTCGACTTCTCCAGCGCCCTCTTCGACTCCTCCGCCAGCCGCTTCTGCTCCTCACCTTGATAGAAGATCGCCGAGCGGTACTGGTTGCCGAAATCGCAGAACTGCCGGTCCGGCGTGGTCGGATCGATGTTCCGCCAGAACACCTCCAGCAGCTTGCCGTAGCTGACCTTGTCCGAGTCGTAGAGCACTTCGACCGACTCGGCATGGCCCGTGAGCCCCGCGGAGACTTCCTCATACGTCGGGTTCGCTTTCGCGCCCCCCATGTAGCCCGACGTCACCGACTGCACGCCCTCCACACCTTCGAACGCTTCCTCCATGCACCAGAAACACCCGCCGGCAAAATACGCCCTCTCGAGCTGGCGTATCTCACCCGCCTGCCCGGTTGCGCGCCAGAGCACGACACCGGACCCCAACATGAGAAGAATCAGCGCACAGCCGATCAGCCTCGCTGAGCTCATAGTTCTGTCCCTCCTATCGCTCCAGTCTACGGGACGGGTCGGTCGTTACGCCAGGGTTGTGGGAGGGTCGGAGCGGGGCTAGGCCCTTGCCTCGTGCCTATCGGCCATGACATTTCTTGTACTTCTTGCCGGAGCCGCAGGGGCAGGGGGCGTTGCGGCCGACCTTGTCGTGCTCGCGATGGACTGGACGGGCGGCGGGTTCGTCGCCGCGGCTCAGGGTCAGGCGTGGCGTGGCCTGGGCGGGCAGAGACGGGGCTGGGCGCGCCGGCTGCTCACCGCGGGCGATCTGGACGTGGAACAAGCGCTCGATGGAGTCGGATTTGATCCGGCTCATCATGCTCGCAAACATGTCGAAGCCTTCGCGCTTGTACTCGATCAGCGGGTCCTTCTGTCCGTACCCCCGCAGGCCGATGCCGTCGCGGAGCTGGTCCATGCCGAGCAAGTGGTCCTTCCAGTGATGGTCAATGACCTGCAGGAGAACCATCTTCTCCAGGTAACGCAGCAGCTGGGGGCTCAGCTCCTTTTCTTTCTGCTCGTAGGCGGTCTTTACCCGTTGGTGCAACTCGTCACGGAGGGCCTCGCGCCCCAGCGCTTTAAGCGCCTCCACGCCAGTCGCCGCTTTCCCATCGCCCTCGGCCGGCACGTCGAATGACAGCCCGAACTGTGAGTGAAACGCCTCCGCCAGCCCAGTGATGTCCCACTCCTCCTGATACTGGTCGGCCGAGCAATACAGGTCCAGCATGGAGTCTACCAGCTCCAGCATCATGTCACGGACTTCCTCGGAGAGGTCCTCCCCCGCCAGGATCGCGCGCCGGTGCTGGTAGATGACCTCGCGTTGCTTGTTCATCACGTCGTCGTATTCGAGGAGCTGTTTGCGGATCTCAAAGTTGTGCGCCTCGACCTTCTTCTGCGCGTTCTCGATGGCCCGCGTGACCATCCGGTGCTCGATGGGGACGCCCTCCTCCATGCCGAGCTTGAGCATGAGGTTGGACACCCGTTCCGAGGCGAAGATCCGCATCAGGTCGTCCTGGAGCGAAAGATAGAATCGCGACGACCCGGGATCCCCCTGGCGGCCGGATCGACCGCGAAGCTGGTTGTCGATGCGCCGGCTCTCGTGCCGTTCCGTGCCGAGGATGTGCAGGCCGCCGCACGCAAGCACGTCTTTCTTGTTCGCCTCGCAGTCGGCCCTGATCTGCTCGAACAGCGTCTTCTTCCGCTCGTCGGGCATGTCCGGTTCCTGGTAGAGCACCTGCTTGAACAGGAAATCCGGATTGCCGCCGAGGAGGATGTCGGTGCCGCGGCCGGCCATGTTGGTCGCGATCGTGACCGCGCCCTTGCGGCCCGCCTGCGCGATCACTTCCGCTTCCTTCTCGTGGAACTTGGCGTTCAGCACGTTGTGCTTGATGCCGTGGCGTTTCAGGTAGCCGGACAGGCGCTCCGACTTCTCGATCGAGATCGTGCCGACCAGGATCGGCTGACCCCGCTCGTGGCAGTCCCTGATCTCCTCGACGATCGCGTCGAACTTTTCCTTCTCGGTCCGGTACACGACGTCTGCGTAGTCCTTCCGGATCATCGGGCGGTTGGGCGGGACCACGTTCACGTCCAGGTTATAGATCTTGGCGAATTCCGCCGCCTCGGTGTCGGCGGTGCCGGTCATGCCCGCCAGCTTGGTGTACATGCGGAAGTAGTTCTGAAACGTGACCGAGGCCAAGGTCTGGTTCTCATTGGCGATCTTGACGCCTTCTTTCGCCTCCACCGCCTGGTGCAGGCCGTCGCTCCACCGCCGCCCGGGCATCAGCCGGCCGGTGAATTCGTCCACGATGAGGACCTCGCCGTCCTTCACGACGTAGTCCACGTCGCGTTTATAGATGGCGTGGGCCTGCAGGCCCTTGATGACGTGATGCACCAGATCCATGTGCTTCAAATCGTACAGGTTGTCCACGCCGAGGAGTTTCTCGACCCGCATGTTGCCCTCTTCCGTGAGGGCGACGGTCTTGGTCTTCTCCTCGACCGTGAAATCGCGCTCGTGCTTGAGCTGCGGGACGATGGCGTTGATGCGGTAGTAGAGGTCCGTGGACTCTTCCGTCGGGCCGGAGATGATGAGCGGCGTGCGCGCCTCGTCAATGAGGATGCTGTCCACTTCGTCCACGATCGCGTAGTGCAGCTCGCGCTGCACGCACTGCCGGATGTCCTGGACGATCAGGTTGTCGCGCAGGTAGTCGAAGCCGAACTCGTTGTTGGTGCCGTACGTGATGTCGGCCCGGTACGCTTCCCGCCGGGTGCAGGGTCGCAGGTGCTGGAGGCGCTTGTCCGGCGCATCGTAGGTCGGATCGAAGAAGAACGAGGCGTCGTGCTGGATGACACCGACCGAGAGCCCCAAGGCATGGTACAAGGGCCCCATCCACTGAGCGTCGCGTTTGGCCAGGTAGTCGTTGACCGTGACCAGGTGCGCGCCCTTGCCGACGAGCGCGTTCAGATACAGGGGCAGGGTGGCGACGAGCGTTTTGCCCTCGCCGGTCTTCATCTCGGCAATGCGGCCGCGGTGCAGGACGATGCCGCCGAGGAGCTGGACGTCGAAGTGTCGCATGCCCAGCTTGCGCTTGGACATCTCGCGGCAGGCCGCGAAGGCCTCGGGGAGCAGGTCGTCCAGAGGCTCGCCGTCAGCCAGGCGCTTCTTGAACTCTTCCGTTCTGTCCCGAAGGGCCTGGTCCGAGAGGGGGCTCAGGCTCGGCTCAAGGCTGTTGATGCGGTCCACGATCGGCCGCATCGCCTTGATCTCGCGCTCGTTCTTGCTGCCGAAAATGAGGTTCAGAATGCGGGTTATCATCGGGGAACTTGACGGAGATCAACCTCCTGGAATTTGAGTCAGTATACCGTAGTTAACGCGGGAATCAATACCGTCGGCGCGAATGGCGTAGCTTGACGCTTCGACGGCGCCCATGCCTCGCTCGAAAGCGCGGGGGCACAGGCGCTGCTTAGCGTCAACCCTGAGCGAGCCCCGTCCGGAAGGGCGGGGTAGTCAAAGGGTTGACTGCGCCGTGCGCGCTTCGCTACGATGGGCGCTCTGTTGACTATGCGGTACGCTCCTCTCAAACTCATCGCGCTCGGGCTAGCGCTCTGTCTGCTGGTCGTCAGCGGGGCGATGTCCACCCAGATCATCGGCCACGCAGCGCACCATTCGCACCATAAGGCCGCTACCCATGGCACGGTGCTGTGCGCCTGGATGTGCGCGGCGGGACAGGTCGTCTCGAGCGCGTCGGGCGATATGCACACCGATCTTCTCCCAATCACGTCGGCCCACGAGACGGCCGCCCCCCAACCGGCCGGCATCAGTCTGCCCTCGTCCACGACTCGCGGCCCTCCACCTTCCCTCGCCTGAGCCTTCCGAGAGCCGGATCAGAGCCAGGTTCCGTTCGCCCGCGTTCCGGCGGGAGCCGGCCGTTCCGGAAGCGGCTCTGATTTTAGTCGCAACGCAGCGTCATCAGTCGCAGCGTGCTGTCAGAACAGAGAGGTTCGTCATGAACATGCGGAGCATCGGGTTGGGTGTCGCGCTGGTATTGGTGATTCTCGGGGGCCTATCCGGCGGGGCGGCGTGGAGCATGGGGGCGCGCGCCCCGGTCGTCGGCACGAGCGCCTTTGATTTCAGGCTTCCCGACCTTGGCGGCCAGACGCACGCGCTCGCCCAGTACCGCGGCAAGATTGTCCTGCTGAACTTCTGGGCGACCTGGTGCAAGCCATGCACGTCCGAAATGCCGGCGATGCAGACATGCTACGACAAATTGAAGGACGACGGGTTCGTCGTGCTTGCGATCAATGAGCTTGAGGATGAGGGCAAAGTCCGCCAGCACATCCAAGAATACGGTCATACCTTCCCGGTGCTACTCGATCGCGAGAACCGGGTGGCCAATCTGTACGGGGTGTACGGCTTGCCCGTGAGCGTGTTCATTGACGAGAAGGGCGTTGTGCAGGAATACATCCGCGGCGGCTTGCTGACCGAGCAGAAGATCATTGAAGTGGTCGAGCGGCTGAAAGCCAACTCGGCTCCGCGTGCCGCGGCCATGAAATAAGTCATCGGTATGCGGAACCGGCACGCACTCATCGCGTTTGGGTTGGCGGTCTGCCTCCTGGTGGTGACCGGCAGCGCATCGGCGCAGGCGGTGCCGCATGCGGCGCACCATGCCCACCACAAAGCGGCCACGCACGGCACGGCCTTCTGCGCCTGGATGTGCGCCGCGGGCCAAGTGCTTTCCGCGGGCGGGATCCATCTCGACACAGACTTCGGTCCTGTGATGCGAGCTGGGACGGCTCCCTGCCCGGAGCCGGCCGTCGTCAGCCTGCCGTCCTTCACGATCCGCGGTCCTCCCCTGCCCCTCGTCTAATCCAGTCCGATAGCAATCAAGCTGAGCGAACGGCGTCGTGCCCACCGACCAGCGGGGGTGCCAGCCGCTGATTCGCGGGGTGTGTCCGGTCGACACCCGCCTCGCTCAGCCCGAGAAGAATCTCCGCACACGCGGCTCCGGTGCCTGTGTAAGGCGGGAGCGGGAGCGTAAATAGGGGAAAGGAGAAGGACATCATGAAACCCGGCATTCAATCAGGACTCATGGTCGCATTGATGATCGTGGCCAGCGGCGGGGTTTTCGTCCGGACAGCGCAGGCGTCCTGCGGAGCGATCACCTGCTTTGTCGTGATTGGTTCGCAGCAGCAGGTGCCGCAGCAGGGCCTGCTGGCAGTCAATCTCTTTTATGGTTACACCCCGATGCGCTTGCAGAGCGGCACGTCGGGGGTGATTCCGGCGATCGACCAGGAAGAGCGGCGGCTCATTCTGGACCATCACCGCGAGACCAAGACGCTCACGCAGTCGGCCACGCTGGACCTCAACTATGGGATTACGGACCGGCTGGGTATCGAGGTCATGCTGCCTTACCTGAGCCGGACCCATAAGCACTTCGACGGCCTGGGCGAAGACGGGCCGATGGGGGAAGGGGAGAACGTGGACTTCTCGGCCAACGGGCTCGGTGACCTGCGGATCATCGGCAAGTACAACATCCTGCCGACTCTGCGCAGTACCCTGATCACCGGGCTCGGTGTGGAATTGCCGACCGGCAAGCACAATACGTTGGACGCAGCCGGACGTGTCATGGAAGCGCCGACGCAACTCGGAAGGGGGCAGGTCGGCTTGATCGGGTCGGTCTATCACACGTACCAGATCATTCCTCAGCGACTGAGCGAATTTGCCTACGCCAGCTACCGGCACACGTTCCGGAACAACGACGGGTACCAGTTCGGCGACGAATACCTGCTGAACGTAGGGCTGAACCTCGTCACGGTGCCCTGGCTCGTCCTGACGAGCCAGTTCAATTACCGGTATCAGGTCCACGACAACATCAGCGCCAACCTGGAGCAGTCGAAACCGTCTCCGACGGCAACTCCCGGCGATCCAGACATCATCGATTCGACCATCAAGAACCGCCGTGTGCCGAACACCGGTTCGACCTGGCTGGCGTTCACGCCCGGCTTCCAGCTCAACTTCGATGGCCTCGGAGTGGACTTGTTGAAGAACACGCAGGTGTACTTCTTCGCCCAGATTCCGATCGCGCGCGACGCCAACAACAACCTGGTGCAGGACACCAGCTTTACCTTCGGGCTCACCCAGTACTTCCAGCTCGGAGGGGCCTCGTAATCGGACGGGAGCACGAGCGCCGCGCGAGCTGCGTCGGCCGTGACCGGGCCGGTGCGCGCTTGCGCGTTGCTTTCAGACGGGGCACCGTTTATAGTCCCAGGCGCGCCGCAGGGTCCACGCCTGCGGCGCGGCGCGCATGGGACTGCCGATGAGGAGCCAGCATTCGACTGTCATCCGGACGGCGATTCTGATGCTGGGTGCCGGGCTCTCAGCTTGCGGGGTCTGGTCCGCCCTTCCGGGGTACGCGGCACAGGCGGACGCCGCCAAACGTCACTTGGAGCAAGGCGCGGCGCTCTACCGCCAGGGGGACTACGATGGCGCCCTCCCCGCGCTCTCCAAAGCCGTGGAGCTGAACCCCAAGTCCGCCGAAGCCCACCATCTGCTCGGCATGGCGTACTTCCACGGGAGGAAGCAGCCGGCCGAGGCCATCGAGCACGTCACCAAAGCCGTCCAACTCAATCCCGGCCTGACCCGCGCGCAGTACGATCTGGGCGTGATCTATAGCTCGCAGGGCCGGTACGCCGAAGCGGAACAAGCCTTGAGGCGGGCGGTCCAGTTGGCACCGAAAGAGCCGGAGCCGCGCTACGCGCTGGCGAAAGTGTACGAGCGCTCGCAGGCGACCGACAAGGCGATCCAGACCTACCTGGATTTGCTGGCGAGCCACCCCGCGCACACGGAGGCGCTCTACAGCCTCGGTCAACTCTATGACACCCAGGGGGATCGCCGGCTGGCGCACGACACGTTGACGAAGCTCACGAGCGTCAAAGCCAATCACGCCGACGCCTGGTACCTCCTGGGCAAGATCGCGCAAACGGAAAACCGGCTCGATGAGGCGAGCGAGGCCTATCGGATGGCCATTTTGGCCAGGCCGGATCTCGTGGACGCCCACTACAATCTCGCGTTCATTTACCGCAGCGTGGGCAAGCAACAGGAGGCGGCCAAGCAATTCCGAGAGGCGATCCGGCTCAAGCCGCAATATGCCGAGGCGCACCTGAATCTGGGCCTGGTCTACACGGAGCTGGGACGGCTGGATGAGGCGGAGGATGAGTTCGAGGCCGCGATCACCGCGAACCCCGCGCTGGCGGAAGCCTATTACAACTACGGGCTCTTCCTGGAGCTACAGCGCAAGGACTCGGCGCGGGCGCTCGCGCACTACCGGAAGTTTCTGGAGCTGGGCGGGAAGGACGAGCGGGTGGAGCGGATCGTGGGGCGAGGGGCGAAGTGAAGCGTTTCGAAGGACGGATGACGAGTGACGCTCATAATAGCTAATAGCGCCAGTAGGGAATGGGGCGTGGAGAGTAGTAATAATAGTAGTAGGCCGGCGGCTCTGGCGCGGGCCAGATGGTCAGGCTCTTGACCTCCAGAATCGGGTAGGGGTACTCCACTTCGTCAATCGGCAACCTGACCGCGCCGGCGACTTCACCGACGAGCGTCAGAAGCGTGCCGGGCGGGAGCGTGGCAGGATCCAGGGCGTCCTTGTGCATGGCCACAAAGCGGCCCTCCGAGGTCGTGCGATCGGCGAGCGGCTGGCGCCACCGGCCGAGAGGAATCTGCAGGATCTCGATGCGTGTGCCGTCCTTCATGCGCCTCGCGACCAGGACCTCGCCGCCGATCACGAGCAATCGGCCCCGATACGAATCGGGCGTCTCCCGCACCTGCGCGAAGGTCAAGGTGGGATCCACCTGCGATTCCAAAGATGGCGGAACCACGGGAGCCGAGACGCAGGCGGCAAGTAGGCTGGGCACGCAAAACAGGAGCCATGAGGGTGTCGGGAGGATCCGCATAGGCACTCACATTATATCAGGTGCGTCACAGCCGGATCAGCGGGCAGTTCAACGAAGGACCGACCTCTGGCCGGCCTTCCGTGTTTTCTGAAGGAGAGACGTCGCATGCGACAGCGTACAGAATGCATCGGGTGGGTGGCTGGGCTGGTGCTGGTCGGGTTCCTGGGGCTCGGAGCTGCACCGGGCACGGGAGCCGCGACCGCGCTGAAAGGGAAGTTTACGGAGGTCAAGGAGCCCTCGACCCATTCGCCCGGCAAGGTGAAGATGCTCGAGTTCGCCGATTTCTACTGCCCGCACTGCCACATGTTCGAAGAGCGCACCGTTCCGTTGCTCGAAAAGGAATTCGGGGATCGCTTGGAGATCACACTGGTGGGGTTCCCGATCATTCCGGGTAAGTTGCCGACGGCCTTTGACATGTACGAACAGGCGAAGGTGATGGGCAAGGGTCCGGAGATGCGGCGGGTCCTGTTCCGCACGATTCATAAGGACAAGGTCCAGATCCTGGATCGGACGATTCGGGCGATGCTCGTCAAGGAAGTGGGCCTGGATCCGGCTGCCTTCGAGGCGGGGATGGCGAGCGGCAAACCGGCGCGGGCGGTGGAAGAAAACAAGAAATTGGGGCAACGCTACAATATCGAGGGTACCCCGACCATCATTCTTGACGGCAACATCAAGGCCGACTCGATCGATCCGGAGAATCTCAAGCTGCTGATTCACAGCATCCTGGATCGCGATGCGAAGCGATAGGACTGCTCGGGGAAGGCGCCTGCCGCATCGAATGCTCGCCGCGGAACTGCTCTTGGCACTCGCCGGTGTCGCGAGTGACCCGGCTGTCGGGTTCGAGCGGGCGCTGCCGGTGCAAGCGCCGTCTCTCGTCGATCTGCAAACCCAGATCAAAGCCACGTCCGCCCGCGTCACCCCTGCGGTCGTGAACATCGCCTCGACCGTCGTGATTCGCGAGCAAGCCTTCACGGAAGAGGGGCTGCCCTTCGGGCTCTACCAGGAAATGCCGCCGCAGCGCCAGGTGGGGCAGGGCTCCGGCGTCATCGTCTCCGGTGACGGCTACATCATCACCAACAACCATGTGGTCGCGGATGCGCCCGACGTGGAAGTGCTGCTGGCCGATCGCCGGCAGTTCAAAGGACGGGTCGTCGCGACCGATCCCAAGACCGATGTAGCGGTCGTCAAGATCGACACCGCCGGACTGCCGACCATTCCCTGGGGCGACTCGAGCAAGCTGGGCGTCGGCGACTTTGTGCTGGCCGTCGGCAATCCGCTCGGGCTCAACCAAACCGTCACGTTCGGCATCGTGAGCGCCGTCGGCCGCGCTGACGTGGGCGTGGCTGACTATGAGGACTTCATCCAGACGGACGCGCCGATCAATCCCGGGAACTCGGGCGGCGCCCTCGTCAACATCAAAGGCGAGCTCGTGGGGATCAACACGGCCATCGCGAGCACGACTGGCGGCAGTCAGGGCGTCGGCTTCGCCATTCCCAGCAACATGGCGCGCGCCGCCATGCAGAGCCTGCTGAAGACCGGGCGCGTAGTCCGCGGGTTCCTCGGCGCGTCCACGCAGGACGTGACACCGGTCCTTCGCAAGCTCTTCAACCTGCCGGATGTCAAAGGCGCGATCGTCACCGACGTCATGCCGAAGGGGACGGCCGAAAAAGCCGGGCTCAAGCGCGGCGATGTGCTCGTCCGGTACGACGGCAAGGATGTTCTGGATGCGGGCCAGCTCCGCAACTGGATCGCCGGCGCCGCCATCGGGAGCAAGCACCGCCTGGACCTCATTCGCGACGGCAAGCCGACGCAGGTGGAGCTGGTGATCCAGGAAGCGCCACGGGAGCGCGCGAAGCGCACACTGCAGGAGCCGCGTCCCGAGATGGCTGGGCACCCCTTGGGCGGCCTACTGGTGGAGGACCTCAATGCGTCGGTGGCGCGGCAGTTGGGCCTCGAGGCGACAGCCGGGGTGGTGGTGTCGGATGTGGACGAAGGGAGTCTGGCCGAGGCGGCGGGGCTTGCACCCGGCGATGTGATCCTGGAGGTGAATCGCCAGCCCGTCATGAACCTCTCCACCTACCAGCGTCTCGTGCAGGCGATCAAGCCCGGTGAGAAGACGCTCCTCCTGATCAACCGGCAGGGGGCGGTGGTGTTTGTGGGGGTCGAAGGAGAGTGAGGGGGCGGTCGGCTGGGTCCCTCACGTGCCCGCGCACCGCGCACGCAAGAGCGGACGTGAGGTGGCCAGGCAGCCTCTCGTGCTCGCGCGTCGCGCACACAAGATTTATCGGTCCGGGCAGTGCTGGATAGTGTGCTCGCCGGACGCGCGCAGTCTGAGACTGCCTGGCCACCAGGCCGAAGAAAATGAGGCGCTACCGGCACTTGCGTGGGTACATCCTTCCATGACGTGGGTAATTCCCGGACCTGAGCGGGACTCCCGCCTCCGCACCTCCCGGCGTGACCCTTCCGGGCGTTGCCGGGCGGAAGCCTTCGGAAATTCCTTTGGCTGCGGTGGGGGCCACCGCAGTGCCGCAGTCAGGTTCCGCCTTCCTGCCCGGCAACGCCTCGGGGGTTCCCCCCGCCTTCGGTGAAGTCGGCAGTCGCTCGCTCACGCCCGGCCCAGCGCGGCTTAGGGATTACGCAAAAGCCGGAGCTGAGCCGGTTCTATGGGGTTGCAGGGGCGAGCACGATAGTCTCGGAGCGCCTCCAGGGTGTAAGGCGGCCAGCACGGACTTCGCCGGAGCGGCGGGGCCCCACCCGCCATCCGGAGAAGGCAAGCCGGAACGATCACCCGTTGCATCTCAAAGAGCAACGGGTCCCCGTGCACCACGGTCGGCCGACCGTGGCCGCAGGAATTCCGGAAGGCTTCCGCTCCGGACCGCCGAGGCAGGGGGGCTCGCGAGAGGCGCGGACGCGATGGCCCCCTCATACCCTGAGGACAGACGACCCCCCAATTTTCGGAAGAGCCGAAAATTAGGGGATCGATCAACTGGTGCTCGCTTCCCTCCCGGACTTGCTCCGAACAGAAGATCAACTGGTTGGGGTAGATCGCTTCCGTCGCGTTCTGACCGGCGATGGTGAGGAGCACAGCCGCCGCCTAGGAGATGGCGGGATGACGTCTCGCGTGCGCTCTGGCCTAACGCGTGTCCGGCTGATCGAGAAACACGCGATGGCATTTTCTCCGGAGCAGCTCGACATCAAACGGCTTCACCAGGTATTCCCGAGCGCCCATGTGCACGGCCTCCCGCAGAAGTCGCAGATCGGTCACCTCGGACATGATGATGACCGGGAGGCGAGGATGCCGGCGGCACAGCTCTTTGAGAACGCCCAACCCGCCCAGAAGAGGCTCTTGCAGATCGAGGAGCACGCCATGAATCGGAACCTGGTGCCCGTCATGCTCCAGGCAGGCGAGTGCCGCCGGTCCGTTGGTCATGTGTACGGCCTCAAAGCCCATCATGGTCAGTCGGTCACCGACAATCGTCTGGATATCCTGATCGTCATCGATCACGAGAATGCGGAGCTTTGGCGAATGTTCTGGCCTCACGTCCGCCTCGTTCCTCCGATTGAGAGCACTTGGTGCCTGCATGGCGAGTCCGATGGATCTCACTCAGGAAGTGGGGTGGGTTAGGTGAGAATCGCCGGCCGAGCGCTCACCAGGTTCCAACCGGAGTCGTGACGTGTCGTGCCAGCCATCGTCCGCGGCGGGTCCCCGCATCGGAATCCCCCCAGACTTGCCACGGGCTCGGCCTTTCAGAGGTTCACGCCGCCGCCGGCGATTCTGAAGAATGACCGGGTCGAGGATGTCCCCGCAAATCACGCAACGCCAGCCCATGAAGCTAGCGGAGGTCGCGCCGGACCCTTCGTCCACGAAGACTTCCTCGACCATCGGATTTTGGCAGCGGCGGCATCCGAACATGACTCCGCGTCCTCTCTCGGCTTACGTTACTCCTGCCAACTGCTGGGCCTCGTCGCGGATACGTTCGCCGTCACCGGGCGAGTCCGGCCTCGCATCCTCAATCACGGTCACAATGTGGAATGGCGTGACGGGGTCCGTGACCAGGACGCCGAAGGCACGGAGGTGGAAACGGCCGCCGGCAGTCTGAACGGTGCGGTCCAGGGCGAAACGGCTAGGGTCCTGTCCCTCGGGGACGGCGTGCAACCGCTCCCGAATCGGTGCGCACAATTCGATGATCAGCAATGGGAGATCCTATGACGATGCATCTCCGCGGAGGTCTCGTGATCCGTGAATGAGCTTCCGAGCGCGCTGATTGATGAAACACAATTGCAGAAAGTCTCCGAAGATGACGACCCCCCCGGGTTAGGTTGAGTGCGCGATCGTCGCTCGTGCGGTCGAACGAGTGCCAACACGATTCTCCTGCAAGCTGGTCAGGCCGCCCCTCGGTAGCGAATGTCAGCCTCGGCCGACCCGGACTCTAGGCCCGCTGTTCCCGTCGCACCCGGCGAAGGATCACGGAGGAGGTCCCTGCCCACTTCTTTTCCGTCCAACACCCAACGAATCGCATCCGCCAGGCCCGCGAGGGCCGGTTTCACGAGGTAGCCCGAAGCCCCGGCGGCGAAGGCGGCCGCCGCATAGGCGGCGTCGGCATGAGCAGTCAAAAAGATCAGCTTGGCCTGTGGAACCAGTTTCCTGAGCAGTCTGGCTGCCGAGGGACCGTTCAACAGCGGCATGGACCAATCCAGGATAATGACGTCGGGCTGCAGGTCCTGGGCCGCGGTGAGCAGGGCTCGGCCGTTCGTCACGGTGCCCACGATCTCAAACTCGGGCTCCAGCAGACCACGCACCGTTTCGAGAATGGGGGAATAGTCATCGGCCAGAAGAACTCGGCGGCGAACCATAAACGGCTCCGACGGGTGTCACGAGAGGGGCGTCGAGGGACATCGCCCCCACGATGCTATGCGTTCCATCATGCTGAGGGCCGTCTTAGTAGGGAACTAGGGAATTCCCTAGTCTGGAAAAGGAAAATGGCCGGCGCCGGCCTCCGTCAGGGAGAGGTCAGGCCGTGGGCGATCGCGTACTTGGTCAGCTCAGCGGTGGTGTGCAGGTCCAGGATGTCCATGATCTGGGTTTTATGGAACTCGACGGTCTTGGGAGAGATTCCCAGGATGCCGGCGATCTCCTTCAAGGAGCAGCCTTCCGCGACGAGCTGGAGGACCTCCCGTTGGCGGGAGGTGAGCGCTGCCTGTTTGGCCAAGTTGTCGGGAGACGGCCGGATATTGGCGCGCACGAGGTCTTTCGCCACCAGCGGAGTCACGTAGAAGTGACCGCTTGAGACGGCCTCGATTGCCCGGGCCAATTCAGAGCCCGCGGAGCGTTTCAACAGGTATCCGGCCGCCCCCGCCTTGAAGGCTTCGCTCACATACGCAGGGTCCGCGTGCATCGTGACGAAGATCACTTTCACCTCCGGCAGGAGCTTCCTTAATCGCCGGGCGGCGTCGATCCCGTTGAGCAGCGGCATCGAGATGTCCAGGAGCACGATGTCCGGTCTGAGACGGGGCGCTGCCTCCAGGAGGGCCCGCCCATCTTCGACCATTCCGACCAGGTCGCAGTGTTCCTCGAGCAGTTTGCGGAACCCCTCCAAGACGAGGGTGTGATCGTCCGCCATGAGCACACGCGGGCGCCTCATGTCGTCCTCCCCGACAGCGGCACCCAGGCGCGGACTGCGGTGCCTTGGCCCGGAGCCGACCGCACCTCCAGCGTGCCCTGGACGAGGTGGAGCCGTTCCTTCATGCTGACGAGGCCCAGGCCCCCGCCTCCGGCGTTGGTCCGCACCGGGTCGAAGCCGATGCCGTTGTCGCGTACCGAGAGCGCCAAACCTCGGTCCTCGTCGGTCAGCTCCACCTCGACAAGAGAGGCTTTCGCATGCCGGGCGACATTGCCGAGGCTCTCTTGGGCCACGCGGTAGAGGCTACGGGCGATGTCCAATGGATAGGACTCCGTGCGGGCCCGGCCGGAAAAGCGTCCTTGGACGCCCGTGTGAGCGCTGAAGTCATCGACCAGGCGCTGCAGCGCGATCGGCAGGCCCAGGTCGTCCAGGATCGACGGGTGGAATTGATAGGCCAGGTGCCGGACATCTTCCGAGAGCTCTGTCACGCGGTCGAGCAGTGACCGGAGGCCGGGTCCGATAAGGTCGGGCGAGGACCGGAGCTTCCGCTCGAGCGCCTCGAGCTCGACGGCCAACATGGCCAGCCGCTGGTTGATGTCGTCGTGCAGATCGCGCGAGAGGCGTCGCCGGTCCTCGTCCTGCGCCGTGAGGAGGCGCGCCGCCAGCGCCCGCAGCTCTTGCCGACTGCCTTCCAGGGCGCGCTGGCTTTCCTGAAGGGCGTCTGTGCTCTCGCGCAGGCGTTGTTCCGCCTCCATCCGCTCGCTGATTTCCTCCACCAGGGCCCGGTTGACCTTGGCCAGCTCTCTCGTTCGCTCCTGAACGAGCATTTCTAGCTCCCCGTAGGCGCGCCGGAGTGCCTCCTGCGCCCGCTGGTATTGGAGAAAGAATAGCAGCGGCACCCAGATGACCACCAGGCTTAACGCTCGGTTGCTCACGGCCATCCAGACCGGAAAGCCGTGGATGATGGGGCTGAAAACGCCACCGACGGCAGTCAAAACGGTGCAGGTCCCGGCGACGACGAAGGCGAACCAACGGCGGGATGACCAGAGCGCCAGCAGCGTCACGAGGCTGTACAGTGCGCCGACCGCCACCCCGAGCGGCATCCGAAGGTCCAGGGCCAGGAGGCCAAGGGCCAGCGTGGCCGTGGCGGCGGCGACCCAGCGATCCCGTTGGCTCCACGCAGCGGCCATACGCAAGCCTCGCTCCCCCCGCATTATCGGCGGAGGGGAAGCGCGGATGCAAGACCGGCCGGTGTGCGCCGTGTCAGCCCGTTGACGCATCGACGGCAGGTTGGTATAGTGACGTGGCACAAATAGATAATTCGTGCCACTTCGTGAGGTGCCGCCATGGCGAAGCTTGTGCGGTTCGGCGTGTCGTTGAATGAAAGGCTGCTGACGGAGTTCGATCGGCTGATCAGCCACAAGCAGTACACCAACCGGTCGGAGGCGATCCGCGACTTGATCCGCGACAACCTGGTCGGAAAGCAGTGGGATGAGAACAAGGAAACGGTCGGGACCGTGACGATCGTCTATAACCACCATGTCCACGAGCTGGCGGACAAGCTGACCGACATCCAGCACCGCTATCATCGTCTGATTCTGTCCGCCATGCACGTCCATCTGGACTCCGATCATTGCCTGGAGGTCCTGGTTGTCCGGGGCAAGGGCTCCGCCATCAAGAAAGTGGCCGACACCCTGATCGGCACCAGGGGCGTGAAGCATGGCAAGCTCACGATGACGACCTCGGGCAAAGGCCTCGATTAGGGGCCCATGCCCGTCCGACTCCTGCGCGCACTGATCGGGCTGCTGTGTCTCCCGGGGCTGGTCTGGGCGCACGAGCCGGCCGAGGACGTGATCCCCGTCCCGGAACTGGCCGTGCGGGCGGCTCGCCCGGTGGCGGCGTCCTCTCAGCAATTCATCCCGGACAACGAGATTCTGCTGCAGCCGCAAGGCCGCCCGGCGCAGGTCCTGCGCCTCATCCCGGGGTTCGTCGCCGTCGAGCATTCGGGCGGCGCCGGGAAGGCGGATCAGTATTTCTTGCGGGGGTTCGACGGGGATCACGGCACGGACATCGCGTTCTTCGCGGACAACATGCCGATCAACCTGAGGACGCACGGGCATGGCCAGGGGTACACCGACCTGAACTTCATCATCCCGGAGACGATCGCGGGCGTTGATGTGGTCAAAGGTACCTATCATCCGGAGTTCGGCGATTTCGGCACCGCCGGGGCCGTGCGCTTTGTGACCCGCGACGTCCTGGAGGAGAACGTGGTCCAGGGAGCCGCAGGCATGTGGGAGACGCAGCGCTATCTGCTCATGCTGTCGCCCACGAGGGAGAAAGTGCGGACGCTGTTCGCGACGGAGGGCTACTACACGAACGGGCCGTATCAGAACGACAATCGCTATTTCCGGTTCAATCTCTTGGGCAAAGCGACCTTCAACCCTACCAGCCGGTCGGAATTGAGCCTGACCGGAACCTATCACAAGGCTCACTGGAACGCGTCGGGCGAGATCCCTCTGCGGGCGGTGACCGATGGCAGCCTGGACCGCTTCGGCGCGGTGGATCCCTCGGAGGGCGGACGGACCGAGCGGGCGACGGCGCGCCTCCAGTACCACTATGACACGCTCGCGGGCGGGAAGCTCTTCGCCGACGCGTACGCCATGTATTACAGCCTCAACCTGTTCACGAATTTCACCTTCTTTCTCGACGACGAGGTCAACGGCGACGGCATCCAACAGCAAGACCGGCGGGCGCTGTACGGCGGCGAAGTCGGGTACCGTCAGGCCGGCGACTTCCTGGGGTTGAGCAGCGTGGCGACGCTCGGACTCCAGTTGAGGAACGACACCATTCCGGACATCCGCTTGGGGACCCAGACCACGCGCAGGCCGACCGGGACGACGACACAGAGCGCCGTGCAGGAAGCGTCGTACTCACCCTACCTGAAGCTGGAAGTGCAACCCATGCCGTGGATGCGACTGGCCGGAGGGGTCCGGGCCGATTATTTCACCTTTGACGTCCGGAACCTTTGTGACACGTGCGCCGAGCCGCCGGCGGGCCGCAAGCAGTCCGGTCAGGTGAGCCCGAAGGCGAACCTGATCCTGGGCCCTTGGTACCAGACCGAGGTGTTCGCCAACTGGGGTGTCGGCTTCCACAGCAACGACGCCAGAGCCGCCGTGGCGGGGACGGCCACGCCGCTGGCGCGGGCGGAGGGGTATGAGATCGGCGTGCGTTCCAGGCCGTTCGGGCCGGAGCGCCCGGAGCTGGTGGCGACCCTGTGGGCTCTGAAGCTCGAGTCCGAACTGGTCTTCGTGGGCGACGAGGGCACGACGGAACCCCGTGGCGAGACGCGGCGCTACGGGATGGAAGTCGCGGCGCGCGGGCAGGTGTGGGGGCCGCTCCACTTCAACGGCAGCTTCACGTGGACACGCGCCGAGTTCAGGAACGGCGACGCGATCCCCTTGGCGCCGGAACTCACGGCCTATGCCGCCGCGATTCTGCGATGGCCGGAGGGGCTGTCATCACAACTCCAGATGACGTACCTCGGTGTCAGGCCTCTGGTCGAAGACCGCCGCATCAAGGCGCCCTCCTGGCTGGATGTGGATCTGACCGAGCGGTATCGGCTGCCGCTCAGGCTCCCATACGGGCACCTTGAGGCCTTCTTGTACATCCAGAACCTCCTCGACACCAAATGGGAGCAGGGCACGTTCGCTTTCGAGTCTCGACTGCGGAATGAACCGTCGGGGGCGGGGACGATGGATATCCACTTCGTGCCCGGCAATCCACGGTTTTTTATGGGCGGGCTGGCGTGGTATTTTTAGCTTCGCCGGGCTCGGGGCAAGGGGCGATACGTTCTGCATTTGAAACTCGAGCCCCTAGCCTCTCTCGCCTCTAGCCTGGGAGGGCCACCATGGCGAATCGAATCCTCTCGCGAGCGTATTTCAATCGCCCGACGCTTGAGGTGGCGCGGGAGTTGTTAGGCAGGTATCTCGTGCGTGACAACGGCGAAGGGCGTCTCGTCGGCCGGATCATCGAAGTGGAAGCCTATGTAGGGCCCGAGGATCGCGCGTCGCATGCCTCCCGCGGGCGGACGAAACGCACCGAGGTCATGTTCGGGTCGCCGGGCATGGCGTATGTGTACCTCGTCTATGGCATGTATCACTGCCTGAACGTCGTGACGGAACGAGCCGGCTATCCGGCCGCCGTGCTCATCCGCGCGGTCGCGCTGGATGACGCGGCCGGACCGACCCTCATCGACGGCCCGGGCCGGCTCTGCCGCGCGTTTGCGGTGGATCGCAGCCACAACGGACTGGATGTGACGCTCGGCCGGGAGATCTGGCTGGAGGATCGCGGAGGACGGATCGAGCCTTCGCGGATCCTCGCCGCGCCCCGGATCGGCGTGGACTACGCGGGCGAATGGGCGAAAAAGCCGTGGCGATTTCGTCTCAAGAAATAGCCAGTAGCGAATAGCGAACAGCCACTGGCCAATCTCTAGCTACTTGCTACGCGCTGCTAGCTGCTTGCTAAAGGAGCGACATGAAAGCCTCCGATTTGCTGGTCCGCTGTCTGGAGAACGAAGGCGTGGAGTTCCTGTTCGGCCTGCCCGGCGAGGAGAATCTCGACGTGATGGATGCCTTGCTGGGCTCTCGCATTCGATTCATCACGACGCGGCACGAGCAGGGTGCTGCGTTCATGGCCGATGTGTACGGCCGATTGAGCGGCAAAGCCGGCGTGTGCCTGGCCACGCTCGGTCCCGGCGCGACCAACCTGCTCACCGGCGTGGCTGACGCCAATCTTGACCGGGCGCCGCTGGTGGCGATCACCGGCCAGGCCGCTCTGGACCGGATGCACAAGGAGTCGCACCAATACATCGATGCGCTCTCCATGTTCAAACCGGTGACCAAATGGAATGCGCAGATCACCCGCGCGCAGATCATTCCGGAGGCCGTGCGGAAAGCCTTCAAGGTTGCCCAGACGGAGAAGCCCGGGGCGACGCACCTGGAACTGCCGGAGGACGTGGCCGCCGAGCATGTCGAGGCCGGCATGGATGCACCGCTGCGCGTGCAGGCG